>RCMY010000191.1_pt1 | contig 56289 bp, 55 predicted proteins | sample 2041341 | NCBI WGS metagenome assembly RCMY01 (sample SAMN09708234, study PRJNA481090) | Marine sediment metagenome, whole genome shotgun sequencing project.
CGTACGGCCGCCGGCATAGGTGCCGACGACCCCGGTGCCGTGGCGATCGTGTGGGCCGACTGGCAGAGTTGCAGCGACACGTTCGATGAGCTCCTCGACCCCGCCCGGGCGCAGTACAAAGAGGTCTTCGTGGTCATCCGTTGCCAGTACGAGGGACAGACCTACAGCCGCGCTGCCTACATCTGGGTCGACAAGGACTTCGCGATGGCCCGAGGCCACATCCAGGGGTATCCGAAGAAGATGTCGGAGATCTGGATGACCCGTCCCATCACCGTCGGAAAGGCCGGCCCGCGCCTTGAGAACGGCGGTCGGTTCGGCGCAACGCTCAGCACTTTTGGGCGCCGAATCGCCGACGCCACGTTCGAAATCACCGGCACGGCCGACAGCGCGGGGTTTGTGAATGGCCATCCAATGCTGCACTCGCGACAGACCCCCGCCATCGAGATGGATGGTCGCGACAGCCTCGACGAGCTCGTCACGATGGGCGGCTTCGATGTCGAAGTGGGCCCGGCGTACGCGGGCGATGCCGAACTCACGCTTCACGATTGCCCGACCGAAGAGCTCACCCGGTTCGGCGACATCGAGATGATCGGCGGTTTCTATCGGCAGGTCGGAACATCGATGGCCGGTGGCACCACGGTGTGGGCTGCACCGAACCCCATGGCCGCCGACGCGGCTGCAGGAATGTAGGAGACAACATGGCCACATTCGTCGATGACTACCTCGCTGATCACGGTCCCGATGATGCAGACATCACAAGCCACGACACCTACGTCAGCGGTGTCCCGCACGCGACCTTCACGCGCCTGCGCTCCGAGGACCCGGTGCACTGGACCGAAGAAGCCGACGGTTCGGGTTTCTGGTCGATCCTTCGCTACGACGACGCCTTGGCGGTCAGTCGTGATGTCGAATCATTCACGTCGACCAAAGGTATTCGACTCGAGGAGATGGACGAAGAAGAGACCGCAGCACGTCGAACGCTGATGGAGTTCGATCCCCCGGATCACACGCGGTACCGTCGCCTCGTCAGCAAAGGTTTCACCCGCCGCCGCGTCGAATCGTACGAAGACACTATTCGCCAGCTCGCCGTCGAAGTGATCGAGAAGGCGCTGGGCGAAACCGAGTTCGACTTCGTGCAATCCATCGCCGAGGAATTGCCGATGCGCATGTTGGGACGCATGCTCGGGACGAGCGACGAAGAGGGGTATCAGCTGGTTGCATGGGGCGACGCGCTCCTCGGAAATACCGACCCCGAGTTCACCGACTTTCCGGTCGACCTGACCGACACCGAACAGTTCCGAATGGTCCCATTCCGTAGTCCTGCCTCGATCCAGATCTTTCAGTGGGCCCAGCTGCAGGCCGAGAAACGTCGAGCGAATCCAACCGACGACGTGATCTCGCAGCTCCTCGCCCCCGACAAAGAGGGTGTGCCGCTCACCGATCTCGAGTTCAACAACTTCGTGACCGTGCTGGTTGCGGCCGGAAACGACACCACGCGCTACACGATGACCCATGGCCTGTGGAATCTGATGAACCATCCCGAGCTCTGGGATGCGTGGCGTGCAAACCCCGACCTCACACCGACCGCCGTCGAAGAGATCCTTCGCACAAGTGCAGTGACCATGCACTTCCGCCGGACCGCCACCCGCGACATCGTGATGCGCGGCAGCAAGATCAAGGCAGGCGAAAAGGTCGTGATCTGGTACAACTCGGCCAACCACGACCCCGAAGGTTTCGAGAATCCCTTCCGCTTCGACCTCGCCCGAGCAAAAAACGATCACATGGCGTTCGGCCGCAACGGACCACACCTGTGCCTTGGCGCATGGCTCGCGCGCATGGAGGTACGTCTCGTCTTCGAAGAACTGATGAAACGGGTCGATCACTTCGAGCCGAACGGTGAGGTCGACCGACTGCGTTCGAACTTCATCGCCGGCATCAAACACCTCCCTGTGAAGGCGGTCTCGTAATGGGTGCAATCGTTGGCGCTGCCCTCGTCTCGCACGTTCCCCCACTGGTCCTTCCAGAGGAGGAGAGGCGGAGGATGAACCAGGGTGCGGACACCACGCTCTACGCCGGACTCCATCAGCTCCGGACCGAGAAGCTCGGCCCGATCGACGCAGACACCGTGCTGGTGATCGATACCCACTGGTCGACCACTATCGAGCACATCGTGGCCAGCCATGACCGGCGGACCGGCAAGTACACCTCCGAGGAACTGCCGCGGGGAATGAAGCAAATGCCCTACGACCTGCGAGGTGACCGAGAGCTTGCAGAAGCGTGGGCTTCGCTCGCCCAAGGACGCGACGACACATGGATCACCGCGATCGACGACCCGTATCTGCCGATCCAGTATCCGACGATCAACCTCCTCCCATTCCTCCAGGGAGACGAACGTTGGTTGTCTGCTGGGGTCTGCCAGACCGGTCAGCCCGACGACTTCCTGCTCTTCGGTGAGCTGTTGGCGCAGGCGGTCGAGAACCTCGATCGGCGCGTGGTAATTCTTGCAAGCGGCGGACTCAGCCATCGCTTCTGGCCATTGCGGGAGTTCCGCGACCACGAGGCCGCCGATCCGATCCACATTCGCACACCCGAGGCTCGAGCTGCTGACGAGCACATCCTCGCTCTGATGAAGTCCGGCGACCACGGCGCGATCCTCGACTTCGTGCCCGAGTTCGGTCAGTACGCTCCCGAAGGCAAATTCGGTCACTATCTGACGATGATCGGTGCCATGGGCGGCAAAGCGTGCACGGCCCCCGGAACGCAGTTCGGCGAGTACGAGTCGGTTTCGGGAACCGGCCAGGCCCACGTCTGGTTCGACCTCTGAGCTCGCACTGATCGGTGGTCGGAAACTTGTGCAAAGCTTCCCGACATGACCGAGGATCAGCAATGATCGACACAGCTGTTCTCGACCTGGCCGACGCCCGAGCCATCGAGACCGAACGAGGTGGCGTCTTGCACCCCGACGTCGTGTCCGCGCTGACCGAGCACGGCATCTTTCGGCGATGGGTGGCCAGTGAGTTCGGCGGCGATGCATCGACCGTGTCAGACACGCTTCACGAGACAGAGGCTCTGAGCCGCGCCGATCGTGCGACCGGTTGGTGCGTGATGATCGCCAACACAACGGCCCTCACGTCACACCACCTTCCAGCGAAATGGGCCTCGGAAATCTACGGCGATCCACGCGGCTGCACGGGCGGTTTCGGGATGCCAGCGGCGACGGGAGTTCCCGACGGCGACGACCTCGTGGTCACCGGCCGGTGGGCGTGGGGATCGGGAACCGATCACTGCACATGGATCGGTGGCGGGGTTCGCGTGGTCGACGCCGACGGCGAACCATCGACGACCTCCGACGGTGCGTCGACACCGTTCGTGTTCTTCGCTCCCGGGTCATGGCATCTGACGATGAACGTGTGCGGCTTCGACTTTCCGCAAGTGGCGCAGCCGAACGGGCGCTCGATGCCGTCAATCGGTGTTATCACGCAGTCGGTGGCACGGCCATCTATGAGACGAGCCCCCTGCAGCGAGTCTTTCGCGATGCGCATGTGGCTATCTCGCACGGAATGATCGCGCCGAGAACCTTCGAGGCCTTCGGTCGATACGGGTTTGGTCTTCCCACCTCGACGGCTCAATTCTGAGGACGGCTCACGCTGGCTTGACCACGACCTTCTTCGGGCCGCGGAATTCGAACCCGTGGAGTTCGACCGGGGGCGCTGCGGGGTCGAGCTCGAGATCGGGGAAACGGGCCAACAAACGCTCGACCCCGACCTTGACTTCCTGACGACCGAGCCACTCCCCCAGACAACGATGTGCCCCGAGAGCGAACGCAGCATGACCGCCTTCGCGTCGATCGACATCGATCACCGCCGGATTCGTCCAGTGATCCTCATCGAGGTTCACACTTCGCAAAACGCCAGCGACGAGATCACCTTTGGGAATACTGACACCGCCGACCTCGACATCCTCGGTCGCCTGACGGGTGACGGTGCCGACCGGGCTGCACACCCGGAAGACCTCTTCGATCAGACGTCGCAGCTTGGCCGGCTCATCGTTGATGCGCTGGCGCAACTCTGGTTGGCTCAGCAGCACCCACGTGACGAGGCCGATGCCGTCACGAGGTTCGTTGATACCACCCGAGATCATGAGGCGCACGTTGTTGATGATCTCGCCGGGCGTTGCCCCCGCCCGAACGAACATCGCGATGCCCGAGATGTCGTCGTCGTCGATCGCAGAGATCCGTTGCTCGATCGCATCACCGAGCTCGGCTTTCGCCGCGTCGCCGAGCGCGGTGAGAGCGGGATCGTTTTCGAAGTTGGCGAGGTCGGCACAGAGCCCCTCGCACCATGACCACATCCGATCGAATCCATGGTGGTCGAGCCCGAGCACGATCGCCAGACTGCCCGCAGACAGCGGCTGGGCGTACTCGGCCATCACGTCGAACCCTGCGGGGTTCACCTGGTCGAGTAGTCCATCGGCGAGAGCCCCGAGCTCGTCGGCAACAAACTCGCCACTACGACCCTTTGAGAGAAACGGCGGTTTGAACATGCCCTGGAGTCGGGTGGCGTCGGGCGGGTCGCAGGTGAGCATGTTCTGCCCGAGGGCTCGCGCAAGGAACGAGGGATCGGTTGCAGCGGTGAACAGGTGAGGGTTCGCCTCGACGTATTCGACGTCGTCCCATCGGGTCACGAGCCACATGTCCATGGCGTCGACAAAACAGACCGGGTCGTCGTTTCGCAGCTGCGCCAGAATCGGATCAGGATCTCGTTCGAGGTCTGCAAGTGTGATGTTCGATCCAAGAGCCATCACCGGACTGTAGTTCGGCAGACGAACTCCCGAAACTGGCCGGAACTCAACACCACCAACACTGTCACACCCCCTTTGTAGCTTGAGATGTATGGAGTTCGAAGGGGCCGACCCAGCTGCCGTGGTGGTTGATCACACACTTGCGATCGAGCACGTGTTGACCACTGTGCCGCCGAAGACCGGGTTGGAAATGATTCGCTTCGTGCGCCGTCGGATGGATGCTGCCGAGGCACAGATCGTCGCCGACCGGTATGAAGCCGGCGCCTCAGATCGTGGTGTCGAAGATCTACTGCGCGAAGACGGCAAGACCTCGAAGAAGGAAGCCAAGAAGCGAGCCCGTCGGGGCAAAGCTTCCAACGCGAACCCCACACTCGTCACCCGCATCGCCCAAGGAAATCTCTCGTCAGAGCAGGTCGACGTTATTGCTGACGCCGCCGAAGAAACCGACGGTGAGGCCGCTGTCGACGGCGACTTCATCGACGCCATCGCGTCGACGACTCCCGAGCAAGGCAAGAAAAAGGCCACAACCTTCGTCAACGAACGCACGTCTGCCGACAAGGTGCAATCCCGTCACGACGGGCAACGTCAACAACGCGGCTGGTTCCGACATCGGCTCGCGAACGGCAACAGCGCCGTCACGTTCCACGGCGACGACGAGACGATCGACAACATGGAGCGGCGCGTCCGAGCGCAAGCTGACCGCGGGTATCAGGCGGACGGCGGCCGAGATGTTCCGAGTTGCAAACATCCTCGCACCGCCGACCAACGAGCGTTCGATGCCGCAGACAGCCTCATTTGCGGAGAATCCCTGGGCGACACGAGCGAGACTCGCGGTGCGCAAACCACGGAGTCGAGCGGTTCACCCAAACGTTCGAGCGGCGCAACAAACCATCGACGAGCCACGATGTTCGTCACCGCCACGACTGAACAACTCACTGGGGTCGATGACAGCGTCATCACTACTGCCGACGGCAAACCAATTCCGCAGTCAGTGGTCGAAGAACTCGCCTGCGGGGCCGACTTCATCGGCCAGGTCTTTTCGCCCGAGGGCGAACTGCTCTGGCAAGGTCGCCGAAAGCGGTTGGCCACTCCCGCACAGATCAACGGACTCATCAGTCGAGATGGTGGCTGTGTGCAATGCGGTGCACATCACGATCGCTGCGTTGCTCACCACATCATTCCGTATGAAGCCCCGGCGAAGGGCGAGACCAATATCGATGGCTTGGTGTTCATGTGTGATGACTGTCACCACCGACTTCACGCCAACAACCTGACCATCTACTACGACCGAGCAGTTCAAACCTGGAATACTCGGGCTGCGACATGGGAAGAAATCCCACCTGACAATCGGCCAGAACATTCCGCCAGCCGACACGGCAAGTCTCCACCAGGCAAGTACAGCGCCGCCAAAGGCCGAACTCCTCGCGGCCGGCCAAAACCACGAGAATCAGATGATCGCAAGCCACGACTCGACCAACGCCGAAACAACCAAAAGCGCCACGACCCCCATGGCGATCGACTGTTCTGACCCGGCCAGACATCCTGGACCAAGAGCGTGGACCTGGTTGGCTACTGCGACTTGCTGCGACGCAGCAGGCGCGAGATCAAAAGCCAGAGCAGAACCCCAACAACTGCCGAAACGATCATCAGCAGGATCTTGCTCATCGAGAAGTCCCAGGCGAGGAACGTGACCTCGACCGTCTCACTGTTCTGCAACGCAAACGTCGTCGCAAAAGCGATCAGCAGCAACGTGGCGAGGCCACGAGCGATCGCCCGAGAGCCGAGTCCCGATGACGCTGATTCAGCTAAGCCCTCGAAGTCAGCGCCGATGTCACCGTCGTTGTCGTCCATGTGCGAAAGGCTCCCACTCGCCCGTCCTCGCTGTCCATTCGTACGAGGAAGCCGAGGTTGCACCGATCGCCGCTACTCGGCACCTCGATCGAGCAACCGGTTCACAAGCCCCGAGGCGTCCTCACCCAATGCCGGTACGTGCGGTGTCGGGTCGTCGATCCCACTGATGTTGAACGGCGATCGGTAGACCTCCGCAACACCAGTTGGTGTGGTGACTTCCACAAACCGGTCACGGGCGCGCAATTGTTCGTGCTGCCACAACGCCAAGGGGTCACGAACCTGGCTGTGTGTGACTTTGCCATCTCGCAATCGGCCCAGGATCTCGTCGGCTGGGACCGACATGAACGTCTGATCGATGATCGCTTCCAGCTGGGCGATGTTTCCGATGCGGTCGACATTGTTGGCGAAACGCTCGTCCAGAATCAGGTCGGCGTCGTGCAGGACATGTTCTGCAAACGCAGCCCAATCGCGGTTGCTCTGAACACCGACGAGCACGTCGGAACCATCCGCGAGTCCGTACAGGCCATACGGCGCGATCATCGTGTGGCGATGACCCGAACGAGAGGGAACCACACCGTTACCCATGGCGTTGTAGGTCGGTGCAGCCGTCCACTCGACGAGACTCTCGAGCATCGACACCTCGACGGAGGCACCTTCGCCTGTGGCCTGCTCGCGATACAACGCTGCGAGAATCGACGAGAAGGCGTACATCGCCGACGAGATGTCGGCGATCGAGAAGCCGACTTTGGTGGCCTGTTCGGGGGTTCCCGTGAGCGCGATCGCCCCTCCCTCAGCCTGAATGGTGAGGTCGTAGGCCTTGTCGTCGGTCCGAGGTCCCCCGAGTCCGTACCCGGAGATGTCACACGCGATCAGGCCAGGGTGCACGGCCCGCAGCTGATCGGCGAGAACACCCATGCGGCCGGCCGCTGCAGGTGACAGGTTCTGCACAAAGACATCAGCCCCGGCGATCAGCTGGTCGAAGGTCGCTCGGTCGCCGGGATCCACGAGGTCGAGCTCGATGCTCTGCTTTCCGCGGTTCGCCCACACGAAAAAGGCGGAGGTGCCGCCCATTGCGCTGTCGTACCCCCGAGCGAAGTCACCCTCGCCCTTGCGTTCGACCTTCAGTACCTCAGCACCGAGATCGGCGAGCTGACGAGTGGCGAAGGGGGCAGCGACCGCCTGCTCGAGTGCGACGACCAGAACACCATCGAGTGGTGACGACATGTCAGGCCTCAGAGCGCGGCACGAAACCACCCCGGCCTTGCGGGAGTTTCATGTCGAGGATGCGCGATGCAACGACCGTGCGCAGAATCTGCGCGGTCCCTCCGCCAATGGTGAACATACGCACGTCGCGATACATCCGTTCGAGCGGATGACGTCGGCTGTAACCCGCTGCACCGAACATCTGCAGCGCATCGTTGACGACCTGGATCGACGCCTCGGCGGTGAAGATCTTGGCCTGCGCGGCCATGGTTGCGTCCGGGAATGGCGAATTGTTGGGGCCGCGAGACTCGGCGGCCCGATAGGTCAAGCTCCGAGCGGCCTCGAGCTTCACCGACATGTCGGCAAGCATCCATTGCAGACCCTGGAACTCCGCGATCGGGCGATCGAATTGTTCGCGCTCCTTGACGAAGTCGAGCGCCAGCTCGTACGCGCCAGTGGCGATGCCGAGCCCCACCGTTCCGGCCCCGACGCGTTGACTGTTGTAGGCACTCATCAGATCGGCGAATCCTCGGCGGAAACCCGACGGGGGCACAACCACCATGTTGGCGTCGATCACCATGTCCTCAAAGATGACCTCCATCTCCGGGATTGCTCGAAGCCCCATCGTCGGCTCACGGCGACCGAAGCTCAACCCGGGGGTTTCATCTCGAATGGCCAGAAATCCACCGATTCCCTCGTCGTTGCCCTGCTCATCGAACACGCGAGCGAAGATGAGGTGCAGCTTCGAGACGGTGCCACCGGTGATCCAGTGTTTCATGCCGTTGAGCACGTACTGATCTCCCTTGCGGTCGGCACGTGTCGTCATCTGCGATGCTGCACTACCAGCACCAGGTTCGGTGATACAGATCGCAGGCTTGTCACCATCGAGCACCAATTCGGCAGCAAGCTTCTTCTGTTGTTCGGTGCCGTAGGCCATCACTGCGCTGATGGCGCCCATGTTCGCCTCGACTGCGATGCGCCCGGTCACACCACACGCCTTGGCCATCTCCTCGACCACTAACACCGCATCGAGAATCGAGCAACCTGGACCGCCGAACTCCTTGGGTACCGTCATCCCGGTGAAACCGGCGTCTCGAAGCGCGTGGACGTTGTCCCACGGATACTGCTCGGACTCGTCGAGCGCCGCGGCCCGCGGAGCCATGAACTCGGTCGCGAGTTCGCGAGCGCGTCCCTGCAGGTCACGTTGTTCGTTCGTCAGATTCCAGGTCATGTGTCCTCCAAGACGGTTGACTCGAGCGATTCCTTGGTGAGGGTGACGATGTCGCGCTGCGCAATGCTTCCGCCGATGCGATGCAGCCGAGCGTCGACACTTTCGAACAATGTCGCCGCACGTCGCGGGTTCGCGCTGCTCGTGCGGATGGCGTCCACGAGCGGTGCCACGATACGACGAAACGTGTCATCGTTCTCCGCAACACTGTCAGCGTGTGACGTGAGCACGCCATCGAAGAACTCTTGTGCGCCCAGATGGTCGGGTTGCCGTGCGTACACCATCGCTGCGTGGAGATCGAGAAATCCCGATGTGTGGCGTTCGGGTCGAGCGGCAAATGCATCTGCAAGGTTCACCCATCGGTCGCCGACGTCGACACCGTTCAGTTCGAGACGCCAGAGCATCGACGTCAGATCGCAAAGACGAAACGGCGTGGTCGAGATGGGAACGAGGGTGTCGTGGATCTGCAGTGTCTCGTCGTACTTCCCGTCGTCGATGAGGCGAAGCGCCAGGTGCCACCAGATGTGCACCGCCAGCTGATCCTGTGCCGACCACGTGTGTTCTCGGCCAAGAAGGAGGTCGAGCGACTTTGCCTGGTCTTCGATCGTTTCGTACACATGCGCCAACGCGTGCAACGCCCAAAGGTCGAGCGGATCGGCCTCGAGCGACTGCCAGCCAAGCTCTTCGGCCTCGCGATAGAACCCCGCCTCCTCAAGGGAGAAGGCGTGTTGGCCAACAACGAACGATCGCCACGGGTCATCGGGGAGCCAACGGTCGACGGCTCGTTGACTCGAATGAAGCCGACGCGGCGAATCACCCACATGAAGATAGATGTCGTGCGCGAATCGAACGGCTGCGAAGTCGTGTCCGGAGCCAACGATCTGATCCCAGTGTTTCGCGGCGAGTGTGAATTCGCCGGCCACGAGGTGTTCGAGCGCCCCGACGTGGGCACGTTCGCGCGGCGAGTCTGCTCGTTGTTGGGCCCGCTCGAGGTCTGCACGAAGCTCGGGCGCGTCGAGCGGCGTTCCGCCGAGGATGCGATAGACGCCGCAAAACACCGATCCCAGAGAGAACACATCGTCATCGAGGTTGGCCGTGGCGAGGATCTCGAAGGGGTCGCCAGTGAAATGCATGGCAGCCTTCCATGCGGCATTCCACGCCTCGACTGCCTCAGGCGAACTCGAGTCGATCGGTTCACCCCAGACGTCGAAGCTCACAAGCTCACCTCGAGGTGCTCGATCCCGTTGACGAAGTTCGATTCGACGTACTTGGGCGAGCCGATCGTCGCGATGTCGATCTCACGGTCGAACATCGCCGTGATGAGCTCGGAGATCTCGAGTCGTGCGAGCGACGCCCCCAGGCAGAAGTGGGCGCCACCGCCCCCGAACGCGACGTGGGGTGGCGTCGCAGGTCTATCGGTCCTGAACTGGAGCGGATCGGGAAATTGTGTCTCATCGAAGTTCGCCGAGCAATACCACATGACCACCTTGTCACCCGGCGCGAGGGCGGTGCCGGAAAGAACCGTGGACTCCATCACCGTGCGCCGGAAATACAGAATCGACGAGGAGTAACGAATGACTTCGTCGGTGAGTGCGGGGAGCAACGATCGGTCGTTTCGGCCTCGTGCGAACGCATCGGGAAATTGGACGGCCTGCATCGCGAGGTGCGCCATCGACGATCTGGTGGTCTCGTTGCCGGCGAAGATCATCAGGCGGAAGAAGTTCGCGAACTCTTCGATCGTCAATCGTTCTCCGTCGATTTCGGCCTCGAGGAGTTTGGTAACGAGGTCATCGGCAGGCTCAGCCCGGCGTCGATCGGCCAGCTGCGCCGCATATTCACTCATGGCGAACGCCGCAGGGCTGTTGAAGGGCAACAACCGCAGATCGGTGGTATTGCCGTAGGCGGTGGGCTCGAGCGGTTCGCCGCTCGTTCCAGCAACGAGGTGATCGGTGAGTCCGATCAGGTAGTCGTGGTCCTCCTCGGGCACACCCATCAGGTCGCAGATCACACCGATCGGAATCGGCTTTGCCACCACGCTGACCCAGTCTCCTCCCCCGGTAGCCACCAGTTCGTCGAGGCACCGATTCACCCGGATCTGGATGGCCTCGCGATAGTCCTGGACATGTTTTGGGGTGAAGGCGGAACTGATCAGTCTGCGCAGTCGCGTGTGAACCGGCGGGTCGAGGTCGATCATCGAGGCACGAGCGGCGAGAGCGTCCTCATCGATGTCGTAGATCTGAATGTGCCCCGCTGCCGAGGAGTACGTTTGTGTGTCTCGCGAGACCGTGACCAGGTCGTTGTGTCGAGTGACCGACCAGAACCCGCTGGTCCCCTCCGACGCAGGTGACCAGGTGAGTTCTGGGTGTTTTCGCATCTCGCGGAAGGCAGCGTGCGGGATGCCAGTGGAGAACGACGCGGCTGCATGAAGATCGATTGGAGCAACAACTGTCGGCACGGCTACCTCCGGAAGGAATTCCGATCAAAGTACTTTGGATCCAAAGTATGGTCAACCCGACAATGCTGATGGCAGCGGTGCCGAGTGCACAACGGTGAGTCGCTGCACGGCGCGCGTGAGTGCGACATACAAAAGACGAAGCCCGGTCAGCGGATCAGCGTGGAGTGCGGCAAAGTCCCCTGGTTCGACCACGACCACCGCATCGAACTCGAGCCCTTTGGCTGCGGCGGCGTCGACCACCGACAGCGCCGCTCCCAACATTTCGGACTTCGTCGTGTCGATCGGGTCGAGTCCCGCATCGGCCAATGCGCCGAAGATCGACTCGAGAGATGTCGCGGGAACGATGACGCCAGTCGTCTGAAAGGTCGCCGACAATTCGCGCACCGACGCCACGACCGCGTCGGCGATCTCCAGCGGGGTGACCTCGACGATCGCCGGGCCTGGTCCGGAGTGCCGGACCGAGGTTGATGGCGTGACGTCTGGCGCGGTGAATTGAAGCAACCGATTGGCATAGTCGAGCAGCGGTCCTGGAACCCGGTAGCCAACCGTGAGTTCACACTGTCGAACGTTCGTCTGCTCGAGATCGACACCGAGCGCGTTCACGACAGCATCCCAACTCGATTGTGCCGCCGGCGCCGTCGCCTGCGCGATGTCTCCGAGAATCGTCATCGAACCTCTCCGCGCGCGACGGCCAACGACTCGCAGCTCCATTGCGCTCAGATCCTGCGCTTCATCGACAACCACATGGCCGTACTCGAGCTGCACACCGACACACAGTGCGTGTGCCTCGTCGAGCAAGGCGAGGTCTGCGGCTGTCCAGAGAGCGTCCTCCCCCTTCTTTGGTGCCTTGCGTTGCAGCAGCGCACGTTCGTCATCGGTGAGAATTTCTGCACTCACCCGTTTGAGGAGTGCGGCGTTGCTCAACACCGATTGCACGAGGGTGGTCGCTCCGAGGTTGGGCCAGCACCGTGCGACCAACTTTTTCAGATCATCTCCGCGTCGGAGAAGATCCACTCCAGCATCGACACCCGGCTCATCGATGCCGAGGTCGACAAGCGCCTGTTTCGATTGCCGCAAAAGGACCTCCTGGAAGATCGTTCGGGCACTGTTGAGCGGCACATTTCTGGCGAGCGCCGTTTGGAGAGCTGTCTCGACACTTTCGACATCGAGAACGATCGACCGTGCCCCAACAGGTAATCGAATCGGTTCCGCCGGGGCTCTGAGTTTGTCGAACGCTGCAGCCCGGATCACCGCTTTCAGTCGAACGTCGCCTTTCAGGATGTGCGCTTCTGGACCATCCTCACCCCGAACCCGGTACTTCACGTCGAGCAACGATCGCACCGTGGCCTGGCTGACCGCCGTCTCACCCAACGACGGGAGCACATTGCCGACGTAGCGGAGAAACATGCGGTTCGGTCCGACGACGAGAACTCGATCGGTACTCAACGCAACCCGATGCTCGAACAACAAGAACGCCGCACGATGCAGGCCAACGGCGGTCTTGCCGGTCCCGGGTCCACCCTGCACGATCACGCACTCGGCCAAGGGCGCACGGATGATCTCGTCCTGCTCGGCAGCGATGGTTGCGACGATGTCGCTCATCTCTCCGGTTCTCGACTTCTCGACCTCGGCCAACAGCGGATCGGGCAGTCCGGCCCCGACCACCGATTCCGGATCGTCGAGATGTTCGTCGAAGAGCGCGACGAGAGCGTCGCCTGCGAGGGTGAATCGTCGGCGCAGCGCCAGTCCTTGGGGGTCGGCAGCTGTGGCGCGGTAGAAGGGAATCGCGACGGGGACACGCCAGTCGACGACAACGGGTTCGGTGTTCTCATTCTCGATGTGACGACGCCCGACGTACCAGGTGTCACCGTCGGCGAGGAGGGGATCCTCGTCGATTCGTCCAAAGGCCAGGGTTGCCTCACCGAGCCGCAGCGAATCGGTGCGATCTCGGAGGTGCGCTCGTGCAATGCGAGCCTCGACGGTGTTCTCCTCGACCACTGCCCGTTCGCCGAACTCGAGAGTCGCTTCGGCCCGCTCGAGCATGTCCTCGAGTGCGACTCGAGCGCGTCGAATGTACGCCTGCTCAGCAACGTGATCGGGGTGTTCTGGAGTTGCAGTCGATTCAGACACAGCAAACCAAAGTACTCTCGGGCGCGACAAAGGATGCGCTGTGCCATACGACTACAACCCAGAAGCACTCAGCGAGGCTGAAGCCGACATTCGTTCCCGACTGATCGGCGAACCAGTGGACATCGAGGTTCAGCGGGTGATTTCCAACCTATACCGAGCCGCAACAGTCGTGAGTCGCTCAGCGGAGCGCGAGATCCTCGCGAAGGACAAACTGTCGTGGAGCGCGTTTGTCACCCTGTGGGTGCTGTGGGTCTGGGGCGAGATGGATTCCACTCGGCTTGCGGCTGAGGTTGGCCTCACCCCCGGCACGATCACCGGTGTGCGCAAAGGTCTCGAACGCGACGGCTGGATCGAATCACGCCGCGGCGACGACGACGGGCGCAAGGTGATGGTGAAACTCACCGAAGGTGGAGAAACTCGATTCAGCGACTTCTACCCAGAGTTCAACGCATGGTCGGCGAACCGTTGTGGTGCATTGTCCGCCGACGAAACGACGTTGCTCGCCGACCTTTTGCAGCAGGTCATCCTCCAACCTCGAACCGACCTCGACACGTAGGGACCCGACGAAGGACATTGGTCCCTAGTGAAGTGGTGTTGCGCCCAACACTGTGGAGAGATGACCACTATCTCCACACATCATCCAGGAAGTGGCGTATCGGCAGCCGCTGAACGCTCCCAACCACATGTGATGACGGAGAAGACTCTCACGATGCGTGATGCTCAGCTGCGAATGGTTCCGCTCAGCGTCGTCCTGGTCTTCTCGCTCACGGCGATCGCGACCTACTTCACCTCCGGCGAACTCGGCGAAGCCATTGGTGTCGCCGCGTTCATGGCGTTCTGGATCGGCGGTGGGTTCGGTGCAATCGCCGCTGGCGCCCTGTGGAACTACCACAATGAGGCGTCGCTCTACAAGCACTAACTCGTCACGAACTCACGAACAAGTTTCGTGAAGACGGTCGGCGCCTCGATCGAGGTGAGGTGACCGGCGCCTTCGATCACTTCGAGGCGAGCGTTCGGTATCTGAGACGCGAGCTCCTCGGAGTACTCGATCGGTGTCTCGTCATCATGATCCCCAACGATGACGAGACACTCACTTTTCACCGAGGGAAGAAGTTCCCTTACATTGTGCTCGGCGATGTGACGCGAGGCTCGCTCGAACCCCTGAGTCGAAACGCCCTCGAATGCTTTCGAGAGCCGCGCGCGCACCGCATCACCAACCGGTGCAAACGTGATCGAATCGATCGAGTCGACCGCCAGCTCCGCCATCGGGACGCCTGACCGCAGGGGCGCCAACCAGTCGGTCAACCACGGTTCTGGGTCGATGCCGAATGCCGCGCTCGTGTCAGCGAGAACAAGCCGGCCGAATCGTTCCTCCGCCGACACCGCTGCGTGCAGGAGATACATCCCGCCGAGTGACAGTCCCACCGCGTCGACCCGCTCGGCCCCGAGATGATCGAGAAACGCGATGAGCCGATCGGTCACCGATGCCGCCAAGGGGTCGCCAACCAGTGCAGATTCGCCATACCCCGGTGCGTCGAGGGCGACACATCTCCGTTGCTCGGAGAGCTCGATGAGCTGATCATCCCAGTAGTGACACGTCCCGATGATCGGGTGCAGAAACAAGATGACGTCACCCTCGCCCGCCTCGCACCAGCTGAATCCAGCCTCGGAATGGTCGGCGATCTGATCGGATGGTGTCATCAGGTTCTCATTTCGTGAGGGTCTTGAGGTGGCGAACCATCGTGCGGCAGATCGCAGGCACCTCGTCGAGGTCATTCGTGTGCTGACTGGGTTTCATACAAAACGTCGTGTATCCGGCTGCGAACTGATCGGCAAAACTCTCCATCGATGTCTCCAGGTCGGCCACGTCATCGGCGCTCTCGAAGGTCGCACGGGTCCCACCGATCATCTCGAGTTCCGAGATCGACCGTCCGCTCGCAGACATCGCGTTGGCGAGCGAGGCGAGGTCGGCCTGGGTCGGCGAGCCGAACGGATGAAACGCCTGCGCGTACGACACGATCCGGCGAAGCAGCGGCGGATGCATCGACTGTCCGCCGAACCACATCGTGGGACCCGTCGACCTCCACGGTTTCGGCTCGGAGTACACCTCGGTGAAGTCGAAATAGTCGCCGTGGAACTCCGCTGGCGATGCAGCCCACAACAGCGTCATGGCTTCGAGCACCTCATCGAGGATCTTGCCCCGTTCGTGAAACGGAATCCCCAGTGCCTCATATTCGTCTTGATGCCACGACACGGTCGGTTGCACGACGAGCCGCCCCTCCGACAAACGATCGAGGGTCGCGAGATCCTTGGCCAAAGCAACCGGGTGCCGAAGCGGTGCGATGATCGCCCCGAGCACAATCCTGATTCGTGTCGTGCGGGCAGCGATCGCGGCCGCCATCACCAGAGAACTCGGCCACGACATCATTGGATCCTGGTTTCCCGGAGCTGCGTATTCGCGAGGGTTGGTCGGCTGACCCAACACGTTCGCCGACGGCCCGAGCGCCACGTGTTCGCTCAACATGACGGCATCGAATCCCTCGTTCTCGGCCACCACAGCCAAGTCGACGATCGCGCCGAGATCATTCCTCGGCACGAGGGTCTCGAGTTCGGTGAGGATCATCAAGGCCTTCGGCGATCGCATCACGTCTTCCCGGTGAACGAATCGAATGGCCCCAGGCTGAGCGCACCCCCGTCGATATCGAACGACCGCCCCGTGGCAAACCGCCCGACTGGAGCAACCAGATAGTGAACTTGCGCCGCTATCTCGTCACCCGATCCGGGACGTCCCACGATGTTGAATCGAACACCCGACGCCGAGAGATCGTCGATGGCCCGTGCCGCCATTGGTGTGTCGACCAATCCCGGGTTGACCTGGTTGACCCGGATGCCGTCCTCCGCCCATTCCCGAGCGAGCGCGACGGTCATTCCCAGAAGTCCTGCCTTGGTGGCGCCGTACACGGCCGCTCCCGCCGATGGTCGCACAGCATCGATCGAACCGATCATCACAACCGATGCATCGGACGATTCTTTCATGTGACGATGTGCGAGCTGGCAGAGACGAAGTGGCGCCCAGAGATTCACGGCGATCATGTCATCGAAGTGATCTCGGTCGATCATGTCGACATCGACGAAGTCGGCTCTACCTGCGTTGTTCACGAGAATATCGAGCCCTCCGAGCGCGTCGACGGCTCGGTCGATGACGCTGTCGAGCTCATCGGGGTCTCCAAGATCGGCTCGCAAGCCTCGAACACGTTCGGACGACTCCGGTGCGTTCCCAGACCGGGAGACAGCGATCACCTCCGCCCCTGCCGACGCCAGACGCTTCGCAATCGCTCCCCCGATTCCTGTCGAGGCTCCGGTGACGAGCGCACGTTGCCCGGTGAGGTCGAAACCCCGATCGATTGCGGACACTTCGTCAGCCAACGACGAACGGATCGCGGGTGATTCCTTCGAGTTCCACCCACACGGTCTTCGTCTGCAGAAACGCATCGAGCGCTTCGATCCCATTGTCCTTGCCGTAGCCGCTCTGCTTGAAACCGCCGAACGGCGCCATGTAGCTGACATTGCGGTAGGTGTTGATCCACACGGTTCCGACGTTGAGCTTGCGGGCCATTCGGTGCCCGCGACGAATGTCGTTCGTCCAGACCCCGGCGGCCAGGCCGTACTCGGAGTCGTTTGCGAGCTTCAGCACCTCGTCCTCGTCGCGAAACGTCATGACCGCGAGCACAGGGCCGAACACCTCGTCGCGAACAATCGAGCAGCGATTATCGACGTTCGTGATGATCGTCGGCCGAACAAATCGTCCCCCCAGCTCAGGGTCGACCACACCACCTGCGACGATCGTCCCACCTTCGTCACGCGCTGCGTCGATCATCGACAGAATGCGGTCACGCTGCTCGTCCGATGCTGCGGGGCCCATCTCGGTCGTGAGTTCACTCGGGTCACCGAGGACCAGTTGACCGGCCCGGTCGACAAGTCGTCCGATGATTTCATCGGCGATGTCTTCGTGAATATACGCGCGGGAGCCCGCGACACACGTCTGGCCACTCGCTGCGAAAATTCCTGCGAGTAGTCCGTTCGTGGCCGCCTCGATGTCGGCGTCGGCGAAGAGAATCTGCGGCGATTTACCACCCAGCTCGAGGACGGCGGGCGTGAGGTTCTCTGCGGCTGCTCGCGCGACATGTTTGGCCGTTGGGCCACCACCGGTAAAGGTCAGCTTGTCGATGTCGGGATGAGAGCTGATCGCCGCGCCCACGCTGGCACCACCGGTCACCACGTTGATCACACCTGGAGGGATCCCCGCCTCTGATGCACGCTCGGCCAACATCAGAGCGGTCACGGGGGTGATGTCTGAGGGTTTGACCACAACGGTGCACCCCGCCGCGAGGAGGGGTCCGAGTTTCCAGGTCAGCAACGCCAGTGGCGAGTTCCACGGAACGATGGCGCCGACAACACCCTTGGGTACCCGTTCGGTGTATACCAAGAAGTTCGGCGCAGGGCTGGGAATCTGTTGACCGATGATCTTGTCGGTCATCCCCGCGAAGTAGTCGAGGTACCCCTCGAGACTCTTCGCCTGAGCCGTCGTCTCGCGAATGATCTTGCCGTTGTCGCGAGTCTCGGCCCCGGCCAAGACGTCGGCGTCTCGGGTGAGCAACTCGCCAAGCGTGCGCATGAGGCGTGCCCGCTCGCGTGCAGGCATCGTCGCCCACGGACCGTCCTCGAAGGCTCGTCGGGCGGCGCGAACTGCATCGTCCACTGCATCGGGATCATCGGCGACTTCGGCCCACACCTCGCCCGAGTATGGGTTGCTGGTTGGCATTCGTGCGCCACTCGCTGGAGCAACGAACGCTCCATCGATCCAGTTGTCGAACACCTCCACGCCGCTCATTCCTCTTCGCCTTCCGCAACGTCCACGATCGAGATCGCCCCCGACGGGCATGTCTCGGCCACCCGGAGTGCTCGATCTCGCGGCAACATGCCCGTGCCGATGACGCCGGCGATGACCGTGTCCTCGTCGACGTAGAACGTCTGCTCCTCGAGCATCTCGCATTGACCTGCTCCGATGCACACGTCGGAGTTGACCGCCACGCCGACCATCTCGACGAGATCGTCGCTGCTCATGACGAAACGTCCTGCAGGCACTGCTCGAGGATGTTCATGCCTTCCTCGATGTCGGCTTCGGTCGCCACCAAGGGCACCAGAACGCGAATGACATTCGAGTCGACACCCGCACCCATGATGATCAGTCCTTTGTCGAACGCAGCGGCGACAACTGCCGCGGTGCTCGGTGCGTCTGGACGGCCGTCTGCGTCGACGAGTTCGATGCCGAGCATCGGTCCGAGTCCACGGACTTCGCCGACGACACTCGAGCGCTCGGCCACACCATCGAGGCGGCTTCGCATGCGTGCACCCAACGCCTTGGCCGCGTCCTGGAAATTCGGATCGAGGACTTGCGAGATGGCCACCTTGGCGGCTGCGCACGAGACGGGGTTGCCGCCGTACGTGCCGCCGATCCCGCCCTTGTGCACACAATCCATGATCTCGGCGCGCCCGGTGACACCCGAGATCGGAAATCCACCACCCATCGACTTCGCCCACGTCATGAGGTCTGGCGTCACGCCATAATGTTCGACGGCAGCAGGTGTTCCTGTTCGCCCCATACCCGACTGCACTTCGTCGGCAATGACCAAGAACCCATGTTCGGCGGCGATCTCCTGGACGCGACGTGGATAGTCATCGGGCATCGGGAGAAAACCACCCTCACCCTGGACCGGTTCGTAGATGATCGCCGCGACGTTGGACGGGTCGACCTGGTTCTTGAACAGCCGGTGCAGTCCATCGATTGCGTCGTCGGTCGTGATGCCCCGAAACGGATACGGCCCCGTCGTCCGGTAGACCTCAGGAGCGAACGGTCCCATGCCCAACTTGTACGGGCGAACCTTTGCGGTGAGCGTCATCGTCATGAGCGTTCGGCCGTGGAACGCGTTGTCGAGACAGATAATGGCGTCTCGTTTCGTGTAGTACCTGGCGATCTTGATCGCATTCTCGACGGCTTCGGCCCCCGAGTTCGCCAAGAACCCCTTCTTGTCGAAGTCTCCTGGATGGCATGCACACAACAGCCGACACACATCGATGTACGGCTCGTAACTGTGCAACGAGAAACACTGGTGCAAATAGCTGTCGAGTTGTTGTTTGACCGCAGCGATGATCTCCGGGTTGCTGTGGCCGTGGTTCGCCGTACCGATGCCACCGACGAAATCGAGGAATTCGCGCCCATCGACGTCCCAGATTCGGGCGCCCTCCGCGCGTTCGACGAAGAACGGGCGCCCGATGACACTCGATGCGACCCATCTTTCGCGTTCGGCAGCGAGCCGATCGGTGTTGGGGGTGGGGTGTGTCGTCATGTCAGTCATGTGTTGGCCTCCACAGCCATGTCGACGGAGAGCACCCCGTGGACGAAGTTTGATGGTGCGCGAAAAGGTTCGGACAGCCGGGTGAGACGCACATTTCGTTTGGCCATCTCCTCGAGAAGGATGACGACCTCGAGCCGAGCAAGAAATGCGCCCAGACAGGTGTGCGGACCCCCGCCACCGAACGCGAAATGGGGGTTCTCGACGCGACCCACGTCGAACGTGTCGGGATCGGGGAAGACCTCAGGGTCGCGGTTGGCCGCTGAGTACCACATGACGACCTTCTCGCCAGCGTCGAGGTGTGTCCCGGCCAGCTCCACCGGCTTGCTCGTGGTTCGACGCATGTGCAGCACCGGTGTCGCCCATCGCAGAATCTCCTCGGACGCCGACTCGATCAGCCCGTGATCGTCGAGAACCCGTTGCCATTGGTCGGGATGGTCTGCAAGCGCGATCGCACCGTGTGATATCGCAGTTCGAGTCGTCTCGTTGCCCGCGAACACCATCAGGTGAAAGAGATTGCGGTATTCACTTCCGCTCAGCCGGTCGCCATCCTCGGCTTCGGCCTGCACGAGTTCGGTCACGAGATCGTCCTGCGGGTCGGCCCGCCGCATGTCGCCGATCTTCTCGCCATACTCGAACAGCGCATGACTCGCCGGGCTATTGAACGGGAGCAGTCGCAACTCGGTCGAATTCCCGAAGGCATCGGCTGGAAGGGATTGTGTCTCTCCGGTCCCCTCCACGAGGTAGTTCGACAACTCGACGAGGTATCCAGCATCTTCGACCGGGATTCCCAACATGGTCAGGATCACCCGAATCGGGAGCGGAGCGGCCACTTCGGCCACCCAATCTCCTTGACCCTTCGCAATGAATTCCTCGAGAAGTTCGACCGTGATCTCGCGAACCGTGTCCTCCCACCGGCGGATGTTCTTCGGCGTGAATGCGCGCGCAATGAGGCGACGAAGACGGGTGTGGTCGGGCGCGTCGGTATCGATCAGTGAACGCCGCGCCTCGAGCGCATCTGCCTCGAGGTCCCACAGGTTCGTGTGGCCGATCGCCGACGAGAAGACCGCACCATTCTTGGACACCGTCTTCACGTCTTCGTGTCGAGTGACCGCCCAGAAACCACCGTCGTGATAGTCGTGCCAGACGAGTCCTGGGGTGTCGCGCATCTCGGCGAGGCGCGCGTGAGGAATACCCTCGAGATACAACGATGGGTCCGTGATGTTCGGAGAGGTTGGTGCGCTGGGTCGTGGTGCCATGGTGCTTCAGCCTTAACTGTGCTCGATGAACCGGGCTCGCTCCCAGTCATTGACCTCGTCGACCTCGGGGTTGTTCGCTGCCGAGTGCACGACCTCGGCCTGAGCGATCGACACGAAACTCCGGCTGAAAGTATCGCCGAGCTGCGTCGCGAGCTCACTCGATTCGTACGCGGCGATCGCCCCAGGAAGGTCGACTGGCAGTGCGACGTGCTCGCCAGGGTTCCCGTACATGTCGCCCTCACACAGCGCTCCGGGGTCGAGTGACCGTTCGACCCCGTCGATTCCGGCGGCCAGAATGCCGGCGATGATCAAGTACGGGTTGGCATCGGCGCCCGCGGCGCGGAACTCGACTCGATTGGCCTTCGATCCGCTCTCGGCGATACATCGCGCGAGGACCGTACGATTGTCGAGACCCCACGTGACGTGCGTTGGAGCAAACGTGTAGGGGCGGATCCGTTTGGGGCCGTTGCTCGTCGGCGATCCGAGCAAAACCATCGCCTCGGCGTGCTCGAGCAGACCACCCATCCAATGGCGCATGAGATCGTTCGGTTCGCCGTCGTTGCATGGTGAAAAGGCATTCGAGTTGTCGCTGACCAGGCTGGTGTGAACATGCATACCCGACCCCGACAACTCAGCCCACGGTTTTGGCATGAACGTCGCCTTCATTCCGTGTTGCTCCGCGACCTGTTTCACGATCGACTTCAACAGCACGGTGTTGTCCGCTGTCGTCATCGCATCCGCAGGGCCGACGTTGATCTCGAACTGGCACGGACCGTACTCGGCGTTCGAGGCCTCCACTTCGAGACCAGCCCCGAGAAGCGCAGCACGCATTTCTGCGAGGCATTCTTCGAATACCACCCCGTCGGTGAGCGAACTGTATTGAATGTGCTGCTGGGCAGGCTCCCAGTCGCATGTGCACAAATAGAACTCGAGCTCGGTGGCCACGATTGGTTCGAGACCTGCCTCACGGCAGCGAGCAATCTGCGCAGCCAGGACGCCTCGTGGAGCCAGTGGGTGCGGATCGCCGTGTTCATTCATCGCATCGGCAAACACCAACGCATACCCCGGACGGTGCGTCAAGATCCTTCCCGTCGAATTGTCCGGAACGAGATGAGCGTCGAGGTACCCAGAGTCGGGATTGACGAACTCGTTGTCCGGCAGATCGTTCTGCATGTCGAACACGAACATGGCGTCGGCGATGTTCGCACCGCTCTCGAAGACCGTGTCGACAAACCGCTGAACCGGTATCCGTTTGCCACGAAGGTGCCCTTGTGTGTCTGGCGCCCCGACCTCGACGGTGTGGATGTCGTTCTCGATGACCGCCGCACGGAAGTCGTCGATCGATTCGGATATTCCGCTCATGAGCTGGTGTCCCCCTGTGAGGTGTTCGCAGTTGTCGTGGTCAAGATGTTGGCGATGTTCATGTGGTGCGACCGGCGATATCGAGGACCAGTCGGCCTTTGAAGTCGCCTGACCGAAGCCGATCGTGTGCAACTTGGGCGTCGGCGAGCGGAAGAACTTCAACCGCCTGCACGATGCTGGGTTCGCGGCGTCCGAGATCGAGCAGCTCGTCGAGTTGCGCTCGACTTCCCCAGACGCTGTTGACGAATTTGGCCTCGAGCGGCACCGCGCCGAATCCGAATGGAATCGTGCCTCCAGCGAGTCCGACGACCGACACCACACCCAACTTGGCGACATGATCGGCCGCGGTTCGCAGTGTCAATTCGGCACCGATGAAGTCGATGATCAGATCGAATTTCTGATCCTCCTCGACTTCGCCGGTTGCCGCATGCGCACCGAAGTCGAGCGCCGTTGCCTGCTTCGACGGCGACAAATCGAGGGCGGTGACGTGTGCGTCGGTCATGAGGCGGAGATACCGGATCGCGTACTGCCCGAGCCCACCCGCGCCGATCACCAACGCTCGGCTCGCGGTCCCCAGTTCACGCAATCGATCGGCGCCTTGCAGCACCGCCCGATATGCCGTGAGTCCACCGCAGGCCAGCGGTGCAGCATCGTAGGGATCGAGCCCATCGAGCGAGGCGAGATAGTCGACGTTTGGCACAAACATTTGCTCGGCGTATCCGCCGTTGATGAACAGCCCGGCCTCGGTCGAGTTCGAACAGATCATCTCGAGTCCTTGGGAGCACTCCGCGCAGTTGCGACAGCCCCACGGGGCATACAGGATCACCGGACCCAACTCCGGGTGTACGCCGGTCACCTCGTGTCCAAGGATGATCGGGGGTTCCTTGCCGAAGTCGCCATCGACGACATGGATGTCGGAATGACACACGCCGCACGCGGTGACATCGAGAACCAGGCCCTCGCCGGCCTCGGGGGCGACATGGTCGTCGACGAGTTCGAGTGGTGAATTCGAGGCATGGAGAACAACGGCACGCATGGGAGACCCTTCAGTAGCTCTTGGGAAGGTTCAGGCACTTCTGGCCGACGAACGCAAGAATGAGGTTGTTGGTGATCGGCGCGACCTGATACAGCCGCGTCTCGCGCAGCTTTCGCTCGATGTCGTACTCGGCGGCAAAGCCGAATCCGCCGTGTGTGTCGAGTGCGGCATTTCCCGCCGCCCACGATGCCTCCGACGCAAGCAGCTTCGCCATGTTGGCCTCGACCCCGCACGACTCTCCGGAGTCGAACTTGTCGGCGGCCTTCCAACGCATCAGGTCAGCAGCCTCGACCTGGATGTGCGCCTTGGCGAGGGGGAACTGCACACCTTGGTTCTGGCCGATCGGCCGCCCGAAGACCACCCGTTCTCGTGCGTACTTCGACGCCCGATCGAGAAAAAAACGTCCGTCGCCGACGCACTCGGCAGCGATGAGAATGCGCTCCGCGTTCATGCCATCGAGAATCTGGCGAAATCCCTGACCCTCCACACCGACGAGGGAGTCAGCAGAGATCACGACGTCGTCGAAGAACACTTCGGTGGTGTTGTGATTCATCATGGTCTCGATCGGGTTGATCGTCAGCCCCGGGATGAGCGAACCGTCGTCGTTGCGCATCTCAACCAAAAAAACCGAAAGTCCATCGAGCCGATCCTCGACATCGTCGGAAGGAGTTGTACGCGCCAACAACACCATCAGGTCGGAGTATTCGGCTCGAGACGTCCAGATCTTTTGACCGTTGATCTTGTAGGTGTCACCGTCTCGTTCGGCTTTGGTGCGAATCATCGTGGTGTTCGATCCAGCCTCGGGTTCGGTCACACCAAAAGCCTGAAGGCGCTTCCTGCCATCAGCGACCTGTGGAAGGTACTTCTTCTTCTGCGCGTCGGACCCGTGGCGCAGCACGGTGCCCATCACGTACATCTGCGCATGGCACGCACTCGGGTTGCCGCCACTTGCCGAGATCTCTTCGAGGATGACCGATGCTCCTCCGAGGCTGAGGTCGCCGCCCCCGTACTCTTCGGGGATGAGCGCACCAAGCCAACCCTGCGACGTCAATTCGGTCACGAATTCTTCGGGGTAGGTGCTGGGCTCGAGGCTTCGCCAGTACTCATTTCCGTATTTGTCGCAAAGTCGCCGAACCTCGGCACGAATCACGTCGTGCTGTTCGTCGGTTCGATCGATCATGTGTCTTCCTCCCAGAAGCCTTGCCCTTCGAGTGCATTTACTGCGGCGACACCTGCCGAATGGAGATGTTCCTCCATGGCTTCCCGCGCTCTTGCACTGTCGCGCCGGGCAAGCGCGTCCACGATGGTGTGATGGTCGACCACGGCCTTTTCGGTCCAACCGGGGGTCGTGCCGTAAAACCCTTCGGGGATCGATCGCTCGAGATGACGTAACAACCACCTCGTTCGACGTGGTGCAGCCTTGTTGATCAGGCGGTGAAACTGGTCGTTGAGCTTGGAGTGCTCGTCACCCGACGCTGCGGCGAACTGGTCGTGAACTGCGCGTAGATCGGCAAGATCGTCGACGGTCATCTGATCGGCTGCCATTGCCGCGACACGGCCCGAGATGAGCCCGAACAGTTCGTAGTGGTCGATCACGTCCTCGCGAGTGAGGTTGGCAACAAACGCTCCGCGACGCGGCGTGACGTCGAGCAGGCCTTCCTGACCGAGAATGACAAGCGCTTCGCGAATTGGCGACCTGCTCACGTCGAGGGCTTCAGCGATCGCCTCTTGGTCGACCTTTTCCCCGGGTTTAATTCGCCCGCTCAGAATCTGCCCTCGAACGTAGGAGACGATTTCCTCGGCGAGTCCGCCGCGCCTGATCGGCGTCATTGATCGGCTGCCGATCCGAGGTACGCCGCTTGTACACGTGGGTCTGCCTGGACCTCATCGGGGGTGCCTTCGGCGATCACGGTCCCCTGATCGAGAACGTAGATCCGATCAGAAATCCCCGTGATGAACCCGAGGTCGTGGTCGATCACGATCACGCCAGCACCCACGGTGGCGGCCATGTGTCTAACCTGTTCGATCATCGTGAGTGATTCGCTGTCGCTCATGCCGCTCGTAGGTTCGTCGAGAAGCATGAACGACGGCGCCAACGCCGCGGCGCGCGCGAGCTCGAGCCTGCGCGAGTTTCCATAGTCGAGTTCTCGCGCCCGACGGTCACGGTGTTCCCAGAGCCCAGCCTCGGCAATCAGCGCATCGACATCGCGCAGCGCACGGTCGCTACGGTGTTCACCTGCGACGAGGGCCGCGGTCTCGACGTTCTCACGTACGGTCAGCGCTCCGAACAGACGGAGGTTCTGGAAGGTACGCACCAGCCCCGTGCGCGCAAGCTGATAGGCCGCTTTTTCGGTGAGGTCATGGCCGTCGATCGAGAAACTTCCGTTCGTTGGTTCGACCATTCCCGTGATCACATTGACGAACGTGGTCTTGCCTGCCCCGTTGGGACCGATGATGCCGACGATCTCGCCGCTGCTTGCCGTCATGCCTGCATTGTTGAGGGCTTGGAAGCCGCCGAATCGGACGCTGATATCCGACGCCTCGAATTCTGCGTCGGGGATCGTCTCGAGCTCGGGAAGCGGTTCTGGCTTGATTTGTTCGCCGCGTCCGAAACGTCGATACAACCATTGATCGAATTCCCAGTCCTCGAGAATTCCGAGCGGTCGCCAGATCATGAATCCGACCATCGACAGCCCGAGCACAACCGTGTTCAGGTTCTCTCGAAAGACCCAGTCGAGGGGTGCCTCGTCGAGGCCCACCCCAAAAACCTCGAACCCGTCCTGCCCGAGACGGCGAGCCAGCTCACGGCCGGCGGTCATGACGATGACGCCGACGACAGCACCGGTGACACTGTTGCGTCCACCCACGATCAACATGACGAGTGTGAGCATCGTGTATTCGAAGAAGAAGCGGTCGGGAAGAATCGATCCGATCTCCCACACTCGTAGTGACGATCCCACGGCGACCACGGCCACCGAGAGCAACAGCGCAATCATCTGCTGCACGAGGGGATTGACTCCCATTGCACGGGCCGCGAGATTGTCCTCCCGCGCGGCAATAGCGAGGCGCCCGCTGCGCGATTGTCCGTAGAACCTGGCCACCAGTAGCGACACGAACAGCACAACCAGAATTGGCCATCGATTGCCTAGTGAGTGGCCGATGCCAAAGGCCAATCCACCTCGATTGCCGCCCGTAAGGTCGGACCAGCTTTTTGCAACCTCGTGGGTGACGAACAACAACGCCAGCGTGATGATCGTGGCCGCAACAGCGCCGGATTCGGCACCCGAACGTGCGAGCCCAATACCGATGATCACTGCAGCGACAAGGGTGATCCCGACCGCGACAAGAAGAGCGAGGCCGGGGCTGATCTGCACATCGAGAAGTCCGAATGGAGCGTTGGGAATGCGCTTGATCTTCTCTTCGGGGCTGATCGCATAGACGGCGAAGGCATACCCAGCGATCGCGCCGAACCCCACGTGGCCAAAGGACAAGATGCCCGTGTTGCCGATGTAGATCTGAATGCCGATGACGATGATCGCGTCGATGAACATCGTGGTGACGAGGCGTTCGGCTGAGCCCGTTCCGAGCACGGTCTGAAAGAGCAACCCGCCGCCGTAGAGCACAGCGAAGAGCACGATGGAACCAAGGATGGGAAAGGCAATGTCTCGACGGGTGTTGGTGAACATCAGACGCGCTCCACCTGCGGCACAGCCAAGAGGCCACCCGGTTTGAAGATGAACAACAACGCGATGAGCACGAACACGAAACCTGTCGTGAGATTCTGGATGCCCTCGGGCAACCACGATCGAAGCAACACTTCAGCGAGCCCGAGAACCAAGCCGCCGAGAACGGCTCCGCGAAGGCTTCCCAATCCGCCGATCAGCGCCGCGAGGACACCCTTGAGCATCGGGTCGATGCCTGCCGTCGGGGTGACCGATCCAGCCCGCATCAGCCAGAAGATTCCTGCGATTCCGGCGAGGAACCCGGACAGTGCAAACGCACCCCGAATCACCGAGTCCGACTTCACGCCCATCAGTCGTGCGGTGTCGAAGTCGTCCGCGGCGGCGCGCAGTGCGAGTCCGAACATGGTGCGGTTGAGGAGCCAGGATGTTGCGGCGAGCACCACGATCGTCACCCCGATGACGAGTAGGTCGAAGAGCTCGAGGTTGAGCGAACCAACAGCAACGGTGTCAGCGAGCCACCCGGGACGATTGATGCTCTTCACTGCACCACCGATGTACAACAGGAATCCTGCCGAGACGATGAAGTGAACACCGAACGATGTGAGCAGGAGCGTGAAGTCCTGCGCCCCGCGAACTCGGCTGAAGGCGATCTTTTCGATCACGAGTGACGAAAGAACGGCAGAAACCAGGATGAGCGGCACGACCGCCCACCAGTTCCAGCCGTTGCTGAACGCCCAGTACGTGAGGTAACCGGGAATCGTGATCAGCTCGCCGTGGGCGAAGTTCAAGAGGTGCATGATGCCAAACACCACAGCGACGCCGAGAGCGAGCAGCGCGTAGATACTTCCTCGGCCAAGTCCGTCGATCAGGTTCTGAAGTAGTTCCTCCAACGTTCAGCCCCCAACGAAGGTGTCGAAGAGGTCGGCTCGTTCCAGGAGCTCAGTGCCGGTGCCGGTGGCAACGACCTCACCACTGCGAAGGACATAGGCACGGTCGGCGGCCTTCAGCATGCGGGTTGCGTTCTGTTCGACGACCAGAATTGTTCGCCCTTGTTGCTGGAGCTGTGCGATCAGATCGAACACGAGGTCGACGAGAATCGGCGCCAGTCCAAGCGATGGTTCGTCCATCATCAGCAATTTTGGTTTCGACATCAGCGCACGGGCAATAGCGAGCTGCTGGGCCTCGCCTCCCGACATGTATCCCGCCGGCGTCGTCCACTTGTGACGAAGCACCGGGAACAACTCGGCCATCTCGTCGAGCAATTCTGCGCGTTCGGACGCGCTTCGGGTGATGCCCCCGATCTTCAGGTTCTCCTCGACGGTCATGTCGTTGAAGATGCGGCGATGCTCGGGCACCAGCGCCAGTCCGGCCCGGAGAATCTTCTCCGGGGCAGCTGAGCTGATGTCGTTGCCATCGAAGGTGACCGTGCCCGCGTCGGGAGCAAGAAGTCCGGCGATGGAGCCGAGCAAGGTGGTTTTTCCTGCCCCGTTGGGGCCGATGAGGCCAATGACCTCACCAGCCCCGACGGTCAGGCTTGCGTCTCGAAGTGCGGAAATCGCACCGTATTTGGTTGTGAGTCCCGCAACTTCGAGCATTGGTTGACTCAGCCGACGAGCTCGAGAAGGGTGTTTGTCCCATCTTGAACTTGCACGATTGGCACGGCCTTCGGTGGGATGCCGTTCGTACCGGCGTAGGTGATCGTGCCGGAGGTTCCCTCGAAGCCAGAGATGTTCTTCACCGCGTCGGCGATACCCGCCGGATCGTCGCAGCCGCAGTCGAGGATGCCCTGTATGCCAAGGAACATCGAGTCGACGTAGAGCGGCATGAAGCTGCGACTCTCGACGGCTTCGCCCGTGGCTGCCTCGTATTCCGCGAACAACGTGTCGTTGCGATCGCCCGCTTCGATGAGCGTATGTGGCGAGTGGATCATGCCTTCGCCGCCGTCCTCGAACTCGATGCCCGTGGCATCCATGGCATCGGTGCCCATGTAGGTGAGGTCGTTGAGGCCTTGGCCTTCGAGTTGTGCGCGAAGCGCGGTCATCTGGAAGGCCGCCGCAGCCGAGAAGACGACCTCGTTGCCTTCGGCAACGCCCGCGATCTCGTTGACCTGGGCCGAAAAGTCGGTGTCGACGAACCAGGCGTACGTTTGTGTGCTCACGACTTCACCGCCGCCAGCGGTGAACGCTGCCACGAATGCGTCCGGGTTGACGCCCGAATACGGGACGCCCGCACCCTCGGTGAAGATGATCGCCCGTGTCAGGCCTTGGGAAAGGGCGTATTCGGCTGACGCCTCGGACTGGCCGAAGTCGTCGAAGGTCACGAGAAACGTGTTGTTTGCTGCGTCTGCGAGAGTCGGCTCGGTCGATGCCGCTGCGAAGATGGCATAGTCGCCACCACCGGTCTGCTGCATTGGCAGGGTCGCGTCGGCAAATGGTGGGCCGATCAAGAATTGTGCTCCCCAGTCGATGAGCTCCTGTGTTGCGAGTGCGGCATCGTCGCCAGCCTCACCCACGCGGACCTCGACAGGTCGGCCATCGATGCCGCCTGCACAGTTGGCCAGTTCGGCCACGTGAGGAACGAGCTTCGATCCCGGTACGTCGACGAAACCTGCAGCTTCCCCGAAGTCCATGACCATGCCGACCTTGATTGGGTCGCCCGAGGGTGCATCCGCACAGTTGGCGAGGTCGGCACCGAGGATCGCATCGATGTCGAGGCCCGCAGCGGGTGCTGCGTCGTCTTCCATGGCGTCGTCGGTCACATCGTCTGACGACGAGTCGTCGGTCGCTGGGTCTGCTGTCTCGGTCTCTCCATCACTGCCACATGACGCGGCAAACAGTGCCAAGGTCAGCAACAGCGCTAGAAGCTGTCGAAGTTTCACGTAATCTTCCCTCCACGGTGAAGCCGAATCGAGTGACACATCGCCACTTGTTCCGGTTTGTGTTTTTAATACAATATGTAATTCTGGACGTAACGCAAGTCACAATCGCAGCTTGTGGTAGTCGAGCGATCAACGTAGTCCGAAATTCGTTTGGTAGCGAACGATTGTTGCGCGAACGCGTCGATCGGTTCGGCTCGACCGATGGGGCCGTCATATGCTCGGCGTTGTGGCACAGGACGTCTCGGAGCAACCAATCGATCACCAGAGGGGCACCGCGTCGTGGCGTGAGGCCGGAGAAGGTCACCCAGTCGTCTTCTTGCACGGGCTCGGTGGGAGCCGGTTGTCGTGGGCTCCGCAGCTACGAGAACTTGGCAATTCGTTTCGTTGTATTGCCTGGGACATGCCCGGCTACGGCCTGGCCGCGCCACTCACCCCGCTCACCTACGGGGGCATAACGACACGGCTCATCGAGCTACTCGACGTGCTCGAGTTGGAAACAGCCGATCTCGTCGGCCTCTCCTTCGGTGGCATGCATGCCATGCACACCGCGCTGCGGTATCCGCAGCGAGTCGGACGAATGGTGCTGGTCGACTCGAGCCCGGCCTTCGGCATGGACGGGACCACACGAGACGACTGGACTCGCAGCCGCCTCGACGCCATCGATCGTGGAGAAACCCCGGCGACCATTGCCCCCGCAGTCATCGACGCGATCACCGCCAAACCACTCACGGGACACATCAGAGACGAGGTACTCGCAGGCTTCGCCGAGATCCCGGTCGTTGGCTTTCGCGCAGCCGTCGAGTGCCTCCCGACCAATGATGTGCGCGACCGGCTCAGCCACATCTCGCACCGATGTTGTGTGGTTGTCGGCGAGTTCGATGAGGAAACGCCGGTCTCGTATGCACAAGTACTGGCCGATGGCCTGCCGAATTCCGAACTGCATGTCATCAGCGGAGTCGGGCATTTGACTCCGTCCGAAGCACCGGACACGTTCAACGCCATCGTGGCCAAGTTCCTCGCGCGCGACGATCACGCGGAAACGCAACACCCCACCCAACACCTGGAGAGAAACACCACGCCATGAACGAGCTCAAAACCCCGGCACGTATGCGAATAGTGGACAAGATGGCCGAGCTCGGCCCACGTTTCGCCGAGCGCGCCGACGCTGTCGACCGAGACGCGGTCTTTCCCCACGAGAACTGGGACGACATGAAGGCCGCCGGACTGCTCGGCATCGTCATCCCCGAGAGCCATGGCGGCCTCGGTGGAGACTTCGTTGCCTATGCGCTGACGTCGGAGGAACTCGGCCGTCATTGCGCCACCACCGGGCTCACATTCAACATGCATGTCGCGACCACCCTGCTCGTCGGCGAAGTCGCTGGGTCGCTCGGTCTCGACGAACACGACCAGGTCTTCTTGGACGCCCGGCGCGACACCCTCTGGCGCGGCGTGATCGACGAGCACCACATCCACAGCCAACCGTTCTCCGAAGGAGTTTCCGCTGGCGCAACCTCTGGCTACGCCACTCGTGCCGAACCCGTCGACGGCGGCTACCTCGTCACGGGAAAGAAGATCTTCGCGTCGCTCGCTGGTGCCTCTACCTTCCACAATGTGCTCTGTCAGGTCGAAGGCGACGATCGGCTACGGCTTCTCGGCATTCCCCACGAGGGCGAAGGGGTCGAGATCCAGGGCGGCTGGGATCCGCTCGGAATGCGAGGTACCGACTCGCGAAATCTCGTGATGGACAAGGTGTTCGTCCCGGTCGAACACGAATGGTTACCCCCCGGTGCCTTCAATCAGGCCGCAGACCGTTGGCCCTACTTCTTCCTGACCCTTTCGTTCTCGTACCTCGGCATGATGCGCGGCATTCTCGATTTCACCGAGGACTACCTCCGAACCGGCGGTCGCCGTGATCATCAGATCAAACAGCAGGGGTGGGCTGCGATGAACATCCGCTACGAACAGGCACAGGCCCTGTGTTACCGCGTGCTCTCCGACACCTGCGTCGACCCCTCCCCCGCGCAAGTTTCTCGAGCGTGGGCGTCTCTCGTGACCACCATGGAGGGTGCTCCCGAGATGGCATCGACTGCCGTTCGGGTCTGCGGGGGGCGGTCGATGCTTCGCCCCAGCTACATCGAACGGGCATACCGAGATGCTCGGTGTGGGGCCACCATGCTTCCCTGGAGCGTCGACGTCTGCCTCGAACGGTTGGGCACCACCCGGCTGTATCCCGAAGGCGAGCAAACATGAGCCGACCGACCGAATGGCGATGGGTGAGCCGCTACGCCGAACAATTCACCGCCTGCAATCTGCAACGCGGCGAGGTCGCAGTTCTGCTCCACGAAGCCGCGAGCAGCACACGAATCGTCGACACTGCACGGCTGGCTCTCGAGATGCTCGGCGCGTCGGTCGCCGACGTACGTATGCCCACTCCAGTGAACGCAGGTCCTCTACCCATACGTTCGACCGGTGCCTCCCAAGCTCTCGCCGGACACCGTGGAGCCGTTGCCGCCTGTGCGACGGCCGACTTCGTCGTGGACTGCACCGTCGAGGGCCTTCTCCATGCGCCAGAGCTGGGCGAGATCTTGGCCGGAGGGGCACGGGTGCTCATGATCTCGGCCGAACACCCCGAGAACGCCGAGCGGTGGCCGCATGACCCGGCCCTCGAGCACAAGGTGAACCACGGCGTGTCGCTGCTCGACGCTGGGCGGATGATGACGATCACGTCAGAGCACGGCACTAACCTCCGGGTAGATCTGGCGGGTGCATTTTGCGCCGGTTCGTACGGTTGGTGCACCGAGCCGGGCTCGATTGCCCATTGGCCGGGTGGGCTCGTCCTCGCCTTTCCTGCCGACAAAACTGTACGCGGGACGGTGGTCCTTGCTCCTGGCGACATCAATCTCACCTTCAAGGAGTACATCCGCGAACCGATCACCTTGACCCTCGCGGACGACTACGTCGTCGACATCTCGGGCGATGGTCACGACGCCGAATTGATGCGCTCATATCTGGCCGCCTTCGACGAGCCGGAGGCGTACGCCATCAGCCACATCGGTTGGGGCATGAACTCCGCTGCTCGATGGGAGGCGCTCGCAATGTGGGACAAGTCAGCTCTGAACGGAACTGAGCTCCGTGCCTTTGCCGGGAACGTCGTGTTCTCGACCGGCGCCAACGAGGTCGCAGGCCGATTTTGTCGAGGCCACTTCGATCTTCCGATGCGCAACTGCTCCGTCGACATCGACGGCGAAACGGTCGTCGATCGCGGCAATTTACGAGACGATCTGACGTAACCAACGTTGCTCGCAAGCCACGAGAACGCAACATAGGATGCCAGTCATTCGGTAGCAAATGATTCCGAAGAGGCAACGTATTCCGAAGGGAAGGCCCAATTGGCCACACGAAGAGCACTTGTCGTCGCACACGAACCCGACGGGCCTGGCGGCCAGGTCTCGGTGCGCCTGGCCGAACGCGGGTACGAGATCCATACCCATGTCGTCACGTCCGCGCTCGACCGGCCGAACGACTCCATCCCTTTTCCCGACGTTGCCGACTACGACGTGATCGCGCTCATGGGTTCGGTTCGTTCGCTGACCAACAAAGACGAAATCAGCAGTTGGATTCACGATGAGCTCGAGCTGATTCGTGCAGCTCACGCCGCTGACCAACCGGTGCTCGGTGTCTGTTTTGGCGGACAGTTGATCGCCGAGGCGCTCGGAGGATCTGTGGAACTGTCCCCGGTCACCGAGATTGGTTGGCACGACATCGACGCCGCACCCGGGATGACGAACCCCGTGGGTCGTGGACCCTGGATGGAATGGCACCACGACCGTTTTGTTCCCCCACCGGGGGCCGTCGTGCTCGCCGAAACCGACTCGGCCGCTCAACTCTTCTCGATTGGGCGAATGGTGGGGACACAATTCCATCCAGAAGTCGATGTCGCGCACGTCACCAGGTGGCTCAGCTCTGCGACAGACTCGTATCTCGCCGAGAGCGGCCAGAACCGCGAGACCATTCTCGCCGAGATGACGATGCACGAATCGCGCAACACCGAACAATGTGTGCGATTGGTCGATTGGTTCCTCGACGCCATCGCCGAGCCGGCTCGAGACACATCCGACACGGTCAGCGCAACGTGAACCAGGGGCACCGCCCGTTGATCGGGCTGACAGGGCGACGAAAGACTGCCGGACAGATCATTGGAACCCCGGAGAGCCTGCACGGGCTCGAGGGCGATTGGTACCTCGCCGATTACGCACGGGGAGTGCTCGAAGCCGGCGGGCTTCCGGTGCATCTCTCACTCGACGTCGACCCGGCGCTCTATGTCGAGCGCCTCGACGGCCTCTTGCTCTCTGGAGGCGCTGACGTCGAACCGTGCCGGTACGGGGCCGAGCCCGACGATCACGCCGATCCGCCCGAGACCATCCGCGACGAATACGAACTCGCGATTCTCGGACGGGCAATCGAGAAGGAGCTGCCGGTCCTCGGCATCTGTCGAGGTCTCCAGGTTCTGAATGTCTTCGCTGGCGGCACATTGCACCAGGACGTACCGGAACATGCGCGCTACGACGTCGCGCCACACACGCTGACGCACGCCATCGAAATCACCCCTGGATCGGGCCTCGAGCGGCTGTATGGGCGAACGCACGAGGTCAACTCGCTGCATCACCAGACGATTGACCAGGTCGGTGACGAGTTGATCGTCACCGCGTCGCACGACGCCACGGTCGAGGGCCTCGAGCATGCACGACTGCCAATCCTTGCCGTTCAATGGCATCCAGAAATGTTGACGACGAGAAGTACCGACCCAGTCTTTTCATGGATTGTCGAGCAGGCGTCCGCACGATCCTGAACCACGTCGGAAGCAAACGTCACAGCGGCAACGGCATCGGTTCGGCTTCTTCGCGGCGCACACTGGGATCATGACCGACGTGGCCAATGGAGACACCGAGACCCCCGAGTTCGAAGGCGACCTGGCGCTTGCCGCGTTCAGCGATCACGGGCCGTGGCAGGTCCGCCTCGAGGAGGCCCGTTGGCGCGATCGTGTCGACACGATTCGCTCGGCGGTACGCCGCGAGGTCCCCAACCTCATCAAGCCGACGCGGATGCCCGCTGGCGGACGCCTGATCGAGGTCGCCACTCGGATCGGCGGTGCGGTTGCGCTCTGGTCGATCGGCGCACGTCGAAAGGGCGGCCCCGAATCGACTGCAGACCTTTCTCGACGTCTACGTCGAGCCGCCGAAGTGTTGGGCCCCACGTACATCAAGCTCGGACAGATCATCTCGAGTGGACAGGGCATCTTTCCCAAGGAACTCGTCGACGAGTTCATCAAGTGCCGCGATCAAGTCCCAGCTGAAGACTTCGACACCGTTCGAGCCGTGGTCGAATCAGATCTCGGCAAACCACTCGACGCCGTTTTTGCAGAGTTCGATCGGACACCGCTCGCCGCTGCCTCGATCGCACAAGTGCACCGTGCCGTGCTCGCCGATCACATCTCACCGGGCGGCGGTCAAGAGGTAGTCGTCAAGGTGCAACGGCCCGCGGTCAGCGAGTTGGTACATCAGGATTTGAAGGTGATGGCCTGGCTCGCGCCGTTCCTGATCGGTCGAATTCCAGTGACCGCCCTCGCCAACCCGCCTGCCCTCGTCGAGGTCTTCGCCGAGACGATCACCGAGGAGCTCGACTTCCGCCTCGAAGCAGACAACATGCTCGATGTGGCAATGTCGCTGCGCCAGCTTGGCCAAACCGCGTATGTCATTCCCCGGCCGCACCCGACGCTGGTGACCCGACGAGTCCTGGTCATGGAGCGGCTAAGCGGCTTCTCGTTCGACGACGCGGCCGGCATCAGAGCTGCCGGCGTCAACACCCACGACATCGTTCGGACCTCGATGATTGGTTTTCTCGAGGGCGCCATGATTCACGGCGTTTTTCACGGCGACCTTCACGGAGGCAACCTTTTCGTCCAGCCCGATGGTCGGACCGCTTTGTTCGATTTCGGGATCACTGGACGCCTGAGCGAACCCAAACGCCAAGCATTTCTACGTCTGCTGATGAGCGGCATGATGAGCGACGTCAAGGGCCAACTCGCAGCGATTCGCGACCTGGGCGCTCTCCCACCCGACACCGACCTGGACGTGGTTTTTGCCGACCTCGGCCTCGATCAGGCACCCCTCGACCCAACTGCGCTCACACCCGACGAGCTGATCGCCGAACTCCAGCGTTTCGTGAAACAGATGCTGGGTTACGGCGCGTCGCTGCCCAAAGAACTCATGCTCTTCGTCAAGAACATGATGTTCGTCGACGCAGCGATCGGCACATTGGCGCCGGACCTCGACCTATTCGGCGAGGTCGCACACATCGCCACCTACTTCGCGCAGAATCACGGCCAACGACTCGCCTCGGAGATGGGTGTCGCCGGTGATCAGTTCGAGGTCGACCTCACATCGTTCAAGGACAGCCTGGGGGTCGACCGCTCGACCGAAACAGTGACCTATAACGACCTGAGAGCTCGGCGAGAACTCATCCAGAAGCGCATGAGAAGCCATCACGGCGAACGGGTGTCGAAGAACGGATTCCTGAAGCGCTTCCGTCGCTGATCACATTGGGGCGCACCCCCTGGCGAGGCGAATGGGCGATTGGTGAAACGTGCCGTACCCTGGCGATTCGTGCGTCTTGTTGTAGCTCTCTGCACCGTCGACTACGACGGCCGTCTCACCGCCCACCTTCCCGAAGCGACCCGTTTGATCATGGTCAAGGCGGATGGGTGTGTTGCCGTGCACGCCGACGGTGGCGCGTACAAACCTCTGAATTGGATGAACGCGCCGAACCGACTGATCGAAGACGGTTCGCAGTGGCGGGTCGTCAGCCCCAAAGGCGAGACCCTGATCATCACGATGCACGAAATTCTCAGCGATACGAACTGGGAGCTCGGTGTCGACCCGGGCCTCCAGAAGGATGGCGTCGAAGCGCACCTTCAGGAATTGCTTGCCAATGACCCCACGTCGATCGCCGACGGCTACAAGCTGGTTCGCCGCGAGTTCCCCACCGACATCGGCCCGGTCGATTTGTTGTGCCGCGACGAAGACAACGCGGCGGTTGCCATCGAGGTGAAACGTCGTGGCGACATCGATGGGGTCGAACAACTCAGCCGATATCTCGAATTCTTGAACCAGGATCCCCGTCTGAGGCCGGTGCGCGGGGTGTTCGTCGCACAGGAGATCAAACCCCAGGCCAAGGTCCTCGCAAGCGAACGGTCGATCGAGTGTGTCGAGGTCGACTACGACGAACTCCGCGGCATCGAGTCACCGCAGATGAGGCTTCTGTGATCTCGAGCAGAGTGTGGCATCGACTCGGTGTGCTGTTCGCGCTTGTCACGTTGTCGCTCGTCGTCGGTGCGTGCGGCCTGTTCGGCGATGACGATGAGTCTGCGTCACCCGACCAGGGAACCGGCGAAACCATCGTCTCGGTTCGCGTGGAGTCCGGCGATCGCTGGTTCGACATCGACCCGTCGACGGTCGTCGTCGATGACGGTGGTCAGCCGAGCGCTGCGACCGAAGCAACACTTGCGCGCCAGGTGGCCAATCTCTCCCTGACACCGATCGATCCGACGGACGCAGGGATCCGAGCCGAGGGTGCACGCTTCGTCGTCGTGCCGTCGCTTGTTGGCCAGGACCCCGACGTCTCGTCGCTCGCCGGTGAAATCCTGTCGGCCGCGGCCAACGGGCGCAACATCGTGCAGTTGCCGTTCGCTCCCGTGGATGCCGAGATCACTGACCAAGACGCTCAAACGTACGCCGATGAGCTCAACGGCCGAATCGCGAACGGCATCGAAGTCGCCATCGGCGGAAACAAGAGTGTCCTGCCTGCGGCAACGATCGCCCCAGCAACGACCGTGGTCTGGCGAGGTGGATTGTGGGATGTCTCGGTCGAATTCAGCCGAATCGATGCCGAACTGGCCAGGATGTTTCCCGAGCCGGGCCAACAAGGCGGCGAAGCATCGTTCGACGTCATCCCCGGTGACAACGAGGACGAGCCAGGCACTGTCGTCATCGTGCCCGGACCACCGAAAACAATCTGCTGCAGCGCTGCATCGGTTCGGCGCATAGAACGTGCGCTCACGTCCGAGCTCGACGTGGCGACCCTGCTCTACAAGAACGACGACGGCGCCCGCGGAACCGAATGGGCACGCGAGCTCGGAATAACCGAACTCGTGGGATCCTTCACGACCTACTACTCCCCTGGGCAGAACAGGAACAAGAACATCGAGCGAATCGCCGAGCTCACGCAAGGTGTCATCCTCGAACCGGGCGAAACGTTCTCGCTCAACGAGTTCGTCGGACGTCGCACAACCGAGAATGGATTCGTCGCTGCGGGGACAATCATCAACGGGCACCTGGTCGACAGCGTCGGTGGCGGCATCAGCCAGTACGCGACGACTATCTTCAACGCCTCGTTCTTTGCTGGGCTCGAGTTCGAGTCGTACCAGGCACATTCGATCTACTTCAGCCGGTACCCCTATGGGAGAGAGGCGACGATCTCCTGGCCAGCGCCGCAGCTGGAGATCCGCAACCCGACGCCGTACGGAGTCTTGATCTGGCCGACGACAACCGACCGGTCGGTCACTGTCGATCTGTACTCCACAAAATGGGTGGACGTCGAACAGACCGGGCAAACCGAACGAACGATCGGCGTCGCCTGCACGCGAGTGACCACAGAGCGCACCCGCACCTTCGTCGATGACGGTCGCCAAGAGATCGACTCGGTTTTTGCAACGTATCGGCCCGAGGGAATTGCGTGCGACGGAACTCCCACGCAGAACCCGAACGAAGAAGTCGACGACCCGGACGCGACGACCACCACGACGACCGTCGCACCAACGACCACCACGACCGTCGCACCAACGACCACCACGACCGTCGCACCAACGACGACAACGGTTGTTCCGACGACCACCACGACCGTCGCACCAACGACGACAACGGTTGTAGCGACGACCACCACGACGGCCGCTGCGACGACCACCATCGCTGGATAGGCCACAGTTCACACGCCGTGTTGCGGGTCGGACCACGGTGAAACTCCCTCGCTCGGTACGATCCGTTCCGTGATCACCGTCGATACAGCGATCGTTGGCGCTGGGCCAGCCGGCGCAGCCGCAGCGCACGCACTCGCAGTCGCAGGACATGACGTTCTCTTGCTCGACAAGGCCACCTTTCCCCGCGACAAGTTCTGTGGCGATGGATTGACGACGTTGTGCCTCCGACAGCTCGAGGAGATGGGTTTTTCTTTCGACCGCGTTCCCTCCTTCACACCAGTGGCCGGTGCGGTGTTGCGCTCACCAAAAGGCCGGCGACTCGATATTTCCCTTCCGACGGGGCCTGGTCTCTACGCCGCGGTGGCACGACGCAAGGAGTTGGACGCGGCGCTGGTGGAGTTCGCTGAGCATGCCGGAGCGGGCACCCGTTTCGGCTCCAAGATCGTCGCGGTCGAGCCTTCGGTCGACCAGATCGTTCTCACCGACGATTCGGGAGCTCAGATCATGGCCAAGCAGTGCATTGCAGCAGACGGCATGTGGTCGCCGCTGCGCAAGATGCTCGGCCTCGACATGGAAAAGTATCGCGGCGAATGGCATGCCTTTCGCCAGTACTTCGAGAACGTTGGCCCAGCTGCAGCCTCGAAACTCTGGATTTGGTTCGAACCCGACGTGTTGCCCGGATACGTCTGGTCATTTCCGGTGGGAGATGATCGGGCCAACGTGGGCTTTGGCATCTTGCGTGGCGGTGATGTGTCGACGCAGGACATGAAGACCCTTTGGCCCGAGCTTCTCGAGCGATCGCACATCCGTGATGTCATCGGGCGCGACGCACGACCAGAGTCGCCCCATCGCGCGTGGCCGATCCCGGCGCGAATCGACCAAGCCCCACTGGTTGGCCCGCGAACGCTGTTTGTCGGCGACGCCGCCACGGCCTGCGACACGCTCACTGGCGAAGGCATCGGGCAGGCGTTGCTGACCGGGCGAGAAGCCGCGCGTTCGCTGCTCGATGCTCCGAACGACTTCGATCTGGCGAGCACGACCTATGAGACTGCCGTGCGTGACGAACTGGTCGCCGACCACAAGATGGCGGCGATGCTCGGTCAACTGATGGCCTCTCCGAATGTCGCCGAGTTCGTCCTTCGAGCGGTTGGGACGAACGAGTGGACACGGCGCAACTTCGGCCGGTGGATGTTCGAGGACTATCCCCGGGCGATCATTGCGACTCCGCGCCGGTGGCATCGGGGCATGTTCACCGGCCCCGGAGCCGACGTCGGCTCATAACGTCACGCCGTACTGAGTGACCGTACGTGGGCGTCATCTAATCAACATAGTCAGCTACTTGACTTTGCCTAGTACTAGGCATACATTGACCTCATGGCTGAACACGACACACAGTTCATCAAAGGCATTCTGTCGATGCTGCTGCTCGGACTCCTCGCAGAAACCGAGGACTATGGCTATTCGGCGGTCGTTCGACTCCAGGACTTCGGCTTTGCCGAGCTGAAAGAGGGAACGGTCTATCCGGCGCTCACCAGGCTCGAGAAGAAGGGGCTCCTCGAATCTCGCCTCGTGCCAAGCGACGCTGGGCCAGCCCGCAAGTACTACCGCCCCACGACGTCGGGGTTGTCCGAATTGAAGGACCAACGACGTAGCTGGGAAGACCTCGTTCACCACGTGAACACCACCCTCGACGGTCATCCGACCGATCGAACCCAACCAACACCATCCGAAAAGAAGGAAAAGCCATGACCACAACACTCTCCCCCGCCGATCGCGTCCGTCTTTCGTGGCTCAGCGCCCGATATGACTTCTGGCTCGATCTGAAAAGTGTCCCCCGGCGAGTCCGGCGCGACCTGCGCCAAGAACTCGTTGCAAACGTGCGCGACGCCGCCGCCGACATAGGCGTTTCCAGAGCGATCGCCAATGTGGGCAGCACCCGTCAGCTGGCTCGCGAGAATGTCGTCGACGGAGAGCTTCGTTCAGCGTGGTCGGCAGCCATAACCGCTGGCCTCACCACCATTGCCAGCCTCGTCGTCGGCTTTCTCCTGCTCTCGCTCTACTACGTCGAAGGCGTCCTCGACGCTGGAGCCGATGAAACGGTCAGCAGCTGGCTGTTCCCCTTCTATGGCTCGCAAATCACCGTCGAGCCAGAAACGACAGCGGGGTTCGGATTCGAGGTCAACCCGGGGCCATTGCCGTTCATTGTTGGCCTGGTCGTTTTTGTCGCAGTCGCCAAACCATGGCGGTCAACGCGCCGTCAGTCCGTTCAACAGGCTGCCAATCTCCTCTGACGTCGTTGAGCGTTTTTGGTGTCAGACACCACGTCGGGGTCTGACACCACGCTGCGGAGTCAGCGACTGATGATGGGCGACCCGTGGTGCACGACGATCTGCCAACGGCGATCGCCACCGTCGAACACGAACAGATTTAATGCAGCGGTGGCCGCAGCGTTGCCTTCCTGATCGACGAGGTTCTCGTCGACAGAGACATAGGCGAAGTTGCCCTCCACCATGATGTGTTCGTTCGTGAGAATGACCTGAAGGCTCTGCGGTCCACCAAAGATCGCCGCATAGGACTCGATGATCTCGTCGGTGCCATGAAGCGTCGGCCAGCCCGGGTGTGTGCAGGTGGCCCGATCGCTGTACTCCCACACCGCTGACATCAAGTCGAGGTCTTGGCGTTCGAACGCATCGTAGAAGTCTGCATTTGCCGACAGGACAGCGTCGGTTGGGTTGATGTCCATGACCGACTTGACGCTAGGCGTTTGCGGCTTCCCGAGCGGCTTTCAAACGTTTGAGCTCGCGAGCGCGAATTCCTGCGTCGAGGTGAACCTTGCGGAGCCGAACGAAACCTGGCGTCACTTCGACACATTCGTCATCGGCGATTGTTTCCAGTGCTGCCTCGAGAGACAGGAGCCGTGGCGGAACGAGGCGGATCGTGTCGTCAGATGACTGCGTGCGGATATTGTTGAGCTTCTTTTCACGGCAGATGTTCACGTCCATGTCCTCGGACCGTGGGTTCTCGCCGATGATCATTCCTTCATAGACGTCGACACCAGGACCGATGTACAGCGAGGAACGTTCTTGGATCAACTCGATCGCATGGGTGGTGGTCGCGCCTTTGCGGTCTGCCACTATCGATCCGGTGACGCGTGTACGAATCTGACCCACCCAGGGAATCCATCCCTCGAACACATGGTTCGCCAGGCCGGTGCCACGGGTTTCGGTCATGAACATAGTTCGGAAACCAATGAGGGCTCGTGCGGGAACGACGTACTCGAGTCGAACCCAGCCATCGCCATGGTTCGTCATGTTTTCCATCTTCGCCTTGCGCTCACCAAGCATCTGGGTGACAGCGCCGACGTATTCTTCGGGCACATCGATCGTGAGTCGCTCGGTTGGTTCGTTGAGCGTGCCGTCGATCTCCTTGGTCAGAACTGCGGGTTTTCCGACCGTGAGTTCGAACCCTTCACGTCGCATTGTCTCGACGAGAACCGCGAGTTGCAGCTCGCCACGGCCCTGAACTTCCCACGTGTCGGGGCGCTCCGTGTCGATGACGCGGATCGACACGTTGCCGACGAGTTCTTTGTCGAGGCGGTCCTTGATCTGTCGAGCGGTGAGCTTGTTGCCGTCGAGGCCGGCGAGCGGCGAGCTGTTCGCACCGATCGTCATCGACAGTGTCGGCTCGTCGACGGTGATGACCGGAAGTGGGCGCGGATCGTTGAGGTCAGCGAGGGTCTCGCCGATCATGATCTCTTCGATGCCCGAGATCTGCACGATCTCGCCGGGGCCCGCTTCGAGGACCTCGACGTTGGTGATGCCGTCGGTGACGGTCAGTGTGGCGACCTTTGCCTGTCCGATCGTGCCGTCGGTCTTGCACCATGCGACCTGCTGACCCTTCTTGATAGTGCCCTGCATGACGCGGCAGATCGCAATGCGTCCGAGATAGGGGGACGCGTCGAGGTTGGTGACCCACACCTGAGTTGGGTGGTCTTCTTCGTACTCTGCGGGCGGGATTGCTTCGATCAAGGTTTCGAAGAGCGGGGTCATGTCGGTGCCCTGAGGACCGTCGATGTCGAGCTGTGCGTATCCGAGGCGGGCAGCGGTGTAGACGATCGGGAAGTCGATCTGGTCCTCATCTGCGCCGATGTCGATGAAGAGGTCGTAAACCTCGTCGACGACAGTCGCCACGCGGGCGTCCGGCCGGTCGATCTTGTTGATCACGAGCACAACCGGTAACCCGAGTTTCATGGCCTTACCGAGCACGAAACGTGTCTGTGGCAGCGGTCCTTCGCTCGAGTCGACGAGCAGAACCACACCATCGACCATGGTGAGGGCGCGTTCGACCTCACCACCGAAGTCGGCGTGGCCGGGGGTGTCGACGATGTTGATCTTCGTGTCGCCAAACGTGACCGCCGCGTTGTTGGCAAGGATCGTGATGCCCTTTTCCTTCTCGAGGTCGGTGTTGTCCATCACTCGTTCAACGACTTCACCATGGTCGGAAAAGACGCCAGCTTGTTTCAGCAGGGCGTCGACGAGGGTGGTCTTGCCATGATCGACGTGGGCGATCATGGCGATGTTTCGAAGGTCTTCGCGTCGTTGCACCACACAACGGTAACGGGATTGACCCCAACGCCCTCCGAATAACCCATCAATAGGGGTCACAGTGACAACACCTCGACACTTCCGGTCGAGATCCGCGGAGGCCAACATGTTCGCTACGCGAGCTCCGCTCACCTCCCGCGATTACATCTCGACACTTCCGGTCGAGAACCGTGTCAGCGCTCATGTTCGCTACGCGAGCTTCGCTCACCTCGACAACAGTGTGACGTCCGACACAGGGGCCTGACCCCTTTTTCAAGAAAGGGGTCAGACCCCCTTTTCTCACCTCGACACTTCCGGTCGAGATCCGGCTCCCCCCACATCTTCGCGACGCAAGCTCCACTCTCCAAAATTTGTGCGCTACGCCACCATAGGGGTGGTCAAACGCACAAAGAATTGGACAAACCAAACATCGAGGCCCGCCAGGGCCCGATTGCGACCGCTGGAGCGAGGAACGAGCGAGAGACAGCGTATTCATTGGAACCAAATGCTGCCGATGGACGTAGAAGGAGTGAACCCGAACGGCACCCTCTTGCCCCTGAGACGAGGAGATCCACCCATGGCGGACCCCACTTCCACACGAAATTCGCGGCGATCCAGCCTGCGATTCATGGCAATCCTGACCATTCTGGCGCTGATCTTTGCCGCCTGCGGGGCCGATGACGAGGCAACGACCGACAGCGCCGACGACACCGCGTCCGACGCGTCTGGCGCCAACAGAGACATCGCCACAGCGGAGGAGATGGCCGACGCCCCCGACATGGCTGACGACGCGGAGGCGCCAGCTGACTCGATCGCTCCAGAGACAGATGCCACAGGTGCCGACAGCGACAATGCCATTGGATCGAGTGGGGGCACTCCTCCCCCGCTCAACACGCAACAACTTGGGCGCGAGATCATCTTCACCGCCACGATCAACGTTGGCGTTGACGACGTGGCCGTTGCGGGGACCCAGGCAACCGACATCATCAACGACATCGGTGGTTTCGTGTTCGGCCAGAACACCCAAGGTGGCGTCGAGCCGCGTTCCACGATCACGTTCAAGGTGCGTCCGGAGGACTTCTCCGAGGCCCTCGAACGCCTTGGCGGTATCGGCGAACTTCGCAACCAGACCGTGAGCACGGACGATGTGACCGAACGAGTGGTCGATCTCGGCAGCCGCATCGAAGTCGCCGAACTCGGCGTGAACCGTCTGCGTGAGGCGATGGAGAACACCACCACACTCACCGACTTCGCCGAGCTCGAGAACCTTCTCCTCAGCCGCGAGAGCGACCTCGAAGTGATGCGTGGCCAACTTCGCACACTGCGAGACCGCATCGACCTCGCCACGATCACCCTCACCCTCGAACAGGACCGGGTGGTCAACTCGATCGAACTGTTCTTCACCGTCTACGAAGGTCACGACGATGGCATCTCCTGCCCAGGCAGCCTCGCGAACGAAGCGCTCTTCGAGCCGGGCGACGAAGTTACCTTGTGCTTCGAGTCGCGAAACGCTGGTGATCAACCGTTGAGTGACATCAATGTCACCGAAACCGTCCTCGGCCTCGAGGGCGATGACCTGATCACCGTCTTTGGCGAAACCGACAATCTTCAACCGGGCCAGACGGTCATCCAAGCCTTCGAACTCGTCGCCGAGCGCGACCGCCCGCTGCGCGTCAGCGTGACGGCGACACCAACCGACGGCGTGTCCACCGAAGCCGCCGCCCCAGCAGTTCGTTCCCAAGGAACGCCGGTCCTTCGAGTCAACGAAGATGCCGTCGATCCTGGTTTCACTGACGGTTTCGATGCCGCTACCGAGCTCCTCAAGGCACTCTGGGTGATCGTGGTGGTGCTGGTTGGGTTCATCATTCCGTTGCTGGTGCTGCTGCCATTCCTGTGGCTTGCATGGTTCGTTATCCGACGCCTCACGCGTGCCAGATCAGACAGGGCCACCGAACGCCACGCACGGGCTCTCGAGATGCAACGTGCGAACACTCCACCGCCACCCGTCACGACAGCGCAGACGACCGCAACCGAGGCCCCCGTCTCCGCGGTCGAAACCAGTCCCAAGGACGAATAGTCGACGTCTCCCGACCGGTCACCTGAGCCCTCCTGTTGTGGGAGCAAAACGGGTGGCCGGTCGACTATCGCTGAGTACGGTGGAGTTTGCGTGGCACGACGAATTCGAGTTCCCAACACCTTCGAACCGATCGACCGTGCGGTCGATGAGGCGTGGGACAAAATTCGCGGCAACGCCTTCGCTGACAGAATTTTCTACGGCGCCTCCGAAGCGGCCAACTTCTCCACGATCTGGCACGCGTTGAGCATCGCTCAGGGTATTGTTCTGCGCGATCCGAAACGGGCGGTCGCCACGAGCGCCGCCCTCGGCATCGAGTCCGCTCTCGTCAACGGGCCGATCAAGTCGCTCTTCGAGCGCGAACGGCCGATGGTCGATGTTCGACCGATGAAATTGCGTCAACCTAAAACCTCGAGCTTCCCGTCTGGGCACGCAAGCGCCGCCGTCGTCGCTGCGTCATTTCTGACCCCCGGTCTCTCGCCCGCAGGAAAGTTTGCGATTCGAACGTTTGCGACGATCGTGTCGACCAGCCGAATTCACGTCCAGATCCACCACGCGACCGACGTGGCTGCAGGTGCAGCAGCCGGATGGGCACTCGTGCAGGTCATCCGCCCACTGCTGAACCGGGTCCTGCGTTAACACGCCCGCTCGACGTCTCAACCAAATTGCGGACAGGTCTGGCAGACTCGGACAATGTCGCACGCACTCGAAGCCGAACGTCTGAAACGCAAACGCGAAGTTGCGTTGGGGTACCGAATTTTCGCTGGTCTTCGCTGGGGAGACCTCGGCGACGGGCACATCACTGCTCGCGACCCCGAGTTTCCCGATCATCTGTGGTTGCTCAAGTTCCCGTACGGGTTCGAACGAGCAACCGTTGACGACCTCGTGCTCGTCCGTCCCGATGGCAGCACGGAATGTGGGAGCGAGATCAACATGACCGCCTACAACATTCATCATCCGATTCACGAAGCTCGCGATGAGGTGATCGGCGTCGCACACACGCACACACCGTGGGGCACGCCGTTCAGCGCAACCGGACGTCCGATCGAGGCGATCACCCAAGAAGCGTGCACCTTTCACGACCGTTGGGCGATCTTCGACGACGAGGAGGTCCAGATTCTCAGCCGCAAAGGTGGCGAACGGATCGCCGCCGCTCTCGGAGACAATCAGGTCGGCATCTTGCGAAGCCATGGCCTGCTCAGCACGGGGTCGTCGGTCGGCGAGACCATCGCGGCATTTGTCGTGCTCGAACGAGTCACCGAAGCACTGATGAAGGCCCCCGATGCCAAACCGATCAGCGATGCAGCCGCCGCCATTGCTCGCGACGACCTGGTGAATTATCGCTCGCTCGAAATGGCCTTCGATTTCCTCGTGTCTCGCCACGTCGGCGACCCAACGGTCGTTGGCTGAGCGCCTTGATGATGTCGAAGCTGGGGTCGACCGCTTTGGTGTCATACCGCGGTGAGATGGTGAAACCATGACGGATGCAACCCACACAACCAATCAAGACCGCATGCTCGAGCGTGTTCGGGCACTCCTCGCGAAGGCCGAATCAACGACGTTTGCCGACGAAGCGGCGGCGCTGACTGCCAAAGCTCACGAACTGATCACCACGCATGCCATCGACCTCGCCCTGATCCACGAGCGAGAGGGCAGGGGCAACATCGTGGTGCTGAGAATCTTCATCGACGCGCCATACCCCAAGGAGAAGTTCATGCTTCTCGGCGCCGCAGCCCGCGCAAATCGATGCCGCGCAATCCTCGGCCTCGACAAGGCATCACTCGACGAACTGCTCGAAGCTCGCGAGTTCGATGCGCTCGAAGCGAAGGGAGAGTTCGCCACCATCGTTGGCTACCAGTCCGACATCGACAGTGTCGAGCTTCTCTTCACCTCGTTACTCGTTCAGGCGGTCAACGTCATGCTCAACGAGGGTTCGGTTGTCACCTCATCGGGACGAAATCGCACGAAATCGTTCCGACGATCGTTTTTGGTCGGCTTCGCCCACACGATCGGCGACCGGCTCGAAGCCACCCAGGCCCGCACAACCGCCGAGGCCGATGAGGCCATGAGCGGACAAGTATTTCCGGTTCTCGCCAGTCGTTCCGCAGCCGTCGACGATCACGTCAACGAGGTGTTTCCTCGACTCGGCACTCTCCGCCCGTCGGTGAGCAACGGGAGCGGTGTTCTCGCAGGACAAGCCGCAGGCCGCCGCGCGGACATCGGCACACCCGGTATCAAAAGACAGCGTCGAGCGCTGCGCTGACCTCGCTCAGGCGATCGGCGCCGGAATGGCGTCGTCAGCAAGCAGATCGTGTGTTGGCACGGCCGCCAGAATCATCCTGACGTCGAGCAGAAGGTCGGTGACCTCACCTGCAGACATGAGCTCGCGCGACATCGTCGTGCTGAGGCCCGAGTCGATCAGGGCGATTGCCTCGGCAATGTTGACTTCCATAGTGTCTGTCATCTCATTTACCTTTCGTCGCAACCGGACTGATTGGATGCAACGAAGTTCCCCTCGACCGCATCCACAAACTTCACCGTAGCGCCGTCTGTACACACACAAACAGCGCGACCGTGGTTTGTTGTTCCCCATCGTCAAGAATGCACCCACAGCTGTACGAGATTCACGAGGAAACCAGCAATGCGGGTAGAGAACGAGATTTGTGTGGTCACCGGTGGTGCAGCCGGGATCGGGAAGGCTCTGGCTGAACGTTTTGTTGCCGAAGGCGCCGCTGCGGTCGTCATTGCCGACATCGCTCCCGAACTCGGCGCCACCGCCGCAGAAATCGGGGCGCACGCCGTTCGGGCCGACGTCTCGAGTGAGGACAGCATCATCGATCTCATCGCAGAAACCGAGGAACGTTTTGGCCCGATCGGCCTGTTCGTCGCCAACGCTGGCATCGGAGGGTTCCCCGGCGGTGCAGAAGTCCCCGATGCCGAGTGGCAACGCATCTGGGAGATCAACGTCATGCACCACATCTGGGCAGCGCGCCACATGATTCCTCGATGGCAAAAACGTGGCGGGGGTTACCTGCTCACGACCGCGTCTGCTGCAGGCCTGTTGTCGAACCTGGGTACGGCGCCGTACACCGTGACCAAACATGCTGCAGTTGCATTTGCCGAATGGCTGTCGATTACGCACGCCGACGAAAACATCAGGGTCTCGGTCCTGTGTCCACAGGGTGTTCGAACCGCCATGACCGAAGGCGACGACCCAGCAGTCGCGAACGTGGTCGCTCACGGGTTGATCGAAACCACCGACGTCGCCGATGCAGTGATTGCTGGACTCGAGGCTGAGTCGTTTCACATTCTTCCGCACCCTCAGGTCGCCGAATACGTCAAACACAAAGGTGCCGACATCGAGAGTTGGCTCGGCGCGATGCGAAAGCTTCAGCGCCGTTTCTTCAGCTGAAAGGATCCGAATCTGTGATGCGACAGGTGCCATATAGATCGCTCAAACTGCACAGATTCGAAAGACTGCGATGAGTGGGTTTGTTCCTGCACGGCTCGCAGCACTGCACCGCTCGACGCCCGTGGGTGCGATCGTCGAACTCATACAACCGGCGACGTACCCCGACCAACGCTGGGCCGACGTGCGCGAAGGAGCTGGCTTCAGCACGTCCGGCGAACGTCTCTGGACGCTCGCCGACAGCGTCCGCCCGAACATGCAACTGCTGATCTGTGGCCTCAACCCGTCGCCTGCCTCCGCCGACGAAGGAGTGGCGTTCGCCCGACCCGGCAACCGGTTATGGCCAGCGATGTTGCACGCCGGACTCGCATCAATCGACCGCGATCCGCAGGCGTTGATGCGACAACATCGGATTGGCATGACCGACATCGTCAAAAGGACCACGAGACGCGCTGACGAGCTTGGGTCCTCGGAATACGTCGACGGCCTCGCTCGGCTCCAACGACTCGCGTCGTGGCTTCAACCCCATGCGCTCTGCTTCGTCGGCTTGGCCGGCTGGCGTCTTGCGGTCGACAAACGTGCGACACCCGGATGGCAGGAGACAACCGTTGGTGGACGACCCGCCTATGTCATGCCGTCGACGAGCGGACTCAACGCGAGTTCGCAGCTCCCAGATCTCACCGAACACCTCCGGCTCGCCACGCGAGGTCAGAGTGCGGGTAGCCGGTGATGCAGCGGATTGGCGGCCTCGATCGCCAGTGCCACGTCGAGCAGCTGTCTCTCCTGCCCGATGTTGGCAACCAACTGCAGTCCCACGGGTAGCCCGTCTGCGGTGAACCCGGCCGGAATCGAGATCGCTGGGCATTCGGTCGGTGTGATCACACAACAGGCCATCATCCAGTCGAGGTAGTCGAGGACCGGCTCACCGTCGATCTCGGTTGGGTATTCGAGCTCCACATCGAAGGCTGGAACCTGAGCTGCAGGGAGAGCCAGCACATCGAACTCGTCGAAGAAGGCGCTCATTGAACGGTGTAGGTCGGCCTTGAGCTTCTCGACGGCCAAAACGTCTTCGATCTCGAGCGACCGCCCGAACGTGATGTTGTCGCGGATCGTCTTTTTCAGCAGATGGTGCTTCGATTCGGGGATCTCGTCACCCAAGTTCCGGTATGCCAAGCCACGCAGCAACCGAAATATCCGCTCAGAATGACGAAGATCTGGACGGGTCGACGCGATCGTACCCCCGGCTCCGACCACCAGTTCCGCCGCCGATTCACAGAGCTGCAAAACTTCGGGATCACACCGGAAAAGGCCGAGGTCTCCGCCCCAGGCAAGCCGAGGAGCCAAAGCGTTGGTTGGTTTCTGAAAAGTTGAGCCAGGTTCTGGTCGCGCCCGAGGGTCTCGAGAATCAGGGCCGGCGAGAGCGGACAACACGAGCGCCGTGTCGCCGACCGATCGCCCCATTGGTCCAGCGACCCCGAGGCGTAGATGCGACGACGGTGCCAGGGGGGACGCGACCCGCCCGATGCTCGGCCGAAGGCCGACGACGTTGCACATTGCGGCCGGATTACGCAACGAGCCGCCCAGGTCGCTGCCATCGGCGATTGGCAGCATGCGTGCCGACAGGGCCGCCGCAGCACCCCCGCTACTTCCACCAGCGGACTTCTGGAGATTCCACGGGTTTCGCGTCGTGCCGAATACTTCGTTGAACGTGTGGGAGCCAGTTCCGAACTCTGGAGTGTTCGTCTTTCCGATGATGATCGCTCCGGCGGAGCGAAGCTTCGCCGCAACGTGGCCATCTGTCGGTGCCGGACGATCGCTCGTCACGACTGAACCCTGTCGCGTCGGGAGCCCGGCAACATCCTCGAGATCCTTGACCGCGACGGGAAGGCCGTGCAGCACACCGATCGGGGCGGAGCGGTCGGCCGCATCGGCATCAGCCAGAATCGCATCCCGGTCGCGAAGCGACACGATCGCGTTGACGGCACCATTGACTTCATCGATCCTGTCGAGATGGGCGGTCACGACGTCGGCCGAACTCAGGTCCCTTTTTGCGATCGCATCGGCCAGCTCGACGGCAGACAATCGGGTGAGCTCCACATGCATGGGTGCAGTTTCGCAGCTCACGTCCGAGTCGTCGATGTTCGCCATCGACCGAGTATCAGGCGACGAGTGCGACCTCGTCGAACTCAGCGGGTGCGAGTGAATCTCGACCCCATGTCTGACGAGCCGCATGCAACGCGAAGCCGGTGGCGATCGCGTTGATTCCAAAGTGGAACCAAACTCGAGACGCGACAAGGGCCGAACCCTCGACAAGTCCGAACATCGTCGACAGCCCGTTTGCCTTTCCAAACGCGAGAAGCGTCCCGACGAGCAAGATGTGCTCGGCGACGTGAAAGATCTGGACTGCCTCGGCGCGATTCAAGCTCGCGATCGAACGACTCTGCGAACGCATCGCAATCTGCCAGGCGGTGAGCGCACCGAGGAAAACGACGTTCCCCGTCAGATGCAACATCTCGACACCAAGCGACCTCGGCGCACCCCCCGAAGGAACGAGTGAACAGAAGTAGAACAATCCGTCAGCCGTCCCCGATGCCCATGGTGAAAGCCACGGGGTTCCATCGGGTTTCGTGAACCAGAATGCCAGTTGCAGCCCGTGCTCGAGCACATGAATGATCTGGAATGTGAGACCACCGGCGGCGACGGCCTGCATTGGTCGACGAGCATTCGCTGCGGAAGACGAGAACCGATAGACCGCGATCGCAGCCGCGACCGCGCAACCCAGCGCCAGCAGCAGTCCGGCGGTGGTCGCTGGAAGCGGAGGTTGGGGCATTTTGTTCCATCGACGGCGAACTACCGAGATTGAGGGCCTTGACCGGTTCCCCGCAGAGGGCAAGGCTGTGCGAGATGAGCAACTCCGTACGCTCTCGCCCGACACGACCACCGCCGCACCTCGGGAGAGGCTGGAGCGAGTTCGCCAAACAATTGCTCCTGATCGTGTGTGCAGTCCTTTTCTATTTTCTCGTCCGGGGTCTGACCGAAGGTTCCCCCGAAATCGCCGTCCGGAACGGGCTGCGTGTTCTCGAATTCGAGAAGCGACTGGCCGTCGATCGGGAGTTGACCGCACAGGGCTGGATCCACGACTCCCGGCTGATGATCACGTTCGCCAATTGGACGTATATCTGGTTGCACTGGCCCGTGATTGCGGTCACTCTCGTGTGGTTGCATCGAACCAATCGATTCGAATACCTGCTGCTTCGCAACGCCATGTTCGTTTCTGGTGCGATCGGATTGGTAAGCTTTGGCCTGTTTCCGGTCGCTCCACCGCGATTGATCGGAGCCGGATTTCTCGACACGGTGACCGAGTTCTCCGTGTCGTATCGACTGCTGCAACCGCCCCAGCTGGTCAACAAATACGCAGCCATACCGAGCCTTCACGTCGGCTGGAATCTTCTGGTTGGTATCGCCATTTTCCGGGCCAAGCCGTCACTTCGCCTCGTGGCGTATCTTGCGCCGATCGCCATGACGATCGCCGTGGTCCTGACAGGCAACCACTACATCGTCGATGCAGTGGCGGGAGCGTCCCTGGCGCTGTTTGGCTTCGCGGTGGCGAAATCGTTCACGATGCCGCTCGCCCAACACCGCTTCGATCCCTTCCGACGAGATGTCGACGAGTTGGACGACTTGGATGAGTCGGACGACGTGGAGACTCCTTCGTCAGCAAAGGGTTTCAACGAACAAGACTGAGGTCGTCCAGGATCACACCGGTCGCCCCCAGCTTCAACAACCGATCGACGTGTGCTGTTTCGGTCGCAGCCCAGCAGAACACCAGACCCTTCTTCGACAGGCGCTCGAAGACCCCGTCGCTCAGAAGGCGATAGTGAACGACGGTTCCGTCGGTCTGAAGCCGAGACGGGAGCCATAACAACAGGGCGAGCTCGAACCGGTTGCCCGCAGAACGAATGATGCGGACACCCTCGTCTCCGGCGAAAGGCCTCAGCAGCCACCAAGGTTTGGTCGAAACAGTCAGCGGGCGCCTCGCACCAATCGCAGTGCGGACCCGACGTGACAATCGCGGCGTAAATCCCTTGAGGTCGAGCCAGAAATGTGTCTCAGAGTTCGCCTCTGCCACGATTTCGACGAGTCGAGAGACCTCGACGTCTTTCGGCAACACATACCAGCGTTCCCAGAGCCGTCGAGTGAAGAGGAGTTTCTTGGCATGGCGAACCTCGACTCGGCCCCGCTCCCCCAGGTGCACATCGACTTCGATGACATCAGCCACCAACTCGGCGGCTCGAAGTCTCTCGATGTCGTTGCCAGCACGGTGGGCAATGAATTCCATGCGAAGCGATGCCTCAGGTCTGCGCGATCGCCATGGTCGAACCAAACTCGACGCTCATTCCATCTCGTTTCATCGCGTACCTGAACCAGATGACAGCGATGCCGAGGGTGACAGCGGTGAACGAGGGGCCGGTGAACGACTTGATCACCACGAACGTCGTGGCCGACTGTGTGAGCAACAGCCACAAGGTGAAGCCGGCGTTGATGAGGCTTGTCACCGCCCAGAGCATCGACAGACGAAGGAAGAAGAGTTTCAGCATCGGGTGATCTGCCATCTCGGGCTCGAACGGACAGAAGTCGTGTGCCAAACGCTCGGCGAGGGGTTTCCCCATCGGAATGGAGATCATGAACGCGAGTCCGACGAGACCGGTGGAGATCGTCGGTTGCAAGAAGTACACCACGAGGCTCCCGGTCGCCAGAGCGGCAATCGTACGCGCGGTGAGGCCAACCGTGCTCAAGATGACGAGGCCTGGAACCTTGCGGCCGGTCGCCATCCGATAGAACATGGCAGACGCCGACCAGGCGAGAGCAGCGAGGAGCGCCCCCGTGGTTCCGACGACCTTCAAGAAGCCGAGGAAGACGGCGATTGGGATGAGTTTGCCTTCGATCACGTTGGGAAACGAGTGGCGCAAGACAGCACGGGCGCCGGGGATGATCAGTGGTTTCTGCAAGACGGGTGAGGCTGCTTTCATCAACGGCGAAGTCCTGACCCTAGAGCACGACGGTGCCCGGGTGAACTCGCGCCCACGAACCGGCCACCAAAGAGGTAATCCTTCTCATTGAATCGGCACCACGATCGCCGAAGTTGAGCAATCCAAGTGCACGCCGATTCGAGACGAGGGCCACGAGCGCCGAGTAGTCGAACTCCGCTACATGTCCAAGCGAAGCGTGGTGAGTTCTCGCTCGAGAAATCTACGTTCGGCAGGCGGTGGGTCACAGTCGAGGGCTCGTTCATACGCCAACGCTGCACCGTCGAGGTGCCCGATTTTACGGAGTAGTTCGGCTCGAGCGGAGTGGAAATAGACGTAGTTCTCGAGCTGCGCTCCAAGCGCCGACATCGCAACCAAGGCCGCATCGGGGCCGTCCACGAAACTCACCGCAACGGCCCGATTGAGCCGAACCACGGGTGAGTCGTGAAGTTTGAGCATCCTGTCGTACAGCTCGAGAATTCTCGACCAGCGTGTGCACTCGAACGACCGAGCTGTCGCATGAAACGACGCCACTGCAGCCTGTAACCCGTAGTTTCCGAGAGGACCTTTTCGAGAGGCGGCCGTGAGGTAGTCCAAACCGGCGCGGATCTCGAGAACGTCCCACTGGGAGCGGTCTTGGTCTTCGAGCAGGATTGGAAGGCCATCATCGTCAACTCGCGTCGACCGGCGTGCGTCGGTCAGAAGAATCAGGGCACAGAGGCCCAGCGCTTCGGAGCTCTCGGGCAGCAACTTGGCGACGACGCTCGCCAACCAGCCAGCTTCGTCACAGAGGTCTCCTCGAACGAGCTTGGTACCCGATGAGCTCGAATGCCCTTCGGTGAAGATCAGGTAGATCACCCCGAGCACCGACCCCAATCGTTCTTCGAGAACGCCACGATCCAACGACCCGAACGACACACCCTCATCGCGTAGGAGCGCCTTCGCGCGTGTCAGCCGCTTCGACATCGAGGCCTCCGAAACCAGAAAGGCATGAGCGATCTGTTTTGTGGAGAGTCCGGCCACCGCTCTCAGGGTCAGGGCCATCTGTGCTTCGGGGGTGAGCGAAGGATGGCAACAGCCGAGAAAAAGGGTCAGCTGTTCGTCGATCAACTCGCTCGACGACGACCTCATCGAACCCGAACGCGCGGTGGCTTCGAGCTGCTGGAGTTTCGACTCATACGACGTCGAGCGGCGCAACCGATCGATCGCCTTTCTCCTCGCGACGGTGGTGAGCCAGGCACCCGGGCGACTCGGCATTTCTGCCATGGTCGGCCAAACCCGGGCTGCCTCGGCGAACGCTTCCTGCGCCGAGTCCTCGGCGAGGTCGAGATCACCAAGATCTCGGGCCAGAACGGCGACGAGCTGGCGCCATTCGGTCCGAAAGATCTCGGCAAACTCAGTGTCGTACATTCCCGACGTTCAGCCAGGTGCAGGTGGAAGGACCATCAACGGCCGAACCTCGACCGAACCCCACCGAGCGAGGGGACACTTTGCTGCCCAGTCGAGCGCGGTCGCTTCGTCGGGTACGTCGACCAGGTAGTACCCGCCGAGAACCTCTTTGGTTTCCGCGAACGGCCCATCGGTCACCGCAGTGTTTCCCTCGCGGACCTGGAGGGTTTTGGCCGTTTCGATTCCCTGGAGCGGTTCTCCGCCGACGAGCTGGCCGGCCTCGGCCAACGCGTCGGTGTACGAAAACCATTCCTGCATCTCGGCCATCATCTCGGGAGACCCTGGCTCCGGGCGACCTTCATCGCTGGAATAGAGCAACAACATGTACTGCATCTTGCACCTGCCTTGGTTTGACCACCGAGACTGTCCCGGTCACCACATCGACGAACGACCGCACCCCTCTTCGGACACAAGAACC
>RCMY010000193.1_pt1 | contig 55949 bp, 40 predicted proteins | sample 2041341 | NCBI WGS metagenome assembly RCMY01 (sample SAMN09708234, study PRJNA481090) | Marine sediment metagenome, whole genome shotgun sequencing project.
CACGCCTTTCGGGCAGACAAGGACCATAAACTATGCGCAGGATTTTTAACTTTTTAAAACAAAATTTGTTCGCCGGGTCCCAGTCGAGTTTAAGTCCTGAAGAGCTTCGTACTGACTTTACCAAACGATATGCTCATTTCAGGAGTCTTCTTACCGCCAACAACAATGCCCTGCAGGCCATGGCCGAACTGGAAAAAGTATACTACAACGGCGAGAGTTACCGGATGGCCTTTGTTCGATCGAAAATTTCGGCCATTTTGATCAATGTCTATAAAATGATTCACAACATCCTGGCCATGTCGGATGGAAAATATACGGAGCTTGAACCTATATTTGAGAAAATAAGCAATGATATTAATGATATAGTTGAAAGAAAGCGCAATTTTCAGCAGGGACCCTTTATTGTTGAACTGAGTGAAGTGAGGAGAAAGGACAAAGATCAGGTCGGTGAGAAAATGGCTAATCTCGGCGAAATTTCATCTCTGCCGGGAATAATGATACCACAAGGCTTTGTCATAACTGCTTCGGCTACCCGACATTTTTTGACCCTGAACCACATCGCCGAAATCAACAGACTGCTGCAGGTGCTCGATCCGGAAAAACTCGACGATCTCTACAAGTCCTGCGAAGACATGCAGAAAATCGTCATGAATACTACCTTACCGCCGGATCTTGAAAAATCGCTGCACTTTCATTTCAATCAACTTGAAAATAACAGTTCTCCCGGTTGCAAAGTGGCCCTACGGTCAAGCGCTCTGGGCGAAGATACCGCAGGGGTTTCTTTTGCAGGTTTGTATAGTACCTTTCTTCATGTCGACAAGAGCATGATCAGTGAGACGTATAAGAAAGTTATCGCCAGTAAATATGGACCAAGAGCCATTGCCTATCGTCGAAAACGAGGCTATCGACATGAAGATATTGAGATGTGCGTCGGTTGCCTGGTCATGGTCGATGCGCTGGTGAGCGGTGTTCTTTATTCCAGGGATCCCGAAGAAGAAGAAAGTGAGGTAATGCGCATCAACGCAACCTCGGGTATCGCCAGGGGAGTGGTTGATGGAACCACCGTTACCGACCTGTATCTGGTCAGCCGTGAACAACCATTTCCGGTCGTTCACTGCGAGATGCGGCAGGGGCGGGATACGGAAATGGAACACGCTGAAGACGCTGGTTCGCTTACCTCCGTCCAGATTAACAAACTTGCCCAGACTGCACTGCAGCTGGAAAAGCATTTTGGAAAACCCCAGGATATTGAATGGTCGTATGATCGTCAGGGCGAGTTGTATATCCTGCAGAGCAGACCAATACCCGTCAGCAAGAAAGAACCATCGCAGCGAGCTCAACCGACGCCAGCAGTGAGTGAAACCGGGGAACCACCCTTTCTGTTCGGCGGAATTTGTGCCAGTGGCGGCATAGCCAGTGGAGAAGTCTTCCTGGTCGATTCCGATGAGCAGATGCATAAATTTCCCAAAGGTGGTGTGTTGGTTGTCAGGCATCCATTGCCGGAATGGGCACCGCTACTGGGTAGGGCCTCAGCCGTGGTTGCCGAGAATGGCTCGGAAGCCGGGCATTTAGCCACTGTCTCACGGGAATTCGGCATACCTGCCTTGTTCAGCCTGGCCAAGGCAATGCAGTCTCTTGTCAGTGGCCAGATTATAACGATAAATAGTGCAGCACGAGCCATCTATCAAGGACGCCGGGAAGATCTGTTCCACCTGAATAGTGTCAAAAGAGATATCATGGCGGGTAGTCCGGTGCAGAGGATTGTTACTGAAGCCCTGCAGCATATTACACCGCTCAATTTGAATGACCCCGCATCGACGCATTTTAAATCCACCTGGTGTGAAACCCTGCACGATATTACCCGATTCTGTCATGAAAAATCAGTCTCGGAGATGTTTAATTACGGCAAAGAGCACAAATTTGATAAGGGAACGGCCAAGCGCCTGGTAGGCGATGTTCCACTTGAGTGGTGGGTTATCGATCTAGCCGATGGTTTTCGGCCGGGATTGGACAGCAAAAACAAATCGGTTCGTATAGCGGATATTGTCTCCTTGCCGATGCAGGCCATCTGGAGTGGCATTTCCGCTGTTCCCTGGGAAGGCCCACCACCTATGAGTGCCAGGGGGTTTGGATCGATAATTTTTCAATCAGCCATGCGACCTGACCTTGATCCATCGGTACCTTCTGCATTGACGACGAAAAACTACTTCCTGGTTTCTAAAAATTTTTGTAATCTTAATGTTCGTCTGGGTTATCATTATGCGATGATTGAAGCCTACCTTAGCGATCTCCTCACTGAAAGCTATGTAACCTTCAGATTTAAAGGTGGAGCGGCCGATATGCGGCGTAAGGCTGTACGGGCTAAGCTGCTCGCCGACATTCTGTTGCGTTATGACTTTCGAGTTGAATTACGCTCAGATTCTCTGCTTGCCCGGATCAAAAAACAATCGATTGAATATCTTGAAAGGCGTTTGCAGATTCTGGGCTATCTCACTACGCACTCACGACAATTGGATATGGTAATGGATCAACCACAGGCGGTTGAACAATATAGGGAAAAGTTCCTCAAAGACATTGAAGAGATGCTTTCTCGGAAATTATCACCAACCATAGGGGTACCAGATAATGGATGAAATAAGAAAAATCATGTTGGTGGACGACGAAGTTGATTTTCTTGAAATTATGGCCAAATTTTTCAAGCGACGAAAAATAGACTTCGAGACTGCATGTGGTTGTATGGAGGCCCTGGACCAGCTGGGGCAAAACAATTTTGATGTAGTGGTTATGGACGTCAACATGCCGGGTCTTGATGGGATTGCCTGCATGGCTGAAATGAAGAAGGTCCAACCTGAACTGGAGGTAATTATCCTTACTGGCCACGCCTCGCTCAATGTTGGTATCAGCGGCATGAAAAAGGGCGCTTTCGACTATTGCCTTAAACCGGTCGATTTTGACGAACTGCTGGAAAAGATCGTTCTGGCCAAGGAAAAGGCTGCCATCAAGAATGACCGATAGAACAGTCACCTTCTGATAGCTTTACCGTAACCAACCCTTTGCAGGAAAGAATACGCCTTCTTTTATCCCCGGTGTTACAGCGTTACTGTTTTCGCATCCCTTGTACGCACACGGAGCTATTTTTCTGCAAAACATTTCCCAGGATGGTAGATTCTCACCTCTATACGAAAAGATTTTCCCGGCCGGTACCGCTTTTCCAGACGATTCGTGTTCCGGCTCATCTTCTATGACAGCTGCAGGAAAATATTTTGGCACTTCCGCATACTCATTTAAAAACATGGGGACACTCCTTACGTGTGGTCTTTTTTTATGCCCTCGTTTTGGTAGTGCTGTCATTGGTCAATGGTTGTAGCAGTCACCAGAGGCCGACTTCGCAGCAGGGGTTTTTTGAGTATAAAAAGACAGGTATAGCCTCATTTTATGCCAAAAAACATCAAGGCAGAAAAACAGCAAGCGGGGACACCTTTAACAATAATTCACTGACAGCGGCGCACAGGACATTACCCTTCGGCACTAATGTGTTAGTTAAAAATGTGCATAACGGAAAATCTGTCAAGGTCACAATCAATGACCGGGGCCCATTCGTTAAAGGAAGAATTATTGATTTGAGCAGGACTGCGTTTGCAAAAATTGCAAAAATACAGAAGGGATTAACGAAGGTAGAAATTATGGTTGTAGATTGAAACTTTAATTTTTTGCGATAAATGGAAAGGGGAGATTGCGTATAGATTCAAGACAGAAAAGGCTCTGCAGTTTGGTGTTGCTCTGCAGTCCATAGGCGCCCAAAACCTGGCAACAAGAAACTTAAAATGCTGAAAAGCTGATACGAGACGTGCTATGACATCCTCTTCTGTACCAGAAAAAGAAAATATCCCCCTCTGGCAATATGTTCATGTCGCCGATTATAAACTGCCATCTGCACCGGTGACACATAACGTCAGCAAAGGCTTTTCTTTTCTTCGTAACCTCTTCCAAAACAACACACGGGAGCAGGACACCCCGCTCATAGCAGATGATGAACTCAAAACGTTGCCGGCGGAGCAGCTCGAACGAATCGTCCATGTGCCCGATTGGTTTGAGGCTGCAGAAGCGTTAGGTGTGGAACTGGAAGAGTGGCTGGGGCAAGAAAATCCAGACCAGTCAGTCATTGTTTTAATTGGTCCGCCCTACCATGGCCTTGCGGAGATCTTGACCGCCTGGGCGGAGCAGCGAGAGTGGCAAGTGCTCAGCCCACCAGCACCGGAACAGATATTAAACAGGGATGATCGGTGGTTATCCGGACTGCGCAAAAAGGACACGCCGTGGGTGTTCCCTGTTCTGGAGCGCGCTTATTTGCGTCACGCTAAGGGGTTGAGCGTCGTACGCGACTTTCTGGATGCGGTCTCTTCCGGTCAATCTGGGCGGGGCATCATCGGCTGCGACAGCTGGGCATGGGCGTTCTTGCAGCATGTCTGGCGTGGTCGGCAGCCAACCACATTAACCCTTCAGGCATTCGACCAGGCTCGACTATCCGATCACTTTCAACATCTGGCAGAGGCAGCTAACGGCAGGAAGCTGCAATTTCGTCAATCGGACAACGGGCAATACGTGCAGCCGCCACTGGACACTGAGGTGGATTCTGGTGAAACCAGCAAGTATCTGCAACTCCTGGCTGCACACAGCCGGGGGATTCCTGGAGTTGCCTGGGCTGTCTGGCGCGCCAGCCTGCAAATCGGGCCAGACGCAGAAATTGCCGGTGAGGGAGAAGCAGCTGAGGGCGAGACTCAATATAAAACTGTTTGGGTGACGCCCTGGCATAAGTTGAACCACCCTGCAATGCCGGTCGAGGCAGGTATGATTGAAGCATTCGTACTGCATACGCTACTCCTGCACAATGGCTTATCCCGACAAATCCTGCAACAGGTCTTGCCACTCTCACCCAATCAGGTAATGGAAACGCTTTGCCGGTTGGAAGCAGCTAACCTGTTGTTGCGACGCGATACCATCTGGCAGGTGACACCCCTGGGCTATCCCGCGGTGCGGACGTTTCTGAAAACAAACGGTTATCTGGTTGACCAATTCTAGGAGAAGAAGATGAACAGTTCGGAAGATGTGATGAATATGTTTCATACTTTGGATCAGTTCAATTCTATACGGATTGGGCTGATTGTGGCCATCACCTTGCTGCTTATCTCTTTGGGTCAACGCCTGCTGCGCTGGCTGGCCGACAGATTTGCCGGGCGTAGGCGCCTTCTTGTGCTTAACTCTCTCCCTTTGCTGAGGTTTGTGGTCCTTACCACCGCTTTCGTGATGATTGTTTCCAGGCTGATTCAGCCGACTTTTGAAAACCTGGTGGCTTTGCTGGGGGCGTTGGGGCTGGCTTTGGGTTTTGCTTTGAAGGATTACGCCGGCAGCTTAATAGCTGGTTTTGTCTCGCTCTATGAGATGCCTTATCGCCCTGGCGATTGGATTGAGCTGGATGGGGCGTATGGGGAAGTAAGAACCATCAACTTTCGGACACTGGAAATTGTCACTGCTGATGATACAGTGGTGGTGATTCCACACATGAAGCTATGGGATAATCTGATTTTCAATGCCAATAATGGCGGGGTGAATTTGCTCTGCGTGGCCGACTTCTATCTCCATCCTGCTCACGATGCCGCGCAGGTCCGACATACGCTCTATGACGTAGCACTGACCAGTTTGTTCCTGCAGATTGAGCAACCGGTAAACGTTGTTGTGTTGAACAAGCCATGGGGCACCCACTATCGCCTCAAAGCGTATCCGATTGACCTGCGTCAGCAATTTCAATTTGTAACCGATTTGACTGTGCGGGGCAAAGCTGCCCTGACCAGCCTGAACGTCGAATTTACCACTGTGCCCGCAATCCCAGAGACGGGGCAATAGGTCGTGTATACGATACGTTCGCGTACCTCATAGGATTGAATTTAGAGTACTGCTGAAAACCAGTTTTACCGGAAGATCGGCAGATTGTATTCGTTCACCGGGACCCAGCAACTCCTGAATAACCTCCAAACTGTAAGCATTTACCAGTGCCGGAGATGCGCGTAAGAGGTCCTTGAGCTTTACTATTAATACGTTTAATGGCCGATGACAAAAAAGATTCGGTGCTGGTGAACGGTTACCAAGATATTAAGGGAATACATAAAATGCTTGTTGGGTTAATTGAAGTATATATTATTGGGCATGGCGGAATGGGACTGTTGCACATATATATATTAACAAAGGACGAAAAAACAGACTGATACAATTGAGACGCGCGTCTTTTTTACCTTGACCGTTGTTTATGGTTTGATCCAATAGCTCAAACAGGAAGGTATGGAGGACATGTAGAATGGAGCATGAATACATAAGACTGCTAAATGAAATTGATGAGTTCAATGAATTACAGGATCTTCAAAAAGAGGTGTGGGGTTTAGAGGATAGAGATATAGTTCCTTCATATATGTTTAAGTCAGTGACAGGCTTGACTGGTCCAAATGGAATAGCTTTAGGATATTTTATAGAAAATAAAATTGCTGGATACCTCCTTACTATACCTACATCGAATCCTCTAGAAGTTCTGGGTTGTATGCTTGCTGTATCTAAAAACTATCAACATAAAGGTATAGGGTATAAATTGAACCTAAAGCTGAGAGAGATAATGCTTTCTAATAACGTTGAAAAGGTGATTTGGACTTTCGACCCGTTGGAAAGTGTAAATGCTCATTTATATTTAAGAAAGCTCGGAGGAGTTATTACTCGTTATTTTGTAAATTATTATGGTAGCGTACATTCTCTGGTTCATGAGGGGCTTCCGACCGACAGGGTTAAGGTAGAATGGAATTTAAATGATATACATGTAGAAGAAAGAATAACAAATGATGTGAAGAGCAATAGTTGTCATCAAGCCATATCTGCCGAGACTCTAAAGAAGTATGTTGAAATTCCACTTAATATGCAAAATTTAAAAGGAAATAATCTAGAGGAAGCAATGAAATGGAGAACGAAAACCAGAAAAATATTTAAAAATATTATAGAAAAACAGAAACTCATCGGTTGCGATTTCATAGTTAATCTTCATAAACAAAAAGGAATGTATATATTCAGGTAATTATTATATCTGTGCCAAATGTGGATCGGGATTGTATGTCGAGTACAACATCGTAGGTAATTATGATGATTGAACCAAATGATAATATTAAAGAATACCTTCATTCTCATGTAGGGAAATATGTAAATAAAGTTAAAGGAATTGATATATTTGTTCATGACATTAAGAAAAAATATGGACTCAAAGAAATCATCAAGTATGATTTAGGTGAGAATAGCGATGGCCCTTCACCTACTGTACTGTTTGAATTAACAAAATCTATTCTGAATCCAAATTTAATTTCAAAATATCCTGATTCAAGCTATTCGCAGTTGAAGACAAAATTGGCTCAGAATTATGGATTAGAATTTGAGAATTTTTCGATAGGTACAGGGAGTTGTGAGATCATAGAACAAATTTCAAGGATTTGGTTGAACAGAAAAGACAGGGTAATAATTCCAGTACCATCGTTTTATAAAATAGAAGACCTCACATTAGCATCTGGTGGACTTCCTGTTTATATAAATTTAAGAGAAAATGATAATTTTCAGTGGAATAATAACACAACAGATAGGCTTGTAACTGCTGCCAAGAAAATTAAACCGAAATTAATATGGCTGGTTACGCCTAATAATCCAATTGGTGGTATAATTCCCATCAATGATATGAAATATATAGTTGAACAGATGCAGAGTGAAAGTATGATCGTAGTAGATGAAGCGTATGGAGAATATTCAGACAATGATGAAAAAAATAACTCTGCTATCGAATTTGTTAAGCAGGAAGTACAGAATGTTCTGGTACTTCGAACATTTTCAAAAGCCTATGGATTAGCCGGTTTACGCATAGGGTACTGTGTAGGACAAAAAAACATTATAAAAGTAATAGAGCGGGTCAGACCGGAGTTTCCTGTCACTAATATTGCTGAAAAAATTGCAATACATGCATTGAATGATCAAGATTATATATATGATAGCGTGGCCAAAGTATCCAGAAATAGAAAATTATTGGAAAAATCGCTGGATGCTATAGATGATATAAAATATTTTCCATCCATCACGAATACCATGCTGATTAAGCATAACAAAAGAAACCTTTATATGGAGTTGCTGAAGAGAGGATTTTTGGTGGCAAAGATGGAAATTACCGGCTTAAAAGGAAAAAATTATATCCGTATGACCATAAAAAATGCAGAAGAAAATAATATGGTTGTAGATGTTATCCAGAGTCTAAGTAGCTAAAAAGTCATGTAACTGTTTACCAATTATTGATAGACAGAAGTTCAACAGGAGCTTCCTTCCTCGTCAACCACGGTCATTGAGCCCGGCGAATACACCACCATCTTTCCCTTGCGGGCGGCAGCGCTGATCTGGTCGGCAATTCGCCATTGGACCTGTAGTTCATCAAATGATGCAAAGAGCGTTCTTTCACCGATAAGTGCATCTTTGAGCAGCTTGACATAGGCTTCAGGTTTATCAGTATCTAATCGACAACTTACACAATATTCAGCATTCACCTGTTCCATGGTATAGTCATAACCGGGAGTTTTTGAATTAAACGTAAACAAAATTCCCTCCCTCGGGTACACCTCAATCACCAGTTCATTGGGTACTGCATTGACGGTGTCCTGGCAGCTGAGGCACAGGGCATTGGGGCGGTAGAGCAGGCGGATTCTGGTTCTCTTTTCCCCTAGTTTTTTGCCTGTCGTAAGGACAAATCGGGTACCCTGCCAGGCTGGGACCGTCACCCGCAGCACTGCCTGCACGTAAGTTTCCGTTTGCGAGCCTGCCAGTTGCTCCTGGTATCCCTGGTATTGGCCGATCAGCGGCCGACAATCGGGGGTGAGTTGTACCTGGCGCAGGATATCTAATTTCTGCCTGCGGATGGACTCGGCCTCAAAATTTTCAGGGGCCGCCATTGCCACCAGGGCCAGCATCTGCAGGAGATGGCTTTGCACCATGTCGTCAATTGCACCAGCCTTGTCGTAATAATCAAGGCGCTCTTCGACGCCCGCCGTTTCGATGCTGGTAATTTCAACCGTTTCTATCGCCTGTCCATGCCAGCTTTCGGAAAAGATTCTGTTGGCAAAGCGGATGGCAAGTATATTACGGATCATCTCCTTGCCGAGATAATGATCGATCCGGTATATCTGCTCTTCTTCTGCGTTTTCAAGAAGACGAGACTGAATTTCCAGGGCCGATTTATAGCTTTCGCCGAAAGGTTTTTCAAAGAGCAGTCGATGCTCTGTATTTCCTTTTTCAAAGAGACCAGCTTCGTGCAGATATCTGGTAATTGTTGCAAAGGCCTCGGGTTTTACAGCGAGAAAAAAGAGGCGGCCCAAAGGCTGTTCCAGTTCGGTGAATCGTTGGGTCACCGCCTGGTAATCTTCTAAGTTATCAAAGTCTAACCGATGGTAGGCTATTTTGTCTTTCAGGGCCTTGCTTAAGTGAAAATCCCCCTTTTTTTCAATCAGAGAGATATAGCTCTCGACATCGAGCGATCGCCTGCCAAAACACCAAATTTTTGCAAAAGGTGTCTCGTCTGCATACCATTGCAGCAGAGCGGGAAGGATTTTTTTTGCGGCCAGATCGCCGGTTGCTCCAAAGATGATGAGAACTGCGTTGTTGTGTCCCATGATTCACCCCTTGTTTTCAGGGAGAAGGCGACTGTCATGAATGTACCCTTTTACTGCCCCCATGAGGGCTACGACAAGCGCATCGTCCCTGTATATATGATAACAGACTGAATAAAGAGTAGGAGCTGTTGTAAAAAATGCAACATATCGAGACGCAGTATCTGATTCTTCTTAGAGATGTTTAATGCAGAGATTTTACTGCCCATACAGAAACTTTAGGAAATAGTTCATCTGTCTGTACCACCAGGGCCAGTCGTGGTTGACATCGTAGCCCCAGTAATCTACCCAGGCACCAATACCCTTCTGCCTAAAAATTTGATCCAGAGCGCGGCTATCTTCGAGAGCCGCTGTCTCCCAGGCTCCCTGGCCGACACAGATAATGATGATACTTTCACTGTAGCGCTGCAGATACCATGGATTTGACAATCCCGGCAGGTAACTTAGCGGCGAATTATAGTAGACAGCGGCGAGTTCCTCTGTCTTTATGTTGAACTCATGGTGATCAAGTCGGTACAGACCGCTGAGGGCAAGGCTGCCGCAAAAGAGGTCTGGGTGCCGCAGGAAAAAATTGACCGCATGCAGGGCGCCCATGCTGCAGCCGTTGGTCATTATACGCAGTTGACTGTCTTTGCAATGGTTTCTGATAAATGGTACGACTTCCTCGGTAATATACTGGTCATAGTGCTCATGGTGCGTATTTCGCTCGGCTGGAGAAATGGAAAAATCATACCAGGAAGAGGCATCGAAACTGTCCACGCAAAAGAGCTTGATTTTGCCGGCATCAATAAAGTGGGCAATGGCCTCTATCATGCCCATACCTTCATAGTCAAAATAGCGCCCGCAGGAGGAGGGGAAGACGAGAAACGGCTGGCCACTGTTGCCATAGATCTTGAGTGCCATATCCCTGTTAAGCCGATTGCTATGCCAGTTGTGTTCTTCTATGTGCATTACGTATTCCTTGGTTTGTCACCGGAAGTTGCCGGGGTTTGACGGTCGCGGCAATGCAGTGCGATTTCGATATATCTGTCATGACCGTCGAATAAAGGACAGAGAGCATACGTTGGCTACCCACACTCCATTGTCGTTTAATTCATACGTGGTTGCAAGCAAATATGACCCGATACTCATCAGCTGGGAAAACTTGTGAGTATCGTTATATCTATGGTTTGATCGCCTGCATGCAGTTCATGCAGGAAAACCAACTCCTGCTCTGCATCAAAGGTGGAAGGCACAACGTCTCTGGTTTGGCCATGGTCAATGGCGCGATGTGATGAAGGTATCTTCATCGCCCGTCACATCGAGATAATCCACCGATTTTTGCGTCCCGGTCGCCTGGTATATATCTTCATCTTCAGTGAGATCCTCATACCTCAAAGCGAGATAGATAACTCTCTGTTCTCCCCTCCGAAAGATCGAGCTGATCTATGAGAATCAACTGATGTGAGGTGAGATTAAGTTGAAATCAGACTCGACTATATCCAGGATCCACTTATGTGGCGCTAAATCTCCACGATGGCAATCCAGAACTGGATGAATACGCTTTACGCAGCATAATGGGCCACCGCAAGGATTCGTGCGAAAATGGGCAACAGTAACCACGGCCAGTTCTGGTTGTGTCTCTGGATGCTTTAACCGGATGACCAAAACACCAGTTGTGCTGTCGGATAAGACAGTGGCAACTTTGCCAATGCTGGTTGACTTATGCCGTGTCTCTGGTCGGGGCGAGAACAAAGACAACGGGGGTTGTGCGGTGCGACCAACCCCGATCCCTCGGTCTGGCCTCACGCAATGCCTGCAAACTCGAAACCGTGCCACAGGAGATCATTGATGAAGTACTGGCAAAGCTCACCCCAATCTTTGAGTGAAAGCACAGTTCGAGAAGCATCTTTGATTCTATCGATGGCCCCCGGGATGACCTGAAGAACGGTCCGTCTTTCCCTTATTGCCGATTTTCGCACGAATCCTTGCGGTCATGCAAAGCCAGTTGCGATCTGTTTTACTTTCATGAGAAGAGTGATGATAGCACTTTAATGACTCCACAATTGGACAATGGCAGAAGTCTTGTGATAGCCTATATCATCATCGGGTTTATTCTCTTTGAACAAATCTTGCCGACAAATAAAATCTTATCAAAGACAAAGCTGACATCGGAACACTTTTTTGCAAGAGGTAACCTGTGCCCACTGTTCCTTTGCAACTTTTTCAGGAACGAATCGAAATTTAAGACCATTTCCTAAAAACAGTGATGAACGTTGACCTAAATTGAAAAATTGTATGGATGCTATACTCATTGTAGATGATGAACCGCAGCTACGAAATCTCGTACGCACTATCCTGGAAAATGCGGGCTACCTCTGTAGAACCGCAGAAAATGCTGCCGCAGCCAAAGAGGTCATGGAGCAAATGCAGTTTGACCTGTTGCTCACCGATTTGAATATGCCAGGGGAATCGGGAATAGATCTGATTCGATACATGAAAGAGCGTTATCCTTTGACCGCGGCGATCATGGTCACCGTTATTGATGATCCCGGACAGGCGCAAGAGGTGCTTGCACTCGGCGTCTATGGATATATTCTCAAACCATTCACCCGGAATATGCTCTTGATTAATGTGGAAAATGCTCTGCGTCGGCATCGCCTGGAGTTAAAAGAGCAACAGCACACCAGGTTACTGGAAAGAGAAGTTGCGGCGCGCACCAGATTACTGGATGAACAGCTCTTTTTTTTGCAGACACTCATGGACGCTATTCCGGTGCCCGTTTACTATAAAAATACCCACCTTGTATATCTCGGCTGTAACCGTGCGTTTGAGAAGGTTATGAATAAAAAACGAGATTTCATTGTCGGCAAAACGACAGCCGATCTTTACCCCCCAAAACTCGCCGAAGCCTTTGTTAGAAAAGATAAGGAACTGTTGCAAACACCAGGCATGCAGAAATATGAAAGAGAGAGCATCTTGCCTGATACTTCTGTGCGTAGTGAAATTACCCATAAAGCCTCTTTCTTGAATAGCAAAGGAGAGGTCGCCGGACTGATAGGGGTGCGGCTCGACATAACAGAGCTCAAAAGGAGCGAGCAGTCGTTGCGTGTTTCTGAAGAAAAACTTCGCACCATTATGGACAACCTCCACATTGGCGTAGCGATGATCAGTCCACAAATGGAACTGCTGCAGGTCAATCGGCAAATGCAGCAATGGTTCCCCGACACTGCCACAGAAACCGGGAAGTGTTGCTATGAAATACTCTCCGGTCAACACCAACAAGGTCCCTGCGACGACTGCCCTGCAAAATTGGTTTTTGGCCACGGAAAATCCCATGAATCCACTATCACGCATCACACCATGAACGGTGATCGAATTTTACGAGTCTTCGCTTCACCCATTTTTGACGAAGCCGGTACCCTAACCGCAGTCATTGAAATTTTAGAGGATGTCACGGAAAAACTCGCAAAGGAACGCGAATTTCGGCAGGCACAAAAGCTGGAGGCAATTGGCCAGTTGGCGGCGGGTATTGCCCATGAAATCAATACGCCGATGCAGTATTTAGGCGACAATATTCATTTTCTTGAAGATGCCTTCACTGATTTGTTGGGAGTGTATAACGAACATGCCCGCCTTCTGCAGGCGGTGAAATCCTCGGAACCGGTTGCAGAGGTTCTCGCAAAACTGGAAGAATCCATTGCACAGGCAGATCCTGGATATCTGTTTGAAGAAATACCAACAACTTTGCAACAGAGCCTGGAAGGGATCAACCGAGTGGGCGCGATCGTCTGTGCCATGCGGGAATTTTCTCATCCCGGCACGGAAGAAAAGTCTCACGTCGATATCAACCGTACTCTTGAAAATGCCATCACTATCAGTCGTAACGAATGGAAATACGTGGCTGAGATCGAAACCGACTTAACACCCGATCTGCCGCTCCTTCTCTGCCTGCCCGGTGAGATCAATCAGGTACTGCTCAATGTTATTGTCAACGCATCTCATGCCATCGACGATGTCACCGATGGCGGTAATAAAGGCAAAGGTCGAATCAGGCTAACAACCAGCGTACGGGACGGATGGATGGAGATTCTCATCGCCGATACCGGCGGGGGCATCCCTGAAGCCGTTCAACACCGAATTTTTGATCCGTTCTTCACTACCAAAAAGGTAGGCAAGGGAACAGGACAAGGATTGGCCATCGCCCGCAGCGCAGTTGTTGATAAACATCAGGGAACTATCCGTTTTGAAACAGTGGCGGGGAAAGGAACAACCTTTATCATCCAACTGCCGTTACAGTGATCCCTATCGTACTCCGATTGCGATACAAACAGTATACCCCTTGCCATCATGCCAATGAAAAACACTATTCTTTTTGTCGACGATGAACCCAACATTCTTGCAGGATTACAAAGGATGCTCCGTTTTCTCCGCCATGAAATGGATTTTCATTTCGTGGAGAGCGGCAGCGACGCTCTTGATTTCATGGCCATCAACCGTGTCGATGTCATTGTTTCCGACGTGCGAATGCCCGGCATGGATGGCGCAACGCTTCTTGCCATAGTCCAGGAAAAATACCCCCATACTCTTCGCATTTTGCTGACTGGTCAGGCTGATGAAGAAACAATTTTGCGAACAGTGGCTGTTGCCCATCAGTTCCTGGCCAAGCCCTCATCCCCGGAAATACTGAAAGAAGTGCTGGGGCGAGCATGTGCGTTGCAAAATTTGCTGCACAATGGACCGCTAAAAACCTTGATCTCCAGCCTGAGCAGTTTACCCAGTTTACCGGCTACCTATGTAGAACTGCAAGGTACATTGAAAGATCCTGATTACAGCTTAAAGGACATCGCAGCGATAATTGAACGCGACCTGGCTATGAGTGCCAAGGTTTTGCAGTTGGTGAATTCCGCTTTTTTCGGTTTCTTCAAGAATACCGACAGCCCTGCCCGCGCGGTGAATTTGCTGGGACTGAACACTATCAAAGCGCTGGTCTTTGGGGTGGGCATTTTCACCGAATTCAAACAGGTAGCGGGTACATCCTTTTCCATTCAATCCCTCTGGGATCACAGTATGGGTGTAGCTGCTTTTGCAAAAAAAATTGCGCAGGCGGAAACAAATGTTCAAGAGTGTATAGACAATGCCTTTACCGCCGGACTCATCCACGATATCGGCAAATTGTTATTTCACGCCAACATGCCTCAGAAATATGCCGAAGTTATTGCTTTGGCGAAGGAAAAAACGATTGCATTCCATCAGGCAGAACAGCAGATATTAAACGCGGATCACGCAGCTGCCGGAGGATATTTGCTTGGCCTCTGGGGCCTGCCTGGATCTGTCGTTGGAGCGGTTGCCTTTCATCATCAACTTGATCACTATCCCAGCCCTTCATTTTGCCCTGCAGTGGCGGTTCATGCCGCTGATGTCATTTACCATCGTTTACGACCTGATCACCAGAGTGTTCCGCCTAGCCTCAACCTCGCTTATCTTGAACAGGCTGGAATTAGCGATCACTTTGGCTCCTGGCTGGAACTTTGCGAGACATTGGAAATATAAGGAGACACCATGACCGGAATAATTTTTTTTTGGATGATGAAACCAACATGTATACAAACCATCCCATGGTCGGACAAGCTTTGCTGGAAAAAATAACACGGTTGGAAAAGGTTACAGTGAAGACTTAAGAACACATCTTGAGTCTGAATGTCGGCCAGATCAATGCCGGCATGGTAGCGGCCGAAGATGTACTGGCAAAAAACGGGGTGCTGATTATCCCCAAGGGACTTACCATTGCCGGGCGCTGCTACAGGGGATGAACAATTTTTCTAAACAGGTCGGCCTTATTAAAATTCAAGTCATTATGCTTATGAAAAAATTTGAGTCCGGTTATCAATCCTCGTTTACCTATCTCAAAAGCTGATGAAGAGAAACCGTTGGGCTCGTCTTATTCTTGCACGAGTGACCTTTTCTTTGTTGCTTCTCCTTGTACCGTTTGTTCTCCATGCCTCTGAGAAAGGGCCAAAAGGGACTATCCGGGTCGGGATCTTTCCTTTTGCTCCTTTTAATTATCTTGATAAAAATGGGAATGCTAAGGGACTGAACCCTGACTTACTTCGTGAAATAGCAAAGGATGAGGTTTGGGATGTAGAGTTTGTACCAGGAAGTTGGGCCGAGGGACTTGGACGCCTGCAGAGTCAGGAAATTGATCTTATTATGTCTGTCGCCTACTCCCCGGAGCGTGGCGACATCATGGATTTCACGTATGAGCCGGTCGCTCAACTCTCGGGGCAAATTTATGTAAGACCTGAAGGGAAGTCACAAAAAATTTCTGACCTCTCCGGCCAGCGGATTGCTGTCATGCGTGATGACATAAGCGGAAGAAATTTTATAAAAACGGCAGAACATTTTGGCGTACATTGTAAAATTTTAGAATTTTTTTCCCATGCTGATGTGTTTGTTGCCGTACAGAAAGGAGAGGCTGACGCCGGCGTTGCCCCTCATCAATATGGGCAACGACATGCAGATACATATGCCCTTGTGCCCAGCACCATCAAATTCAGTCCTTTTTTTATTTATTTCGCCAGCAAGAAAGGAACGCAACATGAACTGTTGAGTCATCTAGATGCCCACCTCTCCCTATGGAAAGAAGACAGTAAATCTGTTTATTATCAAGCTCTTAAGCACTGGATTCCGGATTGCAACACCATGTGGGCTTTTCCCCCTTGGCTTCTCTATTCTTTAGTGACTGCAGGTCTTACCGCACTGATTTTTGCAACCTTCTCATTTCTTTTAAAAAAATCCGTCGATCGAAAAACCAGAGAATTGCAACTAAGCGAAGAACGATTTCGTTTGGCCATGGATGCCACAAGGGATGGATTGTGGGATTGGGATATTACGTCGAACACAGTCTATTACAGCCCGGGGTATTGGTTGATGCTTGGCTATAAGGCAGACTTACAACCTGCGTCTGTTGAGGTCTGGATGGAATCTATCCATCCAGATGACAGAGAAGTTGTCCTCAGCACCAATTATGATTGCATTGAAAACCGATGTGAATCATTCGTTGTTGAATACCGGATGCGGACAAAAACCGGGCACTGGAAATGGATAAGAGGAAGAGGTCGGGCTGTCAGGAGAGAAGAAAATGGCCACGCACTTCGGATAATCGGAACCCATGTGGACATAGCCGAACGTAAACATACCGAAGATGAGAACAAAAAACTTCAGGACCAGCTCATCCACTCACAAAAAATGGAGGCCATCGGAACATTGGCTGGCGGCATAGCCCACGACTTCAACAATATTCTCAGTGCGATTCTCGGCTATGCTGAACTGGCACAGGCGAAACTCCCACCAGAATCAAGCGTTACCAAGGACCTGAACGAGGTGTTGACAGCTGGCCGCAGGGCTGCAACTTTGGTCAGGCAGATTCTTGCTTTTGGTCGTCAGAGTGCAACAGAACGTATTCATCTAAAACCAACACACATTGTCAAGGAAGCCATCACGCTCCTCAGGCCTTCCCTTCCTTCTACCATTACCATTAAAGCGCATATTGGTACTGAAACCAACACCATTATTGCCGACCCAACGCAGGTCCACCAAATCCTGATGAATCTTTGCACCAATGCTTTCCACGCCATGGAACAGGCCGGAGGCACTCTGGAGATAACTCTCAAAAATTGCGAGCTCTCCAGTGAAGATCTCCCCAGCATTCCGGAAATGCAACCTGGTCAATTTGTGGTCCTTGTCATCAGCGATACAGGCACTGGAATTGCTCCGGAAATAAAGCATAAGATCTTCGACCCCTATTTTAGCACCAAGGGAATCGCAAAAGGTACTGGTATGGGGTTAGCTATCGTCCATGGCATCATAGTCAGCTATGGTGGACTCATCACTTGTGAGAGCGAACCCGGCTGCGGCACGGTGTTTAAAGTCTATTTTCCGGCAATCGAACAAGAAGTTGTTCTCGACCCCCAAATTGCAGAACCTGTCTTGTCAGGCAAAGAACATATTCTGCTGGTTGATGATGAAGAAATACTGGTGAAGCTTGGGAGAGCGACGCTCGAACGATTGGGGTATGACGTTACAGTGCACACAAGCAGTATTGAAGCTCTGTCCACATTTCAGAACCAGCCGGATAGGTTTGATGCAGTGATCACCGACCAGACCATGCCGGGCATGACAGGAATTGATTTGGCACGACAAATACTGCAGATAAATCCTAATCTGCCAATTATTCTTTGTACAGGGTACAGCAGTATCATTTCAGAAGAAGAGGTGAAGGCTCTAGGAATCAAAGGATTTATTTTAAAGCCTCATACTGGGAATGATCTGTCCATACTTCTCAGGAAGGTGCTGGATGAAAGTAAAAATCCAAGCTGTTGATCAGTGCTTTGCTTGCTATTGCGTATTTGATGTCTGCCTCCTGTTACCCTCCTTAGACTTCTGAATTGTAATATAAGGCCTAGCTGGGTGAGTAGCCTCAAAGGGAAGATCCTTGGGGCTACTCACCCAGGTAATGAGTGAGAATTATACAACGGTATCCGGGACAAGATGCCCTGATATTCCGGTTGACAGAGTGCTGGAAGCGGCAATCTGCGAGCTTTTCGAAGTTGTTGTTATTGGTACGGAGAAAGAGGGCAGAGAATACTTTCTTCATCGATAGCTGACGGGCCAAATGTGAACTGGATGCTCCATAGAGACAAGAAAGCGTTGCTTGAAATTATTGAGACCGGTCGATAGGAAAAAATCTTCTGGCTGGTCTCGCAAAAACTCCTGCGGAGAAAGCTCTCTTTGATGTTGGAAAGGTCTCTGCCAAGTTCATCCTGCCGGCTGTAATGTCGCCTGGTGCGATGGCTTTCATTCTCACCTAAAAAGGATCCCATAACGAGATATTGACCACACCATCGACCCTGGATCCAATTTCCCTAGACAACGCAGGCACATTGGTGCGATTCCTGCGTACCTGTAAATTGATCTTTGGCACGCTGCAGCCCGAAGGTCAACCTCGGCTCCATCTCTCATTTCATGCAAAAAAACTTGCAAAAACCGCGAAAGAATGACCAGAATATATGGAGGATATTTGGCAGGATGAGAAAGCGGTAGGAAAAGAGAAGACTGGGAAAGTTGTCCCCCGTGATGAAATTGAGCACTGCCCCTGACTTTTTGTAGCAGCTATATGATATATACTCAGGGTCGAAAAAATAGCGCATAATGACCCTATGCTGGCTCCATTCCATGAATGGAACCTGTCGATGGCAGAGATGGTGGTAAAAATCATATCATTTACAACGATACAATCAAATGAAAACTTTTATTGCCCGTACCTGTATGAAATTTTGGTTACTTTCTGTGTTCATTACGATCATGACTTGTAGCATCACTTTTGCCGAAGGCAATGAAAAAACTCCGGTAAAAATTGGCGTCTTGGCGAACAGAGGTATTGAAAACTGTTTGGAAAATTGGTCACCGACAGCTGATTATCTTTCGAGTAAAGTCCCAGGTATGTCGTTTGTGATCGTGCCACTGTCTTTTTATGAAATTTATGAAGCGGTCGAAAAGGGGAAAGTCGATTTTATCCTCGCCAATTCATCCTTTTATGTGGAAGTGGAACAATGGTATGGCGCAAATCGAATAGCGACTTTGAAAAACAGAAGGTTTAACGATGTGCGTACAACGTTTGGCGGAGTAATCTTCTGCAAAGCCGACCGAACTGATATGCGGGATCTGAAAGACCTTAAGGGCAAAACCTTTATGGCCGTAGAAGAGACTTCCTTTGGGGGGTGGCGAATGGCCTGGCGGGAGTTAATAGGAAATGGCATCGATCCTTCTCATGATTTTAAAACGCTCAGCTTTGGTGGATCCCATGATCGGGTTGTGAACGCTGTAAAAGAGGGCTCAGTGGATGCAGGAACAGTGAGAACCGACACCTTGGAACGGATGCAGGCTGAAGGGAAAATCCGGATGCAGGATTTCCATGTGATCAATGCTAATGCATACAAAGATGCTGATTTCCCTTACCTTCTCTCAACACGGATATACCCGGAATGGCCAATGGCAAAAGTGAAACACACTTCCGATGAGTTGGCCAAAAAGGTTGCCATCGCTCTTCTGGAAATGCCACCGGACTCCGCTGCCGCTATGGCCAGCAAATCTGCCGGCTGGACAAATCCGTTAAATTATCAATCTGTACACGAATGTTTGAAAGAATTAAAAATCGGGCCCTATCAAGACCTGGGGAAGATAACCCTCATCGATGTGATCAGAAACTATTGGCGCTGGATTGTTGTCGCCACTGGGTTGTTTATCGTCATGCTCTTAGCCACCATTGTTATCTGGAACCTCAATCGACATCTCAAGGCATCTCAAATTATTTTGAGTTCGGAAATCGATGAACGAAAGCAGGCAGAAACAGCATTGTCCGAAAGGAAAACCCATTTCAAAGCTATTCTTGATTCCATCCCTGTGGGCATCGTGGTGATCAATGAAGACAATCATACGATCGCCGATGCAAACAAATCTGCCCTTAAACTTATGGGTGTTTCAAGAGAGCAGGTTCTGGGTGGTTCTTGTCGTGACTATATATGTTCCCTGGCAGAAGGGATATGCTCGATGAAGGATCACAAACAGCAGATGGGTTTTACTGAGCTTTTACTGGTAAATGCGGATGGCGGGCAGATTCCTACCTTGAAAAGTGATATTCGAATAGAACACAACAATCGAAGATATCTGGTAGTAAGCCTTATTGATATCACCGAACGGAAGCAGGCAGAGGAACAACATGCACGATTGGCCACTGCCATCGAACAGTCTGACGAAACTATTGTTATAACGAATCCTGAAGGAGAAATTCAGTACGCAAATCCTGCATTTGCGCGTATTACCGGGTTTTCCACTGAATCTGTTATAGGGACGAATCCACGATTTCTTAAAAGCGGTAAACACGACAATGCATTTTATAAGGCCATGTGGGATACGATTCGTGCAGGGAGGGTGTGGAAAGGACGCCTCATCAACCGGAAAAAAAATGGGGAGCTTTTTGAGGAAGAGGCTACAATTTCAGCGGTCCGGGACCGATCCGGTTCAATCATCAATTTTGTAGCAGTAAAACGTGATGTTACCAGCGAAGTCATAATGCAAAGACAGCTGGCGGAAGCCAGAAAGCTTGAGTCCATTGGTCAACTGGCCGCGGGTATTGCCCATGAGATCAATACACCTACGCAATTTATTGGCGACAATACACGTTTTCTGCAAGAGTCATTCAACGATCTTAATCAACTTATGATGAAGTATCAAGTCGTTGTAGATGGTGCGAAGGAGAGCGGTATGTCCGCTGAGCTGATACGGGACATTGAAACCACCGCCGAGGATATTGACTTAAGCTACCTTCAGAAAGAAATCCCCACTGCCATCAGCCAGAACCTGGAAGGGATCGAGAACATAGCCCGAATAGTTCGATCCATGAAGGAGTTTGCCCATCCGGGCACAGCAGAGAAAACCCCGATAGAAATCAACAGGGCCATAGAAAACACCATCATAGTAGCTAAAAACGAGTGGAAGTATGTGGCCGAAATGGTCACTGAATTGGACCCGAACCTGCCCATGGTGCCCTGCCTGCCGGGTGAGTTTAATCAGGTGATCCTGAATATGATTATTAACGCTGCCCATGCCATTGGTGATTCGACGGCGGAAAATGCAGACGAACTGGGCCGTATCACCATCACTACAAAACAGAAGGGGGACGGGGTGGAGATCCGAATTGCCGATACGGGAACAGGAATACCCGTTCCAAACCGATCGCGAATATTTGATCCCTTTTTCACCACCAAGGAGGTGGGTAAAGGCAGCGGGCAGGGACTGTCCATTTCCCATACCGTGATCGTTGAAAAACACGGCGGCACCGTCGACTTCGAAACGGAAACAGGGAAAGGGACAACGTTTATTATTCGACTTCCCATACCGCCGGAATCTTTGCAAGAGCTTTAAATAATGAAAAAACATGTTTTGTTTGTAGATGATGAATCGAATGCACTTGATGCACTACGCCGTACGCTTCGGGATCAGCGCCAGGCGTGGGAAATGCGATTTGCCGGGAGTGTGGATGAAGCGTTGGCGTTGCTGCATACGACTGCATTTGATGCGGTAATCTCCGATGTTTCCATGCCCGGTAAAGATGGTTTTTATCTCCTCGCCTACATACGTGATACGAAACGCTATGCAGATCTCCCTATCCTTATGTTGACGGGAAAGTATGAGGTCGGCCTCAAACGGCGTGCTCTTGATCTGGGGGCTACTGATCTCCTCAATAAACCTGCGGACAAAGAAGATCTGGTGGCGTCTATTAATAGCCTGCTACGTCTGAAGTCTTATCAGGACCAGATCAAGACGCAAAATTCACTCCTCGAACAGAAAGTCAAAGAAAGGACCGAAGAGCTTGAAGCCTCCCGCCTCGACCTTATCTGGCGCTTGGGTAAGGCTGCGGAATATCGGGACACAGATACCGGCAATCATGTTGTCAGGGTTGCATATTACTGCAAGGCTCTCGCAGAAAAGATGTGTATGGAGCGTAGGTTTGCCGAGATGATTTTTCTCACCAGTCCCTTGCACGACATTGGGAAAATAGGAATTCCGGACAACATTTTACTAAAGAGGGGGAAACTGACACCCACGGAGTGGGCAGTAATGCAGAAACATTGTTCTATCGGTGCAGATATTCTCCAACAGGATTCGATGCATTCGGGCATTTTCCAGCCGTATGAAGATCGATTTGTGCAGCCACTGTCTGTCAAAAGTGAAAATCCATTGCTGAAAATGGCTGCAACCATTGCCAGCACCCACCATGAGCATTGGGACGGCAACGGTTATCCTTTTGGCATCGCAGGAGATGATATACCTCTGGAGTCACGAATAGTAGCCGTTGCCGACGTATATGATGCACTTTTGGCTACTCGGCCCTACAAGATCGGGTTCCCTGAGGAAAAAGCGCTGGCGATTATGCGCGAAAGCAACGGCTTGCAGTTTGATCCAACGGTTTTTGCCAGCTTTGAAGAGTCCTTGGCTGTGTTTAAAGAAATTCGTATTCAGTTTATGGATGAAAGTAATGTCTGATCAGTTTTGGCCAATTTGATTTGCGGGAAAAAGTGCAACCTCACAAAAAAACAATGATGCCGATCGCCAAAAGTATGATGTTTTTTAGCATAGAAACCAACAGAATGCCCGCAAGGAAAAATAAGAAGAACGGATGACGAATTGCAACTCTAGCTATCTATTAATGGGAAAATTCTGTCGTCTCCGCCTTTGGACGCGAAAGCGATCTTTATTGCTCTTCTCGTTTGCTATCCTTGTCCCGGCACTCTTTTTTTACTCGGTGGCGGGTGCTGTAGCCAGCCGAGACTGTGTCAGCCTGGTTGAGGGACAGTCGACCTATAATCTGGAGGGTGCCGTAAGTTATTATGAGGATCCCAGTGCCAGTCAATCACTACAGGATATTCTGGAAAGTCGCGCCGATGCATGGTCGCCCCTGGGAACTGCGGTTCCGAGTTTTGGTTTCAGTAGTTCTGCTTTCTGGCTGAAGTTCGACATGTGCAAATCCCAATCCTTGAATGACAAGGCTATACTTGAGGTCAATTATCCATTGCTGGATTCACTCACGCTGTTTGGAGTTGCTGGCCGTACAGTTGTCTATAATGTGCATACCGGCGACAGTATCTCCTTTGCCCAGCGACCTGAGAATCATCGTAATTTTCTTTTTCGTCTACCGTACAGAGAGAAAGAAGACTTGCGCTTCTATCTCCGTGTCCAGACCGAAAGCGCTATTCAGGTGCCGCTCAAGCTTTTCACCTCGACCGGCTATTTTATCCACAATCAGCGAGCACTTCTTGTACAGGGAGCGTATTTCGGTATCATTATGGCCATGATGGTGTACAACGCCTTCCTGTTTTTAACCTTACGTGAGTGGCCATATTTTTTATATGTTTTCTTTACCATCAGCTACTTTTGCTTTCAGAGTGTCTATCAAGGTTTTTTCCAGCAATTTGTCAGTGATACAGTCTGGTGGCAGAACCATTCATTGCTTGTTTTTGGATTCATTTCTATTTTTTTTGCAAATCTATTTGCCGATTCTTTTTTGCAACTACCTGCCAGCAATCCTCCTATTTCGCGTATCTTGCGTGGGATTGGCTTTGTGTCGATACCGGCTGCCGCGCTTGCCTTTTCGTTGCAAAGTGCGCTGATGGTTAAGGTGATGCTTGCCTTCGCTATGTCCAGTTCGTTGCTGATTATGATTGCCGGAGTCAAACTTTGGTTGATTGGCCATCTGCCCGCACGGATTTTTACCGTGGCCTGGTCGACGCTGCTGTTTTCTTTTGTTTTGACATCGATTAACAAGTTTGGCCTGGTACCACGAACATTCTGGACTGAAAATATCATGCAGATAGGCGGAGTACTTGAGGTTGTCTTACTGTCGATAGCCCTGGGCGAGCGAATTAACCACGAAAAGCACCAACGCATTCTCGTCGAACAACGCCTCTCCAGCTCTCTGGAAGAGGAGGTCCGGGCAAGGACCTTGGAGTTGCATCAGACGATGGAACAACTGGAGTCCGGTAATACCATTCTTGAAACCCAGCAAGAAAAGCTCAAATCTGCTCTGCAGGAAATCAGTGAGAATCATAAAGAATTGGAACAAACCTACCATGCGCTCCAATATGCTCAGATGCAGTTGCTGCAGGCAGAGAAAATGCAGTCGGTTGGTCGGCTTGCAGCGGGTGTTGCCCATGAAATCAATACACCGATCCAGTTTGTTGGCGACAATGGGCGATTTATCCTGGAATCCATGGCGGATCTTGAGAAATTGATGAGGGTGTATGAGCGGGTAATCGAGATTGTCGCGACAGGCGAGGATGCCACCGACCTCGTCAAGGAGGCAAAAGCAATTGCTGACGAAATTGACCTGGACTACCTCAGAACGGAAATACCCCAGGCAATCAACCAATCTCTTGAGGGTATAGACAGGATTGCCAATATCGTACGCGCAATGAAAGAGTTCTCTCATCCTGGCAGCAACGAAAAATCACCGACAGACCTCAATAGAGCGATTGAGAACACTGCGACGGTTTGCCGACATGAGTGGAAATACCACGCAGAGCTGCGACTGGACCTCGATCCTGAGCTTCCTCTGATACCGTGTCTCGCGGGAGAGATCAATCAGGCGTTCCTCAATCTTATAGTCAATGCTGCTCATACCGTACAGTATTTAGCCAAAGCTGGATCACTGGAAAAGGGGCTCATACAGATAAGCACTCAGGTGGAAGGTGAGTACGTGGTAGTTCGTGTTCGTGACAACGGTATGGGGATACCTGAAGCCATACTTACCAAAATATTTGAACCATTCTTCACCACCAAGGAAGTGGGCCAGGGTACCGGCCAAGGACTCGCTATTGTTTACTCCACGATAGTGGATAAGCATGGTGGCACGATCGAAGTCGAAAGTGAGCTGGGAAAAGGCACGACTTTTATCATCAGTTTGCCAATTGACAAGCAAGTTCAAAAAACCATATAAAAACGAGAAAGTGTTTTTCATCGAGGTTTTTCAGCAGTATATCCAACTGCCTTAATTATCTGGGTTGCTATGGTATACCGCCTTTTTGAGATAAAGGACCGATCCGCGACCATTGCGAAGGAAAATATAAATGCCTAACAAAAAAATCTTATTTGTGGATGACGAGCCAAATATACTTTCCGGTCTGAAACGTATGCTGCGGCCCATGCGTAAGGATATGGATTTTCATTTTGCAGATGGAGGCGCTCAGGCACTGGATATTCTGGCAAAAGAAGATATTCAGGTGATTGTCTCTGACATGAAAATGCCTGGAATGGACGGAGCTGCACTGCTTGCAGCTGTGCAGGAAAAATATCCGCAGGTTATCAGGGTTATGCTCTCCGGCCAGGCCGATGTAGATATGATTTTAAAGACAATGGGAGTGGTTCATCAGTTTCTCCATAAACCATCTGACCCAGATACCCTAAAACGAGTGTTGACCAGAGCCTGTGCTCTGCAGGGATTGATGTTTAATGAGCACCTCAGAGCACTGGTGTCAAGCCTTGGTTCGCTTCCCAGCCTGCCCTCACTGTATGCTCAGTTGCTGGAAGTAATTAAGGATCCGAACTATGCCCTTGGTAGTGTCGCCACCATCATCGAACAGGATATCGCCATGAGCGCCAAGGTGCTGCAACTGGTCAACTCAGCATTTTTTGGCGTTTCCAACCGTGTCGGGAGTCCGGCCCACGCGGTCAAACTGCTTGGCCTGGATACGATAAAAGCCCTGGTACTTTGTACAGGTGTTTTCTCAGAGCTCAAACCGGCAGTTCATAAAACCTATTCTATAAAAGCTCTCTGGTCACATTCAGTGGGGGTGGCTGCCTTTGCCAAAACAATTGCCATGGCGGAAACGGACTGCAAGGAAGCCATTGCCGATTCCTTTATTGCCGGCATAATCCATGATATCGGCAAACTCCTGCTTTTTAACAAAGTCCAGGATAAGTATATTCAGGCGGTAGAGATTGCCAGGGAACGGCAGTGTCTTCTCGTTGACGCAGAACAACAGGTGTTTTCTGCCGACCATGGCGATGTCGGCGGATATTTGATAGGAGTGTGGGGGTTGTCGACCCCGGTGGTTGAGGCGATTGCCTTTCATCATCATCTTGATAAATCCCCAAACGCCTCATTTTGTCCTACTATTGCAGTTCAGGCCGCGGATGTTATATACTACATACTGAATCCTGACCAGTGCGTTGGGAAGGCCCCAGAAATCGATGAACAGTATCTGAACCAGGCCGGACTCGGCGGCAGGTTTGATCATTGGCTGGAGTTATGTACAAAACTGCAGCCATCACACATCCTGTGTAACTAGGGAAACATTCAGCAGCGCGGTTGACCATCCTCAGGTTCGTATCAAGATGGTCACTGCAAGGGTATTGCTCCGTTCACTTTTCAACTTACACAAAAAAAAATATCAATGACCGAAAAAATATTATTTGTTGACGATGAACTCCTTGTGCTTCAGGCCATGGAGCGACAACTGCGCAGGCGGTTCAGTCTTGAGGTTGCCTGTGGTGGAGAAGAGGCCTTGAGGGTGCTCGAAACAAAGGGGCCTTTTGCTGTCATTGTTTCAGATATGCGTATGCCGGGGATGAACGGTGTGCAGCTGCTGGCTGAGGTAAAGAATAGTTACCCTGATACGGTGAGGATGATGCTGACCGGCAACGCCGATCAAGCAACTGCCATGGAAGCGGTCAACACCGGTGAAATTTTCCGTTTTCTGACCAAACCTTGCCCAACAGCCACCCTTATTATTTCGCTGGCCCTGGCACAGCGGCAGTATCGCCTGCTGACCGCCGAAAAAGAACTCCTCCAGCAAACCCTGAAGGGAAGCATCAATGTACTCTCCGAATTGCTAGCCATTGCTAATCCCATGGCCTACAGCTCCGGATCCCGTATTAAAAACTACGTGGTGCGCCTTGCCGAAATATTTGGCCTCCCGGCTCCCTGGCAGTATGAAATAGCGGCACTGATGTCACAGATTGGTAGTGTTACCCTGCCTGCGGAGGTGCTGGGCAAGGTTTTTGCCGGCCAGGAAATGAGTGAAGAAGAACAGCAGATGTATGCAAAACATCCCGAGGTGGGGGCGAAATTGCTTGAAAAAATTCCCAGACTTGAGAACGTTACCAAGATGATCGCCTTGCAGCAGACACGATATGATGCCTACACAGAAGCCATTCTTGACGATTACCCAGAGGAAGTCATCACTGGCGCACAGATCCTGAAAGCTGTTATTGATTTTGACCTGCAGTTGTTTCAGGGAGCCACTCAAGGTGAAGCCCTGACATGGTTACGGAAACAGAAAGGGCGTCACAATCGGGAAATCATAGATGCTCTGGCCGGTATCAAAGTAGAAGAACAGTTCCAGATCGTTGTTCTGCATGTGCAGGAAATCGTCACCGGGATGATTCCGGTCGAGGATATCCTGGCCAAAAACGGCTCGCTTATTATTCCAAAAGGCCAGACAATCACCTGGCCACTCGTGCAGGGCCTGAAAAATTTCGCCCGGCAGGTCGGCGTCGTGGAGCCTATCAAGCTGCAAGTGCGTCATGCTGCCGTAACGCCTTGATGTGGTAATAATTTCTTCTGCAACCTTTGGCGGCTCTGGACTTGGTCTGGCCGTAGTAAAAAGCGTCGCTTTGCATCAAAAAACGATTTCGGTGGCTGCCAATCACATGACACACTGATGCACCATGTCAAAAACATCCTGTCTTTTAATCTTTGTCTGAAACTTCTCCACCGAAACGAAAGCCACATTGACTTCTGCAGTGTTGCACCTCTTCAATATCCCGCTGATCTATAGGAAAGGCCTTACAGGCTTGCGGTCTGCAGGTGCCATAAACAACGCAATTGCCCTGTGTTGTCAACATGGGACAGATGAACAGCAGGTTGCAGCATACACCGCATTGGCGACAGGCACCCTGGCGGACAGAAAGTTGTTGAGAGACATATTTTTTACGAAAATGCACCAACCAGAAACGGCGTAATTTCCCGTTTGCATGATACACAAAAAGGGAACCCTGAAACATATGTGGGATAGCAAGAACCGCATGATAGAAAAGAGTACTTAATTCAGTGATCCGAACAAGCCATCTCTGCACACTGTGGTTAGTCAAATGCATAACTTCTCCTGTTGCATGTACTATGGTTGTCTCCGCAGCATTATGCCGCGCTCTCAAGTTTTTAACGCTTAATGGTACCACTATAATTTCCAAATATGCTCAAAACGTTATCCAACTTTCGGGTCGACTATAAGGCTTGTGGCGATAAAGAAAAGCGAAATATTTGGCGGCACCGCATTTAACAAAAAATGTTGCTCCACACAAAAGATGCTTGCTAGAGACTACACGAGAAAAAATTCCCTGAAAAATAGAAATGTATACCCTGTAATGCTCCGGGATCAGGTTGCATCAATGGAAAGTGATGAAGAGAAGGAACAAGGCAGGAAACAACCGGGAGCAGTCTGGCTTTTTGTCTCGGACACCTGCTGTTGTAATTTAACGCAACAATTGCAGGGTATCCGCAGCTGCCATTTCAAGAACTCCTGCATGGGCTGCAAGATCGAGAACAGTAATACGGTCACGTATAGCACGACCATGTATTGCAGCCAGTAAAAATTCTTCTTTTGATAATCTAAAGGCTTCGAGATTAAAAGGTGCCCCCGTTCGAGCAAAAAGGTCAACGAAATATTCCGGGGGACGAACTTTTTTGAAGAGTGGTTGCAGGTCTTCCCAGTGTTGTGGCAAAAGAGTATCAAATTGCAGCAAGGTCGCTCTCTTGCTATTGAACTGTTTGGCAACTTCGGCTGAATAGGGGCCCCAAATCTCGGGGATCCTGGCAGCCGTTGCTGTAAAAATTTGTTCCGCCTGTTGTCTCAGATCAGATTTTTTCAGCTGAGCTAAGAGCCTATAGCAGGCTGTTGACAGGATAATTCCGACTCCCACCTGCAGACCGTGTAACTCGGGTTCTCTCCTAGTGATCGGTTCGCGCATATCCCAAAAGTGCGACACCAGATGTTCCCCGCCGGACGCCGGCGCACTCGATCCGGCCAGGCTCATGGCGACTCCGGATAGCAGGAGTCCATTGAACAAGCCCATCACTGCCGCTTTGTCACCGCGGCCAATTTCTTCCGGATATGCAGAATAGCTTTTTTCAACCGATGCCATCATTGACGCGGGTAGACCACAATAACTCTTGCTGACAAGCAACGATTCGCATTGCCAGTCGATATCGGAAACTACCTTTGCCAATACGTCACAAAATCCAGCCTGACGCAACTTGAGCGGTGCCTGGGCTACCACCGTGGGCAGTACATAAATCCTTTGTGGCGGATTGGCCGGCAGGGTTCTTTTCACTCCTTTGATCTTGATCGCGGCTATACCGGAAGTATAGCCGTTCATTGACGGTGCCGTCGGCATGCTCCAGAAATCGATATTATTCCGGTCAGCAGCATATTTGCCCAGATCGTTGATAGTGCCGGAACCGACACTTATAATTAACGCTTTTTCCTGGCTGGCCCTCTGGATTTTTTCTACCAGATCATCAGTTGCTACCGGATTGCTTTCCAGGAAATAGTGTTCCAATGTGATCGTGTTTTTCTCCAGTTCCAGGCGCAACTCTTTCCCCGCAACAGCATGTGTCTCCGGATCACTGATCAATAAAACCGGACGATTACCGTAGAGGGTCTGGCAATCCTTGGCCATGACTGTACAGGCATCAGTTCCCGAATAGAGTGTGACATGTGGAGTAGGGTGTGTATTCCCGCAGGTACACCCCTCAAGACCGGTAATCGGATTTAAAATTGCGGGATGCTGGCAGAGCTCTGTAGCCATATTTTATTTTTCCTTATCAACAAGACCTTTGACAAACCAGCGCTGCATAAACAACACCACCAGAACCGGCGGCAGCATAACGATCAATGCGCCAGCCATCGCAATATGCCATTCGGGTGGATCTTCTGGAGACGGCAACAGATGCTGCAGGCCGATAACAGCGGTCGTCATCTTAGGATTGGTGGTAATCAGCAGCGGCCAGAGGTACTGATTCCAGCCATAGACGAACTCAATTACCACCAAGGCTGCAATATTTGTTTTGGATAAAGGGAGCAGAATTTTCCAGAAGAAAGTCATTGGCGAGGCACCATCCATTTTGGCTGCTTCACAAAGTTCTTCTGGAATGGTGAGGAAAAACTGGCGGAATAAAAAGGTACAGGTCGCAGAAGCAGTGAGGGGAAGAATCAGGCCGGCATAGCTGTCCAGCAGGCTAAATTCAAGCGTCACCTCGATATCATGACCGGCGAACCAGCTGACGAGACCGTTCAGTCCCAGGGCATCCCAGACTGACTGCATTGGTCCGAAAATATTTGCGGCCATCTCATAGGTCGGCATGATACGCACTTCAATGGGTAACATCAGAGTGCAAAAGACTGCGATAAAAGCTACGCTGCGAAATCTATAATCGAAATAGACAATCGAAAAAGCGCCAAAGAGCGACACAACAATCTTGCCGATGGTGATCCCGCTTGCCATAACAAAGGAGTTGAACAATTGTGTGCCCAGATCTCCTTTTGACCAGGCTGCGCTGATATTGTTCAATAGCTGGTCACCGGGAACCATCGACATCGGGACACGAGACACATCGTCGAGTGTCAGCGTCGCTGCAATGATCGCATAAATGATCGGAAATCCTACAGCAATAACCCCTAATGTCAAAGCAACATAGGTAAATAAATCAAGTTTCGGTGTTCTTTCAACCATCATAAGCGTTACCCTGTATACTGAACTTTACGTTCTACATATTTGAACTGCAAAACTGTGATCAGGATAATCAACCCCATCAAAACGACGGATTGGGCAGATGAAGATCCAATATTCAAACCAATAAAACCATCCTGGTACACCTTATACACAAGAATATTGGTGGAACCACCCGGGCCACCCTGGGTTACCGCGTGGATGATACCGAAAGACTCGAAGAATGAAAAAATAATGGTCATCACGGTGACAAAAAACATGGTAGGGGAGAGCAGTGGAAAAGTGATAGCCCAGAAGCGTCGAAACGGGCTGGCACCATCCATTGCCGCAGCTTCAATCAGTGAATGAGGAATAGCCTGAAGTCCGGCAAGGAAAAAAACAAAATTATAACTGATATTTTTCCAGGCGCTCGCCATAACAATCATCAACATAGCATTCGAGCTGTTCAAAAGAGGGTTCCAGTCGATCCCCAGCCAATCTTCCATAAAAATAGCCACCACCCCGTAAGAAGGATGCAGCAGAAACAACCACAGAATACCTGAGATAGCCGGGGCTATTGCGTAGGGCCAGATAAGGAGCGTGCGGGTCAGTGAGGTGAAGCGCAACGCCCTGTTGGCCATAGTTGCCAGAAACAGCCCGCAGACAATAGAGACAAACGCCACTGAGCCACTAAAAACGAGAGTCGTGAGAATTGATTTCAGATAGAGGGGATCGATAAACAGCGCGATAAAATTATCAAACCAGACAAATTGGGTTCGAAACCCGAAAGGATCACTCAGCTGAAAAGAAGAGATGACGCCTTGCACAGCCGGCCAGTAAAAGAAAGTTACCGTGACCAAGATTTGAGGTAAAATCAAGAGGTATGGTAAAGATCGCGTCTTAAAGTAGGAACGTTTTTTTATCATATCGGAATAAGACCACCAATGCACGTATAGAGGAGCATCCCTATACCAGGGATGCTCCAGGCTCTCTCTTTACAAAACGTCAGAAAACGACAGTTACTTATAGGTTCTTTCAAACTCACGAAGCTTAATATTGCTTCTGGCAACAGCACTGTCCATTGCTTGCTGTGGGGTCTTCGAGTCATTCCAGACCAACTCAAGCTCTTCATTGATGATATTGCGAATCTGGACAAAATAACCAAGACGCAAACCACGGGAAATCTTGGTCGGCTGTCGTCGGGTCAACTGCTTAATACCAACTTCCTGATAAGGATTTTCTTTATAGTAACCTTCGGCTTTGAGTTGCTCATAGGCGGCCAAAGTAATAGGGAGATAACCTGTTGCCTTATGCCACAGGGTCTGTGGTCCGTTGCCTGCCAGGTAATTCATAAATGCCGCTACACCTGCATAATCTTTTTTGGGCAGACCCTTGAAAACCCACAGGGAGGCTCCGCCTATAATACTGTTTTGTGGTTCTTTCATCCAGGATTCAACTGGTAACGGAGCAACATCCCAGTTAAACTTTGCTGCAGCTTGCAGCTTGGCAATAGCACTGAGCGAATCGATGTAAATACCGACATTCTGGGCGATAAATTCAGATTTAGGCCCCTGGAATTTTTGTCCACCGTAGAAAAAACGTTTATCCTTCATCCAACTTTTCAGCCGGGCAATGTGATTGACGACCTTATCGTTGTTGATCATCAATTCAGTGTCGAGACCTTCATAACCGTTTGCTTTGCTGGCAAAAGGAATATTCTGAATAGCACAATAATTTTCTACCTGGGTCCAGGACTGCCAGGCTGTGACCATTCCACCTTCCACGCCGGATTTGACAAGTTTGCCGGTAATCTCTCCCATTTCATCCCAAGTTATCGGCGTGTCTTTTGACAACAGCGGAATCCCGGCCTTTTTAAAGAGGTCGACATTGTAATACATTACTGGAGTCGACGAATTAAAAGGCATCGACATCAGGTTACCGTCGGCATTCATATAGTAGGAAAGAACCGGCTGAAGATACTGGGACCAGTCGATTTTATAGCCCTTATCCTCCATCAACTTGTAGATTGGATAGATTGCTCCCGAGAGCATCATGGTCTGCGTACCAACCTCAAATGCCTGGAGAATATGCGGTTGTTTTCCTGCACGGACTGCAGCAACGCCTGCATTAACGACTTCGTCGTAATCGCCTTTGTAGGTCGGTATGACCTTGTATTCGGACTGAGAATTATTAAAGCCATCAACGATAGTCTGGACAACCTCACCACGCTCACCACGCATTGCGTGCCACCAATTGATTTCAGTTGGCGCTGCCCAAGCCGATTCAGCAAAAAAGAACAGCAAACCTACTGCCATGACGAGCCAGAAACATTTGATTTTGTACATGTTTTCCTCCTGTAGTGGGTTTTAGGATGTTGACAATCACACCTCTGATTTTGCAGTGAATTTTGTGATGGTGCAAGATATTTGATGGACACGATTCAGTACTCAAATTTTCCCAGTAAAGACTAATAACATTGATTCGTCAATCACTAGTAGAAAAAAAATCTTGTTTCATTTGAACCTTAGATTAATCCTTTATGAAATCATGAAGGTTTGTTTATGATATGGTACAAACAAAGCAATGTTTACCTGAAAACAATGTAAGCCCGGATACATTCAGTGTTGCATACATTTACCAGTGCCGGAGGTGCGGGGGTGAGGTTTTTACGCTGTAAGAGAGTTCTGTTTTTTCCTAGCACGTATTTCATAGGCATTCTTATAAAGAAAAAACTAGATTAAATAACAGTCGTCATTTATCCTGTGCAATCCTTGAAACCAGTGGCTCAATACTATTTTATATTACTACGTTTCGTAACTGTTCACCGGAAAACCGCAAAATCCTGAATAACCTGCGAACTGTAAGCGTTTACCAGTGCAGGAGATGCGAGGATAAGGCCTTTAAGCTGTACGCGTGTCACTCTTAACGGGCCGAAGACAAAACAGATTCGGTGCTGGTGAACGATTACTACGTTTCTACCTGGAGTGTTTGTTCATGGCCAATGTGATTTTAAAAGATCTTGTCAAAAAATTCGGCAAGCTGGAAGTAGTCCACGGGATTAACCTGAATGTTATTGATAAAGAATTTGTGGTTCTCGTCGGTCCATCTGGATGTGGTAAATCGACGGTTTTAAGAATGATTGCCGGACTCGAAGATGTCAGTGCCGGGACAATTCAAATTGCCGACCGGGTCGTCAACGAGGTTGCGCCAAAAGATCGTGATGCAGCAATGGTCTTCCAGAATTACGCGCTCTATCCTCATATGAATGTTTATAAAAATATGTCCTTTGGACTCACTCTCAGAAAAATGCCTAAAGACGAGATTGATACAAGGGTCAAAGAGACTGCAAAGATTCTTGAACTCAACGACTTGCTCTTCCGTAAACCTCATGAGTTATCTGGAGGACAACGGCAGCGTGTGGCTATGGGGCGTGCCATTGTACGTCGTCCTGCTGTTTATCTCTTTGATGAGCCACTCTCAAATCTTGACGCGAAGTTGCGCACCCAGATGCGTCTGGAAATTAAACTTCTGCATCATCAAGTGCAAAACACCATAATTTATGTGACCCATGATCAGGTGGAGGCCATGACCCTTGCTGATAGGATCGTGGTTATGCGGGATGGCCGCATCGAACAGGTTGATAATCCAATAGAAGTATTCCAGAACCCGGCAAATGCATTTGTTGCCAGCTTCATTGGTTCTCCACCTATGAATCTACACCCGGCAAGTATAGTTAATGACGGGGATATGCAAAAACTCAAGCTGGGCGATCAATTGGAAGTTCCAATTCCCAAAAGAGACACAACACACCTCGTTGATGGACAAAAGGTTATTATGGGGCTCCGAACAGAAGATATATTCATTGCCCATGAGCATGATAAGAGAGATAAGGAGTTCGCCTTTTCGGCAGATGGCATTGTGAAGATTGTCGAACCCCTGGGTAATGAAACGAATCTGCACCTGAACATCCAGGGAGCAAACTTGATTGCTCGCTCAGAAGGGCGCCGTCTTTTCTCCCCCGGAGAGCAGTTACATATGACTTTTGACCTGAAACACCTGCATATATTCGATGCCAAATCGGAACAGTCAATTTATTAGAATGCATTACATATTCAGGGTCGAGTAGAGTGAGGCGAGTGCAGAATGCTCACCTCATCCTTCTCGTAGAACCGTCTGTAAGCGCCTATTCTACGGCTCCTGTTCATGCCCCTCATATTGAAATAGAAATCCCGGTTATTGCAAGCCCAGTAGCAACAATAAAAATTGATGATTACTGAAAATGCACCTCATAGTGAAACTGCGGACTACACTCGCAAGTGGCATGCCATGATCGCTGTGGGTACCGGTGTTTTTCTGGCTACAGTGGATGGCAGTATCATCAATGTATCCTTGCCCACACTGGTACGTGAGCTGCATACAGAGTTCGCTGTAGTGCAATGGGTGGTGCTGGCCTACCTGCTTACGATCACCTGCACCATGGCCGGTATCGGACGGCTGGCCGATATGGTCGGCAAAAAGTCTATTTATATGGCAGGATTTATTATCTTTACCTTGGGATCCGCCCTCTGTGGATTGTCGCCGACGGTGGAATGGCTGATTGGCTTTCGCGTTCTGCAGGCCATTGGTGCTGCCATGACCATGGCACTGGGGGCTGCCATCATCACCGAATCATTTCCCCCGGAGGAACGCGGTAAGGCCATGGGTATTATAGGCTCCATCGTTTCTCTGGGAATTGTGCTGGGGCCGGCTCTCGGAGGAGTGATCCTTAGCGTGCTTTCCTGGCGGTGGATTTTCTACGTCAATCTTCCGGTGGGTATCATCGGCACCATCATGGTGCGACGTAATCTGCCCAATTTCAAACCCCGGGGCAGGCAGCAATTTGATGTTTTGGGGGCTCTGTTACTCTGTTTAAGTATCCTTTTTCTGTTACTAGGCTTGACGCATGGGCAACAGCAGGGATTTTTTCAGCCATTTGTCTACTGGCTCTTTGGTTCATCGCTGTTCTTTTTGGTGCTTTTTGTATTTGTCGAAAAAAAAGTGGGCCAGCCCATGGTTGATCCGAAACTGTTCTGCAACACCATTTTCAGTGTCAATCTCTTTACCAGTTTTATAGCTTTTGTTGGCCTGGGTGGCAGTGTGATACTGCTGCCGTTTTATCTGGAAAACATTCTCATGTTTTCCTCAATGAAGGTGGGCCTGCTCATGGGTGTCATTCCGGTGATGCTGGGCATCACATCGCCCATTGCGGGTCTGTTGTCAGACCGTGTCGGCAGTCGAAAAATCACCATGATCGGCCTGCTGGCGTTGCTTATCGGTTTTCTGGCCGCCAGTACCCTGGACCAGCATACCGCAGTATTCGGCTACGCTGTGCGAATATTTGCGGTGGGTGCCGGCATAGGCATCTTCATGTCGCCTAACAACAGCGCCATCATGGGTACCGCTCCTCGTCATCAGCTGGGCATCGTTTCCGGTATGATGGCCCAGTCGCGCACCCTGGGACAAACCATTGGAGTTGCGTTACTCGGCGCCATTTGGGCCGGTCGTACTCTTTATCATGCCGGAGCTGGGACCAAAGGCGGTGCTACACTGGCAACGTTTGAAGCTCAGGTGGCTGGTCTGCACGACGCTTTTTATACCGCCGCTGCTTTGACAGTCGTCGCTTTGCTGCTCAGTATTCGATCTTTTATCCAGGAGTTACGTTCACCGGGAAGGTAAATAATTCTTAAATCTTACGAAGCCTCTTATCTTTTGAAAAGCAACTACTTTTTATGGGCAAAGTGCCGCTCGTCATCTGAGCTGGCTTCACTGTATTGCATCGATACTGATCAGATATACATTAAGCAAGAGATTGGTAGTTTAAAATCACAAACAAGAAATGCTATGCTTAATCATCTCAATTTTTGTATGATGGCAACAACATTGACTTGGATGTATGCAGCTTGATTGCAATGTGCACCTGATCGCAAATATAAGATCCGCGATCGAACCGGATTTGCATTTTCTGATGTACGAAGAATTATAGCAGAGGCAGCATTGGATCAGGATTTCCAATCGATTCGCTCATTGCCATTGCAAAGGCCCAAAATATCTTTCGTCAAAACGTTGTTGCTCTTGATAACTTGAAGACATCGGGATTTGAACTATGCTTTTTTACAGGAAACTTCAGATAATTATTATATAAGGATGGTATCGTGGCCTCAGAAAGTATCTTGCAAATCATCGAGGTTCAGATCCGTCCCGATCGTAAAGCTTTTATCGACCTGCCATGGTCCCTGTACAGGGATGACCCCATGTGGATAGCACCGCTAAAGCTTGAGCGGACCATGCACCTTTCCCCTAAAAATCCCTATTTTGAGCACGCGACATGTAAGTTGTGGATTGCTGTGCGGAACGGAACAACAGTTGGACGAATCAGTGCTCAGGTAGATCAGCTGCATCTGCAACGTTATCAGGATGATACTGGCTTCTGGGGTATGCTCGAAGCCGAGGATACCGTTGAAACCTTTCAGGCACTTCTAGGCACAGCTGAGTCGTGGCTACGTAACCAGGGGATGAAGCGGGCATGGGGACCGTTTAACTTGTCTATTAACCAGGAATGCGGTTTGTTGATCGATGGCTTTGACACGCCGCCGTCGATGATGATGGGACACGCTCGTCCCTATTACGGTGAACGTGTAGAGCAGTGTGGCTATGATAAGGTAAAAGATTTACTGGCATACATGATAAATGCGGATGCTGAGCCCTCAGCATCCAGGAAAAGAATAATCAAAAAGACCCAAAGCCGCATTACGACCAGGACGCTGAATACAGCAAATTTCGATGAGGATATGCACATTATTTTCAACATATTCAATGATGCCTGGGCGCAAAATTGGGGTTTTCTCCCCTTCACGGTCAAGGAATTTAAGCATTTAGCCAAAGATTTGAAACTATTAATCAATGATAAGTTTGTCAGAATTGCCTATATAAATAACACTCCAGCCGCCTTCGTCGTATTGCTGCCGAATCTCAACGAGCTCATTCACGACTTGAACGGGGCACTGCTCCCTTTCGGCTGGCTGAAGTTGTTGTGGCGCTTGAAGGTAAAATCTCCGCGATCTGGGAGAATACCGTTGATGGGCATTTTGTCCAAATATCATGACAGCCTTTTAGGCGCAGCGCTTGCGTATAGGGTGATCAGTGACACGCAGGAAGCTGTTGTTCAGAAGGGGATGAAGAAAATAGAACTTTCCTGGATACTTGACGATAACAGCGGAATGCGGGCTTTACTTGAAGATTGTGGCGGTCAGGTCTATAAAACTTACCGTATGTATACAAAGGACCTATAATTCGAGGAAGAAATGGGTACAGAGCAGCAGTTTTTTAGGGCAATTGTTCTGGCCGCTGACAGGGAGGCTGGTAATCCTGTAGCCGCTGCCGCCGGAGTTCGTTGTAAATCCTTGGCTCCAGTCAATGGCACCCCCATGATTTTCAGGGTTCTGGACGCACTCTCGTTGTCTGGTGCTATAGCAGGAACACTTCTGTGTGGACCGCCCAGGGAGATTATTGATCAGGAACCGGTCTTACGCGATTATGTTGCCTCCGGCAAGGTGCGCTGGATGGAAAATATGGCCACGCCGAGTTTGAGTGCATGTGCGGCAATGGAAACAGTACCGAAGGATAATGCCATCCTTCTGACGACCAGTGATCACGCTCTGCTGACTCCTCAGATGGTGGAGTATTTCTGCCGCGAAGCACAGCGCTCGAGGTGTGATGTGGTCGCTGGCGTAGCCCGGCGTGAAACAGTAATGGCAGCCTATCCTGAGACATCCAGAACAGCGTATCGCTTTAAAGACGGAGCATATTGTTCGTGTAACCTGTTTGCCTTTTTAACTCCAGTGGCTCGAACAGTGCCCTCATTCTGGCGTCAGGTCGAACAAAAGCGCAAAAAGCCCTTTAAAGTGATTCGCATATTGGGTTGGAGCACAGTATTACGTTACCTGACAGGGCGGCTGACGTTAGCAGAAGCCATGGAGCGTTTAGCACAGCGTTTGGGGTGCAGGGCAGGGGTTGTTGTCATGCCTTTTCCGGAGGCAGCCATAGATGTCGACTCAGCAGCGGATTTGAGTTTTGTGCAAAATATTGCTGCAGTAACCAAAGCGTGAAGGTATATTTGCGCCTCGACTCTCTTGGATATGGGAAGTCTTTACACAATTAATTCATTCTGCGTACTCACTAAGGTCCAGGGTGAGCTTCCCTATGCTACTTGTTCCACTCACTCGCAACGGGAAATTTTTTGTCGGATCTAGAGATATATGGATATCCTTATTAAGGCCAAAAAACGAAAATGTTTCAGGCTTCTTGCCAGGTGGCGCAAATGTTTCAGTGGTAATTGAAAAAACGAATGGAACGAGCTGTTCTTGGACAGCGGTCTTGTCTGATGAAGAGCGGTTCCTGTAGGATACTTTCAATGGTGAAGATTCTACCTGGCTTATAGTGATTCGGTGCAGTTGTTTCTTGCCAAACATACATATCTTGACATCCTCCTGTGGCCTGTCTAGTGAGCGAGCTGAAAGTATATAGAAGAGAAGAGATGGGTCCGATATCGTCTTACATTCGCCAACTTCTTTGGGATACTCATAAAAGGATGTGGAGCGAGCTGTCCATTTATCCGCAAACTGATTGTCTTCATGTGAGTCCACAGGCTGAACATTTTGTCTGCGAACACCTGTCTGCTCCCAGCAATAGTTCTTTGTCCACTTCTTTTTGCCATTGTTTAAACGAACACGTTGGTACGGGTGAAAAGTGGCTTCGTCAAAAAAGATTTTTTCCTCGTATTGGCTTTCAGCAAAAAAAACGCCTCGAGCTGACGAAGACACCGTCAAGAGCATACTGTTCTCCGGAGGAGCTGGGCAATGTCCAATTTCTAACCCAACTTCTCGTCGGGATGTGTTGTCTGAAACCTTGTGCATTGAGTCGAGTTGCATGTGCACTTTTATGTCGGTCGAAAACTTCGAGCCCTGAAATGTCAGGTCGGTCCAATTGACGATTTGTCGGGTTGAGCTCTCATGAATCGATTTTTCTTGTGCGTGAGCTGTCAGGGGCTTGAGTAAAAGAAATATGATCCAAAATAATGCTGTCATGTTTTTCGAAAAACAAGTCATTATCAATAAATCTCCTTTTTATTGGATTAAATGCACCTCAGCTGTTAAATAATGTGTTAAAAACACATCAAACAATAGCATAATAGAATTATGTTTTTTCGGAGAAACTATACGTAATGAAGGCTACACCAACTTCTCATGGTTTACCGCTGCAAACTGAGAATTTTTCAACCCTTGTCGAAGCACTCGATTATGCTGCAAAAGGAGAAACCGGCTACAATTTTTATTCTGGCCGTGGTGAATTGTACGCTGTTCTTTCATATTCTACCCTACGCAACGAAGCACGAACTCTAGCAAGAAAATTACTCACTCTGGGAGTCCCCCGTGGGTCGCGAGTTGCACTTGTCGCTGATACCCATCCGGATTTTATCCGCTTTTTCTTTGCCTGCCAGTATGCCGGGTTGACTCCTGTACCTCTGCCAGCTGTAATACAGCTGAATGGGCGACAGGAATATATTCATCAGCTTGAGAGGTTGCTGTTTGACTGCCAGGCGAAGATTGCAATGGCAACCGATGACTTTCTGCCTTTTCTAACCCAGGCAGCAGAAAAATTGGATATTCAATTTCTCGGTAATCTGCAGTATTTTGGTTCTCGTCCGGAATCTGATAAAGAGTTGCAACCTAAGGATTCGAAAGAACTGGCTTACCTGCAGTATACCTCCGGCAGTACCCGGTTTCCGCGGGGGGTTATGATAACCCAGAGCGCTGTACTGCATAATATGCAGGTAATTATACAGTATGGAGCCAAGGTTCGTATCGGTGATCGTGCAGTATCCTGGTTGCCGTTTTTTCATGATATGGGTTTGGTTGGTTTGTTATTGGTTCCTCTGGCGTGCCAGATTTCAGTCGACTATTTACGTACCAGGGATTTTGCAATGCGTCCTCGCTTATGGCTGAAGCTTCTGTCTGAAAATAAGGGGACTATATCTTTCAGCCCGCCTTTCGGTTATGATCTGGTTGCTCGTCGTCTGAGGGACGGTGGTGCGAAAGACTATGACCTGAGTAGTTGGCGAGTGGCCGGCGCAGGCGCGGAGATCATTCGTCCGCAAACCCTGGAGCGTTTTGCCGAAAGGCTTGCCCCCAGCGGCTTTGACAAACGAGCATTTCTTGCATGCTATGGTATGGCGGAATGCTCTCTGGCTGTAACGTTCGGGTCGCTTGAGACTGGTGTACAGGTTGACCATGTGGATGCAGATCAACTGGCGGAACATGGCAAAGCGATACCTGTTAAGGAAATGTCGAATGGCCCAAAAATGCGTTCAGCGTCCTTTGTGAATTGTGGCGTTCTGATGCCTGGCTATGAGTCGGAAATTAGGGATGCCAAAAAACGAGTACTCCCTGAGAGGCAATGTGGTTCGTTGTATTTGCGGGGGCCGAGTCTTATGTCCGGCTACTTTGGAAATCCTCAACTCACCAGTGAGGTGCTCTCCGATGACGGCTGGTTCAATACTGGTGATATTGCCTACCGCATAGGTGCTGAAATTATCATTACCGGCCGCTCTAAGGACATGATCATCATAAATGGCCGTAACATTTGGCCCCAGGATATCGAATACCTGGCGGAGAGCCAGAATGAGATACGGACGGGAGATGCGATGGCATTTTTTATCAATAGCCCTCAGGGAGATGAGATTGCGGTTATGATGGTCGAATGCCGGCATAATGAACAACAGAAGAGGCATGATCTGATCACCCGATTAAACCGTGAGATTCGCCAGGAGTTGGGCATTGATTGTATAATTGAAACGGTTCCGCGTGGCACCCTTACCCGTACAACATCAGGAAAACCATCGCGGTATGCAACAAAAAAAATGTATTTGCAGCAGGCTGCCGCATAAATGTAATTGCCTGGAGATATAATTATATCAGTTCTGTCTATTGTTTTCAGCATTCGGTTGCAGTAGCTGAAATTTGCATACTGCAATGATAAATGCTGCAATTCTGCTTCTTGAAAACGTTCGTGTAGTGAGACCGCTAGCGAACATTCATGTACTCAAGCATCCTCAATATTATTGTAACTTCTAATGACTCGTACGATTGCAATAACTGGAGCGACCGGGTTCATCGGTGGTGTGCTTGCAAAACGGCTGGCCTCTGCCGGTTGGCATCTTCGGGCACTGATTCGTTCCACCTCATATCATAAACGACCAAAAGATATCGTCGCCGAGTGGATAACCGGTGATCTTGAAGACATTGAATGTCTTCGGCGGTTTGTTGCCGGGGCAACTGCTATAGTCCATTGTGCTGGTGCTGTCCGTGGTGCTGTGCAGATGGATTTTGACCGGGTTAATGCTCATGGTGTTGCGCGACTCGTTGAGGCAACCGCCGAGCTTAAGCCTGCACCACGCTTCTTTCTGCTATCCTCTCTTGCCGCAAGAGAACCGCAACTCTCATATTATGCTGCAAGTAAACTGAAGGGCGAGAAGGCCTTGGCTTCCTGCCCGGGCGATATGTGCTGGGGGGTTTTACGACCACCCGCGGTATATGGGCCGGGAGATAGGGAAATGCGGCCGCTTTTTCAGTGGATGTTGAGGGGGATTGCACCATTAATCGGTTCTGATCAAAATCGTCTGTCGCTGCTTTACGTTGATGATTTGGTTGACGCAATCGCTTGCTGGCTGGACAACGGAAAACAGCCACGACGCATATATGAGTTGCATGATGGTCATCTGAGTGGTTATTCATGGCAAGAAATTATTGATGTGGTTGAGGGTTTGCGTGGTAAGTCTATTCATAGGGCAAACATCCCAATTTCATGTGTAAAGAGTATTGCATTCATCAATTTTATGGCGGCAAGGGTTTTTGGAGGACTGCCGATGCTCACTCCCGGAAAGGTGCGAGAGTTAACGCATCCAAACTGGATTGCTGAAAATTTTCGGTTCAACAGTGAGACTGGCTGGACTCCTCGGGTTGCACTGGAGCAAGGATTGCGACAAACGTTTGGTCTTGTGATGTAGAGATGTGAAAGATGTGAAAAACGTAATAAAAAGAGGAAGTACACGACATGACGGAAAATGATGAGGTATTGCGAAAGATTCTTGACATACTCACAAAGATAGCACCGGAAGGTGGACCAAAACTAACCGCAGATTTGGACCTGATCAATGACCTGGGTCTTGATTCGATAAAGGTTTTGGAAATTATGGAAGCTCTGGAAGATAGCTTTGATATTTCCATTCCCATTAATATAATGCCGGAAGTTCGTACAGTGAACGATCTGGCTGTCGAAATACAAAAAATTACTGGACGTTAATTACAGTGTCTATTTTTGATAAATTTGATCGTTTGGCTGGGGTACGCCAGGAGATGGAAGAACATTGCAGTAGGTTCTTCAACATCGTAATGGAAGACATTCTTTCAGCTACTGAGGCTGTTATTAATGGCAAACCGGTACTTTTGGCCGGCACAAATAACTATCTGGGCCTGACCTTTCATGAAGAATGCATTCAAGCCTCATGCCGAGCCGTCGAGAAAGAGGGAACTGGTACTACCGGTTCGCGTATGGCGAACGGGACCTTTTCCGGTCATGTTGCCTTGGAAAACGAATTGTCCGATTTTTTCAATAGAAAGAAAACGATCGTTTTTTCTACTGGATATGTAGCAAACGTTGCGATGTTGTCAACCCTGGTTGGCCCTGGGGAAGTCATTCTGTTAGACGCTGATTGTCATGCCAGCATTTATGATGGCTGTCGACTGGGAGGCGCAGAAATTATCCGTTTCCGGCATAATAATCCGGCGGATCTGGAGAAACGTCTCCAGCGACTTGAGAAAAGAAAGACCAATGTTCTGGTTGTTGTGGAAGGCATCTACAGCATGATGGGTGATAGAGCATCGCTTGCCGAGATTGTTGCCATAAAAAACAGGTACGGAGCCTATCTTGTCGTGGATGAAGCTCATTCACTTGGGGTTCTAGGGAAAAACGGTCGTGGATTAGCGGAAGAGGCAGGTGTTGAGGACGATGTTGATTTTGTTACCGGCACGTTCAGTAAAAGCCTTGGCGCTATTGGCGGTTTTTGTTCCAGCAATCATCCGGAGCTTGATCTTATACGCTATTCAAGTAGACCGTATGTATTTACTGCTTCTTCAGCTTCTTCAGCTATTGCCTCCACCCGTGTCGCTTTGCAGGTTATTCGTTCGCAGCCCGAATTGCGCGACCGTCTCTGGGAAAATGCCACGACATTGTATCAGCGTCTTAAAGGTCTGGGCTTTGCCGTTGGTCCGGAACCAAGTCCGATTATTGCCATCCGCTACAACGATCTTGCAGAGGCCTATGCTCTGTGGAGTGGGCTGCTTGACCGTTCAATTTATGTGAATATGGTCCTGCCTCCTGCCGTTCCTAATGGCGGTGTACTGCTTCGTTGTAGTCTGAGTGCAGCCCATTCACCGCGACAGATTGAGCAAATTGGTGACGCCTTCGCCATTTTTGCCTCGAATTAAGGCTGATAGTAGATAGCTGTGCATTTAATTATCACCTTTTTCAAAATGTATCCCAGGCAAAGTGCTGTTACCCTTGTAGCCGTTCTTTTTGCGGGTCTTGCCGAGGGTTTCGGCTTTTCAATGCTGTTGCCGCTCTTGAATCTTGCTTTAAACAGTTCCGCCGGCTCTGGTATCGCCGGCACACATTCCCCATCAAGTCTGGAAAAACTGATGAGCAGTTTTCTCGATACCGTCGGTTTAACCCCGACGGTTGGGGTTTTACTGGTTATTTTTGTGTTCAGTATTCTCCTGAAAGCTCTTCTTGTCCTGTTGGCAAACAAGCGGGTTGGCTATATGGTTGCTCGAGTGGCAACTGATCTTCGCCTGGCTCTTATCCACGCTCTGTTTGCCACACGGTGGGAGTACTATGTGCATCAACAGACGGGCAGGTTCAGCAATGCATTTGCAACGGAGGCCAACCGCTCTGCTGTTGCATATTCATCTTGCATTCGTGTAATTGCCTCGCTTATATTCACAGCTGTCTATGTATCGATTGCTCTCGTTCTTGCCTGGCAGGCGACCCTGGCTACACTGGGAGCAGGGGGCCTGATCCTGTATGTCCTGCGCCGTCTTGTCACCAGAGCCAAAACGGCCGGCAAGCATCAGACAATTATCCTGAAGTCTGTGCTTACCCTCTTAACCGATACCCTGCAGTCAATCAAGCCGCTGAGGGCTATGGCGCGTGAAAACACGGCTATTCAGGTACTGCAGAATGAAACAAAACATCTGAACAGTGCCCTGCAGAAGGAAGTTTTCAGCAAGGAAGCGCTGAAGGCTCTTCAGGAGCCGCTTATTACTGTTTATTTTGCCTTTGTCCTCTATGTAGCATTGGCGTGGTGGAAGATCCCCCTGACCACTCTATTGCTTATGGTATTTATGCTGGTGAAAATTTTGAAGGCATTGCAAAAGGCCCAGGTTGAGTATCAGGCCATGGCCAATGCGGAGAGCGCGTATTGGTCTCTCCTGTCAATAATTCGTGAGACCGAACGCGAAAGGGAGGCGATTTATGGGACAATTACACCTACTTTCATTAAGGAAATACGTCTTGATGACGTGAGTTTTGCGTATAACCGGCAACCTGTTTTGCAAAAGGCTTCCTTGATCATTCCCAAGGGCTCTTTTTCTGCGATAGTTGGTCCTTCGGGAGCAGGCAAGACGACCATCATCGACCTGATAATCGGTCTCCTGCTCCCCCAGAAGGGTCAGGTATGGATTGATGAAACGAGACTCGATGTTGTGGATCTGAAGGCTTGGCGCCAAAAAATCGGTTATGTTCCTCAGGAAACTTTATTACTGCATGACACAATACTCATGAATGTTACTCTCGGAGATACGGAATTAACGGAGCGTGATGTGGAGAATGCTCTACAAGATGCCGGTGCCTGGGGATTTGTCTGCGAGATGTCAGATGGGCTTTATACAGTTGTCGGAGAGCGGGGAACTCGTCTTTCGGGAGGGCAACGGCAGCGCATCACAATAGCCCGTGCCTTGGTGCGAAAACCGCAGCTCCTCATTCTGGATGAGGCAACCAGTGCCCTTGACCCGGCCAGCGAGGTTGAAATCTGCCAGACTTTGCGCGGCCTGGGCGGTAAACTTACTATCCTGGCGATTTCGCATCAGACAGCTTTGCTGGATGCTGCAGACAGGGCATATCGAATAGAAGGGGGAGTTGCACAGCTTATTAAGAAAGAGGGACTTTTGGTGGAATAATCTACTGATATTACAATTATTCATCATCAAACTTCGCGAAGTTGGGGTAAAGAAACATATACCAGTTACCGTTTGCACGTGAGAAGCTCCGCCTTTCCATGTCTGGTGACAATACCAACCGGTTTCCGCTACAATGCAAACTTTTCCCCAAGGTAAATTTCTTTGGCTTTTGGGCTGGCGGCAATGAAAGATGGCGTGCCAAATTCCATAATTTCACCGTGGTTGAGTATATAGGCCAGATCACAAACCCCCAGGGTTTCGCGAACATTATGATCAGAGATCAATACGCCGATTCCCTTTTCTTTTAATTGACCGATAATATTTTGTATATTGAGTACGGCAATTGGGTCAACTCCGGCAAAAGGTTCATCCATCAATATAAATGCGGGTTTAATGACCATGGCTCTGGCAAATTCGAGGCGTTTCTGTTCACCTCCCGAAAGAGAATAGCTCATACTTTTGGCCACATGTGTTAAGCGAAAATCTGTTAGGAGCTGTTCTTGTCGTTGCTTACGTTCATCCTGGCTCAAATCAAGGGTTTCCAGAATTGCCATGATATTGTCCCCGACGGACAGCCCGTGGAAAATAGATTTTTCCTGGGGGAGATACGAAATCCCAGCTTTGGCCCTGGTGTACAGTGGCAGGCCGGTCAAGTCGCGATCATCGAGAAAAACCTGACCTTTGTCGGGTTGGATCAGGCCGGCGACCATGTAGAAGGTTGTGGTTTTGCCGGCGCCATTTGGCCCCAGCAGGCCGACGACCTGACCAGAATTTACCTCAAGGCTGACACCGAGAACGACGGTCCTTTCTTTATATGATTTTTCCAGTCCCTTCGCTGAGAGTTTTCTGCTCATACATCGCTCCCTTTTTCATTACCTTATTTATGCAGTGATCATCGTGCCAGAGAGGCCTTAAAAGTTGCTCACATCACCGAGCTGGCCTTTGACATCTTTTAAGAGAACCCATGTTTGCTTGCTCACATCCATCTGCATGCCCTTAGCCGTCACTATATAGTCATCAGTAGAGACTTGTACCACCTCCTTTGTCCGCAGAAAATTGCTGGTTTCTTCATATTCGAGGAAATTGGTCCGCAAAGTTTGTCCTGATGGAGTGCGCACGATTACGTTGGAGCTGACTGATACAGGCCCATCAGCAGGCATCAGTTTACCCTCGTCTGCAGTCAGTTCTATATTACCTTTATCTTTACGAAAAAAGACTATCTGAATATTTTTAACCAGGGTTATACCGTTTTCAACGTGGTCAGCCGATTCTGCTCTCAGAGTCCACAGCGGTGCACCGGCACGTGTTTTAGTATATTTAATGTTTTGCAGGGTCAAATTGGCACTAAAAGCGATAGGGGCTGGGGTAGTTTCAGGCCACAAAACGCCATGATTACGTAGAGTTCGTACAACAAGCCATACGGTAATCAGAATAATGAAAAGAATTGCAGAATTACGGATTGTTATCAGTCTCATGGTCTGGTTGTATATATCCCTTACGAATTGGCATGTAAAGGTGATTTGGCAATCATCTCATTGATGAGCCACCGGTTCGTCACGTGCGCCATGGGTGTGATGCCATCCTGTTCATATTTTCTGTTCTTATTTCGTATTCAGCTATTGTGTGTTGACAAGAGCTCTGTGTATGTCATATTTAGCCGTTCACGATGTCGTTGTTAAGCTGAATCTTATCCTCTTACTCTCTTTAAAGTTCAATCCTCATTGTGCATATTGCAGTTTTTATATTTGGCATGACTGGTGGCGGTGCCCAGCGGAGAACGCTTACGTTGGTCAAAGAGTTCGTCCAACGAGGGCATCGCGTCGATCTGGTCACGGTTACGGCTGGTGGCATGCTGTCCGCTGAAGTACCATCAGATGTCCGGTGGTTTACATTACAGTCACAATGGCTACGTCTGCTTCCCGACAAGGGGTTGCGTAAGTTAAAATTATTCTGCAGTCGTAACGTCCTTGCGGATTACCTACGCCACCAGAGACCAGACGTACTGTTGTCTGCTGCCAGCCATACCAGTCTGACAGCCATTGCGGGCCGAAGGATTGCAGCGACAGGAACGCCTTTGGTGCTTCGCTTAAGCAGCCACCTTACTGCATCCCATGCCGGCAATTTACGACTATTGAGTAAACTTCGCTATCGAACAGCTTGTCGATGGTTTTCCGAAGTTGACGCAGTAATAGCCGTTTCCCATGGGATCGCCGCCGACATTGTCGCCAAAACCAGGCTTGCGCCGGAATGTATACGAACCATATACAATCCAACCTTTTCAGAGGATCTGATTGCAAAATCGTCAGCTTCGCTCGATCATCCTTGGCTCGATGGAAATGGACCGCCAGTGATCCTGGGTGTTGGCAGGTTGACAATGCGTAAAGATTTCCAAAACCTGATACGAGCTTTTGCAGAGGTTCGCAGACAACGATCAGTGCGTCTGGTGATTCTGGGTGAAGGTGTTAAGCGTGGTGAGCTCACGAGTCTTGCCAGGGACTTAGGTGTTTCCTCTGATGTCGATATGCCAGGCTTTGTCGAAAATCCTCTGGCATGGATGTCACGAGCTTCAGTGTTTGTTTTGTCATCAACCTGTGAAGGGCTGCCGGGGGTGCTGATTGAGGCAATGGCCGCTGGCTGTCCCATTGTTAGTACCGATTGCCCAAGCGGGCCAGCTGAGATTTTGGAGAATGGCAGGTACGGGAGTCTGGTTCCCGTTGGGGACACATTTTCGCTTGCCAAGTCCATCATGACGACTCTCGATTCCTCACACGAAATTGAGCTGTTGCGAGCAAGGGCCTCTGACTTTTCTGTGCGTAAAGCAATCGACGAGTATCTTGAGGTGTTAGCTGAGGCATCCAGGAAAACACCTTGAAAATATAAGAGAGATGCGATGCGTGTAGGATTCCTTTTTAATCATTATTTTACCCACCAGATACCTCAGGCTGTTCCCTGCGCGTTTGAGTTGTCGAGTAAGTATCCCGAATTTGAGGTTATCATTGCCTGCTCTTCTGAGCAGGAAATGGCGTTCGTCAAGTCTATTGGAGCGTTATATCCGGAGCAGAAGTGCCTTGTGCAACTGTTACCGGTGCCGCTCTATTATCGATTGATAGATCCTCTGGTCTCAAAGTGGGCGTTTGGTCGGAAAAAGATGGTGTTACGTCATAATCTGTCGTTTTTTCAAAGTCTGGACGCTCTCGTCTCGCCTGAGCGCAATTGCCTGCAGCTCCGCACCAGATTTGGCTTAAAAGATCTGGTCATGATTCACATCCGGCATGGTGCCGGCGATCGCCAAGGTGGTTTCGATCACAAGTCCGGTGCTTTTGACCTGACGTTGTTGCCGGGACAAAAGTATGTGGACCGATTAAAGGAACTTGGCATGCTGCCCCATGAACGTTATGCTGTTATCGGTTGGCCAAAATTCGAAGTGATCCAGAAGCTGAAGCAGGAAATACCTAGCTTTTTCGATAATGACAGACCTATTGTTGTCTATAATCCACATTTTGACCAAACTGTCTCTTCATGGCGGACATCAGGCCTTGAGGTGCTGGATTTTTTCCTGCACAATAAAGATTACAATCTCATATTTGCTCCCCACGTCGTACTTTTCAAGCGGTCAAAACGGCATAAGTCCTTTTTGCCGAAACGCTACTTTTCTGTCCATAATATTCATATAGATACAGGCAGCAGTGCTTCAGGTGATATGACCTATATGCTGGCCGCCGATATATATTTAGGAGATGTCAGCAGCCAGGTGTATGAGTTTCTTCTCAAACCTCGACCGTGTGTCTTTGTGAATGGTCACAAGGTCGACTGGCAGGAAAATCCTTTCTATCTGCATTGGCAGCTGGGACAGGTGGTAAGTGATGTTCCGCAGGAATTAGGCAATGCTCTTCATCGGGCATTTGAGAGCCATCCGGAATATCTGCGTCGCCAGCAGGAGATGTTTAATTATACCTACTATTCAGAACCCCAAACCACGGCTGCAGAAAGAGGTGCGGATGCTATTGCCGGATTTCTGAAAACGAGATGAGAAATAGCAACAAACCGCCTAGTCCGATCAGGATTTTTACGAGTCCAGCAACATTATTTAATTCCACCACGGCGATAGAGTCGCAGGGAGAGCGCACACATGGCAAGAAGTGGATGTCGCCTTAGAAAGGGACTGACTTCTAGAGTAACCCCTGAGTGACGCTTGATCTTCCACAAGATATAGTCAACTCCGCCTTCAAATGTCAGTGTTCCCTTGATCAATCGTAACACGGAAAGAACTTTACCCTGCACTATCCTTGCTGCCCAACTCAAATGGGAAGCGAGTCTCGCGGAAGAGGGGATTGCTGCTGTGAATCGGGTGGCGTCCGGATGCTGGTGTTCATCTATTAAGTAAGGTACAGCCGCGAATGCCTTGCGGGTAATATCTTCAAAGTATTCCGGACTGGTATCAAATAAACGGACCTGTTTGTCCGCTTTCTCCGGCCGCAGCTCAGACCGATAGGTTAATTCGAGCCCTTTGTGCCAGAGTTCACGGATGGTAAAATCCCTTTCCAGACGGGGTAACACCCGGACAATGAAGGTCAGTACAGACTGGGCTAAGGCGGTGCTTACCTTGTCAACGACGTCATCACCGCATGCGTACACCATATGGGTTGGCTGACAAAAACGAGCCCAGAGATAAGAGTGGAACCACTTTGGCGAGGTCCCTTTCAGTAAATCAGCTATGGATAATATTGCATATTTGGCCCTAATCTTCTGCTGTTCATAGGGCACTTCCAGGTAAAAAACATTTGGTGGCAGCACGCTGTTTAAGGTTGCATGGACGGTGTTGCGATTGACGGAATCGTAGCTGTTAACCAGGACGTACAAGTCAAAAAGACCATGCAGATCTTCTCCTTTGTGGAGGCAGGAACCATAAAACAGGATGCCCTGCACGTTCTCACCGTAGCTTGTCAGAATTTCCCTGACGAAAACGCTGACGGCTGGTGACGGTGCCCGGAGGAGATCACGCTGAATCGTTTCAAAAAGTGTTGCCGGAATCTTCATAGGTATATCCTCAAAAAGGTTACATCCCCACCGTAGTGCAGCACGGTGGGTTGTTCTCTGGATTCAGGAGTGTACAGTTCACCGTCCAGGACAACACTGTCAGTGATGCGGAGTTCTAGCTGGTCAATGTTGTGGGAAAAATAGCCGTTTTCAGCTGTGGCCTTTGCTGGTTTACGGCCTCTGAGCAAAAAAAGAAGGAGGCGCGGCAGGTGTTTTGCCCGTGATTTGACAGCGGTAAAGCGTAGTCGTCCGCTTTCAGTTCCCCAAAAGGGGCGTAGGCCGAAAAACAATCGGTCCAGTGTGCTCACAAAGAGCAGCATGAATGGACCGTTCGACAATGGTTGTCTGTTGAGATGAACCGTTATTTGGGTGGGAGTCGCCAATTGATCGTGTTGACAGATAATTGCCCACAAAAAACGACCAATTGTCATACATATTCCCGGCAAGCCGTGCAACTTCTTATGGTGCAGGTATTTGCGGTAATATTGTGTTCCCTGGCTGATGCTGGCTGTTCCGAAAAACATGCCATATTTTACCTCATGGCCTGGTACCTCTAAACGGATAACGGCTCGTTTGAGCCTGGTCACCTTGCCACGTCCTGTCTGTAGCCATTGGATAAGTCGCTGTAAGGCATGATCCTGATTTCCCGGTACTCCGACATCCCCGGCAATCATGTTTGTTGTGCCGCCCGCCAAGACCACAATTGATGGTAGAGTTGCAAAAGGTGTATGGAGAAAAAGGTCGGTCAGGACAGCCTGAACGGTACCATCGCCGCCATTTATAACCAAAATGCTGATATTTTGGCGGCTGAATTTCGCCAAGGCCGTATGAATGTCTTCGGGTGTCCGGACCTGCTGCTGCAATACCTCTGGATACGTATCGATGATGTGCGATAAGCTTTCCGGTTTTTGACGATTTTTACCACTCAGCGGATTGCTGAGAATGCCGATACGATCAGTCGTGTTTAATTTCAGAGGATCCGGTGTCATTGTTTTCCAGTAGAGTCGTAGCAAAAGCCCGACTGTCCGTGACTACTTGACCACGTTTCGAGTGAAGAGGCGAACAGCAAGAGAAGTGTTATATTTTGCTGTGTCGGCATTCGACAGCCAGGAACTAAGAGGGCCCTGGCTGAAACGAACGTATGCTGCCACCAGAAAACGGCCAAGAAGGAAAATGCTGGTTGCTACGGTCCAGAAGGTAACTCCGAGAAGGCCGAGTTCGGGGCGTCCTGCAAGAATGCTCAGGGTTAAGAGCAGCATATTCGGATTGCGTCTGGCAGTGATCAGTCGAAAATACGCATCAAGAGGGCGCCAGCAAAAGACACCGAAGCTGCCGCCCAGAACCCAATTGAATGCTCCTTCAACCAAACGGCCAGCTATGTATCCAGCCAACAGCAAATACGAGAGGGTGCTCAAGGAATAATTCAGATTGGAAAATTGGACAGCAGTCAATCCCAGCCCCCAAAGGATATACCAGACAGGGGGATGGATAAGGTCAATGATATGATCAAAATAGTGACCGAATGTACTTGAGGTAAGGGTGACCCGGGCCAGCTTGCCGTCAACGGTATCCAGAAAGGTCATCAGCCAGCCTGCCAGGAGCCCCCAGCCATACTGGCCATAGGTGAAAAGTACTCCGGCCAGTATGACCAGTGCCAGACCGAATAACGTCACATGATTGGGGCGGATGTTCAGTCGCACACATTGTCCGACAGCCCAGCGTGCCGGACAGGGCCAGACCCATTTCGTCACCAGATCGGTTATTCCTTTATACGACCAGTCAAAAAGTCGTTTTTCCAGATTTTGTTTATTTTCTGCCGTGATGGGCAGCACAAACGGGGGTTCGAATTTGAGTAATTTTTCCTGGAAGGAAATGGATAAGGTAGCCGGGGTCTGAACCATAACTTCCGGGAGCGAGTCGATAGCGGCTTTCCCTTCAATAACGGCCAGAGCCTGCAATGCCAGGTGACCGGGAATATGTATGGCAACAACGGCTTGTTGATCATCTTTCAGGATAATGTTCGGGGTGCTCGTCAGGTATTTGACCAGCCGGTCGTCGAACAAATAGTCCCCTCGCAGTATCAAGACGGAATCATTGTCTTGAAGAGTACCAAGAGGCTGCTCAAGACGTCGCATGCCGCTGTTGGATAAAACCCGTTCAATTCGGCTTTCAGATGTAAGGCCCCAGATCTTTACCGGGCACGTATGCGAGAAATAAATAAATTCAGCCATATCGTTTTTATTTTCAGATTAATAAAGGTTTGACACAATAGAGATTTGCAATACGCAAACCATCTTTGTATAGGTAGGCGATGATGTCGCCGTTCTCGGGTATTGCAAATCTGATGATCTTGTGACACATCATCCGCCCGTTCAGGTGGACTTAGGTGAAATTGAAGAGAGCAGGCGTAGTATCTTCAACAGTGATTCGCCGGCGCATGCGGTATGGCGAATTGGTGTTTTCGATCTGCAACGGGGTAGATCGGGCTTTTTACGAGGCCATCAAATCTCAACAGCACTACTGACCAGATGAATGCAGCCACAGCCACCGGGAAATCTTTTGTCCTGGCCCATATTTCCGATCCGCATTTTGCCTGTGTCGAGCACATGCAAAAGCGCGATTTTCTCACTAAAAGACTGCTCGGTTATCTACGATGGAAGCTGAAGCGCCAGTCAGAGCAGAACTCTGAGCTTCTTACCATTCTGCATCAGGATTTGCAAAGGACAAAACCGGACCATATTGTGATTACCGGTGACCTGACGCAACTCGGCCTGCCTGCTGAATTTGCAGCAGCCCGAGCATGGCTGCAAAGCCTTGGCACCCCGGACAGCGTAACCATCGTTCCCGGCAATCATGATACGTACATACAGACGCAGTGGCAAGAAACCTTTGCCTGTTGGCTGAAATATATGGTTGCCGATAACCAGAGCCAACCGGCAGAAGCCATAACACGACTGGACGGGGTTTATCCGAGCTTAAGGATACGCGGCCCTATTGCCCTGATCGGCATTAACACCGCCTATCCCAGTCGTCTGCACCTTGCTGACGGGACAATCGGCAGCGAACAGTTAAAGAAGCTGGAGACGCTCTTGGAGCGCATTGCGGATCAGCACCTCTTTCGCATTATACTGATCCATCACCCGCCCCTTCAGGATGTTATCAGCCGGCGCAAAAGTTTGACAGATGCCTCTTCACTGCGGATGTTGCTCGAACGTCAAGGGGCTGAGCTGGTTCTCTTTGGTCACACCCATAAAACAATCTACGGAACTCTGGAGGCCGCCTCTGCTGGCATCCCGGTCATGGGGGCACCGGCGGCATCCTCCTTGAGTACCATAGATGGACAACAGGCAAGTTACTTCCTGTATGAAATTGCCTCTACTGCCAAGGGTTGGAAAATACATATGCAGGAACGGATCTTTTCGCTGGAGCAGTGGTGCTTTGTTGATGGCGCAAAACAGGATTTTTCCCTTGCGGTTCCGCAATGTTCACGGAGTCTGCCGAAATGACGAAATAAAATTTATTCAGATGACTTTGCGTAATCTGGCTAAAGCTATGCCGAAAATCAACACCACTGGGATCAGTGTGATGATAAGTGGTTTCAGGTTAAGCAACATCCCCCATTGCATGATCATTTGATCGGAAAAATAGAGTAAAATTCCAATGAGGGCTCCGGAGGTTATACGGTAGCCTGCACCGGTACTGCGTGTCGAGCCGAATACAAAGCTGAGTGAAAGCAGAACCATCGCTCCGGTAGTGAGCGGTACCGTGAGTTTTCGCCAGAGGGCTATGGATTGTCGGTCAGTATTTTGACCACTCTGCTGCAGGGCGGCAATGTAACGAATAAGATTTGGTATGGAGAGGCTGTAGGGGGGAAGTTCCAGGACGCTTACCTGTTCCGCGTTTAAGAAGAAATCCATGGTAAGTGTGTTGATGCTCTTGGTTATGATGTCATGGTCCTCGATAGTTTTTTGGGTAATATCACTCAGCGTCCACTGCCTGTTATCGTGGATATGAGCTTTTTGGGCATGAGTAAAGGTCTGCAGGTGACCCGTGCTGTCAAATGCGAAAATATCTATGTTGGCAGCAACTCTATGGCTTAACATATTGTCAACATGAATATAGGAATCACCCATACGTGCCCAGAACCCTTGCTGGGTTAAGGTGATACTGGTTTCCGAGAGCGCTTGGGCACGAGATCTTCGGGCCAGTTGCTCCATGCCCGGAACAACCATTTCAGTTAAGATCCCGGAAATGAGCATCAGGAGGGTGCCGGTTACGAGTACTGCGGCAGATATGCGCAGTGTCGTTATTCCTGAGGCTTGCATAGCGACGAGTTCACCACGGTCTGCCATCAGACCAAGGGCCAGAATGCCGCCAAGCAAAGTACTTATGGGCATCAAGTCGAGTAAACGTTTGGGAAGCGTCAGGGCTACAAAGGCAAAGGCATTATGCAGCTGAAAGTTTCCTTTGCCGACATCATCTAGCTGGGAGAGCAGCTCTAACAGGCTAAAGAGCACCATCAGAATAAGGATGATGAGGATGGTGTATTTAAGAAAGCTTT
>RCMY010000194.1_pt1 | contig 55902 bp, 39 predicted proteins | sample 2041341 | NCBI WGS metagenome assembly RCMY01 (sample SAMN09708234, study PRJNA481090) | Marine sediment metagenome, whole genome shotgun sequencing project.
GCCAGCTTCAGGTGCTGGTGTCCGAAAGGGCGTGGGGGTTCAAGTCCCCCCTCGCGCACGAGAAATCCCTTGCTACGCAAGGGATTTCTGCGCGTCTGGGGGTCGACGTCGACTCGCTCACCGATCGTTGGGTGAGCGAAAGCGGAAACTCAGCGCGACGTCAGGGTTGAGCGTCGCTGGCGACGACTGCATCGAAGGCAGCGATCGCCATCGGTCGCAGCAGCGACACCATGCTGGTGAGCGGAGTCTGCGGGCTGAACGGAGTGGAGTTGATCAGGCCCAGCACGGCGTGCACCGCAGGTCGGGCGATCTCCGGGGTGAGATCCGGTCGACGTTCGATCACCGCATCGACCCAGATGTCGACGTACTGCTGCTGCAGGGTGCCGACGCGGTCCTGATCGTCAGGCGTGGCGCTGTTCAGATCGCGATACTCCACCGAGATCAGCGCACGATGATCGACGGCGAAGTCGACACGGGCTGCGATCAACTCTTCGAGCAGTCGGTCGGACGCAACGGAGTCGCGCAGTGCGCGGGCGCTGGCGAGTAGGTGGTGGCTGGTGCCCACGAGCATCTCGCCGAGCATTGCCTCCTTGTTCTCGAAGTGGTGGTACAGCGCTGGACCGGACACGCCCGCAGCAGCGCCGAGCCCGTCGACGGTGGCGACTGCGAACCCCTGTTGGGCGAACATCTCGGCCGCTATCTCGAGCAGTTCTTCGCGTCGTTGCGAGACGGGGCGCGGCGCATCATCGCCGGTGAACGCCCGGGACGCGTCGTCCCACCGCAACCGCCGATTGCGCGCCGCTGCGACCTCGACGATCGCGTCGAGCGATGCTGGGTCGGCGAGTTCGGAGCGGCGGGCGACCGAGTTCGGTTCCGCTCCAGCGAGAATCTTCTTGACCGGGATCTCGAGCTTCTTGCCAGACAGTGTGACCGGAATCGCCGCAACGACATACACCTCGTTGGGCACGTGGCGCGGCGACAGTTGTGTCTTGAGCGCCCGCTTCAGTTCGCCTGCGACTTCACGCTCGGGGACCGTTCCGTCGGTCGCGACGAACAGCACCAATCGATCTCCGTCCTCGTGGTGGACGATCAACGAATTGGTCACCCAGGGCAGGCCCTCGACGACTCGGTAGACCTCCGATGTCCCGATTCGCACGCCCGCCCGGTTGAGGGTGGCGTCCGATCGACCGCTGATGACGAGCCCGCCCGACGGCGTGAACTCGAGGAGGTCACCGTGCGTCCACTTCCCGGGGCGCTCGCTGAAGTACTCCTCGCGATAGCGCGATCCGTCGTCGTCAGCCCAGAAGCGAACCGGCATCGATGGCATGGGCTCGGTCACGATCAGCTCGCCGTCGACCGCATCGACTGCCACTCCGAGATAGCGATCGCTGATCTCGCCCGCACGCACCGTCGAGGTCGGGTTGCCGCCGACGAACCCCGAACAGATCTCGGTGCCACCGCTCGACGAGGCGAGCAGGACGTCGCGCTTGACGTGCTCGTACACCCAGTGGAACCCGTCCACTGGCAGTGGGGCGCCCGTGGAGCCCACGGCGCGCAGGGCAGAGAGGTCGAACTCGGTGCCCGGCTCGACTCCTTCGCGCAGGCAGTTCATGATGAACGGCGCCGACGTTCCGAAGTACGAGACCGACTCCTCCGAGACCACCCGCCAGATCGAGCGCGTCTGCTCACTCACGGGATCACCGTCGAACGTGACGATCGTGGCGCCGGTCAGAAGCCCGGACACGAGAACGTTCCACATCATCCAGCCGGTGGTGGTGTACCACAGCAGACGGTCCGCCGGATCGAGGTCGAAGTGGAACTTCAAGAGTTTGAGGTGTTCGACGACGATGCCGGTGTGGCTGTGCACGATGGCCTTCGGCAGGCCGGTCGCGCCCGAACTGAAGAGCACGTGCAGGGGGTGGTCGAACGGCACCTTGACGAACTCGAGTGTTCCCGGTTCGGAGAGCAGGTCGTCCCAGTTTCCCTGCGCGCCGAGGTAGGGCACGGTGACGACGTGTTCGACCGTGGGGAGATCGGCCGTGATCGCAGCGACCTCGGCGGACCTGTCGATCGACTGGTCGCCGTACACGTAGCCGTCGACCGTGAACAAGACCTTCGGCTCGACCTGACCGAACCGGTCGATCACCGCATGCGGCGCGAGCTCGGGTCCCGCCGACGCCCAGATCGCTCCGAGACTGGCCGTCGCAAGGAAAGCGACGATCGTCTCGGGAATGTTCGGCATGTATGCGACGACTCGGTCGCCGATGCCGACACCGAGTCGCTGGAGGCCCGTCCGACATGCCGCGACCTGGCGGCGCAGTTCGTCGGCCGAGAGCTCCACCCGGCCCCGAGTCTGTGACCGACCGATGATGCCGCCGACACCGCGCAGGGCATGCTCGGCGTAGTTCAGTTCGGCGCCTTCGAACCAGCGGGCGCCCGGCATCTCGCGGGAAGAAAGCACGCGATCGTAACGGCCGAGCACGTCACACGAGTCCCAGACGGCGGCCCAGAACTCCTCCAGGTCGGTGACCGACCACTTCCAGAGCGACTCATAGTCGCTGTGTCCGTGAGCCGCTGCGAACTTTTCCAACGCACTCGTCCCATCGAGTGGCGGCGTCCACAACACTTCGCCGCCCCCGGCGCTCACGGCCACATCCCCGGGACTACCAGCTCGGGATGCATGCCGCTCGCGGTTCGATCGGGCCGAGATGGGCGTGGCGCTTCAACTCGAGGCGGCCGAGCTGGGCCTGATGCACCTCGTCCGGGCCGTCGGCGAGTCGGAGCAGACGTGCAGTCGCGTACATCGCTGCCAGACCGTAGTCGTTGTTCGTGCCTGCCCCGCCGAACGCCTGGATCGCCCAGTCGATGACCTTGCACGCCATCGCGGGAGCGGCGATCTTGATCATCGCGATCTCGCGCCGTGCCTCCTTGTTGCCGACCGTGTCCATCAGGCGTGCGGTCTCGAGCGTGAGCAGGCGGGTCTGTTCGATGGCGATGCGCGCCTCGGCGATCCGCTCGAGGGTGACGCCGTGCTCGGCGATCGGTCGCCCGAACGCGACCCGGTTCTGGGTACGCCGGCACATCATCTCCAGGGCGCGTTCGGCCAGCCCGACCAGGCGCATGCAGTGGTGGATCCGGCCCGGCCCGAGTCGGCCCTGGGCGATCTCGAAGCCGCGACCCTCACCGAGGAGCATGTTGGCAGCCGGCACGCGCACGTCTGTGAACTGCACCTCCGAGGCGCGGTCAGGCATCCCGTAGAAGTTGAAGACCGGCAGCGGCCGCAACACCTCGACGCCCGGCGTGTCGCGCGGGATGAGGATCATCGACTGCTGGCGATGCCGGTCGGGATTGTCCGGGTCGGACTTGCCCATCAGGATGATGATGTCGCAGTTCGGGTGCGTGGCGTTGGTCGTGTACCACTTGCGTCCGTTGACCACGTACTCATCGGTTCCACGATCGGTGCTGCGCACGATCGAACATTCGATGTTGGTCGCATCGCTGGACGCGACGTCGGGTTCGGTCATCGCGAACGCCGAACGGATCTCGCCGTCGAGCAACGGCGTCAGCCACCGCTGTTGCTGATCGGGCGTGCCGTACCGCACGAGGGTCTCCATGTTGCCGGTGTCGGGCGCGGCGCAGTTGAACACCTCGGGCGCCAGATGGGAGCGACCCATCACCTCGCACAGTGGCGCGTACTGGAGATTCGTCAGCCCTGCGCCGAGTTCGCTGTCCGGGAGGAAGAGGTTCCAGAGGCCGGCCTCGCGGGCGACGATCTTGAGTTCTTCGACGACCGGCCACACCGCCCACGGCCCGAGTTCGGTGGACTCGCGGTAGAAGCGCTCCTCGTTCGGGTAGATGTGCTCATCCATGAACGCCTCGACTTGTCGACGCAGTTCAGTGGTCCGTTCCGTCTCGTTCGCATCCATCGTGCAGGGTAGGTTAACGTACACTCAGGTAGTACCTGAATCGATAGGGGGATTCGAACATGGCGTATCAACTGAAGAACGAAAGCATCACTCCGCCTGCGGCCCACCAGATCGAGCAGCGCTCGGTTGCCCGTGACGGCGTCGCTGCGGTCGTGATGGTGCTGATGTCCGTCGCTCTCATTGCGCTCATCGTCATCCAAGTCGTTGACTGAGTCACGACTCGATGACCACCGCGATGACTTCTGTACTCCACGCACAACCCTTGCTGCCCCACCTCGTGGTCCGTGCACTCGCCGGCCGTCGAAGCGACCCGTGCATCTTCACCGGTGATCGCGTCCTCTCCTACGCCGAGACGAGCGATCGCACGAGCCAGTTGGTCCAGGCAATGCGTTCGGTCGGCGTCGGACGGGGCAGTCGCGTGGCCATTCTGTCCAAGAACCGGCCCGAGGTGCTGCTCAATGCGTTCGCGACGTTGGTGAATGGGTGCATCTTGACACCAATGCATCCCATGGGCTCCCTCGGCGATCATGCCTTCGCCGTGGAAGATGCCGAGATCGACTGCCTGGTGTTCGACAGCGAGATGTTCGCCGAACGCGCCGGTGAGCTCCGGGGCCAGTTCCCCGATCTGGTCCTGCTCGGGTTCGGACCAAACGAGGTCGGACACGACTACATGGAGCTCGCCGACGAGTTCGCACCGGAACCACTCGTCGCGCCGGATGTCCACCTCGACGATCTGTGTACGGTTGTCTACACGGGTGGCACGACGGGCCGCCCGAAGGGTGTCCTGATGAGCCACCGCGTGTGGCAGTCGATGACCTGGATCCAGATGTCGGAGTGGGAGTTCCCCGACGAGATCCGGGTGGCACTGCCGACCCCGCTGTCGCACGCTGCGCTGTCGGTCGTGGCGCCGGTGCTCCTGTCCGGCGGCGCCTTCTACGTGATGGAGTCGTTCAGCCCGGATTCGTTCTTCGACCTCGTCGAACAGCATCGCATCACGTGTTGCATGCTCGTCCCGGTGATGCTCTACGCACTCCAGGGTCATCCACGGTACGAGACCGCCGACATGTCGTCGATGGAGACGATCTTCTACGGAGCATCACCGATGAGCCCGTCGAAGTTGGCCGATGCGATCAAACGCTGGGGGCCGATCTTCTTCCAGTTCTTCGGCCAGACCGAAGCGCCGATGGTGATCACCCACTTGAAGAGGGCCGAGCACGACCTCGCCGAGCCCGAGCGGCTCGCCTCGTGCGGACGACCGGTTCCCTGGATGCACGTCACCCTGCTCGACGACGACGACGAGCCAGTCGGTCCTGGCGAATCCGGGGAGATCTGTGTGCGTGGTCCGCTCGTGATGACGGGCTACAAGGGGCTGCCCGACGAGACCGCCGAAGCACTCTCGGGGGGCTGGTTGCACACCGGCGACATCGGTCGCTTCGACGACGACGGCTTCTTGTACATCGTGGATCGCACGAAGGACATGGTGATCACGGGAGGGTTCAACGTGTTCCCACGCGAGGTCGAAGACGTGATCAGCCAACACCCCGCGGTCAACACCGTGATGGTCATCGGCGTGCCCGATCCCAAGTGGGGCGAGGCGGTGAAGGCCGTCGTGGTGCTGCAACCCGGCGAGTCGCCGTCTGACGAGCTCTCCAGCGAACTGCAGACCATGGTCAAACAGGCCAAGGGCTCGCAGCAGTCGCCGAAGTCGATCGACTACGTCGACACCCTGCCGCTGACCGCAGTCGGCAAGCTCGACAAGAAGGCCGTGCGCTCCCGCTACTGGGACGACACCGGCCGCTCCGTCGGCTGATCGTCGCGTCCGCGGCGGAGTGCCGGGGCCAGAACGCGAACGAGCCGGCTTCACCGATCCACAGTGGATCGGCGAAGCCGGCTCGTGTCGTGTTCGAGTCAGTCCTGCGTCACTCCGAGCGCCAGCTCGCTGACGTCGAAGAACTCGCTGTCGATCGGAACGACCTTGCCGTTCTCCAACTTGGAGTACACCACGTTGCGGTTGAACAGCCGGTTGTAGCCCGGGAGCCCGTCGGTCCATTCCTGGGTGAAGTCGAGCACCGGAACCATGCCGTTGAGGTCGAGCGCCGTCGTGTTGCTGGCTGCTTCGTAGAACGATGCAGCAGTGACGTCACCCTCGATCGTCGAGGCGATCTGGGCAAACCCCATGTACGCAGCCCACGTGCCCAAGCCACCGACACTGTTGAAGTCGAGAGCTTCTTGGTCGATGTCGTTGTCCTCGAGCGCCGTGCGGTACTCGTCGAACGGTGCAGTCGAGATGTCCGGGTACATGCCCGAGATGATGTTGCCGTTGGTCACTTCTTCGGCGCCCACGGCCGAGACGGCGTTCAGGTTGCCCTGGATGCCGTACTGCTTGACGGTGGTGTCGGCCTGCTGGAGCGCCGTGTTCCATGTGAGGTATGGCGTCTCGGACATGACGACCACGATGCAGTCAGCGTCGGTCGTCGCCTGTGCGACCTGCGCGGAGTATTCCTGCGCGATCGTCGGGGTGATGACCACATCGCCGAACGTGCGGCCGTAGGCCTTCATGGCGTTCTCCATCGGCGTGCGGAAGATGGCGTCGGCACCTTCGGCGATGACGGCATTGATGCTCTCGCAACCGTCTTCCACCGCTGCCTTGACCCCGCCCACTGCATACATCGGCTGGTTCCCCATCGGGAACGAATGCGGATCGCTCAGCTCGGACGGAGAGATCGGGCAGCATGCTCCGAACCAGGTCATGTCCGACTCGGCGATCACCGGCACGATGGCTTCGGCGAAGTACGTGAAGGATCCGACGATCGAGACGGCGCCGCTCTCGACCGCCTGACGCGCGCACCCGGCGGCGATGGCGGCGTCGAACTGTTCGTCGCAGACTTCGACCTCGATCGGCCGACCGTTGATGCCACCGTTCGCGTTGATGTAGTCGGCGGCGAGATTCGCCGTGACGGCGATGTTCTCGTACGTCGGGCCGTTGGCGTTGAGCGTCGTGACCGTCATCAACTTGATCGGTTCCCCGGACGCCTCAACGTCTGCACCGTCTGAGCTGTCGGCAGTCGTGTCGCCGGTTGCGTCGGTTTCGACGGCAGTGGCGGACGGCTCGTCGGTCGACGCACCGTCCCCGTCGCTGCCGCTTCCGCATGCGGACACGGCGAAGCCGAGCACTGCGATGAGTGCGATGGATTTCTTGAAAGCAACCATGTTCTCCCCCTCTGGAAAGGTTTTGCGAACACCCCCCGGCGCCCGTCGATTGGTGAACCTACACCATCACCTCCTTCGATTGCATCATCACCTGAAAGTGCGTTAAGGTGCCCTTCGTCGACTCGGGGAGTCGACGGGATCGTCCATCCGGGGAGGACACGACCAACATGAACGAAGTCATCAGATTCGCCTTGCTCGGGTGCGGTATCGGTGCGCTCTACGCCTTTGCTTCGCAAGGCCTGATCGTCGTCTTCCGGGGGACCGGCGTCCTCAACTTCTCGCTCGGAGCAACTGCGATCGCCGGTGTCTTCCTGCAGTACGAGTTGCAGTACGAGCACGGCCACAACTTCTGGTTCGCCTCCTTCTGGGGTGTCCTCTTGTCGACGACGCTCGGCGCCCTGACCCACTGGGTGGTGCTGCGACCGTTGCAACGCAAACGAGCCAGCACCCTCGTCCAGTTGCTCGCGACGCTCGGCGTGCTCATCACCGTCCAGGCCGGCGTCGTCATCCGCTACGGCTCGAAGCCGCGGCAGGTGCCGAGTCAGCTGCCGACTGATCGGGTCACCCTCTACGGTGACGTCAGCATCACGGCTGATCGCCTGATCCTGCTCGGGATCGGCTGCGTCTCGGCCTTCCTGCTGTGGCTGCTGTACCGAACGTCGCAGTTCGGTATCCAGACCGAAGCGGTGTCGGAGAGCGAGCGTTCCGCTGCCGCCGTCGGGGTCTCACCCAACAAGATCGCCGTGCTCAACTGGTCGCTCGGGTCGGCGATTGCCTGCATCGGTGGCATCCTCGTCGTCCCGGTCATCACACTCCAGGTGACGGCGATGACGAGTCTGGTGCTCGCCGCGTTGGCGGCGGCGCTCGTCGCCGACTTCAAGTCGTTCCCGATCGCGACACTCGCCGGGTACCTGCTGGGAATGGCTCAGACGCTCGTCGGGCGATTCTGGGACCAGCAGGGTGTCGGACAGTCGTTGCCCTTCATCTTGATCATCGTGGTGTTGGTGTTCCAGGGCCGCTCGATCCCGCTTCGCGACCAGTTCCTCCGCAAGCTGCCCTCGATCGGCAACGGCCGGATGTCGTGGGATTGGACCATCTTCCTGTGTGGCGCCGTCGTGTTCCTCATGCTCACCAAGGACACGAAGTGGATCGACGCATTGACGGTGACGCTCTGCGCAGCGATCGTGCTGCTGTCGATCGTGGTCGTCACCGGCTACGCCGGTCAGTTGTCGCTCGCCCAGTACGCGATGGCCGGGTTCGGTGCATGGGTCGCCGGCCGACTCGTGGCGGTGTACGAGATTCCGTTTCTACTCGGGCTCGTCGCCGGCGTCGTGGCGGCCGTCCCCTTGGGAATGCTCTTTGCACTCCCCGCGGTCCGCACGCGCGGGATCAACCTGGCGATCGTGACACTCGGGCTCGGCTCGGCGATCGAGCTGATGCTGTTCAACAACAGCGACTACACCGGTGGGATCCAGGGCACGCCGGTCGGGAACCCGAGCCTGTTCGGCTTCGACATCAGCTCGATCCGACATCCTGCCCGGTACGGAATCTTCGTCCTCGGAATGGCCGTGCTCGCCGTGATCGTGGTGGCCAACGTGCGCCGAGGCAGGAGTGGTCGCCGCCTGATCGCTGTCCGCACGAACGAGCGCGCCGCCGCCGCCCTCGGCATCAACATCACCGCCGCCAAGCTGTTCGCGTTCGGGTTCGGGTCGGCGATCGCGGCCCTCGGCGGCATCCTGCTCGCGTTCCGATTGTCGTCGATCAGCTACCAATCGTTCACGAGTTTCACGTCCATCACCTATGTCGGACTGGGGCTCATCGGCGGTGTCGGGTACGTGCTCGGCGCATTCGTCGGCGCAATGATGGCCACGGCCGGCTTCAACCAGGAAGTCCTCGAGTCGACGTGGGGTGGCGTCGGTGCGTACATCCAGCTGATCACCGGCATCGCGATTCTTCTCGTCGTGCTGTACAACCCCGACGGTGTCGCGGCCGAGTGGGCCAAGACGTTCCGTTACACGAAGCGCACCAAGAAGTTCGGTGAGTCGTACTTCATCAAACTCTCCGACGTGTCCGAGCCGTTTGACGAAGCTCACGATCAGCGAGTCCCGCCGAAGTCGTTGCTGGTCGAGGATCTCACCGTCCGCTACGGATCCGTCACGGCGGTCGACGGGGTGGGGTTCACCCTCGAACCCGGCAAGGTCACCGGCCTGATCGGGCCCAACGGAGCCGGCAAGACCTCATTGATCGATGCTCTGACCGGGTTCACCCGTGCGACGGGAACGATCACGATCGGTGGCGGCGAGATCTCCAAGGCCGGCCCGGCGGGTCGGGTGAAGGCCGGCATGGCCCGCTCCTTCCAATCGCTCGAACTGTTCGACGACACGACGGTGTTCGAGAACCTCAGCGTCGCCGCCGATCCGAACGACCTGTGGTCGTACCTGCGCGATCTGGTCTGGCCGGTCATCCCGAAGTTCGGGCCCGAGGTCGTCCGAGCGATCGAGGAGTTCCGGCTCGACGAAGATCTTCATCGCGAGGTCAGCGACCTGTCGTACGGCAAGCGGCGCCTGCTGGCGATCGCTCGTGCCGTCGCGATGCACCCGAGCGTCCTGCTGCTCGACGAACCGGCTGCCGGTCTGAGCTCCATCGAGAGTGCCGAGCTGGCGCGGGTCGTCCGTCGACTCGCCGACGAGTGGGGCATGGCGATCCTCGTCGTCGAGCACGACATGAACTTCGTGATGAACGTCTGTGATCAGGTGGTCGTCATCGACTTCGGTCGCAAGATCGCCGACGGCACACCTGCCGAGGTCCGCAACGACCCGGGCGTGATCGCCGCCTACCTCGGCGACGCGACCGACGACGACCTCGACATCAGACCGGCCGACATACCGACGCCTGCCGTCGTCGGCGGGGGGAGCTGATCACCATGACCGACCACTCGATCATCGCCGGCACCAGCCCATACGCGATCACCCACACACCCAATCTGCTCGAGACCCGGATGCTGAAGGCGGGCTACCTCGGCCGCGAGGTCGTCTCAGGTGTCAACATCACGGTTCGCCCGGGCGAAGTGGTCGCATTGCTCGGTCCGAACGGAGCCGGCAAGTCGACGACCCTGCTGACTCTCGCAGGCCAGCTCGCTCCCGTCGATGGCATCGTGATGTTCAGCAACGTGCCGACGTTCACTCCCATGTATCAGCGGGTGCGCGAAGGCGTGGGACTCGTCACCGAGGAACGGCTGATCTTCACCAGGATGACGACGCGCGACAACCTGCGGATCGGTGACGGCGACGTCGACCTCGCGTTGGAGCTCTTTCCTGAGCTCGAACCTCGCCTCGACGTGCGCGCCGGCATGCTCTCCGGCGGTGAGCAACAGATGGTCGCCCTGTCTCGAGCCCTCAGTCGACACCCGCACATCCTGCTCGCCGACGAACTCTCGCTCGGTCTCGCGCCGATGATCGTCGATCGGCTCCTGGGAGCCGTCCGGCAGGCGGCCGACGAGAAGGGCATCGGCGCCCTGATCGTCGAGCAGCACGCGCGCAAGGCGCTGAAGTACAGCGACCGGATGTACCTGATGTCGCGTGGCCAGATCCGGATGGAGATGTCGTCGGCCGAGGCGCTGAATCGACTCGATGAGATCGAGGAGGCCTATCTGTCCGGCACGTCCGAGACCGAGGAAGACCACATCGAACGCAAACGTCGCAAAGACGTCCGCCGGGCGTGGGGTCGCCAGCGAGTCCGCGAGCGTGAGCTGCGCCGGCTCACGGGAGCGCAGGTGTCGCTTCGGCGCACCACCGAAGACGACGACATCCTCGACCGCGAACAGCGCCGTCGCGACTGGCAGATCCGTGTCCGTCGCGGTCGCAAGTACTGAACCAACACCAACACCAACACCACCACCAACACCTTCAACACCACGAACACATGACACCTGAACATCACACCCGAACATCACCGCCACTCGATTACTCCAGGGGGACCACACATGGCTTATCGCACCGCTGAGTTACCACCCGTCGACATCGACGAGTTCGCCAGTATTCCGTTTCTGGAACGCATGAAACTTCTCCAGCTCCACTGGGTGGAGGCCGGCTTCGGCACGCCACGGCAAACGGCGATGTTCTACGTGTGGAAGATCTTCTTCTACGGGTTGTTCGGGCTCATCGTCGCCGGGGCGTTCACCAAGGGACTCGAGTTCAACGACATCGGGGGATGGTGGGACGAACCGATCCTCTATCAGAAGTTGATGATCTGGACGATCCTCCTCGAGATCCTGGGCCTTGCCGCGACCAGCGGCCCGATGGCGTTCCACTTCGATCCGCTGATCGGCCAGAGCCTCTACTGGTGGCAGAACGACACGATCCGGATTCCGCCGTATCCGAACCACGTGCCGTTCACCAAGGGCAACCGGCGCACACCGTGGGACACGGGCCTGTACAAGCTCATCGTGTTCTGGCTCGTGATGATGCTGTTCCTGTCGGGGACGACGATGGACGGCATGCCCGGCGACGTTGCCGGCGTGATGCCGCGATGGCCGTTCCTGGTCTACGCAGGCCTGATCGTGCTGATGGGGCTGCGCGACAAGTGTGTGTTCTTGGCTTCTCGGCCGGAGCAGTACGTCGGCATCTTGTTGAGCTTCGCGTTGTTCACCAGTTTCGATGACGCCATCGTCGCTGCGAAGATCTTCATCGTCGTCGTGTGGATGGGTGCAGGTGTGTCGAAGCTCCAGCACGGCTTCTCGTCGACGGTGGCGATCATGGTGCAGAACACGCCGTGGGTGGTGTTCCGTAAGTTGCGTATGGCAACGGTTCGTGACTATCCGAACGACCTCCGCCCATCCAAGCTCACCCACCTCTTGGCCCATGTCGGAGGGACAACCGCTGAGATCGTGGTTCCCTTGACGTTGCTCTTCTCACCGTGGCCGTGGCTGACGTGGCTGGCGATCGTGTCGATCTGGATGCTCCACGCCTTCATCATCTCCACGGTTCCCTTCGCGGTGCCGCTCGAGTGGAACGTGTTCTTCATGTTCTCCGCCGCATTCCTCTTCGGCAACTTCCCGGCCGGCGACGGCTACGGAGTCTTCGACATGAATCCCTTCTTGCTCGCCGGCGTCTTGTTCGTCGCGCTGGGTCCAATCGTGCTCGGAGCGTTCAAACCGCAGTACGTCTCCTTCCTCATCGGGATGAAGCAGTACTCAGGAAACTGGGCGTGCACGACGTGGTCGTTCAGCGACTCCGAGAAGGAGGACCGCCTGAACGAACGGATCGTCAAGGCCGCCGACAACCAGATCGACCAACTCGAGCCCCTCTTCGGGCGGGAAATCTCCGAGATCTTCCTGCAGAAGGCAATCGCGTTTCGCATGATGCACCCGATGGGCCGAGCCCACATCACCCTCCAGATGCGCCACAACTCTGACATCGACACACGGGTGGTCCGCGAGGGCGAGTTCATCAGCAACACGCTCACGGGCTGGAACTTCGGCGACGGCCACTGCCACGACGAGCGACTGGTGGAAGCCGTACAGCAGCGCTGCGACTACGAGCCAGGCGAGCTCGTCGTCGTGTTCACCGAGTCGCAGCCGATGTTCGACAAACGAGTGCAGTACCGCGTGATCGATGCTGCTGTGGGCGTCGTCGAGAAGGGCTGGTATCACAACGATGACGCAGCCCGCGAACAGCCCTGGCTGCCCAACGGTCTGCTCCCGCACGTGATCACGTGGACGCGCGACGGGTACGTAGCGACGGGAATGCCGTACCCGGGTTCGGGCGGCCGCGGGCCTGCGGCGCAGCCCGTCGCTGACGCGGTGAGTGGGTGACGCGCGCGGTCGTCGTCGGCAGCGGACCCAACGGCCTGGCAGCCGCGGTCCGGCTGGCGCGCGCCGGGCTCGAGGTGACAGTTCTCGAAGCCGCTGACACCATCGGCGGTGGCACGCGTACTTCTGAGTACCTCGTGCCGGGGCTGCTGCACGATCACTGCTCGGCCGCCCATCCGATGGCGATCGCCTCGCCGGCGTTCCAGGAGTTCCAGCTGCCGGGAATCGTGTGGAAGCGGGCCGAGGTCGAGTGCGCTCACCCGCTCGACGACGGCACCGCCGGTGCGCTGTTCCGTTCCTTCGACGAGACCGAACGAGCGCTCGGCGCGGACGGGAAGCGCTGGCGCCAGGTGTTCGAGCCGGTCGCCGAACGCTTCGACGACCTGTTCGCCGACATCTCACAACCAGTGATCCGGGTGCCGTCGCATCCGCTGACCCTCGCCCGCTTCGGCATGCGGGCAGCGATGCCAGCGACCACGTTGGCGCGTGTGTGGAGCACGCCACAGGCGCGGGCGCTGTGGACCGGAATGGCGGCGCATGCCTTCTGGCGTCTCGACCGGCCGCTGACGAGCGCCATCGGATTCGCGCTCGCATCCGGCGCGCACGCCCACGGATGGGTGGTCGCCGAGGGCGGCTCGCAGTCGATTGCCGACGCACTCGCCGCCGACATCGCCCGGAACGGGGGCACGATCGAGACCGGCGTTCGCGTGCGATCCTTCGAAGACCTGCCCGAGCACGATGTGTTGATGCTCGACGTGTCACCGTCGGCCGCAGCCGGCATCCTCGGTGACCGACTGCCGTCGCGTGTGGCGAAGGCGTATCGAAGATTTCGGCACGGACCCGGTGCGTTCAAGGTCGACTTCGCCGTCGAAGGTGATGTCCCGTGGACTGCCGAGGTCGCTCGCCGTGCCGGCACGGTGCATCTCGGCGGAACCGATGCAGAGGTCGCCGCGATCGAGTTGGCGGTGCAGCGCGGCACGATGCCAGACCAGCCGTTCGTCCTGGTCGGCCAGCAGTACCTCGCCGACCCGAGCCGTTCGTCGGGCAGTGTGAATCCGCTGTGGACCTACGCGCACGTCCCGCAGGGCTACACCGGCGATGCCACCGAGGCGATCACGGCCCAGATCGAACGTTTCGCGCCCGGCTTCCGCGATCGGGTGGTCGGCACCGCGGTCCGATCGGCAACCGAGATGGCCGTGTACAACCCGAACTACGTCGGCGGCGACATCATCGGCGGCGCATCCTCGCTGCGCCAGACGGTGTTCCGCCCGCGAGTTGCCATCGACCCGTATACAACCGGCATTCCCGGCACGTACCTCTGCTCGGCATCGACCCCGCCCGGGGCCGGGGCGCACGGCATGTGCGGCGCCAACGCCGCAGCGCGTGCACTGGCATCGCTCGACGACTGACATCTCGCAATGTGCACCGTCGCCAACTGTCGTACCTGGCCTCGGTTCCGGTTCAGTTCGCCGTGCGGAGTTGCATCAGCAACGACCAGAGCCGTTCGTCGAATCCTGAGAGCGACTGCCTCGTCTGGGTGTCGGCGCGACCGCCCTGCCGAGCCACGACGAGACCGAGACTGGGTGCCACGTAGACCTTCTGGTCGTCCTTGCCGAGCCCCGCGACCATGTCGGACGGTGCACTCGGGATCAGTGGCCCCTGCTGCTCTCGACCCTCCTGGCCCGGCAACCGGAACGTGTCCTGCCCGTTCAACCACCAGAGATACCCGTACGCAGTGTTCAACGGTGTCGGCGAGAACGACGCCGTGTACCACTCGTCCGGCATGCCGGGAAACCTCCGATCGAGGACGCCCCGCCCGATCGCAACGAGGTCGCGGGCGGTGCAGCGCAGGCCGAATCGTGCGAACTGTGCGCCAAGCCGCTCGGAGAAGCGAGCGTCGTCCGCGTCCAGCGGCTCGAACAGCCAGTCCGATGCCAGGTCATTCAGCCCACGAGCGCGATGTTGCCGTCCGCGATGGCGCGGCCGACCAGCAGCGAGAGGATGCTCTTCTGCGCTGACCCGATGTCCTGGGTGTGCGATGCATCGTCGCGATACCACTCATGAATGGTCCGGTCTCCCTCGGCGACGACGAAGGAGGCAGTGTCCGTCGCTTCCAGCACGGCATCGAGATCGGCGAAGTCGGCTCCTGCCCAGTGGTCCGCCATGGCAGTCGCCACGCTCGATGTCGTCGAAGCAGTGGTCGAAGCAGTGGTCGGAGCGGTCGTCGGAGCGGAGGTGGTCGAGGTGGGCGGATCGGTGACGGTTTCAGGAACCGGCGTGGTCGCCTCGTCGTTTCGAGCGCATGCTGCAGCGAACAACGACCCTCCGACGCCGGCGGAGGCGCTGAGCAGGAACTCGCGGCGGGTGACCATGTGCCTGTTGTACCTCGCCGGAGTAGGAGGCCGGTGTCGATCCGGGGTGGACTCCGATTGGAGGTGCCGCCCTCGGTCTCCCTATCGTCTCGGTCGCGCGCTCGCACACTGCGGTGAGGGCGTCAGTCACGGCAGGGCCACGCTCGGGGTCATGCCGGCAACCAGAGGAATTCACATGACGACACGGCAATCACGCACGACCCACACCCTCGGAGCATTGACGATCGCAGTTGCCTTGGTCGCCGCAGCGTGCTCGTCGGACGACGGCGACACGGCCGATTCGACACCGTCGGCCGACAGCAGCCCCGTGACCGAACCGGCCGACACCGACGAGCCGACGACGACGGCGACGGACGCCCCGACCACCGAGCCGCCGAGCACCGACGCCCCGGCCCCCACCATCACCGAGGACCGGGCGTACTACATCCTGCCGCCCGGCAATTACGGCGGCCTGCCGACCAATGACGACTCACTCGACCAACTCCCGCTCTACGACGCGTTGACCCCGCTGCGCGGCAACGTCACCGACGCCGACATCGACGAGTTCTTCCTGCCCGAAGATTTCAATCCGATCGGTGAGACCACCGAAGAGCCGACGGGCCGCGAGGGCACCACGATCTTGTACGACGACTACGGCGTTGCACACGTCACCGGCGAAACCCGCGAAGACCTTGCGTTCGGAGCAGGCTGGGTGAGCGCTCGCGACCGCGGACTGCTGCTCAGCCTCGGCCGCACCGCAGCGCGCGTCGCCGTTGCCGACGTCCCAGGCATCGATGCCTTCAGCCTCGTGACCAACCCCGGCCAGGCATTCGTCCCGAGCGAGGCAACCGAGCAACTCGTCACCGATCAGGTGCAGCTCATCATCGACACCTACGGAGAAGAGGGCGAGGAGATCATCGCCGACGCCCAGGCGTACGCCGACGGCATGACCGCATACTTCGTGGCCAACGACATCCCCGAAGCGCCGGCGACGGTCAACGACGTGATCGCCACCACCGCATTCATCGGTTCGATCTTCGGCGCCGGTGGCGGGGGCGAAGCGAGCAACGCCGAGTTCCTGTCGGCACTCGAAAAATCCCTCGGCGCCGAGCAGGGCCGTGCCGTCTGGGAGGACTTCATGTCCTGGGACGACCCGGAATCACCCACGACGATCGACGAACGCTTCGATTACCCGGCGCTGACAGGTGGCGACGTCGTGGGATCAGCGAACATCGATGCGGGCTCGATCATCTCCCTCGACCCACGCGCACCTGCCGCGGACTCGGCGCCCTTCGTCGAGGCCAGCCTGTTCTACCCCTCCGCCGAAGGCCCACCGACACGCAACGCCTCGAACTTCCTGCTCGCGTCGCCGGAGGCCTCGACCAACTCGACGCCGCTCGCCGTGATGGGCCCGCAACTCGGCTACTACTACCCCGAGATCGTGCAGCAGATCCACCTGAGCGGCCCCGGAATCGAGGCGCAGGGCGCTGCGGTGCCCGGGCTGGCGATGTACCTGCTCGTCGGGCGCAGCGAGGACTACGCGTGGAGCCTCACCTCCGCCAATCAGGACGTCCGCGACGTGTACGCCGAAGTGCTGTGCGAACCCGACGGCTCCGCGCCGAACCGCACATCCGGGCACTACGAATTCGACGGTGAGTGCATCCCCTTCGAGTTGTTCGACGCCGGCACACTCGGCGACGTCCCGTTGATCTACCCCACATCGGTCCACGGCCCGGTCATCGGCACGGCGACGTCGGACGGCGCTCCTGTCGCACTGACCAGCAAGCGGTCGACGTTCGGACGCGACGGCCTCAACCTGGCGGCGCTCAAGGACATGACCGAAGGCGATGCCGACACCACCGAGGCGTTCTTCGAGTCGGCCAACAAGTTCGGGTTCACCTTCAACTGGGGCTACGCGAACCGCGATGGCATCGGCTATTTCGCATCGGGCTACCTGCCCGAGCGGGCCGAAGGTCTGGACCGTCGCCTCCCGACCCTGGGAACTGGCGAGTACGAATGGACGGGCGTGCTCGATCAGGACGAGCACCCCCACGCCGACGGCCACCCGTCGGGTCGTCTTCTCAACTGGAACAACCAGTCGGCACCCGGGTTCATGCATGGCGACAACAACCAGTACGGATCGGTTCACCGCGTCGAGAACTTCGATCAATGGCCGGACCAGGTCGACCTCGCCGGCGTCGCCGGAGTGATGAATCGCGCGGCGACCGAGGACATTCGCTCGTCGGTGTGGCCCGTGATCAGCGCCGTCCTCGCCGAGGGCGAAGCACCGAACGAGCTCTCTGTGCAGGTCGTCGATCTCCTGGACACCTGGGCCGCTGACGATGCGCCGCTCCTCGATGCCGACAACGACGGGTTGAACGATCGGCCCGGCGGCCTGCTGTTCGACACGGTGTTCGATCCGGTTGTCGCTGCGGTCTCGGACCCGGTGCTCGGCGACTTGCTCGCATCGGGCGTCCGGATGCGCGGCATCGATGACGCCAGCTTCATCGACAAGGACCTCCGCAACGTGTTGGGCGAGGCTGTCGAGGGTCCGTTCAACGTGTCATACTGCGGCGCGGGCGACCTCGCAGCCTGCAGCGCGTCGCTCTGGGCGGCAATCGATGTCGCTCTCACCGAGGTGGCCGCCGAGCGTGGCGACGACCCGACGACATGGCTGCCAGAGGGTCAGCGCACGACGTTCACGCCCGGCCTCATCGAGAACGACTTCCGATCGACGAACCGCCCGACCTTCCAGCAGGTCATCGAGTTCGCACCGGCGAGCTGATCAGTGCGCAGGTGGTGTCCCGTCGGCCGGGCGCCCCGTCGTCGCTGATCGACGATGCCCGCTCGCTCTGAGGACACGGCGCGAACGGACGTCGACGCCGAACCAGCTGAGCCTGAGGAAGGCGCCGAGTCCGACGAGTGAGAGGACGCCCCAGTACAGCGATCCGAGGTCGAGTTCGGTGAGCACGTCATCACGGAGCAACGCCACGATGACACCGAGTGCCGTGGCCATCACGATCACCCAGGTCGGCAGCATCAGTTTGACGTACACCTGATGCTCGTCGGTCTTGCGGGTGACCTTGTAGACCGGCTTGCGGTTCGGGCCGTACCAGAGCGCACGAATCGACGCCAGCGCATAGACCGGCGCCATGCCGACCCAGGCGATTCTCGACCGCCAGAGCGAGCCGGCCGGCTGATCGGCGGCGAGCGCGAGGAGCAGCAACTCGATCGACAGCGCGTACGCCCAGAAGTGGAGCGCGTAGCTCGTCGGATTCGTCTCCAGCGGGAAGCGGTCGAGGAGCAGACCGATCGCCGGGACGGCGAGGAGCACGAGGAGGGGAATGCTGAGGAGGTAGTAGACGCCCTGCTCGATGAAATGTCGTCGAGCTGAGCGGGGGAGACCCTTGAAGCGATCGAAGAACAACAGTCGAGTCGTGTCGAGCGCCCAGGTACCGCGCTGCTTCACCATGTTGGCGACGTCTTCGGGTGAGTGCTGGGCGTTCGCTCCGACGATCGGTACGTACAGTCCGCGCCAACCCGCGCGCAGGGCGAGGACACCTGAGTGGAGGTCTTCGACGAGGTTCCATGTCGGGAATTCGCCGATGCTTCGAAGTGCCGTCCTGCGCCAGACCAGGCCGGAACCGCACGGGAACACAGCGCCATCGGCGTTCCTCGCGAGCATCGTCCCGCGGTAGAAGAACGGTTCGTTGTTGTTGAACGGATCGCCGTCGCTCGTCATCGTCTCCTTGATCGTCTGCACGAACCCGAGACCCGGATCGTCCATCATCTGCGAGACGGTGGCGCGCAGGAAGTTCCGCGATCCGACGAGATCGTCTGCGTCGCGCGTCTCGATGTAGTCGCAGTCGTCGAGCAGCAGCAGAGCGGAGTTCAAGTTCCCGGACTTCGATTCCCCCTGCCGGAGGGGGTCGCCACGTTTCGGAGGACGGTGGTAGCGAAGTGTGCCCGGCGGAACGTCCAGTGCGAGGGCGACGAACTCGTCGCGGACCCGGTCGTCGTGCGCATCGTCGGACACGATCACTCGTAGTCGATTCGTGGGCCAGTCCTGCTCCAGAATCGAGCGGACGGTGTTGACGACCATGTGGAGGGGTTCGCCATAGGTCGGAACGATCACGCCGACGAGTGGTTCGTGTGCACGCGCCACATCCACCGGGATGGGAATCGCCCGACTCCAGTTGTTGCGAGCAGAGAGCAGAGAACTGCAGACGAGAAATGCGTTCGCCAGCAAGAACGGCACGGTGATCCACCAGTTGCGCCACTCGATGTTGAACGCGGCCCACGGCAGGTACCACAGCGTCGACAGGACCAGTGCCACCATCGCAAGACGCACCTGTCGGTTCGAGTACACGATGAGGCGGTTGCGAATGCGACCGGTCGACGGGTCGACGGTGAGGAGTTCGGGCAGGTCGCGTTGTGCCGGGGTGACGTCGTGTCCGCTGATGCTGTGAGCGAGTCGATAGGCGAACGCCCCGCCCACGGCTGGTGCGACCAGCAGCAGCGCCATCGAGATCTCGACGTTGTCCGTGTTCTGTCGCGTCAGGAGCTTGGCGATCGGGATGCACAGTGCGCTCGTGCACAGCACCAGGACCCGAGTTCGCACGAGGGTGTTCGCCACGGGGCGCAGAACGATGAACCACGCAACGACACTCGCGACGAGGATCGCGACACTTGTCCACACGACGCCATCCCAATCGATCTGGAAGTTCCGTCCGTTCACGAAACGGCTGGTGGATTCCCGCGTGGGGAGGAACCAGGCGAGGAGTCCCGCAGCCACGACGAGTCCGAACGTGAGCGTGTCGCGCAGTCCTCGGCGACCGCGGAGCAACGTGAAGAAGCCGAGCGTGACGAGGACGAAGAGGATCGTCTGGTAGGCGGCGATGATCGCGACGGTGGCGGCGAGACCCGCCATCAGGATCCACGAACGCCGGTCGCGACCCTCGACGAGCGCCACGCCGAGCAGGGTCACACCCATCGCGGCCATCGCGAGCGGAGCGGGCGAGGTACGGATCGCCACCCCGGTGATCAACAGGCCGAACGCGAGAATCGTCGACGTCGTCCGGGCGGCCCAGCGGCCGAACAGCCGCGAACTCGCCGCCGACACCGTGGCGATCGCGATGACGGACAAGATGAGCGACAACCATCGCAACCCCGCGATCCCGAAGGCGTCGAGGAACGGCCGTGCAAGTGCGGGCCACAGCGTCGAGCCCGGCAACGGCGGACCGCTGATGCCGTCGACCGAACCGCGGCGTGCTGCAATGAGCCAGCGCATCTCCAGTTGGGTTCGACCCTGGATCGTGGTGGGAGCGGCGACGATTCGCACGATCTGCACCACTGCGAACGCAGCGACGATGGCGACAGCAGCCCACCAGGTGGGCCGTTGGAACGCCAGCTTGATCCTCACCGGAAGTCGACGAACCGCATCGACCCGGACGACGAATGCCGAGCCGAAGCTCTGGTCCTGTTCTCGTCGGTCGACGACCCCAGAGGGCGGACCGACAGTGACCGCATGGGCACCCTCGCGCACGAGTTGCTGCCAGGTACGAGTCAGCACCGGGTGCAAGCCATCGTCACCGATGCAGACGTCCGGATGACTGCTCACCGACACCTGCTGTGGCTTCGCGCCCCACGGAACTGGTTCGTCCGCAGCCGTCAGGAGTGCGTCGATGCGGCCGTTCGATGGCGGCGCGCCAGTGTGAACGACGACGAACTCGGTGTCGGCGGCCCCGATCTGCAGATGAATTCGTTGGACCTCGCGCCGCAGCTTCCGTTCAGCGGGACCTGCCCGAGCAGCACGTGCGTCGGTCGATACCTGGTCGGGGATCCGAAGGGCCGTCCACGAACCGGTCGACGGTCGAGTCGGTGTGTCACACCCCGCGCCGGTCGGTCGTGGCGTAGCGATCCCGTCGACGAGGCAGCGGGCTGACCCCGGTGTCGGTGGAGCCCACAGCGTCGTGTCGGTTGCCGTCGGGGCCACATCGGGTCATCGGCGCGAGAAACGAAGAACTTGAGGAATTCGAGAGGTTTCCTTCGTGTCGCCGTTCGAGACCGCGTCAGTAGCCGGTTTGACGTTGGCGGCCGGACCCGACGACTGCGAGGACGGCGGCCACGACCAGCATGAAGATCGTCAATGCCATGCCCACCGAGGTGACGGCGTGCGGGGAGTTGTCGGGCGCCCCGAAGTTGCCGGCCGCGATGCCGAGCGGGAACGTGCCCAAGTCGAGCAGCGACGACAGCCACATCCAGAACGCCACGCTGACCCCACCGGCGGCAAGCCCCAAACCGTAGGCCCGCACGACCAGCAGCCCGAACACGATGGTCACGCCGATCAGCGCCAACTGCACCAGCCGACCACCGAAGTACGCCGTGGGAAGGTCGAGTGTCGTGCTCGCCGACCGGAAGTTGTTCGCGAACTTCGCATTGCCCTCGGGAAGCAGCGGCCCGGCGACCAGCACCACGCCGGCGACGGCACCCAGCGCACCGATCCACGGGTTGAGCGCCGGCCGTCCGCCGGTGCCGAACGAACGAAGCGACGCGAGGAACACGAGCACGCCGATCGCCGCGACGGCAACGGTCAGCCAGAAACCGAGATCGCGAGTGACCTTGAGCGTGAACGCGATGTCGGTGGTCTGCCGGGTGATCGACTCCGCACTCGCGATGCGCAGTTCTGCGAGGCCGACGATCATCGCCGCCCAACCGGCGAGCGCAAGGCCTGCACCTCCGGCGAGGCCCGCGCCCCAGCGGAACCCGAAGCACGCCAGCAGGCCGCCGAGTGCCATCACGGTCGCACCGAAGAATCCGGCGACAGCGAGGTTCGTGCCGAGCGTGTCGAGCGTGCGGATCCCGGTGGCGATTCCGTCGACGGGTGCCGAGGTGCGGATGTCGATGATGTCCGCAATGGCGGCGAGCAACACGGCGATCGCACCGAAGAACGCCAGCACGAAGACCAGCTTGAGTTTGAAGGGTTCGCGAGTGTGCGGGTACTCGTGGATGTCGGACGACCCGTCGAACACGGCAGGGAACTCGTCGGTGTGGCCGGTGGGAACTGCTCCCATGGTCGTCGTCGCATCCGGCCCGGGTTGCGTCGGGATCTGCGTCGTCGACGTGATGTCGTTCGGTGGAGGTGGGGTGCCCGAATCGGTCAGCGGGGTCGCAGCGAGCTCGCCCGTCGCATCATCAGCCGGCACGGCCGGAGTGTCGCCGGTCGGCGTCGCCCAATCCGGGTCTGGAATCGGCGGCCGCGGCGTGATCTCGCGTGTCGGGAGATCGCCCAGGTCGGGCAGCTCGGGTGGCAGCGCCGGCAGACCTGCAGGTGTGGGATCAGGAGGACTCAGTGCCTCATCGGCCGGTCGGCGATTCGTGAACTCCGCAGGCGGCTCACGCGACGAGGTGATCTTCAGTGCCTCGGTCGCAGTGTCGGCAGCAGAGACGGCTTCGACCTCAGTCGCGTCCGTCTCGGCGGCGCCGGTGTCGGCGGCGCGGGCCACGCCCTCGAGCGAACGTCCGCAGTCCTGGCAGAACTTCTGCTCGGCTTCGACCTCGTGTCCACACGCTGGGCAGTACATGCACGCGACTGTAGAAGATCCGGCCGCACCTGCGTGGTGGTTTGTCGTGCGTCGTGTCGGCAAGAATGTTCACATGACCGGCCGGTTCGCGCCCTCCCCGACCGGAGAGCTCCACCTCGGCAACCTCCGCACCGCCGTGGTCGCGTGGCTGTCTGCCCGATCGAAGGGGCAGCCGTTCCTCCTCCGCATGGAGGACCTCGACCAGCACCAGTCGAGCCCCGCGAACGAAGCGGCGCAGTTGCGCGACCTCGCTGCGATCGGCCTCGACTGGGACGGTGACGTCGTCCGCCAGAGCGAGCGTTTCGACCTCTACGACGCTGCCCTCGACCGGCTCGCCGCCAACGGGTCGGTGTACGAGTGCTTCTGCAGCCGGCGCGACATCCGCCTGCAGATCGAAGCATCGGCCAGAGCACCTCACGGCCCGCCCGGGTCGTATCCCGGCACCTGCCGCGACCTGACCGCGAGCGAACGGGACGAACGCCGCGCCTCCGGCCGCCCGCCTGCGCTGCGGCTCCGCACCGATGGCCAGACCTTCGACGTCGTCGATCGCCTCTCCGGGTGGTTCTCCGGTGCCGTCGACGACGTGGTCCTGCGCCGCAACGACGGGGTGCCCGCCTACAACCTGGCGGTCGTCGTGGACGACGGATTACAGGAAGTGACCGACGTCGTGCGCGGTGACGACCTCCTCCCGTCGACGCCCCGGCACGTCATGCTCCAACAGTTCCTGGGCATCGAGACCCCCTCCTATCTGCACATCCCGCTCGTCCTCGGCGGTGACGGTGAGCGCCTCGCGAAGAGCCACGGTGCAACGACGTTGCGGGAACTCGAAACAGCAGGAGTCACCACAAGCCGAGTCGTCGCTTGGATCGCCCACTCCCTCGACCTCGCCCAACCCGACGAATCACCCGTCCTCGACGACCTCGTCGAGCGATTCGACGAGGTGATGTTGCCCCGTGATGCCGTCGTCGCCCCCGACTTCGCCCTGCTCGCGTCGAACTGACACTGCTCAGCCGGAAAATTCTGAAAACTGGTCGAAAGACCGGTGAATGCTGGGCGCCGCTCATTGAGAGCCGGTAGCATCACTCTCCGTGGCCCCAGCTGAACGTCGAACTGCGCGCATCGGATGCGGCGTCGTCTTCGGACTCGTCGCGCTCGTCGGTTGCTCGACTGCACTGACCAGCGGAACCGGCAGCGAGGCGACCCCCGCCACGACAACGGTCGCACCGACCACCACGCTGGCCCCCACCACGACCGTTGCGCCGACGACGACCGAAGCGCCGACCACCACGGTGGCGCCCACGACGACCGAAGCAACCACGACGACGTCGACGCTGCCGCCCAGCATCGTTCCGATCCCGGTGCTCGACGTTCCGCTCGCCGCCATCGGTACGAGCAACGGCTCCGAAGCTGCTCGTGTGCAGGCCCGCCTCATCGAACTCGGTTTCTGGGTGTCCGCCTCCGACGGCGACTACGGGCTCACCACACGCCAAGCCGTCATGGCGTTCCAGAAGTACATGGGCTTCAACGACCCGAGCGGCAAGGTCGACGAGCAGACCGCAGCAGCGCTCACGAACATGGACCTCCGTCCCGTCGCCCGCGCAAACTCCGGCACGCTCGTCGAGATCGACAAGGCGAAGCAGCTCCTCTACTTCGTCATCGACGGCAAGACCGAGTACGTGCTGAACGTCTCGACCGGCAACGGCGAGGCGTACGAAGAGCCCGATCAGAACACCCCCGGCGAGATCCAGACCGGCGTGTCACTCACGCCGAGCGGACTCCACGCCGTCAACCGGGAACGGCCCGACGGCTGGTGGGAAGGCGATCTCGGTGAGATCTACCGACCCAAGTACTTCGTCGGTGGCGTCGCCGTCCACGGCTCGAACAGCATTCCGAACTACCCGGCATCGCACGGCTGCGTTCGTGTGAGCGTGCCCGCCATGGACTGGATCTGGGAGGCCGGCATCCTGCCGATCGATACCCCTGTCTGGGTCCACGACGGCGCCTGATTCGGGCCAGCTTCGCCGATTCCTGCGTCACCCCTCACCGCTCGTTGGCGGAGGCCAACTCGGGTTCATGCTTCCTGGGACTCGACGAACCATGATCCCGAATCAGGCAAGCCTGAAGGATTGAAGAGCAAGGGCCAACTCGGGTTCATGCTTCCTTGGCCTCAAACGATCCGATCCGGAATCAGGCAAGCCTGAAGGATTGACGGGAACCGGCCAGGAACGGTGACTGGCATGGTTGAGCTGGCAGACTCAGTGAATGCTTCCGGCGGTGGGTTCTGTTCGACCTTGGGCCGATCCGGAGGTGGTGTCGCTCAACCGCCTGCCGATGCGTCCGCCGACCACGGCGTTCCGCTCGGTCGCCGACGCACGCGCGAACGCCGGTGTCGACGACGGTGCGGCGTCCCCGTGGCGTCGCTCCCTCAACGGCAAGTGGAATTTCCGGCTCTTCGATCGGCCCGATGCCATCCCCGCGAACGCCATCGTCAGGGCGCCGACCGGTTCACAGTGGTCCCGCATCACCGTCCCCGGCAACTGGACGACGCAACCTGCCGGCCAGGATGCCGGCGACCTCCCGCAGTACACGAACGTGCAGATGCCGTTCCACGGACCGCCCCCGAACCTGCCCGACAAGAACCCGACCGCGGTCTACCGCCGCCCGTTCAAGGTCCCCGCCAGCTGGAAGGGTCGCCAAGTCGTCCTTCACATCGGCGGCGCCGAGAGCACCCACACGCTCTACGTCAACGGTGAGTACGTCGGGTACGGCACCGACAGCCGGCTCGCGAGCGAATACGACATCACCGACCATGTCGAGCGCGGCGACAACGACATCGCGATCGTCGTCACCAAGTGGAGCGCGCACAGCTACGTCGAAGATCAGGACCAGTGGTGGATGGGCGGCCTCCACCGTGAAGTGTTCCTCGAAGCACGCGGCGCCACCCACATCGATCGCATCAACTGCGACACCGGTTACAACCACGTCTCCGGCGTCGGCACGCTGTCGGTCGCGGCGACCGTCGCAGGCCTCGAGCCGCCGTCAGCGGACTGGCAGGTCCGCATCCGCGTCGAGACACTCGACGGCAAGCAACTCCACAAGCCGCACATGGCCGGCGTCCCCCACGTCTTTGCAACGCCGTACATCTTCACCGGCCACGACGCGCTCGCTTCGTTCGAACTGCCCGGGGTCGACCCATGGTCCGCCGAGTCGCCGACGCGGTACCGCGTCGTCTGCGAACTCTTCACCCCGACTGGCGACCTCGCCGAAGCCCACGCCCAACTCATCGGCTTCCGGTCGGTGTGGACCGACGGCAACCAGTTCCTGATCAACGGCCAACCCACCTGGATCTTCGGGATGAACCGGCACGACCACCACCCGACCCGCGGCAAGGCCGTCACCGTCGACGACATGCGCGCCGACCTTCTCGCGATGCGCCGCCACAACATCACCGCTGTCCGCTGCTCCCACTATCCGAACGACCCGCGCCTGCTCGACCTGTGCGACGAGATCGGCCTGTACGTCGTCGACGAAGCCAACCTCGAAGCCCACGCCTACAACACCTCGCTGTGCAACGACCCGCGCTACCTGTCGACATGGGTGTCGCGTGGTGCACGCATGGTCGAACGCGACCGGAACCATCCCAGCGTCATCATGTGGTCGCTCGGCAACGAGTCCGGCTACGGCGACAACCACGACGCCCAAGCCGGCTGGATCCGCAAAGCCGAGCCGTCGCGACCGCTGCACTACGAAGGTGCGATCTTCCACGACGGCTGGGGTGAGGGTGGCAGGGCAGCGTCCGACGTCGTCTGCCCGATGTACCCAACCCACGTTGCCGTCGCTGCGTATCGCGGTGATCGGCCATTCATCATGTGCGAGTACAGCCACGCCATGGGCAACTCGAACGGATCGATCGCCGACTACTGGGACACGATCGTGTCGACACCCGGCCTGCAGGGCGGCTTCATCTGGGAGTGGAAGGATCACGGCCTACAGACGACGCTGCCGAACGGCAAGAAGGGCTTCGCCTACGGCGGCCAGTTCGGCGAGACGATTCACGACGGCAACTTCGTCGCCGACGGCCTCATGTCGGCTGACCTCGTCCCGCACCCTGCGATCCAAGAAGTCGAATGGGTCTACCGGCCGGTCACCGTCGACAAGCAGGGCTCGAAGCTCGTGATCACGAATCGGCGCAGCTTCACCGACCTGTCCGATCTCGAAGCGCGCTGGGAACTCAACGTCGGTGGTGACCTGGTCGACTCCGGAGCGCTGCAGGTGCCGGAGGTCGAACCGCACACGTCGGTGAAGATCGCCCTGCCGTGCGCCTCGCCGGCGGAGCCCGACGCCCACCTGACCGTGACCTGGACGCAACGCGCCGCAACCGAGTGGGCGCCGGCCGGCACGGTGGTCGCTCGAGACCAAGCTCAGTTCCGGGCGCCGAAGAACGCCCCGATTCCGAAGGCGACCGGAGATGCTGACGGCCTGACGAGCAGCGTCGCCAAGATGATCGCCGCGCCGATCGAGTTGTCGATCTTCCGAGCACCGACCGACAACGACGGTTACAAGCTCATGCCGGGCTACGGCGAACGGCACGGCATCGGTGGCAAGGCGTTGCGCTCGTGGCGCGAACGCGGGATCGACCAACAACCCGCTACCGAGTTCGTCGCTCACGAGCATCGGCAACATCTACTCGACGACGGCTCCGAGGTGCACCAGCACGTCGTGGAAGTTCCCGAAGAGCTCGACGACCTCGGACGGCTCGGCATCACCTTCCAACTGAAGTCCGGGTTCGACCGACTCCGCTGGTTTGGTCGCGGTGAGTTCGAGAACTATCCGGACCGGAATCGTGGCGCGATGATCGGCACATGGGAGTCAGGCGTCGACCCTGCGCCATACCTGGTGCCACAGGAGTTCGGACTGCGCACCGACTGCCGCTGGTTCGAGTTCACGAACTCGTCGACGGGGACCACCATTCGACTCGACGTGCTCCGGCCGACCTCGATGCACATCTCCGCCACGCGTTTCACCGTCGCCGACCTCTACGAGGCCGGACACGAGACCGACCTGAAGCCACGCAAGACGCTCGTGGTCCATGCAGACGTGGCGCACCGCGGCCTCGGTACCGCCAGCTGCGGTCCCGACGTGCTCGACCACTACGAGATCCCCACCGGCCGCCACACCTTCGCCTACCGCATCTCCGTCACGTAGTCGGGAAGAATTACGTATGGGGTCAGGCCCCTTTCGCAACTCTTGGACCATGGCTGTACGCCCTGGCTCTCGCCGGCGGTGCCTCGGACTGATCAGTCGAGAGCGAAGCCAGTGAATCGAGACGGTGGGCGACGGAGTCGCCTGGCACACTCGCGATCATGACTCGTCAGAACATCTCCTCCGGTGGGCCCTACGAAGCGCCGTACGGATACAGCCGCGCCGTTCGAGTCGGCAATCAGATCCACGTCGCCGGAACGTGTGCCCAGCCACCGAACGTCGCCGGAGTGGACGCCTATGGTCAGGCAGTCGATGCGCTCGAGACGATCTCGGCAGCGCTGACCGAGGCGGGAGCGAGCGTGGCCGACGTCGTCCGCACCCGGCTCTACGTCATCGACATCGACGACACTGATGCGGTCCTGCGCGCCCACGGCGAAGTCTTCGGCGACATCCGTCCTGTTGCGACCCTGGTGCAGGTGGTCGCACTGCTCGACCCCGCACTGCTCGTCGAGATCGAGGCGTATGCCGTCATTGCGGACTGAGTACGCCGGCGGATCGTGCGTTACAGCTGCTCCCGACCCCGAAGTAACGAGTTACTACTGCTCCCGACCCCGAAGTCACGAAGCGGGCGGTAAAACACAGAGTTACGAAAGGGGCCTGACCCCGTGCGCAACTATTCGAGTCGGAGCAGCGTGGTGGCGACGCCGTTCTGGTCGGTGAGGTTGTCGATGCGGTCGCCGACCCAGTCGAAGAAGCTCTGCGACGCGATGGCCTGGAAGAGCAGCCAGGCAATGAACAGGAACGTGGCGAGGCCCAGTGCGAACTTGACCCAGCGCAGCGCCTTGCTCGTGTACTCACTGATCAGGGGTGTGACGCTGCGGACCGCCGTGGTGGCGCGGGCAGAGAAGTCGTTGGCCGCCCGATCGAGTTCCTGACGGGCCACGGTGCGGACCTCGTCGATGATTGCCTGCGCGTCCTGACGGTTGTAGCCGCCGTACTGCTGTTGGGGCACTTGGCCACCGGTCATCTGTTCCGGCACCGGAAGTACTGAGCGCGTCAGCTCCGCCGAACTCGGCGGCGCCCGGCGGATGTCGGTCCAGTCGAGACCGTCCCACCAACGCAGCCGCTCGCGGCCATCGGGATCGGGATACCACCCTTCCCGTGGCGCCTCGGCGATGCGCATCGGTCAGCTCCCTCCGCTGCGGTGTTCGGAGCGGTCAGGCTCGGGAAGTTGCACCCGATCGTCGTCGGCCGGAATCGGCAGGCCGTCCTTGGGTCGGACTTCGTCGCTGGAGTCCTCGGGCCGGATCGTCTCGGCGAATGCAGCGACCGTGCCCAGGAGACCGGAGAACTCGGCGGGGATGACGAGCTTGGTGGCCCGACCGTCGCCGATCTTCTCGAGCGCCGACAGGTACTCGACGGTGAGCACGTTGTGGTCGGTGTTGGCTTCCTTGATGCCGGTGAGGCGTGCCTTGGCAGCCAGTCCTTCACCCTGGCCGAGCATCTCGAGCCGGATCTTGTTGGCGTGTGCACGCAGCTGGATCGCTTCGGATTCACCCTGTGCATCGAGGATGGCTGCTTCCTTGCGGCCCGTCGCGGAGAGCACGGCAGCCTGCTGCTCGCCGTCGGCACGAGCGATCGCAGCTTCCTGGTAGCCCTTGGCCTCGGTGACCGTCGCACGACGATCGCGCTCGGCACGCATCTGGGCGTGCATCGCCGAGACGATGTCCGGCGGCGGATCGATGCGTTGGATCTCGACCCGGACGACTCGCACACCCCACTTGTCGGTGGCGTCGTCGAGTACTTCACGCAACTGGGTGTTGATCGTGTCGCGTGAGGTGAGCGCCCGGTCCAGCTCCATGTCACCAATGAGGTTACGAAGGTTGGTCTGGGCGAGCTTGGTGATGGCGGTGAAGAAGTCGGCGATGTTGTAGACGAGGCGCTGCGGGTCGGTGGCCTCGTAGTAGACGACTGCGTCGACGGACACGACCACGTTGTCAGCGGTGATGACCTCCTGCGGCGGCACGTCGACGACCTGCTCACGCATGTCGATCAACTGCATCGTCTCGATGAACGGCACGATCAGGTTCAGGCCGGGCTCGCGAGTCGCCTTGTACTTACCCAGGCGTTCGACGAGACCACGCTGGTAGGGGCGGACGATCTTGACCGCCCCGACGAGGACGGCGATGCCGATGAGCGCGATGACGCCGACGACGATGGCAATGGGATTCATGGTTGCTCCCTGTTGGACGGACTGGGTGACGGATTGGGTAACGGATTCTGCAGCGGCGGGCCGCTCGGCGGTGTGTTCGGTGACGACGGCGTGATGGCCTCGACCATCACGCGGGTGCCGTGCATCTCCAGGATCTGGACGCGTGTGCCCTCGGCGATCTTGGTCGCACCACTGGTGAGCGCGCTCCAGACCTCGCCTTCGACTTTGACGCGGCCGCGGCGTTCGGTGTCATCAGGATCGATGGTGGCCGTGACGATCGCTGTCATCCCGACGAGTCGGTCGGCTCCGACACCGGGCGCGAGTTCGTTCTCGCCGGCGAACTTCATCACCCGCCGGTAGAGCAGCACCCAGATCAGCGCACCCCCACCGAGGAAGACCGCCCATTGGATCTCGATCGCCACGTCGTAGAAGCCGAGGAGCGCAGCAGCAAATGCCGACACCGAGAACGGCAGCAACACGAAGGAGCCGGCGAGCACTGTGAGCTCGATGACGGCGAAGAACACGCCGACCACGAGCCAGACCCATGGCCAGAGATTGAGGTCGATCCCCAAGTCCAAGACAGCCGAGAGCATGCAATCAACCTAGTGGGGATTTCGCGGTCAGTCCGTGCCAGGCACTGACTGACTGACCGACCGTCAGGCGCGGCGGATGCGGAGCGGTGTCTCGGTGGGCGAGGTCAGGCAGGCGCCGGTGTCGCAGTCGAAGCGCCAGCCGTGCAGCGTGCAGACGAACTCTGTCGCCCCGTCGTCGGTCGTGACGATCTCGCCGAAGGCTTCGAGGTCGGCCTCGCGGTGGGGGCACCTGCGTTGCACGACGAACTCGCCGACCTGGATGTCGGCTTCGTTGCTGTGTTCTCCGCCGCCGGCCGCCAACTCGAGCTTGCGGACGACTTCGGCCTCGGCCCGCTTCATGCGCTCACGCGACAGGGATTTCAAGAAGTTGTAGACATATTCGTTGAACTCACCGTCGCGCCAGGCGGTGAATCGGCACGACAGCAGCAGCGAGTTGCTCCAGTCGACGGCGCGCTTGGCCGCAACGGCCTCGACGAGATCTCGGGGGATGTCGAAACGGAACGAGAAGGGTTCGCCATCGTGCGCGCGCACCTTGCCGTTCGGGAAGTCGACGAGGATCGCAATCCGGTCGGCACCGTCACCGGCGTTGATCAGAACGTTCGCGCCGACCATCGATCGCAGCGTCGGTGCGAGATCGAGCAGCGGCTCCCACCAGCTCGTGAGTTCGGCGAGCAGGTCGATGTCGAGCGCTCGCCATCCGGCCTTCATCTCGTCGAGCCAGGGGAGCCAGTCGGCCTGGTAGCGCTCGAGGTAGGCCCGCTTGTCGGTGAAGATCGACTGGACCTGCTCGAGCGGCTCGGGGTGCGTGCTGGTGATCTGCGACGGCGTGACCTCGATGGTCGTGCCAGGGATGTTCATCACGCCTTGGCGACGGGCGTCGTCGAGCATCCGCAGGAAGACGGTCTGGTCGGGGAAGATCGTGGCCTCGTCGCCGTCGATCATGTTCAATCCGAAGAGATCTGGATCGAGGAATGCGGGCGGCCCCGCGCTCGGGACGACGGCGCGAGCATCGATCTTCTCCACGAAGCGCATCGCACGCGCGAACTGTGCGGTGACCTTGGCCCGGCATTGCCGCAGCTTCTCGGCTGGGTCCATCTCGTAGACCATCGGATACCAGATCGCCCCCGAGAACTGCAGCCAGTGCAGATCGACGGGACCGTGCGATGCGAGTTGGGCGAGGTCGTGGGTACGGCAGTCGTTCTGGTTCACGAGAATCGCGTCGTCGGCCATGACCACGAGCGCAGAGTCGCCGCCCGGACCGTCGGTGATCGACGACTCGATGTGGATCGCGACCTTCAGGCCGGGAGCAATCTCGATCTCCTCGGTGTCGACCGTCTGGACGAAGTTGTCGAAGCCGTGCTTGGCGAGCGTGCGACGCTGCTCGCGAGTCGGGAAGCCAGGGAGGAGAATCGGGATGTCGCGGCGCAGGTGCTCGTCGAGCCAGGCCTCGTCGTGGTGATCGCCGTGCAGGTGCGAGACATACAGGAAATCGGCGTTCTCGATCCGTTCAGCGAGATCGTCGCTCAGCTGATCATTGCGTGGAAACGGGAACCAACCACCGAAGAACGCCGGCTCGAACCAGGGGTCGCAGAGGATCGACCCGGCATCGGTCTCGATCAACATTCCCGCATGTCCAATCGACGTCGCTCGCATGCAGTCAGGCTAGGTGCGCCACCTGACCCGGCCAGGCCCAAGGTCCCGAAAAACGAAAGAAGAGCAGAAGCCGAGCGATCGGCTGCTGCCCTTCTTCAATTCTTCAATTCTTCAGTTCGGGATCAGATTGCTTCGAGTGCAAGGCGCGAGCTGAGGACGGTGCCTCCGGGCACCGACGAAGCGCGGAACGCCGCAATCGGACGATCTGGACCGAACCGTCGGACTAGGCGACGGGCGGGTCCGTGAACTGCTGTCCGGCGCGCGAGACGTGCTCGGTCCAGGCGCTGCCATCCCAGTAGCGCAGTTCGTAGCGGCCCGACGGGTCGGCGTACCAACCGGCGGGCACGCCCGACTCGGTCGTTGCGGCTCCTGCACCGGCTGCGGCGTCTGTTGCCTGGTCGGTGGCTCCGGCTGCTGTTTCGGTGGCCTGATCGGTGGCTCCGGCTGCTGCGTCGGTGGCGGAATCCGCCATGCCGCCTGCGGTATCGGTCGCGGAATCGGCGAGACCACCGAGGGTGTCACCAGCGTTGTCGAGTGTCGCTGCTCCGGCGGCACCCGCTGCGCCGACCACGCCGGCGGCGCCTGCACCGAGATCACCAGCGGAGTCGCCGGCTGCCGAAGTGGTGTCGTCTGCGCCGACCTGTGCGGCGAGGTCGGCAATGTCGTTGTCAGGCGCTGCGGCCCAACCTGCGGGCTCGTCCGCTGCTGCTGCGGCGCTGGCTGCTGCGGCATCGACGCCGGAGTCGGTGGTGCTCTCGGCTGCGGGCTCGTCGGCGGTGATCGCAGACTCGGCGGGCACGTACGGAGCATCGGTGCTCGCGGCATCGTCGGCTTCGGCTGCGACTTCAGCAGCGCTGTGCACGTCGGGGAGCAGCGGTGCGGCACCAGCGGTGGAGGCGATGACCGACTCGGCCGACTCAGGCGACGAATCGTCTGGCGCTTCCGCTGTGGTCTCCTCCACGGCGGCGACACTGCTGTCACCGGCCGGAGCGGAGGAGGCGGCACCTTCGTCACGACGCAAGTACGCGACGATGTTGGTGCCGGCAGCGACGATGGAGACGATGTCCCAGCCCTCAGCTGCTTTTTCCGTGAGCAAAGGCGCGAGGGCCTCTGCGTCGTAGGACGAGGCGGTAACCGTAGAAAACTCCTGCATCCGGCCAGCGTAGACCACCGACACCCACCTGGGTGATCCATCGTTGCGATTCTGGAGAATTCACCTGCGAATCCGATCGCGAATCGGATCCCGCAGCGACCCGATCAGCACTCAGTCAGCAATCGAAGGCAGCCCCTCGGTGAGCGCGACGACATCGGCGTCGCCTGCCGGTCCGTCGAAGGTCACCACACCGCCGCTCAGGGCAATGACGCGTTCGCTGTCGGCAACGCTGCTCAGTTCGTGGGTCGCGACCATCAACGCAGCACCATCCGCGTGAGCTGACCTGAACAGTTCGAGGAGCGCAGTACGTCCCGTTCGGTCCAGTCCGACGAACGGCTCGTCGACGACCATGATGTCGAACGGACGGACGAAGGCCATCGCGATGGCGGCCTTCTGCTTCAGCCCGCGGCTGAACGTCGTCGGAAGATCGTCGGCGCGGTCGACGATGCCAACAGCATCGAGCAGGTCGACGGCGTGTTGCTCCCAGTCGTCGGTGCCGTGCAACCGGGCGATGAACTCCAGGTGCTCCCAGACGCTCAGGTCGTCGTAGAAGACCGGCTCGTCGGCGAGGTAGGAGAGGGCGGCGCGGGCTTCGACCGATCCGAGGAGATGACCGCCGACTGCAGCACTTCCGTCCGACGGTTCGAGCATGCCTGCGAGCATCCGGATGAGGGTGGTCTTGCCGCTGCCGTTGTGGCCGATCAGCGTGATCCGCTGGCCAGCCGCCACCTCGATGTCGAGCGGCGCCAGCGCGACCGCCTCGCCGTAGCTCTTGGTCAGTGCCGTGGTCGACACGACGGCACTCGGCGCCGTGTCCCGTCCTGGCCGCGTCCCCGGTCGCGTCGTTGGCCGCGTCGTTGGGGACGCTGCTGTCGGTGGTGTTGGCTTGCTCATCAGGTTGCTGCCTTCTGCTCTCGACCGGCCTCGAAGAACGCCCGGATCTTCACGCCCCATCGGTCGCGCCGACGAACCCACAGGATCACCGCGCCGATGACCAGGGCGAGTCCGACGGCGACGCGTGCAGCCGTGGCGGCAGTCGGCTCGGCGCGCATCGCGACGAGCGGGAGCAGCCCGGTTGCACTGATCACCACGGGCATGAACGTGGAGAATGCGTTGCTGAAGCCGGCGAACTCCGGCGGGACGAAGGAGACCTCGGCATCGCGTGGCGCTCCGAGCAGCGTCGTGTCGGCGACCGCGAGCGGGGTGGGAGCATCGAGCACGGCGCCGACGACCGGTCCGAGCGCACCGGCCCACACGGTCGGCAGCGCGATGGCGAACGCAGCAGCAGCCTGTTCGGGACGGACAGCAGTCGCAGCCGCGGCGGCGATGAGGCCGGCCACAGCGAGCAGCGCGGCGGGTGCCGCGAGGTGCAACGAGAACAGGTGGCCGCGGTCGATCGGCAAGCTGTCGGTGATGTCCGGCCGGTCGACCTCTTGCGACAGCGGCTCGATCGATTCCATGCCGAGCAGGAAGAGCGCGCCGAGCATCCCGACGAGGAAGAGCAACGTCGCGCTCGCAGCGAGTGATCCGCAGACGCCGGCCACGATCGCGAGCGTCGCGATACGAGCCAGGCGTGCGGCGGGCAGTCGTCGCAGCGATCGCAGGCCTCGACGCCACACCATCGCAGCGAGGGATGCAGCGGGTACCGATGTCGAGCGTCGACGCGCCGGCCGCTGGGCGACCGGGACCATCGACCTGCCGCCGAACCACGGACGCGATCGCAGTGTTTCGGCGCGGAGCTGGCGGCGAAGCAGGACGACGGTGCGCAGATCCTGCACCGTGGCAGCGAAACGCAACTGCGACACCAGGCGACCCCGACGGACCAGTGGCTCGATGCGCAATCGGCCGGCGACGCCGATCGCGCCGATCACGGCGGCGCCGATCACGATGACCGCGGCCACGTCGATGCCGCGCTGACGGATTCCCCACAGACCGATGCTCCCCGCCAGGTTGGCAGGCCCCGCACGCACGGCGTCGGGCAGGTCGGATGAGGGGGACGCGCCGGACGCCTGCACCCAGGTGGCCCAGGCGGCGAACCCCTGCCAGCCGAGGAGTAATGCGCTGACCGCTGTCGCCAACCATCGAGGCGAACGAAGTGCATGGCTCAGTACGGCGCTCGCCACGAACGTCGCTCCAGCGAGCGCACCGAACGCTGCACCCGCTGCAGCCCACGCAGCCCGAGAGCCCTCGACCTCGCGAGCGATGAACTGGCCGAGCACTGCTGCGGGGAGTGCCATCGAGAACATCGCGGAGCGGATGCGTTGGACGACGGGACGAATCATCACGTCACGCCGTCCGATCGGCGCGAGGAGCAGGTGCGACACGTCGGCGACCTCGATCGAGACCGGGCCGCCGTCGGCGCCACTGCGGAGACCGAGCGCGAGGGCGACGACGATGAAGACGCCCGCGATCGACGGTCCGCGGGTCAGGAGGTCGTCACTCGTGACGTCGTCGCCGATGACGCCGCCGATCGCGTCGGATGCGACCACGACGGCGATCAACCCACCGAGCGCGAACAGGTACACGCGATAGGCGACGTCGAACCACTCGGTGTCGCCGAGCCGACGCTGCTGCCGTGTCCGACGGAGATCGCGCAGCGCAGCGCGTTGATCGGGAGCGGTCATCCGTTTGTGACGCTATCCCCGTCGGGGAACCTGCTGCCGCGGTTGGTTCCGTGAGTGCATGGAGCAGAATGTGACCATGAAGTTCGCGATGACCCCCCGCCTCGCTGCCGTCACCCTTGCCGCCATGCTCGCCGTGGCAGCCTGCGGCGGCAGCGACGACGCCACGCCCGGCAACGACGCCGCCGCCGTCCTGGAGGAGAGCCAGGCCGAGCAGGCAGCGGCCGACGCCGCAGCCGATGGTTCTGCAACCGACGTGCAGTCCGAAGCAGCCACCGCCGGTGAGGTGTCAGTGTCGCTCGACGTGGTCGGCGATGCGCTGAGCCCGCTGGACAACCCTGACGACGACCCTGCTGTCGGCGCGACGGCACCGGTCATCACCGGCCAGTCGTTCGACGGCACCGACGTCACGATCGGTGGAGCCACCAACGGCCCGACCATGTATGTGTTCCTGGCGCACTGGTGCCCGCACTGCAACGACGAGATCCCCGAACTCGTGCAACTGCGCGACGCCGGCACGTTGCCCGACGATCTGAACATCGTCGGGATCAGCACCGCGGTCGTCGACGACCGGGAGAACTACCCGCCGTCGGAATGGATCGTGGAGAAGGACTGGACCTGGCCTGTGCTCGCCGACACCGAAGCCGCCGATGCGTTCCAGACCTACGGCGGTACCGGATTCCCCTACACCGTCCTGCTCGACAGCGAGGGTGCCGTCCTGGCCCGCAAGAGCGGCAACGAGTCAGCGGACCGCATCCTCAGCTGGATCGAATCCTCGCTCCAGGCCTGATCTCCGGCTCGGGTGTCTCGAAGTCCCGTCGGGGCCAGGCACGAACGGGACTCGAAGTCGCGTCGGGGCCAGGCACGAACGGGACTTGTCTCGAAGTGACCTGGCTCGAATGAGACGGTCAGTCGGCCCAGGTGGGTGGCAGTGTCGAATGGTCGGTCACCGCGCAGTCATCACCGAAGACGACGTAGCGATCGAAGCCGCGCAGGAACCAGCGGTCGTGGGTGACCGCGACCACGGTGCCGTCGAACTGGGCGAGACCGATTTCGAGCGCTTCGGCCGACACCAGATCGAGGTTGTCGGTCGGCTCGTCGAGCAGGAGCAGCGTCGCCCCTGACAGTTCGAGCAGCAGGATCTGGAAGCGAGCTTGCTGGCCGCCCGACAGCGTCTCGAAGGGCTGCGCCGCTGCACCCTGCAGTTCGTACCGACGCAGCATTCCCATCGCCCGGCTCAAAACGACGTCGTGGTCGTGCAGGATCGCCGTCAACTCACGTCCGGACCAGTCCGGGTGTTCGTGCGTCTGGTGGAACAGTCCGGGGATCACGCCGGCGCCGAGGCGACACACCCCGTCATGGCCGACCGCACCCGTTGTCCCGTCGGCGGGTGGGGGTGCACTCTGCTGTGTCGCAGCATCGAGGAGACGGAGGAAATGGCTCTTACCGACCCCGTTGCCTCCGAGCACCGCAACGCGCTCGCCGTACCAGAGTTCGAGGTCGAACGGATCGGTCAACCCGGCGATCTCGAGCTGCTCACAGATCACGGCCCGCTTGCCCGTCCGGGCACCACGCAGTTGCACGTCGATCTTCTGTTCGGCGACATCGACCGGGCGGTCGTTCTTCGCGAGGAACTGCCGCAACTTGCTCTCGGCGGCCTTCAACTTGGGAGCGAACGCCTCGCTGATCGACGCCCGCTGCCGCATCAGCTTGACGTAGTCCTCGAGTCGGAGCTTCTCGGTGTCGTACAGCGCGCGATCGTGCGCGCGGATGTTGTCGTGATGTTCCTTCGCAGCGGCATAGGTGCCGAACGAACCGCCGTGCGTCCAGGCGCCCGCAGCGTCGATCGTCACGATCTTCGTCGCACTCGCGGCGAGCAGTTCTCGGTCGTGGCTGATGAACACGACGGTCTTGCGGGTCTCGTTCAGCTGACGTTCCAACCAGCGCTTGGCGGGGACGTCGAGGAAGTTGTCGGGTTCGTCGAGCACGAGGATCTCGAACTCGCTGCGGAACAGCGACTCGAGTGCCAAGCGCTTCTGCTCTCCGCCGCTGAGGGTGGCGAGTGGCCGGTCGGCGATGTCGTCGAAGGACTCCCCGACGGCGCGAGTCGTGCACTCGTTCCACAACACCTCGGCGTCGTATCCGCCGACGTCTCCCCAGGTCGTGATCGCGTCGGCGTACGCCATCGGGTCATCGGCCAAGCGCAGTTCACTTGCGACAAGTACGGAAGCGGCGGTGACCAATCGTTGCGGTGAGACGGCGAGCAGCAGTTCGCGCACGGTGCGGGCCGGATGGTCAGCGGTGCCGACCAACTGGTGCATCACCCCGGGTTGGCCGTCGATCGAGATCGTGCCCGAGGTGGGTGTGAGGGCGCCGGTGATCAGTCGGAACAGCGTGGTCTTGCCGACACCGTTGGCGCCGACGAGGGCGGCACGGTCACCATTGCCGACCGTGAAGCTGATGTCGTCGAGCAACTCGTCTCCGCTCGGCAGCTTCCAGCCGACGTGGCTGACAGCGATCGCACCCATCTGTCGAGCCTAGAGACTGGCGCGGCCGCTGAAGGAGGGAGTTGTCGCGTTCGTGCCTGGCCCCGATGGTCCGTTGAAGTCCCGTTCGTGCCTGGCCCCGACGGGACTTGGGTGTGAGCGGGTTCAGGTCGCGTTGGAAGTGGACGCGGCGGCGACGGCGCGTTCGATGACGATGCGCACAGGGAGGCCGAGTGCAGCAGCAGCCCGGGCGGCGTCGTCGAACTCGACCTTGACGCGGTGCTCGGCGAGTTTGACGCCGATCGTGTGGCCGTCGACCTCGACCGTCGACATCGTCCGCACCTGCGGCCACCGTTCCGACTGCGTGGCGCGGACACCGAGCGTGCCGGTCTCGGCGACGAGGAGATCGCGCAACTCGTCTCGCCGGGCCGGGTCGCAGAGGGCGCTGATCATGTGCGCCGGCCGGCCCTTCTTCATGACGATCGGCGTGATCCAGGCATCGTGCGCGCCGGCAGCGAGCAACCGGTCGATCGTGTGCGCCAACACCTCACCGGTGACGTCGTCGACGTTGGCGTCGAGTTGCACGATCGGCGCGCCCGCATCACCGGTCGTCGTGCCGGATGTCGCGCTGGATGTCGCGGCGGACGCGTCGACGATGACGACCTGGACGACGTTGGCCCGGTTCGGCGGGTCGGCAGTTCCCGCTCCGTAGCCGACGCTCACGGACGTTCCCGCCGGGATCGGACCGAAGCTGGCGGCGAGCGTGGTCATCAGCGCGGCCCCGGTCGGCGTGCACGTCTCCAGCGACGTGTCGAGTCCATGGGTCGGCGCCCGTCGGTCGGTCAACAGTGCGATCGTCGCTGGTGCCGGATGCGGCAGTTCGCCGTGGGCTGTCTTGACGATGCCGTTGCCGAGACCGATCGAGGAGCACATCACCCGATCGATGCCGAGCGACTCGAGTGCAGCGCACACGCCGACGACGTCGATGATCGAGTCGAGCGCACCGACCTCGTGCAGTTCCACATCGAGTGGATCGATGCCGTGGATCGCTCCCTCGACCTCGGCGAGCCGCTCGAACACCCCACGAGCCCGGACCCGGACCCGGTCGGCGAGATCCGCCCCGTCGAGCAGCGCGAAGATCTCTCGCGCCGGTCGGTGCGCTGTGTGCCCTGCGTGATCGTGATCTGCGTGGTCGGCGTCGTGCGCGGCCAGAGCGTCATGGGTGACGATGTTCGCCCACGTGGCGCCGACGCCGCAGCGCTGGACGCGCTCGAAGAACATGGCGTACCCGTCGACGCCCAGACCGCCGATCGCGTCAGCGACCTCGTCGGGATCGGCCCCGGCATCGATCAGCGCGGCGAGCGCCATGTCGCCGGCCACGCCGGCATGGCAGTTGAACCACGCGGTCCGCCCCGCTTTCGGGAGGTTCTTGCCGCCAGTGACTGCAAGAACCTCCCGAAAAGCTTGGTCGTCGGGCTCGGGGCTCATCGGCACGCCCGTGCGATCGCGCAGGCCGCGCCGAAGCCGTTGTCGACGCCGACGACCGTGATCCCTGAGGCGCACGAAGCATGCATTGCCAACAGGGCTGTGACGCCGTCGAGCCCCGAGCCGTATCCGACCGACGTCGGCACCGCGACGACCGGCACGGACGTGACGCCACCGACGACACTCGCGAGGGCACCTTCCATCCCGGCGACGACGATCACCGCATCGGCGCCGGTCACGTCGTCGAGTCGGGCGAGGAAGCGATGCAGGCCACTGACTCCGACATCGGCGATGACCGTCGGGTCGAAGCCGTGCGCGCGAAGGGTGAGCTCGGCCTCGTGGGCCACGGGCAGATCGCTCGTCCCGGCAGTGATGACCAACACCTTCGACGTTCGGCTGACCGCAGGTTCGCGCCAGAGCATCGACCGGTTGGCCTCGCGTGCGATGCCGTGAACTTCGAGGCACGCCGCACGCTGAGCATCATCGGTTCGGGTGAGCAGCACCGGGCCGACGCCGTGCTCCAACAGTTCGCCCACGATCTTCACGCAGTGCTCGACGGTCTTGCCCGGACCGTAGACGGCTTCGGGCATGCCCTGGCGAAGCGCTCGGTGATGGTCGATGAGCGCTCCGTCGACATCCGCGAACGGGAGCCGGGTGAGGCGCGCTGCAGCGTCTGCTGGGTCGACCACTCCGGACTGGACGTCGTCGAGCAGCGCTCGCAACGTCACTGCGTCCATGCGGGGCTCCGTCGAGCGTCGGTCATCACGGATTCATCGTGCCAGAGAGCGGACCGGTTCCCCTACGCTGACGCGAATGTCGAGCACAGGCGTTGGCCGCGTCGGATTCTTCGGGCCGTTCGGAACGTTCACCCAGCAGGCGTTGCGCACGCAGCCTGACCTGGCGGCCGCCGAGCAGGTCCCGTTCCGCACCGTGCCGGACATCCTCGACGCCGTCGAGAGTGGTGCGGTCGACGCCGGCTTCGTGCCGATCGAGAACTCGATCGAGGGCATGGTCAACTTCACTCAGGATGCCTTGGCGTTCGACCACGATCTCGTGATCCAGCGCGAAGTCGTCATCGACATCGAACACTGCCTCGTCGCTCGCCCGGGCACAACCCTCGCCGACGTGACCACGATCCATTCGATCCCGGTCGCCACTGCGCAGTGCCACCGCTACCTCCGTGAAACTCTGCCGGAGGCCGACATCCGCGTCGCGAACAGCACCGCCGACGCCGCACAGACCGTCGCTGCGTCCGATGATCCAGGCATGGCGGCACTGTCCCCGCGCGTCGCTGCCGATCTGTACGGCCTCGACGTCATCGCCTCCGACATCGCCGACCACGCCGGGAACCAGACCAGATTTCTGCTCGTGGCACGCGAAGGCGTGCCCGCGCCGACCGGCCACGACAAGACCGCGTTGGTCATCTATCAACGCGCCGACGAACCCGGCTCGTTGATCTCGATCCTGCAGGAGTTCGCCGCCCGACGGATCAACCTGTCGAATCTGTTCAGCCGACCCACCAAGGACGGCGGGCTCGGCGACTACTGCTTCATCATGTACGCCGACGGCCACGTCTCCGACGAACTCCTCGCCGACACCATGCGATCGCTGCACGCCAAGCAGGCCAAGGTCAAGTTCCTCGGTTCGTACCCGGCCACCGGCGACGCCGCCGAGGCCAGCCGAGCCGACACCGGAACGCGCTGGGACGACGCCGACGCCTGGCTCACCGCCATCCGCGCCCAGATCAACTGAGTACTGACCGGCGGGGTAGCTTCGGCGGCATGTCGGAACAAGATGTTGCAGTCGTCACCGGAGCGAACTCGGGGATCGGTCGCGCCACCGCGATCCACCTCGCCCAGCAGGGCATGCGGGTGTTCGGAACGGTCCGCTCGGTCTCCAAGGCCGACAAGCTGCTCGCCATGGCCGAGAGCGCCGGCGTCACCGTGGAGGTCGCCGAACTCGACGTCGCCGACGACGAATCCGTCCGCGCCGGCTTTCGAGAGATCCTGGCCGGTGCTGGTCGCGTCGACCACCTCGTGAACTCCGCAGGTGTCGGTGGCAACGCCGTCGCCGAAGAGTGCCCGTCCGAGTTGTACAACGACGTGTTCAACATCAACGTCACCGGCGCAGTGCGATGCGCCCAACAGGTCCTGCCCGGCATGCGCGAACGACGCAGCGGCACCATCGTCAACATCACCTCGGTCGCCGGACGGATCGCTGCACTCGCCCAGTCGCCGTACGTCGCCTCCAAGTGGGCGCTCGAAGGTGTGAGCGAGGGCATGGCGCAGGAACTCGCCCCGTTCGGGATTCGCGTGGCGATCGTCGAGCCAGGGGTGACCAAGTCGGCGATCTTCGCGAAGAACATCGACACCCCGAACTCGACCGGCGCCTACGACGTCCACTACCGGAACATGTTCCAGTTCTACGCCGCCGGGTATCTGAGCGCCACCGATCCGTTCGAGGTCGGCAAGGTCATCCACGGTGCGATCACCACCGACACGCCGGTGCTGCGATACCCCGTCAGCTGGGCCGGCGAGGAGATGGCCGGCCTGCACGATCGGATCGACGACGCCGACTGGCTCGGTCTCGGCATGATCGAAGACCTCGATGAGTACATGGATCGATTCCAGGAGATCTTCGGCATCGACATTCGCACGCCGGCATGAGCGACACGGGCGAGCGGGGAGACGCTGGGGCGCTGAAGATCCTCACCGTCTGTTCCCACAATCGGACGCGTTCGGTGATGACGATGGCGATGCTGCAGCGAAACCTCGACGAACGGCTCGGAAGCGGCGCCGCCATCGTGCGGTCGCTCGGCTTCGGCCCCGAAGACATTCCGTCGATCCCCGACGCCGTCGACGCGATGCGACGCCGAGGATTGGACACGTCGGGCCATCGCAGCCGAAAAGTCACCAAGGACAACATCGAGCCGGCCGACCTCGTCCTCACCTCCGAGCGTGACCACGTCGTCAAGATCGCAGCGATCTCACCCGACGCGTACCGACGTTCGATGACGATGCCCGAGTTCCTCGCGTTGGCCGAAGCCAACGAACCCCTGCCGGGAGAGTCGCTGCGCGACTGGGTGATGGGCTTGACCGAGCACCGCACGGCTCGCGACTACATCAACGGTGACGTCGCGGAGATCTTCGACCCGACCGGCTCCGCCCCACGCGCCTTCGAGAAGTCGGTCGTCGGCATGGAGACGATGTGTGAGCAGGCGACCCGCCTGATCGCAGCCGTCGTCGACCCCGCGCCGGTCCGCAATCGGTTCGACTTCGACTGACAGAGTCACGAACGGGGCCTGACCCCATCCGTGATGATCTGCGACATCAGACCTCGGCGCTGAGTGGCGGGAGGTCGTCGATGAATGGTGCGAGGAGCGGGTCGATGTTCGGGCCGCGTCGCAGGTGGTTGCCGCCGTCGACCGGGAGGATCGCGCCGGTGATCCAGCTCGACTCGGGGCCGACGAGGAACCGGACGGCGGCGGCGATGTCGTCGGGCAGACCGCGCCGACCCAGGGGCATGTTGCGGCGATAGTCGGCATCGACGTCGTCGGTCGCCTGCAGTGCAGCGGACAGCTCGGTCTCGACGATGCCGGGTGCTACGGCATTGACCCGTACACCGAGGCCACCGAGTTCGTCGGCAGCGTTGCGAACGAGCATGTTCAGCCCGGCCTTCGACGTCGTGTACGACGACATGAACCGATGCGTGTGCGAACCGGCGATCGACGAGATCGCACAGATCGTTCCGCCGCCGTTCGCGACGAGCTTGGCGCCGGCGTGCTTGATCGTCAGGAACGCTCCGGTCAGGTTCGTTCGGAGGACCCGCTCCCACTCGGCGAGGTCCATCGTCAGCAGCGGCCCGGCTCCGCCCGTTCCAGCGTTCGCGATGGCGATGGTCAACGGAGCGTGCTCGTTCGCGGCATCGATCGCCGCGCTGATCGAGGCTTCATCATCGACATCGGCCACGGCCGTGCGGACCCGGTCGGCTGCTCCCAACTCGTCGGCGGCATCACCGAGCTTGGGGCCGTTGCGACCGACGAGGGTCACGATCGCGCCATCGGCGAGGAGGGCACGGGCAGTCGCGAGGCCGATGCCCGAGCCGCCCCCGGTGACGAGGGCGTGGTGTCCGGCAAGTGCGCCCGTTGCGTTCGTGGTGCTCGAGGTCATGGTGGTCATCCACCGATCATGGAGCGTGCGATCAGGAGGCGACGAACCGGTGCGAATTCGGGCCGCTAGAGCAATTGGCCGACGGCGTGGATGACGAAGCCGGCGAGACCACCGACGATGGTGCCGTTGATGCGGATGAACTGCAGGTCGCGACCGACCTGCAACTCCATCTTCCGTGCCGTCGATTCACCGTCCCACTTCGCGACGGTCGAGGCGATGATGTCGCTGACCTCGGTCCGATAGTTCTCGACGACGTAGGCGAGGGCATCGGACACCCAGCGGTCGATCTTGGCCTGCAGTTCCGGGTCGGCGGCGAGGCGAGCGCCGAGCTGCTGCAGGCTGGTCACCAGTCGGACCCGCAGCTCGCTGGTCGGATCGTTCGCCGCACTGATCATGCCGCGCTTCGCCTCGACCCACAGAGAGTCGATCCAGCGTCGCACCTCGGGGTGATCGAGCATCTCCTCCTTGAACGCCTCGCCCTTGGCCAGCAGCTCCGGGTCAGCGCGCAGTCGCTCGGCGAACGCGACGACGCGGACGTCGACGCTGTCGCGAATCTCGTGGTCCGGGTTGCGGCCGACGTCGGCGAGAAAGCTGGACACTGCCGTGTAGATCTTGTTGAAGACGCGATCGTCGATCGGCTCCGGCACCCACCATGGCGACTCCTCGTACAGGCGTTTGCGGAGGGTGACCTGGTTGTCGTCGAGGAAGCCGCCGATGCCGACGAGGACCGCATCGAGGAGTCGCTGGTGGTGGCCGCCCTCGACGGTCAGGTCGATCGCCTTGCCGACCAGGGGAGTGACCGGCGTGGCGCGAACCCGTGACTCGATGAGGTGTTCGAGCCCCTGTTGGATCTCGGCGTCGTCGAGCACTTCGAGCCCGCCGCGCAGCACATCCGCCACCGCGTCGCCGGCGCGAGTCGCGTTGGCAGGAACGGCGAGCCAGTCACCGGCGCGCTGGCCGATCCGCGCACCACGCAACCGCTCGTCGATCACTTCTGCAGTCAAGAAGTTGGACTCGACGAATTCGCCGAGGCTGCGACCGATCTCGTCCTTGCGTTTCGGGATGATCGCCGTGTGCGGAATCGGGAGACGCAGCGGGTGGCGGAAGAGCGCGGTGACGGCGAACCAGTCCGCGAGCGCACCGACCATCGCTGCTTCGGCGATCGCCCGGACGTAGCCGACCCATGCGCCCTCGTCTTCGTTGATCTTGGCGATGACGAAGATCACTGCGGCGATCACCAGGAGCGAGGTGGCGATCAGCTTCATCCGCCGCAGGCCGGCGGCCCGCTCGGTATCGCCGGGTGAGAGTAATTCGCCGTCGTGGGCGAGATCGGGGTCGGTCCGGTGGTGATCGGGGCGTTGATCCGGCTCGTGCGGCCGGGGCGTGGAAGGCCCTGTCGGAGTGGGTCCGGTCGGAGCCGAACGTGATGTGGACGACGACGGCGGGGGCAGGTTCACGCAGCGACGGTACCCAGCGTCGGACCGGCCGGGGGCGATCGGCCATGTGACCGGGGCCGGATGGGTCAGCGGTCGCGGAGGCCGATCGGGTGGCTGCTGAGGAAGCTGCTCGTGTAGCTGGCCAGGTTGCCGATGTAGTTGGCTCGTTCGTAGGCCGATGGATCGGCAGCCGAGGCAGCGGAGACGGCCCCGCGCATCTCGTCGACCGTGGTGTAGTCGTGCTCGCTCATCCACTCGCGCAGCTGGGCCTCGATCGTCTCCAGGTGCGCGGTGCCATGGCGGAGCAGCGCGGACGTGGACATCACCACATCAGCACCCGCCAAGATCAGCTTGGCAGCGTCGTATCCGCTGTGGACGCCGCTCGACGCAGCGATCGACATGGTCAGGTGCTCGCGCAAGATGCCCGTCCACCGCAACGGAAGACGAACCTCTTCCGGCGTGCTGAGGGCGACGCGCGGTGTCACATCGAGCGTCTCGAGGTCGAGGTCGGGGAGATAGAAGCGGTTGAACATGACGACGCCTGCGGCGCCGGCCTCCTGTAACCCGACGACGAACGACGCCAGCGAGGAGTAGTTCGGTGAGATCTTGACGGCGAGCGGGATGTTGATCTCCTCGGCCAACAACGCCACCAGCCCGAAGTGTTCGGACTCGATCGCTGCCCCCGAGACGATCGGGTCTGCTGCGACCGAATAGAGATTCAGTTCGATGGCGTCGGCGCCGGCGTCTTCGAGCAACGTGGCATAGCGCAGCCAGCCTCCGATGTTGGTCCCGTTCAAGCTGGCGATCACCGGGATGTCGAGTGCCGTCTTCGCCGCTTCGACGAGGTCGAGATAGCGGTCGACGCCGGTGTTGTACCCGTCGAGTTCGGGCAGCACCGACGACGCCTCGCCGAAGCTGTCCTGATACATGGTGAACAGCCGATCGATCTCGTTCGTCTCGTGTTCGATCTGCTCCTCGAAGAGCGACGGCAGGACGATTGCCGCCGCACCGTGCTGCTCGAGTTCGCGCATGCGGTCGACGTCACCCGTGAACGGTCCGGCCGACGCGACGACGGGCGAACGCAGCGGCAGGCCGAGATAGGTGGTGCGGAGGTCAGTCATCGTCGTTCGCGCTCGCTTTCGGATCTGCTGTCGGGTCCGGTGTGGGATCTGCACTCGGGTCGTTGGTGGGCGTCGCGTCGTGGCGTGCCGACAACTCGACGGCGACCGCCTCGTCGGGATGAGGGATCATCGCCATCGATCGTTCGAGCGTGCTGAGTTGTTCGTAGTAGCGCCAACGTTCGTCGATGTCGAGCTGGGCGAGATCGAGGAGCTCTTTCGACCGAGCGGGGTCGGTGCGGGCGAGCATGGCGTACCGCGCTTCTTTGAGTGCGAAGTCCGTGAGCGGGATGCTCGGTGCCGCAGAGTCGAGTTGGAACGGGTGCTCGTGCTCCTCGACGCTCGGGCGATAGCGGTAGAGCGGCCAGTACCCGGACTTGACGGCGTCCTTCTGGTGCGACATCGACGTGGTCATGTCGATGCCGTGGGCGATGCAGGTGGAGTAGGCGATGACGAGTGACGGGCCGTCCCATGCATCGGCCTCCTGCAGTGCCTTGACGGTCTGCACTTCACTGCCGCCGAGCGCGATCTGGGCCACGTACACGTTGCCGTAGCGGCGTGCGACCGCTCCGAGATCCTTCTTTCCGGTGGCCTTGCCGGCTGCCGCGAACTTGGCGACGGCTCCCATCGGTGTCGCCTTCGAGGCTTGTCCGCCGGTGTTGGAGTAGACCTCGGTGTCGAGGACGAGCAGGTTGACGTTGCGACCGCTGGCGAGGACGTGATCGACGCCGCCGAAGCCGATGTCGTACGCCCAGCCGTCGCCGCCGACGATCCACGTACTGGACCGGACGAGTTCGTCGGCGATCGCTTCGAGGATGCGGGCGCGTGGGTCGTCGATGTCGGTGAGCCGGGTCCGGAGATCGTCGACGCGCCGCCGCTGGGTTGCGATGGCGGCTTCGGTCGGCTGGGCGTCGGCGAGCAGCTCCTCGACGAGTTCGGAACCGACTTCGGTGGAGAGTTCCTCGACGAGTCGTCGGGCGTCGCGCTGGTGATGCTCGACACCGAGCCGCATTCCGAGGCCGAACTCGGCGTTGTCCTCGAACAGGGAGTTCGACCAGGCGGGGCCGAAGCCGTCGCCGTTCGCCGACCACGGTGTCGTCGGGAGGTTGCCGCCGTAGATCGACGAACAGCCGGTGGCGTTCGCGACGACGAGTCGATCGCCGAAGAGTTGCGTGAGGAGTTTGAGGTACGGCGTCTCGCCACATCCGGAGCAGGCGCCGGAGAACTCGAACAGCGGCTCGAGCAGCTGGCTGTTCTTGACCGAGTCATGGGTCACGGCGGAGCGATCGAGTTCGGGGATGGTGCCGAAGAAGTCCCATCGGCTGCGTTCGGCGTCACGGTGCTCAGACGCCGGACGCATGTTGATCGACTTGCGCTTGACCTCGGTCTTGTCCTTCGCCGGGCAGACGTCGACGCACACACCGCAGCCGGTGCAGTCGTCGGGTGCGACCTGGATCGTGAGGTGGTGGCCGACCAGTTCGCGGGAGCGGAACGACTTCGTCTTGAAGCCGTCCGGGGCGAGTTCGAGGGCAGGTTCCTCGTAGGCCTTCATCCGGATCGCGGCGTGCGGACACACGATGGCGCACTTGCCGCAGTCGATGCAGAGGTCGGGCTCCCACACCGGGATCTCGGCGGCGAGCTTGCGCTTCTCGTATCGCGTCGTGCCGCTCGGGAAGGTGCCGTCGACGGGCATCGCCGACACCGGGAGCAGGTCGCCCTTGCCGGCGATGAGTTGCATCGTGACCCGGTCGACGAACGAGGACGCAGCGACGCGTGCCGCCGCATCGAGTTCGTCCGTCGTGATCGTGGTTGTCGTGGTTGCGGTGGTTGCGGTGGTTGCGGTGGTTGTGGTGTTTGCGGCAGCGGCCGAGGCCGCGGCGGCCGGCACGGTGACCTCGACGAGTTCGTCGAGCGCTCGGTCGATGGCGGCGTGGTTCTTCTCGACGACGAGGCGACCTCGGCGTCCGTACGTGGACGTGATCGATTCCTTCATCGCGGCGAGCGCTTCGTCGCGCGGCATCACGTCGGACAGCGCGAAGAAGCACGGCTGCATCACGGTGTTGATGCGCCCCGCCATACCCAGCTCGCTGGCGACTCGCGCCGCGTCGATCGTGAAGACGCGCAGCTGCCGATCGAGGATCTCGCGCTGGATGATCGCCGGGAGATGCTCCCAGACCTCGTCGGCCGGGTACGGGGCGTTGAGGAGGAACGTGCCACCTGGCCGAGCGTTCTCGAGCACGTCGAACCGGTCGAGGAGCCCGAACTGGTGGCAGGCGACGAGGTCGGCCTCCTGGACGAGGTAGGTGGAGCGGATCGGTGCGGCACCGAAGCGCAGGTGCGACACCGTCATCGAGCCGGCCTTCTTCGAGTCGTACACGAAGTAGCCCTGTGCGTTGAGTCCGGGCTGGGTACCGATGATCTTCACGGTGGCCTTGTTCGCCCCGACCGTGCCGTCCGATCCGAGCGCGAAGAACACCGCCGAGCGGACATCTGCGTCGATTCTGAACGAGTCGTCGACGTCGAGACTGAGGTCGGTGACGTCGTCGACGATGCCGACCGTGAACCGCCGCTTCGGCTCAGCGGCGGCGAGTTCGTCGAACACGGCCTTGGCCATGGCCGGGGTGAACTCCTTCGAGCCGAGTCCGTACCGGCCGCCGATCACCGTCAACCGATCTCGGTTTGACTCGGCGAGCGTGGTCACGATGTCCTGGAACAGTGGCTCACCGACTGCGCCGGGCTCCTTGGTGCGGTCGAGGACTGCGATCGAGCGGACCGATTCGGGCAGTGCGTCGAGGAACGCCTCGACGGGGAACGGGCGGAACAGTCGGATCGTCACGACGCCGACACGTTCACCCTCGTCGACCAACTTCTCGACCGTTTCCCCGACGGCGCCGGCACCCGAACCCATCACCACGACGACTCGTTCAGCGTCCGGTGCGCCGTGGTAGTCGACGAGCCCGTAGCGACGACCCGTCAGCTCCTCCAACTGGTCGAAGGCCGCGGCGACCGCGCCGGGCACTGCGTCGTGGAAGCGATTGGCCGCCTCGCGAGCCTGAAAGAACACGTCGGGGTTCTGTGCGGTGCCGCGAATGCTCGGCGCACTCGGTCGGAGCCTGCGCAGCTTGTGCGCAACGACGTTCTCCTGATCGATGAGCGTGTCGAGCATCGCATCGTCGAGCAGATCGATGCTGTTGATCTCGTGGGACGTCCGGAAGCCGTCGAAGAAGTGGAGAAACGGCACGCGGGTACGCAACGTCGCAGCATGCGACACGGCGGCGAAGTCATGGGCTTCCTGCACCGAGCTGGCACACAACATCGCGAACCCGGTCGTTCGTGCAGCCATGACGTCGCTGTGGTCGCCGAAGATCGACAGCGCGTGGGTGGCGATCGACCGAGCGGCCACGTGGATGACCGTCGGCGTCAACTCGCCCGCGATCTTGAACATGTTCGGCAGCATGAGCAGCAGGCCCTGCGATGCGGTGAAGGTGGTGGCGAGGGCGCCGGTCTGGAGTGCGCCGTGCAAGGCTCCGGCGGCGCCGCCCTCGGACTGCATCTCGACGATCTCGGGCACTGCTCCCCAGAGATTCGGCTTGCCGGCGGCGGCCCACGCATCAGCGTGTTCCCCCATCGGCGACGCAGGTGTGATCGGATAGATCGCCACCGCTTCGGACACTGCGTAGGCGACGCGCGCAGCGGCCTCGTTCCCGTCGAGACAATCTGAGTTCACCTCTCGAGCCTTGCAAACTTCAGGACTCGTGACGACGGTACAAAGTCCTGATGTGGCGCGATCAGTACATCGGAGATCCTGCAGCGCTCACCGAAGGTCTGTCGCCGGCTGGATCAGGGGAGGCTGCGGACGCCGTCGACCGCGTCGGTTCGCGAGCGCACCGACGGGAAGTCGTCACGATGGGATTCGCGGTAGAGCGCTCGCGCCACCCCGGCAACCGGAATCGCCAGGGCTGCGCCGATCAGGCCGGCGATCGCTGCGCCGGCCAACGCTGCGCCGAGCGCGGCCAGTGCGCCGATGTCGACGGCGTTGCCGACGATCGTCGGCTGGATCGCGTTGTTCTCGATCACTTGGTACACCAGGAAGATGAGTAGGCAGGCCGTCCCGCGCAGCGGACTCTCCAAGACCGCCAGGATGATCAGTGGCGCCCAACCGATGATCGCGCCGACCTGTGGGATGAAGTTCCAACTGAACGCCCAGAGCGCGATCACGGCGGCGAGGGGGACACTGAACGCGAGTCCGAGCAGCAGGACCAGCCCGCCGTTCATCGCCGCCACGACCGCTGCACCAGCCACATAGCCACCAAGCGCCACCTTCCCTGCACGGGCCAGTCGCGTCACCTGCCGTGTGATGCGCGCCGGCACCCTGCGGTCGATCGCCCGGACCAGGCGCGGTCCGTCGAGCAGGCAGGACAGGGCAGTCAACGTCACCCAGAACGCTCCGATGACGCCGCCGCCGAGCAACCCGAAGGCCTGGCCGGCGACCGGGGAGCGGGTGAGCAGTCGCGGCACGTCCTGCTGGAACCGATCGATGCGTTCTTCCAGATCCGCATTCGCGATGTCGTCGCCGACGACGGGGAGCTCCGTCAGCGACTCGACGAGGTCCGGGATGCCCTCGTCCATGGGGCGGGCGTCGCCGAACGAGCCGGACGCGGTGACCAACAGTCCCGCGACGACACCGGCGGCACACAGCGCGAGGACGATGACGACGACGGCACGGGGCAGGTGCAGTCGGCGCTCCACCCACGACACCGGCCGATCGAGGCCGATGGCGATGAGGGCACCGACGACTGCCCAGACCAGAATCGGGCCGACCCTCGTGATCGCCAACTGCACGACGAAGGCGAGGACCACGAACGCCGTGATCTGCAGCGCCGTTCGACGTGAGAGCGTCAGACTGAGCGCGGCCGTTCCAGCAGTCCCGGACGAATGCTCCAGCACTGCTGGATCGGCGAGTTCCTCGAGCGCCGGCGGGGTGACCGGTCGCACCGGGGCCGTCGGAGTCGAATCGGTCCGAGGCGACTCGGAGGCGTCATCCAGACGGGCAATGTTCCGCTCCACATCGCTCTGACCCATCACGGTGACGATCCCGACCACCGCGAACATCGCCGCGATGGCACCGGGGATGCCCCCTGCCGTCAACCCGCAAGCGATGCCCATCGCGATCAGGAAGGACCCCGGCTTCACCGGGGCGACGACGAGATGCGCCCGGAGCAGGTTGACCGCGATCACTCCGGCGAGTGCGAGTGCTGCCACGACGACAGACGTGCGCGTCGATGTCTCGATCACGGCCAGCACGACGACCGGCGCCCACCCGACCACCGCACCGAGCAGCGGCACCGCCGACAGCAGCGCGGCCCAGACGCCGACGAGCGCAACGGCAGGAAGACCGAACGCCGCCGCCAGGCCCGCCGCGCTGACGCCGCTCCCGAACGCAACCAGTGCACTGCGCCGGAGGTACTCTGCACCGGCAGCGACACCGGAACCCCACATCTCACGGAGGTGTCGGCGCCGCTCGCGATCACTGGTCCAACCGGCGACCATGTCGACGATCGAGCCACCCTGCAAGGTGAAGAAGATGCTGAGCACGATGACGATCGTGAGCTCCGATGCACGTGTCGCGATGCCGGTGGCATCGTTCTCACCGATCACGGCGACCGTTCCCCAGTTCGCAGCCGCCTCGCCCAGGCGCTCGTCGAAGCCGCTTCGTTGCAGCAACTCGCTGGACTCACCGTCCACCTCCTCGATCTGGTCCCCGGCGAACTCGGAGAGTGCATCGGCTTCCGAACCGATCTGCTGGAGCAGGGCTCCTGTTGCGCCCAACAGCACGAAGAAGACCACGAGATTCAGCAACACCGCTGCCGCAGTCCTGCCGACGAGCCGTTGCAGCGCACGAACTGCGGGAGCGACCACGGCGGACAGGAGCGCGGCGAGGAGTGCCAGAGCGATCAGCTGTTGGGTGCGGTCGATCGCACGGAGCAGCAGAACGGTACCGACCACGATCAGCCCGAGCGCGATCAGCGATGACAGTGGAATCTCGACCTGCTGAACGCGTCGGCGGGACTCATCGAAGAACGCCGGACGCTCTTGGTCAGCGGGTACTCCGCTCGTCGACCCCTTGCTGTTCATTGCGTTCCGGTCGAGTTCGGGAGGGTCGAACCCGGCACGGTCGCGGCGGCACGGTTCGAGCGTTCCATCAGCTCGCGGCCGTACCAGAACGGGACGAGTTGTCCGATGGCGAACACGATGCCACCGAGGACGAGGAACAGTCGCATCAACGTCACGCTTCCGTCGAGGTCGTCCCGCGTGGTGACGGCGACGATGCGTGCGTCGTCGATGTTGCGTCGGTAGTCGGTGATCAGCGGTCCGGTCTCGTCCAGACTGCGATTGACGGCGTCGATGTCGGTCGCCAGTGCACGGATCTGCAGCTGCACGTCGTCGAGCGCCGTCTCGAAACCGTCGATGTCTTCGGAGGTCTGCTCGAATTCGGCCGGCAGCTTCTCGATCTCGTCGGCGACGGCTCCGATGGACTCACCCAACTCGCGTTCCGGCTGGTAGTCCGGAGCGAAGGGAATCGACGACAGATCGCCGAGGAGATCGTCGATCGTCGAGCCGACGTCTTCGAGTTGGCGGAGCGTGACACCGGCGTCGGTGAGCGTCGGGCCGATGGTGGTCGTCAGATCATCGATCTCGTCGACGACACCCGTGCCGGCTTCGAACGACTCGGCGAGTGCGTCGAGCGTTGCCGACGCTGTATCGATCGAATCGGTCGTTGCGAGCAACACCTGCTCGGCGAGATCGATCGAGTTCTCGACGGAGTCGAGCGCGCCGATCGTGACGTCGAGCGTGTCACGTGTCGATGCGTTCAGTTCACCGATCAGCCGCCACGCAGTGATGGTGCCACCGACAGCGACCAGGACTCCGACGACCGAGATGATGGACAGGATCCTGCCGACGCGGTGTTCGGTCGTCGTGCTCTCGCCGTGGTTCATCTGCTTCACTCCACTCGCAATCGTCGGGCCAACAGCAACCAGGACGCCGCCGTGAAGACGAGCGCGGTGACGCCCAGCCCGATCAGGTCGATCGTCGCAGCGGCATCGCCACGCAGCATCACGTCACGGAGGATCCGCGTTCCGTAGGTCACGGGCATGATCCACGACATCAGCTTGGCCGGATACCGGAACGCATCCAGGTCCAGGAAGAACCCGCTGAAGAAGAGTCCTGCGAGCAGCGCCAACAGCGCGTACTGCACCGCCTGGGTGTCCGAGCGGGAGACCATCGAGATCAGGGTTCCGAGACCGATCGACGACACGATGAGGCCGAACACGCCGAGCACGACCCAGCCCGGGTCACCGCGGAACGGCACGCCGAGTCCGAAGCGCATCGCACCGATGAGCAGCGCGGACACCACTGCTCCGACGAGCGTGAATGCAGCGAACTTGCCGAGCAGCACGCGGCCCGCTCCGATGGGACCTGCCTGGAACAGTTCGAAGACTCCCTTGGACCGGTCGCTGACGAGACTCATCGCGGCGAATGTCAACACCATGTGCTGGAGGAGCAGTGCAATGGCAGCGGGTGCGAAGAAGTCGCTGATCGACACCCGCTCGCGTTGCAGGTTCTCGGTGTCACTGGCGAACGGGCGCACGACGACTGCCGGATCGAGCGTGGTGACCGATGATCCGCTCGCCTCGACGGTGTCGAGCGCTGCGTTCAGCGACTCGACCTGCTCGGCGTCGACATCGTCGGACTCGGCGGCGCGCGCCGCGAGGTCGCCGAGCGCTTCGCTGTCCGATGCCAACCGGTCGAGCTGCTCCTGCTGCTCGGTCGAGCTGCCCAGTTCGGCCGAGAGCTGCGACGACAAGTCGACGACGGTCGACAGGGCGCCGGTCGACGTCTGGAGTTCACCTGACACGCGTCGTGCCTCGTCGGGGTCCTCGGCTGCCACTGCAGCGGCGAGTTCGTCGAGCAGCTCGGTCGTCGTCGCGATGCTCTGCTCGTAGGGAACGAGGGCTTCCTGAGCAGTTCCGACAACCTGCTGCAGGATCCGAGCGTTCAGTTCCTGGACGGCGACTTGGGCTGACACGTCGACGGTGGTCTGCTGGATCGGGTCGATCTTGTCGTGGAGCACCGTGATGACGGCCTGCTCGCCGGCCAACACCGCCTGGGCCGGGTCCTGCGGGAAGATCACGATGAGGTCGACATCGCCGGCGTCGAGGGCGGAGCGGGCAGCGATCAGGTCACTGGTGTAGCCACTGAACTCGATGTACTGGTCCAACTCGTCGGCGAACTCGTCGACGGATTGCTCGTACACGCTGTCGGCGGGTCCGACGAACACCGTCGTGAGGACCGTCTTCTGCTGGTCGAATCCGGCGGCGAAGAGCGCGAGGACGACGAATGGTCCGACGACGAGGATGAGCACGAGTCGCGGCTGCCGGGCGATCTCCAGGATCTCCTTGCGGACGAATCCGACGAGCTGGATCAGCCAGGTGAGTCGACCGCCGTGCTTGCCGTCTGCAGCACGGGAGTCGTTGCGTGCGGTGTCTGGAGGAGCCGAGCTGCTCATGAGGTCGACACGACGTCGTCTGATGCGTCGGCTCCGACCAGCTCGATGAACACGTCGTCCCAGTCGACGGGACCGCCGTCGCTCGCCGTCGCGCTGTCGCCGAACGCTCTCGCCTTGAGCTCGTCGGGGGTTCCGTATGCAGCGACACGGCCCTTTGCCAACATCGCGACCGAGTCGCAGTCAGCGGCTTCGTTGACGTACTGCGTGCTGATCACCAGCGTCGTGCCGGCGTCGCGAAGTCGACGGAAGTGTTCCCAGAACCGTCGTCGCAGGATTGGATCGATGCCGGCTGTCGGTTCGTCGAGCATCAGCACCGCCGGTCGGTG
>RCMY010000348.1_pt1 | contig 55902 bp, 52 predicted proteins | sample 2041341 | NCBI WGS metagenome assembly RCMY01 (sample SAMN09708234, study PRJNA481090) | Marine sediment metagenome, whole genome shotgun sequencing project.
GACCTTATAGAGTTATCTGGTTATTATCAAAAACCGATAGGTGATTGGTTGTTAAAGGTTGGTGGCTCGGTTGCCAATAGAAAGTTTGACGATGAAGACGATCGCGTTGATGCGCTGTTGTATTTAAAAGCGCAATTGGCTTTTTAAATTATTTAATTGCAAAATGGCTGCTGGCAAACTCTCCCACAGCAGCGCTTTGTAAGCGCTGTCTTATAGTGCGTAGGCTAAAAGCAAGGTTTGCCAATTCTCTGGTGTAAAGTGATAAGGCTTATGCTGGTTACTTAACAACCCTTGCTGTTTTTGCAAAGAACGGTGTAAGCGAGCTAAATTTTGTGCTTTCCATTCCCCATCTTTTTTAATTGCGCATTTATCAAAGTCAATTAAATACACAGTTGTTGTAGCGTTATTGCTTTGTAATAGAATATTTTTAACGTTTATATCGTAGTGGCACACATTCAGTTTATGCATACGTTTTATTTGTAGGCCTATTTCGTGCCAAGTCTCATCGGCAATAGGCTGCGTTTGTAATATTTGATGCAGTTCGTTCGCCTGCGGTACCACCTCAGTAATAATATCCGCACGATAGAAGATACCTGAGCGAGTTACTTTAGCTGCTATGGGTGCAGGAACATTAAGCTGATGCCGCTTAAGAAAGTCGAGCATGCTTAATTCTTGATAGCATCGCGTTTGCTTAAGACTGGTGTAGATAAATTGGTCGGATGATAATTTTGCAATTAACCCGCCACGACGATAATGCCTAAGTGCGTATTGCGTTTGGCTTACTGCTGTAGAAGACATAAGTTGCGGCAAACTAAAAAAATAAACTTTTCCACGGCCCAGCATTTCTTGCGTAATTAAGCCCTTAGTTTGCAGAGCGCGCACGTCAAAACAAGCCTTATCTATAGACAACGATTGTCCTATTTCAGTCAGTAACACAATGTCAGTTTCTGAGTGTAGGCTGTGGATGTGTGGATCAAGCATAGGCGTTCAGGCGGTACTCATTGTTAAGGTGTATTTAAAACAAAAACACTGTTTTTTCAAAAGGTTTTAGGTAGTATGTTGAACATATTAACCCCGTTATGCAGAATAATCATCATTCATGTCTGAACAATTTCGACTTTGTATCCTTAGGCTCTCTGCCATTGGTGACGTTTGTCATGCTGTTGCAATGATAAATGTTATTCAAAAACACAAACCGCAAATCCGTATAACTTGGGTGATTGGTAAGATTGAGTACCAATTGGTAAAACACTTACCTAATGTACAATTTGTGGTTTACGACAAACAGGCCGGTAGCCAAGCGCGCAAAAATGTAAAAGAAGCTTTAGCTGACACAAGATTTGATGCCTTATTTGTGATGCAAGTGGCATTACGCGCTACTTGGCTGTCACGCGTGATAAAGGCTAAGCGCCGTATTGGCTTTGATTATAAACGCGCCAAAGAAGGCCATTCTTTATTTGTTAATGAACGCATTGCGCCAAGAACTCACGCTCACGTACTAGAAGGATTCATGGGCTTTGCTGAAACTTTGGGTGTACCTGCTTTAGAAAAACCTAAATGGCATATTCCTCTTCAGCAAGACGATACTGCTTGGGTACAAGAACACTTAACCGCAAGGTATGCCGTTATTAGCCCAGCGGCATCTAAAGAAGAACGTAACTGGTTACCTGAGCGCTATGCCTTAATAGCGGACTACTTAGCCGCGCAAGGTCTGCAGGTCGTATTATGTGGCGGGCCAGGAGATCTTGATAAGCGTACTAGTGATGCTATTTTACAACATACCGCCAATGTTTCGCACAATTTAGTCGGACAAACCTCTTTATTGAAGTTATTGGCGGTGCTTAAGCATGCGGTATTAGTGGTTGCGCCCGACACCGGGCCTGCTCATATGGCGACAACACAAGGCACCCCTGTTGTTGGTTTGTATGCCCACAGTAATCCGCGCCGAACGGGGCCATATAATTCGTTACATACGACTGCGTCGGCATACGACCAATGTGTTCAAAAACAGTATGGTAAGCCTTGGCAAGAATTACCTTGGGGTAAGCGCGCTAAGGGTAGCGCCTTAATGAGTGAAATAAGCGTGTCGGAAGTAAAAGCCATGATACAAAAAGTACTCAATCACTCCGCTTAAAATACGGCAGAACAATCTAGAGGTACTAAAAGGCAATATTCCCTGACAAAATCGCTAAATTATAAACAAACTATTTTATATTTAGTAATTGTGTCCTACGCAATCTACTATAGACTTTACATAATCGAGGTGTTTATTGCCTCATCTTTTTAAAGTTGCATATAAATGCGACACAGTTTGCGGAGAATTAAAATGTCAGACACTTTTATTCAATATCTACAAGCTCAAATAGACGACACTAAAGCGCAGGGTCTTTATAAAAAAGAGCGCGTGATAACGTCGCAACAGTTTTCTAGTATCCACATAGAAAGTGGTCAAGAAGTGTTAAATTTTTGTGCTAACAACTATTTGGGCTTAGCCAATCATAGCGATTTGATACAAGCCGCTAAAGAGGGATTAGATTCGCACGGATTTGGCGTAGCAAGTGTGCGCTTTATATGTGGTACCCAAGATATTCACAAACAACTAGAAGCAAAAATTAGTGATTTTTTGGGCATGCAAGATACTATTTTGTACCCTTCGTGTTTTGATGCTAACGGTGGTTTGTTTGAAACCATTCTAACGGCGGATGATGCCATTATTTCAGATTCTTTAAACCATGCCAGTATTATTGATGGCGTTAGGTTATCTAAATGTAAGCGCTATCGCTATCAAAGTAACGACATGCAGGCCTTAGAAGAACAGCTTAAACAAGCAACAGGCGACGGCGCGCGCTTTAAACTGATTGCGACCGACGGTGTATTCTCAATGGATGGTGTTATTGCAAATTTAAAAGGCGTATGCGATTTAGCCGATAAATATGACGCTATGGTAATGGTTGATGATTGTCACGCCACTGGATTTGTAGGTGAAAATGGCAAAGGCAGTCACGAGTATTGCGGGGTAATGGGACGGGTAGATATCATTACCGGTACACTTGGAAAAGCCCTTGGCGGAGCATCCGGTGGCTATACCTCAGGCAAAAAAGAAGTGGTTGAATGGCTTCGTCAGCGTTCACGACCTTATTTATTTTCAAATTCAGTAGCGCCGCCCATTGTTGCGGCATCGTTAAAAGTATTTGATATGATGAAACAAGGAAATGACTTACGCGCTAAACTCCGCAATAATGCAAAGCATTTTAGAAGTCGCATGCAAGCCGCTGGCTTTACTATGTCGGGAAAAGATCATCCTATTATTCCGGTTATGTTAGGTGATGCAAAATTAGCCAGTGAAATGGCCGATAAACTGCTAGAGAAAAATATCTATGTGGTAGGGTTCTCCTTCCCAGTGGTGCCCAAAGGGCAGGCTCGTATTCGCACACAAATGTCAGCCGCACATAGTATTGAACAAATTGATCAAGCCGTAGATGCTTTTATTGAAGTGGGTAAGCAGCTTGGCGTAATAGATGATAATGGTGCAGTAGAACGTGGAGCCTCAGTATGAAAGCGTTAGCGAAAACACATCGTGAAAAAGGTATTTGGTTAGTTGACAATCCAATTCCTGAAGTTGGCCACAATGATTTAATGATCAAAATTCGTAAAACTGCCATTTGCGGCACCGATATGCACATTTATAATTGGGATGAATGGTCACAAAAAACGATTCCCGTGCCGATGATTGTTGGGCATGAGTACGTGGGTGAAGTGGTTGAAATGGGCTGCGAAGTAAAAGGCTTTAAAATTGGTGATAGAGTATCGGGCGAGGGCCACATTACCTGTGGATATTGCCGTAACTGCCGAGCTGGAAGAATCCATTTATGTCGCAACACCATTGGTGTGGGCGTGAATCGTCAAGGCTCTTTTGCCGAGTATTTAGTGATACCCGCCTTCAACGCCTTCAAAATACCGAAAAATATTAGTGACGAACTTGCGTCTATATTTGATCCCTTTGGCAATGCGGTACACACGGCACTGTCTTTTGATTTAGTGGGTGAAGACGTTTTAATTACCGGAGCAGGCCCCATAGGTATTATGGCCGCTGCAGTGGCTAAGCATGTGGGGGCGCGCTATGTTGTGATTACTGACATCAACGATTATCGTCTAGATTTAGCTAAGAAAATGGGCGCAACCCGTGTGGTCAATGTCGCAAACGAGTCTTTAGCTGATGTAATGAAAGAGCTAGGCATGACCGAAGGGTTTGATGTGGGTCTTGAAATGTCGGGCGTACCTTCAGCCTTTAGCGATATGTTGGCGAAAATGAACCATGGCGGCAAAATCGCTATGTTAGGCATTCCACCGCAAAGTGTTGCCATTGATTGGAACCAAGTCATTTTCAAAGGTCTAACCATAAAGGGCATTTATGGTCGAGAAATGTTCGAAACTTGGTATAAAATGGTCAGCCTACTACAAAGTGGGTTAGACTTGTCACCAATTATTACGCATACAATGCCTGTCAGCGAATTTCAGGCGGGTTTTGAAATAATGGGCTCGGGTCAGTCAGGGAAAGTTATTCTTGATTGGACCGCTTAATATAAAAGCGTTTGTTAGCCGTATTTGCAGTTTAATTTAATTACATTGGGGTATTAATGCAACAGTTTCAACATATTTCACCCGAACAGACAAAGGACAGATTAAGCAAGGGTGAAATTAAAGTTGTCGATATTAGAGACGACCAGTCATTTGAGTTAGGGCGCATACCAAGTGCTTTTCATTTAAGCAACGGCAGCATGACACAATTTGTTAATGAGCATGACTTCTATACGCCTGTGGTAGTTTGTTGCTATCACGGCATTAGTAGTCAACAAGCGGCGCAATATCTTATCCACCAGGGTTTTGAAGACGTATATAGCATGGACGGTGGTTTTGAAGCATGGCGTGCAAACTATGAATTTGAGACCGGCACCTAATGCCCACACCATTAATACGATTTTCGCAACAAAAGCCGGCACAATTGCTCTTAGTTTACTTGAAGCACGAGGGTATTGAGGGTCAAATAACACCAAAAAGTGGGCTTGATAATGCCCATTCTTTTGAGCAATTAAAATCACCTAAAGATAATATTCAGCCACATTTAACCGTGTACGAATTATCAATTGATAAGCCTGACGATATTGACCGCGCGATTACCATTGCCAATGAGTTTTTTGCCAATCCAAATGCAAGTAAATACCAACAGGCTGCATGGGATATAGGCGAAACCGCACCGCGTACTTCTTCTGGTTCTTTATTGCAAGGTTTTGATATTCAAAGCTTACGCGACTGGAAAAAGCATATTTTTACGCACACAGTGGCCATACTTTGTATTGTTATATATGCATTTATGGCGCTAGGTTATGACAACCAAATATTCGCCAGCCTAAAAATGCAGTACTTTACTGAAATTTCGCAAAATCATGAATGGTGGCGTTTGTTCGGTCCAAACTTTATGCATGGCTCGGCGGTTCATCTTATCTTTAACGTGTGCTGGTGGTGGTTACTAGGCAGTAAAATTGAACGTATGTTTGGCACCAGTAGCTTAATTATTTTCTTTGTTATTTCGACCCTAGCCGCTAACGTATCGCAGTTGATGTTTTCAGGTCCCAATTTCTTAGGTTTGTCAGGCGTTATTTATGCGTTATTTGGCTTTATTTGGTGGATTGGATTTTTACGTCCAAACTGGGGTTTAACCTTACCAAGCGGCATTATTAACTTCATGTTAGTGTGGTTAGTGATTGGTTACTTTGATGTGTTGTGGGTATCTACAGCAAACGAAGCGCATACTTTTGGATTGATCTCTGGCTGTTTAATGGCGTTGCTAATGCACATAACCAGTAAAGTAGCGGCTAACAAAAAAAGCCGTTAGCGCAGTGCTTAGTTTGTGCACCGCGCTTTACTAAATAATTGCCTTAGCCTAGCCCTGACGCAAGTATTTGGTAAAAATAATGTCTTTAATAACTTCATCGCCGGTTTCTTTCAATAAGATAGCGCGAAATCGTTTTAATATTTTTCGACGCATATCTTCTCTGCCCGTAAGTGAGCGCACGTTTTGTTCACTTTGCGCGCCTACTACCTCTATAGCGGTGGCCCGTAATAAAGGCATGTGCTGCTCTATGTGCATAATAAAGCTAGGATTATCTAACATAATTTCAATGGTTAGTCGCAAATACCCTAGTTTTTTAGCGTTATCGCTCGTGTAGTTGGTGACAATGTCAGGATCTAGCGCAATATAAGCATATGAGCCTGATACGGTATCTTGCGCACTAGCCTTGAGTGATATGGTACTTAGTGTAAAGGCAAAGGCCAACAATAAAACAAAGGCATTTGTTTTAAAAACAGATAAATTACTTAGCATTTTTGTTTACTCGTAGTCTTAAATAAACTCAGTGTGATAGACTTTATATATCGGTAATTAACGTAAAAACTGCAGTCTTGATTAAACAAAAAGTATTTCCTTTCACCATGCCGGTTAAATGGCAATCTCCTTTTGATGTGACGTGCCTGACTCCGAAACTCGCTGATTGGCTACTTAATACAGGGTCATTAACTGAGCGTTTGCAAGCGCTTACCACCCATTTTTCGGTTGCGGTGTTAGGCCAGGAAGTCTTAGATATGGACATATCAGAGAAACGCTTGTTGAGTACCCAATGCAATCAAAAGTGGCAAATCCGAGAAGTGTTGTTACAAGGCCGCAGGGCAAATAGTGAAGATCTTGAAAGTCAAAAAAACTGGGTGTTTGCGCGCAGCGTTCTGCCGCACGAGCTATGTACTTCGCAGTGGGCTAATTTGGGCAATCAACCCCTTGGCAAACGCATTTTTAATGACAACAACTTTGTGCGTAGCGAATTTGAAATAGGGCAATTATTTTACCATCCACTTACGCAGCAAGCCTTTGCGCAAGATCAAGCTTGCTGGGCTAGACGATCAAAATTTACCATTGCACAATATGAACTTATCGTTGCAGAAGCGTTTTTACCAGATAGCCCTTGCTACTGGTAAACGATAGCAGAAGCTTATATTGTAAGTTTTCATTACTAATAATTACTGTCTTTATGCAATTTTTTACTAAACAGGCAACACATCATGCTGGCGCTTAAGCTTAAGAACAAGTCATATTACTGGCAACTGATGCGAGCAGATAAACCCATCGGTATATATTTATTATTATGGCCAGCTTTATGGGGCCTAATATTTGCCGCTAAAGGCATTCCACAGTGGCATATACTGGTTATATTTAGCCTTGGCGTAATTGTTATGCGAAGTGCCGGCTGCGTGATAAACGATTACGCCGATCGCAACCTTGATGGCGCGGTCGAGCGCACCAAAAATCGTCCGTTACCGGCTGGAAAAGTGTCTGCAAAAGAAGCCAAACACTTATTTGCGCTGCTTATACTTATTGCTTTTGGGCTGGTGTTATTTTTAAGCGCAGAAACGATTGCACTGTCGGTAGTTGCCTTGTTACTGGCGAGTCTTTATCCCTTTATGAAACGTTACACCCACTTTCCACAAGTTGTGTTAGGCGCGGCGTTTGGTTGGTCAATTCCAATGGCATTTATGGCGGTAACTGGCGCGTTACCCAATTGGATGTGGTGCTTATATATAGCAAACTTGTGCTGGACAGTCGCTTACGATACGCAGTACGCAATGGTTGATAGACGCTTTGATATTGCCGCGGGTATTAAATCTACGGCGGTATTGTTTGGGCGCTTAGACCTACTGATGATCGTTATTTTGCAAACAGTCACTGTGTGCCTGATGGCTTGGGTGTTTTATGTCAATCAACTGCCGCTATATAGCTATATTGGCTTGGGCGTAGTAGCCGTGCTATTTGGTTATCAGTATTACTTATGCAAAAATCGCGAAGAAGCAAGGTGCTTCACCGCGTTTTTACACAATAACTGGGTGGGTATGGCCATTACCGTTAGCATTGCACTAGCTTATCTAGGCACCTAAATTTACTTATCAGCTTTGTTTTCGAGCGCGTCTTGTGTAGGTTCAAGTGCGGCAAGTCGTGTTTCAAGCGCTTCTAATTTTTCGCGCGTTCTAATGAGTACTTGGCTTTGAATATCAAATTCTTCACGACTTACAAAATCGAGCTTGTTAAGCTGAGCTTGTAGTATTTGTTTCACTTTCTCTTCAGCCTCACCGGCCATGTTTTTCACGCCCGAGGGGATAGCATTTGAAATATTTCTCGCAATTTCTTCGAGTTTTTTTGGATCAAGCATTAGGATTCCTTTATTCAACTTGTGCATTCGTTATCTATTGTAGCCATATAGACGAAAGAAAACACGCTCAATTCATATTGTTTTGTTATAATTTGTGTCGGTCATTTTACAGGTAGTTAATTAGTTAATATGCGATTAAACGAAGCCCAACAACAAGCGGTAGAATATATTAGTGGTCCTTGCTTGGTGTTAGCCGGCGCGGGGAGCGGTAAAACACGCGTTATCACTAACAAAATTGCTTATCTTGTTAACGAATGTAAATATAAACCTAGCCAAATAGCGGCGGTAACCTTTACCAATAAAGCGGCACGCGAAATGAAAGAAAGAGTCGCGCAAACCTTGGGTAAAAAAGCCTCGCGTGGATTAAAAGTCTCTACTTTTCATACCTTGGGTTTGAATATCATTAAAAAGCACGTGACAACACTCGGATATAAAGCGGGTTTTAGTCTATTTGATGATAAAGACAGTTATGCTTTGCTTAATGATCTAACCCGCGACAATTATGACGGTGATAAAGACGAGCTTAGTCATTTACAAAAAAGCATTTCAAATTGGAAAAACGAGCTCATCATGCCCGCCAATGCCATGCAATTACATGGTAAAAGCACAGGTGTTGAGGCCGAACACGCCAAGTACTATCAAGAATACGCGCGCCATATGAAAGCTTACAATGCGCTAGATTTTGACGACCTTATTTTATTACCAACCTTATTATTCCAAGAACACCAAGCAATCCGTGAAAAATGGCAAATGGCAATTCGATACTTGTTAGTTGATGAGTATCAAGACACCAACACCAGCCAATATCAATTGGTCAGGCTGCTTGTAGGCGAGCGTGCGCGGTTTACTGTAGTGGGTGATGATGACCAATCTATTTATTCATGGCGTGGTGCGCAGCCTAAAAACTTGAGTTTACTTAAAGAGCATTATCCGCAATTAAAGCTCGTCAAGCTTGAGCAAAATTACCGCAGTAGCCAACGCATTTTGCACAGCGCAAATATTCTTATTCAAAACAACCCGCATTTATTTGATAAGCGATTATTTTCAGAATTAGGGCAGGGCAATAAGCTTAAAGTGTTAATTGCAAAGAATGAAGACCATGAGGCCGACAAGGTTATTGCCGAGTTACTCGCGCACCGGTTTATGAACGATACCTCGTATAAAGACTATGCCATTTTATATAGAGGCAATCATCAATCTCGCGTATTTGAAAAAGTGTTGATGAAAAACCGTATTCCTTACCAAATTAGTGGTGGCACCTCATTTTTTGGCCGCGCCGAAATAAAAGACACCATGGCTTATTTGCGGGTGCTGACGAATCAAAATGACGATAATGCCTTACTACGCATTATTAATACGCCCACTCGCGGAATAGGCCGGGCCACCTTAGCCAAAATAGGCGAGTTTGCGAATGCAAACGCATGTGGTTTGTTCGAAGCAATGTGTCATCCTCAAATAAACGCGGTGCTAGGCGATAGAGCAGGCGCTAGCGTGCAAGCGTTCGCCAAATTAATGGTAATGACAAGCGATAATGCAACGCGAGGCGATACCCAAGCCGTGCTGCGTGACTTTATAAAATCGCTGCAGTATGAGGAGCATTTATACGCACAGGCGGCCAGCCCAAAAGCAGCTGAAATGGGGATGAATAATGTATCGACTTTATTTAAATGGGTGCAAGACTTACTCAAAGGCGATTCTTTAAATGCGCCTATGACCTTGCCAGAAGTAATCCAACGTCTAACGTTACGCGATATGATGGAGCGTGGTGAAGATGACGGTGACGCCGATCAGGTTCAGTTAATGACATTACATGCATCCAAGGGTTTAGAGTTTCCCTATGTATTTATGGTGGGCATGGAAGAGGGCCTACTGCCGCACCAAAGTAGCATAGATGAAGATAACATAGATGAAGAACGCCGCTTAGCCTATGTAGGCATAACGCGTGCGCAAAAAGAGCTATTTTTTACAATAGCAAGAGAGCGCCGTCAATACGGTGAATTTATAGAGCCCCAACCGTCACGTTTTTTATATGAATTGCCAGCCGACGATGTCGAGTGGGAATGGCAGAAAAAAGAAGACACGCCCGATGAACGTAAAGCAAAAGCGGCAAAAGGTATTGCCGCGCTAAAAAGTATATTCGACTAGCTTACACGAAGTATCTACTTTTTTAGGCGCATTAATATAGTTGCCTTGGGAAAAGTGACAGCCAATTTCCGCTACTTCTTGCAGTATTAAGCTGTCGTTTACACCATTAGCGATCACGCCAATGCCCATTTCGTTGGCAACAAGTACAATAGATTTCGCTAATCGATAATACTTCTCTGACATATTGAGGCTATTGACTAACTTTTTATTCAATTTTAAGTAATCAAAATCGTATTTAAACAAGTGATTAAGCTCACCTGACTGGCTTCCAAAGTTATCTAATACCAATGTAACGCCCAGTAACTGAAGTTTATTAAGCATGGCGGGTAAGTATTTTGTAAAGCGAGTAAGCGCATGCTCAGAAATTTCTATGACTAATAAATCGCTACTTATTTCACTGGTTTCAATTTGGTGCACTAAATCTTCAAATGATGACTTATGTAACAAGTGTTCAATAGTAAGGCTAACGCCAATTTTGGCATGCTTAAACTTAGGCGCGCGTTGCCAAGAGTGTAATATTCGCAAAGCTTCAGCCATAAGCTGTTTATTAATAGCGTAGGTAAGCCCGCATTTATCAGCAAGTTGCCAAAAACTCTCAACATCGACACAAGTGGCATGGTGAGGCCAATAAATGGTACATTCGTAAAACAAAATACTGTCGTCGCGCAAGTGCTTTATAGCTTGAACGGCATATTCAAACTCACCTGCTTTAAAGGCATTTCGAAATGCTACTTCATCGTCTATCTCTTCCATCAATTGATTGCGCATACTGATGTCAAATAGTACATAGCGATTGCGACCCAAATGTTTTGCTTGATACATCGCAGCATCGGCATCGCGCATTATATTGTCGGCATGCATATAGTCTTTGGTAATTTCGGCTATGCCAATGCTGGCGCCAGAAAAGACTTCTTTTTCTTCAATAACGAAAGCTTTACTCATGGTATTCACTATACGCTGTGCAATCGCTTCTACATCGGCTACACAATGAAAATTATCGACTAAAATCACAAACTCATCGCCACCTATACGGGCAAGTAAATCATGGCCACGTTTGCAGTCACCAATCCGGTTTGAGGCCTCAATTAAAAATTCATCACCCGCGTGATGGCCAAGCGTGTCATTTATTTTTTTAAAACGATCTAAATCGATAAATAACAGTGCAAAGTTATGTTCGGGGTAACGTTGCTTACTCGCAATTGCCAGTGCCAAACGGCAATTGAACATGACTCTATTGGGTAAGTTTGTTAATCCGTCGTGATGCGCATCGTAGGTCAGTTTGAGTTCAATTTCTTTACGCTGTTCAATCTCTTTTTTAAGTGATTGATTTGATTCGTTAAGTTCGGCAGTTCGTTCTTGTACTTTTATACTAAGCTGTTGATTATAAATGACTAATTCATGGGCTGCTTCACGGCGTTCAATGGCAACCGAGATATGTTGTGAAACAAAGCGCAGTAAGCTTAAATCGCTTTCGTCATAGTCTTCGCCTTCACCATAAGTTTGTACTGCAATAATACCTTTAACTTCATTGTCGACCATAAGTGGTGCGCCCATCCACGAATTGCCTTCTTCAAGCATGCGGATAACAAACTTGCGATCTACCTCATGATTTTCAACTAGCTCATTTATTTTATGCCCATCAACTAACAGAGTTTCCTTACTTCTGATAACAAATTCAGTTAATCCCCTCGTCAATTTTCGTGTACTGTGAAAGTCTTGCTCACGCCCTATAAAATAGGGGAATTGCAGATTTTGCAAAGTGCTGTCTAGAATTGCAACATAACAGTTCTCGGCATTTATTAGTTGTTTAATAGCGTGATGCAACTTGCTATAAAAATCAATGATATTACCCTCAGCTTTAGTGGATAATTCAGAGATATCAAATAACGTTTTTTGCAATTTTTCCATGCGCGCACGTTCAAGAACCTCTTCTTCTAGCGCATGGTTGGCGGTGACTAATTGATTGGTGCGTTGGGCAATAAGTGACTCAGTTAAATCACGTTGAATAACACGATCCCGTGCAATCACAATATGCTGAGATATAAACACCAGTATTTCTAAATCATCTGCATCATATCGTATGTTGTCGTTATAGCTTTGCACTACCATTGCGCCAATTACTTGATTGTCACGCATTAGCGGCACGCCTAATAAATCTACAGGAGGGGTACCCAAAATTTCAAACTGATGTTTGGTTTGTAGTGCTTTAAAATTTTCTTTTGTTAAAACGAGACTTTCGCCAGAGCGCAATACATGGGCTGTAACGCCGTTTTTAATTTGATCGTATGACAGGGTTTTGATGGGATCTTGATCGCGCTCATCAACAAAATATTCAAAGTGAATTTTTTGTGACTTGGGGTCATAAAAAGCCACAAAGAAATTGTTGGCCAGCATAAACCCAGCCACAATATCGTGGATTTCAGCATAGAAACTATCAAAATCATCTAGCGAGCTCGCTAGCTCGCTAATATGGAATAAGGCCTTTTGAATACGTTCTGAGCGTTTGTATTTTTCAGTCAGACTTTGCAACTGAGGGATCAATGCTCTCAGTTCATTTTCTGTCAACTCGCCAATAATCTCTTTTTTCTGCATAAACCAAATCAATCCACAGATTCGAGATTAAGGGCAAGTTAGAGCGTTTAAGCCTTAGATACCCTCAATCATATAGTCAATCGCGGCTTTAATCTCATCATCACTACAATCGCCACACGTTCCTTTTGGCGGCATTGCATTGATACCAGTAATGGCGTTTTTCCACACTTGATCATAACCTTTATCATCAAGGCGTGGCTGCCAATCGGCCGCGTCATGTGTTTTCGGTGCACCTAGCACACCACCGGCATGACAAGCTGTACATGCACCTTTATAAATTTCTTCACCAGAACGAGGTCCTGCCGCTGCTGCACCGGCTGGCGCCGCGCCCGCAATTTGGACTTTACCCACTGGCTTAATTCTTTCTATTAACGCACTGTTGTCTTCTTGCGCAAAACTTCCTGCTATAAAACAACAACTTGCCACTAGCACTGCAATTAATGCTTTTACCTTCACGATTATCTCCCGCTATTTTAAAGATATTAAACTGATGTGATTATAAACACATATATTAGCTTAACAACTCCTACTTACATCTTATGCCACAATTTCATGGTGTTAGGTGCAGTTGTAGGTTTACGGATTGGATAACTAGCCAAGCCTCAACATGGCGACTATTCTTCGATAAAACGATAACTAATGAAGTAGATAACGGCCACGTTGCGTAAAGCTTAAGCATAATATTACACACCGGTTTGCATGGAGATGGGCTAAACAGTCTGGTCGAGATAAAGTGAAGCTTTATTTAGAGTGAAAATAAGCCTTCTGTAGATGCTAGTAGGCAGGCTTTCTGGGCTAAAAGTGCATTGTTTCTGAAATAACACTGGAAAATGTTAGATAAATCTTTAGAATCTGCCAGCGTTGTAGGAATTTAAGCTTTCTGGCTTAGATTTTGAGACTTGCACCTGTAGCTCAGCTGGATAGAGTAACGGCCTCCGAAGCCGTGGGTCGCGCGTTCGAATCGCGCCAGGTGCGCCATTTCTTTGATTTTACTCGTTATTTTTTAGCGTAATTGATTTTGCATCTTAGACGTTTGTTCGCCCCCAAAGAGTAGCACCCACAATCACTAAAATATTGAATGACCTTTGCTTTATTTGTCACGGATCGTAGAAAAGAGGCTTGTGACACGTGAGTGACAAATTTGTGCGGACTCAATAACCCTACTAAGCATGTGATTACGGCAATATTTGAATGTCTAAGAATGTCTAAGAATGTCTAAGAGTTAAGGTTTAGACATTTGCCAAGATTTCCCGTTAGGCTTTATTAACCCTTCGTTTCTCATAGCCTGCAATAAATTTTTAACTTTATTAGATTGCTGGTTTTTGTCTAAGACTTCAGGCAATTTGCCATCCAAAAGGTTATCGATGTCTAAACGCCTTGCATTTCCAAATTTTTCCAAGTACTCCAGAATCAGTTTTTTATAATGTCTATCATCAAAAGCGCGATTGCGGATATATTGTGCACGGTCTCCACCGTGATCTGCCACTTTAACCGAAATATGGTAATTAGGGTTCTTTGGCTTTCATCGCGCCAACAAGCAACAATGCATCAAAGCCCTTATCCACTAATAATTGATGTAACAATTGTGCATGGTCCCGACGCTCTGTGAGCACCAACGGATTTTGATTCGAATCAATTGCTTGTTTCACGTTATTTACTCCTATACATGAAGAACAATATCCGTATAGAAATCTAAATAATCTATACATATATTTTAAATATGCATAGATTATTAGATATTTTATACATATCACGTCGAGTAGATATAGAAAACGTTAAGAATGGATGCGATAAATGAGTCAATCACCGCGGCTTTTACCATTGGCAAACATTGAACAATTCGAAACTCGTGCCGTTTTAAAAAAACAGCTGAGGCACACCGCTTTTAAGCTGAACTCAAAGGCGTAGCGGCCACTATTCCAAATGAAGCCATACTTATTAACACGCTTACTTTGCAAGAAGCCAAAGACAGTTCAGAAATTGAAAATATCGTCACCACTCATGACGACATTTACAAAGCAAGCCTAATATCACAAGCCATGATTAATCCAGCAACTAGGGAAGTACAAGATTATTCCTATGCTCTGAGAGCTAGCTTTGAAATTATTAGGAAACAGAAACTGATTCGACTACACGATATTTTAAACGTACAACAAGAGCTAGAAAAAAACCGTGCAGGTTTTCGAAAACTGCGTGGAACAGACCTTAAAAACGCGCGCACAGGTGAGGTGGTTTATACGCCTCCACAAAATGCAGACGAAATTACTAGGTTGATGGCTAATTTAGCGGAGTATATTAATAACGACGAGATATGTGACGCGGACCCATTAGTAAAAATGGCCATCGTGCACCACCAATTCGAAAGCATACATCCTTTTTATGACGGCAATGGCCGAACCGGCCGTATTATCAATATTTTGTATTTAGTCGCGAAAGACCTGCTTGACCTGCCCGTGTTATATTTAAGCCGGTATATCATTCAGCATAAGGCCGATTATTACCATCAACTGCAACAAGTGCGTGAAACCGGCGAATGGGAGCCTTGGTTGCTTTATATGTTAGAAGGTATTGTGCAAACAGCACAGTCCACCATCAGTTTAATCAAGGGTATAAAAAACCAGATGCAACAATACAAGCATCAAATACGTGAGCAATTACCTAAGATTTACCGACAAGAATTACTCAATAACTTATTTCGTCACCTCTACACTAAAATTGAATTTATTGTTGAGGACTTGGGTGTGTCTCGTATTACGGCAACCAAATACTTAGAACAATTAACAGAGCATGGCTTTTTGCACAAAGAAAAAATTGGCCGCGTTAACTATTACAGTAATCAGCCATTATGCCATTTACTTATTGCGCATTCATAAGCACCAATGCTGCTTAGGCCAGAATTAAAAACAAATTTAAATAGAGGAACACTCATGACCAACCAATAGTCTCGTTCAAAAACTCTGGAACTTATGTGTATGTATTGCGCGACGATGGCATTAACTACAGCGGGTATGGGACCGAATTAGTCTTATTACTGTTTATTAAAATGGTACATAAAAATACCGAAGCAGAAACCTTAGACAAACATACTTTACCCGAAGGTTGCCGCTGGACAGATCTAAACAGTAAATCAGGTATTAACCTACTCAATGATTACAAAGCAATCTTACTTGCTCTCTCGACTGGAAAGCGCCTTATAGCCGATCCAAAAGAACCCGGTAAAACTAACGAAATACAGGTACATGAATATGCACTCATCAGTGATATTTATTCTGATGCACAAACCCGATTACGAGAGCCACGTCATTTAGAACAAATGATTAAAACCCTCGATCAAATTGACTGGTTTAGTGTGCAATAAGAGGGTTTAGGTGATTTATACGAAGGCCTTCTGGAAAAAAACGCCAACGAGACAAAGTCAGGCGCTGGCCAGTATTTTACGCCCCGCGACTTAATTGATTCTATCGTAAGATGCATCAAACCTCAGGCGGGTGAAGTGGTGCAAGACCCTGCCGCCGCTGCCGCCGGATTCTTAATCGCTGCCGATCAATATATTAAAGACCAAACTGATGATTTATATGATCTCAGCGAAAAAGAAAAAATTTTCAAAAGAATAAAGCGTTTATTGGAGTAGAGCTGATGCCCTCAACTAGCCGCTTAGCCTTAATGAACTGTTTATTAAATGGCATGGAAGAAAGTGTCTGATTTACCAACACTGTGAGCAAAAGATAGAATTGCTCTAAAAGTGCTCTGTTTCTTAAGTCACAAAATCTAATTTGAGTTTTCGCTGAGTTTATTTATCCCAAACGACTGACAATATTCTAAATGAATGCAGCGAACCAAGGTTTACGATTGCCGGAATAATCATTTGAATGATCTTTCGGTACTTGTGTACTTTCGCTAATGATTAAAAATACGCTTTTGTAGTGTAAGTGATCATATTCGACAGTTCTTGACTGCCTGATTTATTTTGGATTTACCAACAAACTCGCGAAAAATGGGACAGTTGATATATTCATAACATTATTTATCTCGCTTGTTTGAATTTAAGTCAATAAGGCCATTACTCTTGAAGTGATAACCGCTTCTTTTTTGAAGATATGTATAGAAGTAAGGGAGGCCGAGAATGATTGCTGTCAAAACAGATGCCCAAACAACGGGCGCATCACGCCAGAAGCATGGGCTGGGCTGCGCGCCCGGTGACCGGCGAGTGAGAACGTGTCTTCAATATAGATATTACCGAGTGCGAGATATGCCATTATGCCGCATGCGGCATAATGGCATTTATACCGAATAAAAAACTATGCCTAACGAGGCATCCTGAGCCCCATAGTACAAAGATGTTTGCATGTTATTGCTTCGGCATAGTTTGATCTGACTCCCAATAAATAATATACGGAGAAGGATTATGAGTGTTTCGGCATTTTTTAAATGTAAAAAAACAGTAACTCGAATGTGTCAGGGCCCTCTGGGCCTTTATATGGAGGCCTATGCCAATCTATTAGTTTCTGAAGGGCACTGTTGCCAAAGCGGGGCTCGAAACATCAGAGTTGCGGCAAATTATAGTTTATGGCTAGCGAACAATCAGCAACGAGCGACTGATGATAATGAAGACTCAATTGTTGAATATAAGACGTTTAGACAAAAACATCGTCATCCGTTCTTGACGGATCACGCTGCGCTTAATCGCCTACTCAATTTGCTGAGATCACTTAATGTGATTAAACCCGCTACACCCATTGTGCTGGATACTATTTCGCAAATTGTTTACAACTTCGAAGAATACTTGCTTCAAGACCGTGGTCTTTGTAATACCTCAGTCATCAGGCTTCGCAGGTCATTGAGGAAGTTTCTTCATCAATGTTGCCCGCTTGGTATTTCAAGATTTTCAAGCCTGCGAGGAAATGACGTAAGGCAATTCATAGTGGAACACGCGCATGAGCAGAGCACGAGCTCAGCAAAAAACATGTGTTGGACGCTTCGAACATTTTGTCGATATCTTCTACATCAGGGGTATACAACTTATAACTTGTCTAATGCTGTGCCAAGTATAAGGACATGGAGTTTAACAGCTCTCCCTGAATATCTGACGCTTAATCAAATTACACAAGTGCTAAATAGTTGCGACAAGAAGAGTGCTCTTGGTTTGAGAGATTATGCCATTATCATGCTACTGAGCCGATTGGGGCTAAGAGCAAATGAAATAGCTTTGTTAGTGTTAGAAGACATAAATTGGCATGCGGGTAGCCTTAACATTCATGGAAAAGGTCGTACGCTTGTTACGTTGCCATTGTTGCCTGACGTCGGCAAAGCATTATCAAGTTATTTGCAAAATGCTCGCCCTATAACGGATAGTCGCTCAGTCTTCGTTCGAATGTTGGCACCACACTCAGGGTTTGCAAGTTCTTCTGGTATCTCGCAAATTGCTAAAGCCGCGCTAGAGCGAGCAGGAATGACATTAAAGCATAAAGGAGCACATATTTTTCGCCACAGCCTTGCTACCAATCTACTTAAAGCCGGTGCCTCATTATCTGAAATTGGTCAAGTATTGCGCCATAGGAGTCACGACACAACACGTATTTATGCCAAAGTGGATATTGATGGACTGAGAGCATTAGCCATGCCTTGGCCGGGAGTGAACTAATGAATACTTTACGTCAAACTTTACATGAATATGTGACACTTAGACGAGGACTTGGGCACAAGTTCACTCAACCTGCTCGAGGTTTAGAAGGCTTTGTAACCTTTATGGAGCAGCAAGATAGCCCTTTCATCACCACTAAGTTGGCACTTGAATGGGCAACTCGAGCTCCAGGTAAGCATGCTAGTTGGGCGATTAAACTAGCTTACGTCCGCGGGTTTGCTCGTCACTTACAAGCTATGGATTTACTCACAGAGGTGCCGCCAGTTGGGCTTTTACCATATAGCGGTTCTGCAAAACCGTACATCTATTCCGATACTGAAGTACAAGCCTTGATAACAGCAGCGTTAACACTGGAGCCAGCCGATAAGTTAAGGCGATGGACTTACCACTGTCTCTTTGGTCTTTTATCAGTAACTGGGTTGCGGATCACCGAAGCATTGACAATGAAGTGCCAAGATGTGGATCTTGAAAATAGTATACTGACGATACGCGATACCAAATTTGGGAAATCACGCTATATACCAATACATGGAAGTACTCGGCAGATCCTAAGCGAATATGCGCGGCGTAGAGATGAAATGATTAATCCTTCTTGCAGCGATTACTTTCTAGTAGCAGAGCGTGGAGGTCGACTGTTTCCAACATATGTCTACCCCTTGTTTTTGCGTTTATCGCGACAAATTGGATTACGAGGGTCAAACGATAGCAAAGGGCCTCGACTTCATGATTTTAGACATAGCTTTGCTGTAAATACGCTATTGCGATGGTATAAAACAGGTGAAAAAGTAGAGATATTGCTTCCTAAATTATCGACTTACCTAGGACATAGTTGTATTCGGGATACATATTGGTACTTATCCGCCTGCCCAGAGTTAATGGATTTAGCTGCACAACGTTTAGAAACACGTTGGGAAGGGCTGCTATGAAGAATATTACATTGTCTTGCTTGCTCGAAAAGTGGTTTACGCAACGTTTAATCAGTCAAAAACGCGTCAGTCATAACACTATCTGTTCATATAGAGATACATTCCGCATGTTGTTGGTTTTTACAAAAAAACACATAGGAAAAGCGCCATCTGCGCTATTGTTAGCCGATATAAACCCCGAATTAGTGAGCGCATTCTTAAATGATCTTGAAGAGCAGAGAGTTATCAGTGTTCGCACGAGGAATTTACGACTGACCGCTATCCATTCATTCTTCCACTTTTTAGAATACGAAGAGCCAAGCCATAGTGCGCAAATCCAGCGTGTACTCGCTATTCCCAGTAAACGGCACGAGCAAAGATTGATCCACTTATTAGACCGACAAGAAATAGAAGCATTACTAACAAGTCCTGATACGATGGTTTGGATAGGGCATCGTGATTACGTTTTACTTTTTTTAGCGTTACAAACAGGTCTACGTCTTTCTGAACTTATCAGTCTTAACCGTGCATCTGTGTCGCTTGATAAACCGGCGCACGTTCGATGTGTCGGTAAAGGCCGTAAAGAGCGAACAACACCGTTAACCAAACCCGCTGTTAGAATTTTAAAAACTTGGTTGTCGGCTCTTCCTCATAACCAAGAGAGTATACTCTTTCCCACTATACACGGTAATCGCCTTAGCGCTGATAGTGTCCAATATTTAGTTAAGAAACATACTGCTAATGCTTGCACTCAATGCCCGTCGTTAAAAGAAAAGCATGTGACACCGCATGTGCTTCGACATACTGCAGCAATGGAACTGCTTAGCACCGGGGTCGATACTACTGTGATAGCTATGTGGCTTGGGCATGAGTCTACACAAACAACTGAAGTATATATGCATGCTCATATGGCATTGAAAGAAGCCGCACTAGCGAAAGTCGAGCCATTGGATCGGCGAAATAGACTTCCTATCAACCAGGCGACAAATTACTGAACTTCCTCACCAGCCTTTAGAAGTGGGGTAAACTATGCCGAAGCAATAACATGCAAACATCTTTGTACTATGGGGCTCAGGATGCCCCGTTAGGCATAGTTTTTTATTCGGTATAAATGTCAAAACCTCAATGTTTCGATAATTGCCTGCATTATAGACCTTATGGTTATTCAAAAAATATTGGCACATTTAGACAAAACATGTCCAAGCTCAGAACAAGTAACGCAATTGCCGCCGCTACGCGCGCTTCCTGACGAGCAGACGACGACTTCAACGTTCAACGCGACTTCGATTTTGGCGCATAGCTAAACTCGAAGAAATACTAGGAAAATCAATTTTTCATGGTAAGGTCATTTACATGCCAATCAACAATTTTCTGTACCAATGTCCTATTTACGCATGAATTTGAAGACTCACATGCTATGCAAAGCGTCCCCAACCGAACATTTGAAAAAACAACCCAGTCAAACAAACAGCTGTCACAAGGGGTAGTAAATAGCTTTAATTCTTCTTATACTCCGGAGACGGCTTGTGAAGTGGCGGTAAAAGATGGCTTTGCGAAAACCGACGACACCTTAGTAATTGCCGCTGGCATGCCGTTTGGCCAGCCGGTCAATACTAACTTAATTCGCGTAGCGAATATTTGGTCTTCGACTTTTGCTAAGCATAATTAGAACTGAGAAATTACTGACCTACCTATATCAGAGGTAGGTATAAACGACGAATAATTAAAATAACGGCAAGATGAAGGATTGTTGCGGGGCCACTAGAGCCTAAAGACCCCTGGTTACCCACTTATCCTTCAACTACTCTTTCCATTCTTTATAGCATTTTTGAATGTCCCACAGAGCTTTAAAAGCTATTTATTTAGTCGTTTATATTCTAATATTTTGCTTATACCATAAGCTTTATATCTTTTTAAGTATGTCAAAGCCTTAAGCTGGAAGTAGGTGTTAGCGGTTTGCTGTCAAGGTTTGTCTAAACCTACCACTCATTTTAAAACCGTCTCTCATGTTCATTCCCATTAAGATGAGATTGACCGCACCTGCAAACAGTTCGATACCCTGTACGACATAGAAATTGGTATCAAAAGCGCCTGCGGATGCCCAATGATCAAGGAGCACTGCGCACGGAAATAGTACCAATATTCCATTAGCACCAATAAAGCGCATTCTCTTTATTTTTTGCCGATAGAGCTTTGTGCTTCTAGTCTTACCTAGCGTGAAACCACTGGCGCCAGTTATTGCAATGGAAGGCACGAGAATAAAAAGACCAGGCCACACGATAAGACCTTTCAGTATTGTGATCAACTCCGTCGTTCCGAAAAGTTCGACGAAAACGGTTGCCGTGAAAAAAGTAACTATACACAAGATGGCGATAAAAGCTCCAAGTCGATGAAATACGAGAATCATAGTTTACTCCAAACAATATAATTGGTAACATGTTGTCATTATACGAATGGCAGTCAAAGTTGTCAATATGTTGTCAAATTAAAAAAGACCTGAAAATGAACGAATCTCAAACTGGTGCGGTGTTCACCGAAATTGTTCTTGAAGTGTTCAAACTTGGAGGACTTCTCGTAAGCGAAGGTGACCAGATGGGCTCAGAATACGGCATTACGAGTGCCCGATGGAAAATCCTGGGAGCCCTTTCCCTAGCTGGTGAACCACAAACTGTGCCAAAAATAGCCGCAAGCATGGGACTGACACGACAAGCGGTACAGCGACTTGTAGATGCGATGCACGAAAATAAACTGCTGTTGTTTCATGAAAATCCAGACCATAAGCGTGCGAAACTGATAAGCCTTTCAGAACTAGGAAAAAAGATATTTTCGAAGTTGGATGAAAAGCAATCGAGATGGGCAATGAAAAGCTCAATAGGTATCACCAAGGCAGAACTTGAGACAACACTGTCTATTCTTAGGCGAATCTCGGAGTCGATTGACCGCTAACACCAAATTAAGCGAAAGTTTGGTGCTCTTCTAAAATGTCCGTCTTCAATGTGCTTGTGTACGCCCAGCACTCATACTTTTCAATGAGCTACAGCTTTGATAATTGGATTACTGATACCAAACAAGCAATGTACACTATACTAGACAGAATTATGTTGAAACACAATTATATGTACGCTATGTTAGACAATGTATTGTAATTACAACGCTAATTGCAAGTTATGTTAGACATGGTGCTTTGCAAGGTGAGCTATGAAATTGACCCTACAACTATTTAATGAAAACCGTTGGCAAGACGCATTTGAAATAGACATTGCTTCGCCTGAACTAGGTAAACTCAGCAAGCTAACCCTGAAACCCTTATTCGATTATGCGGTTAAATATTTTGGTGAGGCAGGATCACGAAGCTTTACGGCGAAAATCAGTGTAAATCCAATGGACATAAAAACTTATTCAAGCTGGCCTGCCGTATTTGAAGACATTATGCCGATGGGATATGCACAAAAAATATGGCTAAGCATGCTTAATTTGCAAAACAGCCCCGTATCGAAGCAAAATATCGCGCTATTAACGCTAGGTACGATTGCACCAATTGGCAATATGCGAATAAAGGAATCAATTGAAGCCGTTCTAAATGAACAAATGGGTCAACTAGAACAGATGCGGTTTAACAAAGATAAAGCTATTGAGCGGGATACTGATTTTCTTGATTATTCCCGCCAGCGTGGCGCAGTATCAGGTGGTGCAACCGGTGCTGGTGGTGCCGCTCCTAAGATCCTATTAAGACAAAATGATTTGAATGAAGTTTGGGTAGATACTGAGCAAAATGACAACACAACGGATCGGCATTATTTAGTAAAATTTCCACGTAATCAAGGGGAAATAGATAAGGATATTTTACGTACTGAATATCACTATTACCATGAATTGGCGTCACTTGGATTTGATACTATAAGCACTAATGCTATGGAATTACATGAAGGGATTAGAACCCCTTCGCTCTGGCTACCTAGATTCGATAGGGAGATGGTTGGCGGTACTGTTCATCGCTATGGTGTTGAATCTGTCTATTCGTTAGTTAATGCAGCATCTGGTAGCTATCTTAAACATGAAGACGTACTAGCAAAGTTAGCCACGGTAATAAATACTATGACCGCAACCGAGCTTGCTGCACAATACCTTAAACGTGATTTCTTAAATATAGTGTTTGGTAATTCAGATAATCATGGCCGCAACACGTCAGTTTTGAAAAAGAACGACAAAATATATTTAGCGCCAATTTACGACTTCGCCCCAATGAAAGCTGATCCTGAAACCATTCCAAGAACAACAAATTGGAATAATGAGTTCCAACAGGCAGGAAACATCAATTGGTTAGCTTTATGTGATTCATTATCAGCTTACGGTGATCCGGCTTACTTTAAAAATGAACTGCGGGTGCTGGCGCTTCAACTTGAAAATTTACCTGAGCGGCTAGCAAAGCGCGGTGTCCCTGATAGGATTTTAACTATGCCGGTAATGGGTTTTAAACATTTAACAGATAAAATGAGGCAATGGGAGCTATTGTCATGAAACGCAAACATGATGTTGATAGGTTTGAAATTAAAAAAAAGCTAGTGAGTGATATGCTAGCGGGCACTAAAACGATGGGTGAGGTTGGTAAAGCCCTGAGAGTTGATGCCCTTAAAATGTCTCAGACGAATGTTTGTAAACTAACGGGCTTAAGTAGACAAGTAGTAAGTGATATTGAAAACGATATGGGCAATCCTAGACTAGACAGCTTACAGGCTTACTTTACATTAATGGGGCTTGAGTTAGCGGTACTTCCACGAGAACGCAGTGAGCTAGTAGCCCTTGAAAGAACATTTACCAAACAAACTAATGTTGCAGATACAGCGAAATGAGTTTTGATAAATAACTAAAAATATTCGTCATATTCCAGACGATTCTGGCGAAGACAACTCCCCGTGCACTAAACTTTCACGAATGTCAGGGTAACCACCAAGAAAGATAGCGCCATCCTCATGGTTAATGTAAGACAAAAAGATAAATTCTAGCCAATAGTTACGACTTAATCCATGACGCATGAAATGCTCATAAGCTTGCACAGGAGTGTCAACGGTGAGTGTTGGAAATATTCGCTCAAAACACGCTAGCCATTGTTCCTCTATAGATTTATCAACGCTATCGTAATTGCGGTTTGGAACAAACACATAGGGCGTAGTAAACACAACATGATGATCCATGTGCGCTGCGTCAAATGGGGGAGGTAGCACTCTTACAAACCATAACTCGCCAACATTTCCTTGATAACCAGTGGTTCTTAATGCTTTTATTTTTCGATTGGTGATTAGTTCAGTTAAATGCACGAACTGTGTATCGCTTCCTTCATGTCGATAAATCCCCATGCGTGACTGCTCTAAGTTCTCATACAAGTTTAGCAGGCTGCTGTCTACTTGCATGTAACGACAAAAATCAACCGCGATGGAAGCCAACGATTCCTTCTTAGCACCCTGAGTCACTAAATCAGATGTTGCCCAAGAGGTAAAATAAGACACGGTAATAGACGACATAGGCGGGTAAGCTGGCGTGTAGTCAGCCATTAGTTCATCGTAAGCATAAGCTAACTTTTGTACTTCAGGCAATACAATAATCTGCTCTATCAAAACAGACATTTTATTCTGCGCATAAACATAAGCACCGTGAGCCACATCGAAGTCAGCTAGCTCGTTGTGATCGATTATGCTGGCTTCAAGGGCTTGTGCATTGAGTTTGCCAACTTTCCAATTGGCGAAATCAATAACTTTTTTCTCTAAGTGCGCTTTGGCGGTAGCGATTACTTTACGCGCAATTGGCCCACGGCCCTTGAAAGACGTGATAGGTTTTGAACGGCGCTTGTTAATTTTTGATTTTCTCATAGTTTACTTGGTAATTTTCAATATATTATGAATAACAGCTTTCATTGGTTTCTTAGTAAACGCGTTTTATCATCGTGTGAATTATAGCAGAAGATATCGCACGGCAACACGCTCCTGTTACAATCCATGAGTTTTCAAGTTAGGCATAAATCTGCTCATATGGATTATCGACAGGGGCACAAGATAAATTCAGAATAGTTGATTACGGCGCAATGTCTGACACTCCTTACCAATATTCAAAATTTCAATATTTTAGCTTAGACGAGCCAGACGCCGCATGACTGCGTGTCATCTTAAGCTGCATCCAGTTAAGACCAAGATTGTGTATTGCAAAGTTCTATCCGCAAATCCTTAACCGAGCATTAGTCAAAATCGACTTACGCCTAGGGCGATGGATACGGAAGAAGTAAAAAGGTTTACGCGGTCATAAGCGGCAATCATGGAATTGGCTCTAGCGTATTAAATCCTTCAAATAAACGTTTGTGGTGGAACGTTAAAACGCGCTGATAATTTACGAATATGGTTCAAGTTCAACGGGCGCTTTTCATTTAATATAAGAGAAACAAGGCTTTTCTTCCCTATTTCATTTTCAAAATCAGTTGTATTCAGCTTGTGCTGGTCCATCAAAACAGACAATGCCGCAACGCCTGAATCCAAATGCTTCAATTTATCATTAAAGTCTTTGAACTCTTCGGCTGCATCTTCATACTTTTCAATACTGATACACAACATATCAATTAGCGGCTCATGCTTGTCATAATCTTCAATAAGCTGCTCCATTAGTGCTAATGCTTTAGTATGTTCAGCTTCGTTGTTAATTCTAAAAATGAAACTCGCTTCCGCTGCAATATGGCTTAGCCCTAGTTCAATTCGTTGTAAGTTCATAAATCACCTTTTGCATATTTTTCGCATAATCTATCGTAATCTGGATGGTTAACAATATGTTTAACGAATAGTTTACCAGCTCGAAATTCAATAAATGCCATTAATCGAATGTTCTTGCCTGATATATCGATTACGTACCATTTATCTTTGTATTTAAAATTATCTAGGCTACTGAAATACTGTTTTAACGTTTCAGGCGTTTTACAGTCAACCTTTCTTAAAACATCATAAGCCTGCATAATTGCCTTAGAATATTTTGGATATTTATTTGCTGCATCTGCAAACGGCTTTTTTGAAATGACGTGCATTCAATCTCTCATTTAGTTTGCAATATGTAAACTATAGCGCGTTCGAATTAGGTTTATAATCTGTAAACTATGAGTTTGCGTAAAGATTATTCATATATTAAGTAGAAATTTATTACGCCAAGTAAACTTCGGCCGGAGTGAATCGGGCCGATAATGTCGCGGCCTGTTTTTTAAGTTTGAAAGGCCTAACTTTTCGCGCTGAGTTCTGCTTATTTTCATTATCTCTTCAATGTCTATTTTCAAACATTCAGTGGTAATTATTTTTTATTGTACTAGCGCACTAGCTTTTATTATTTACACCCAACACTTATCCAGTGTTCTCTTATTGCAACATTAAGCAGTTGGCTCTCAAATAAGGTTATCGATGTCTAAACGCCTTGCATTTCCAGATTTTTCCAAGTACTCCAGAATCAGTTTTTTGTAATGTTTGTCATCAAAAGCGCGGTTACGGATATATTGTGCACGGTCTCCGCTATTTATAACAACTTTTTAGCCGCTTGCTTTCTCAGTCCGGAAAAAATTGCCTCCGCTACGTAGATTGGAAAGCTATTGGGAATTTTATCTTCGACTTTAGCAATAGCGTTTTCAACATTATCAATAAAATACTCGTAGTGGGATATAGCTTTATCGACGGGATATTTTACATGCTCGGCGGTTGATACAAAGTGACGAGGCCCAATACCCTTCCACTTCCAGTGAGTGTTTTTACCTTTTAAAGACATCGCCATTTTGATCTTTTGCGGCTGTAAGGCTTTTTTCGATGCACTTTTTGACATCATTGGGTACGCTGATAACACGTCATACACAGGAGTCATTCTATACGAGTTTTCAGGCTCTAAAAATACGCTAAAATTCTTACCATGACCGTCAATAGCAGCGATTAACCAAAAGAAAATCTGAGTTTTAAAAAATGTTGCTCTATCTTTCCTATTAGACGAAGCCGTGAGCAAGTTTAGGCAGTCAATTATTCCTGGACCGCCATCTGATTGGTATTTTTGAGCAGATGAAATACCCATTGCCTGACAAAAATCTTCTTGGGGTAGACGCATAAGCCATGAACCGTCAGATGCATATCTACGATCAAAGCGTTCAACACTTAATACTTTTTGCTCGCCAAAGTAAAGTACCTCTGAATTAGCCACATTAAAACCAAAGGCTCTCGCAAGTTCTAAGCAAATAAATTCATTCTCACAGCTATCGGTTAAGTCGATACCCACTTGCGGTAACTCGCCCATTGGTAATTTCATTATGTGGCTTGTGGGTGTTGAACCTATCGGTTTCGTCCATTGTTGACCAATTTTAAGTAAAGCGGTTTTTTCCTGAGCGCCAGCAACCGAAATCCGAAAGTCATCATCGTCACTTTCCATTCCAAGTGCTGTATGTTTGTAGCCTTGCAATAACTTCTCAAGGTCTTGATCTGACAACATCTTGTAGTGTAGTTGGTTTATAGATTCTGGTTGTTTTGAAGATAATTGAATAGCACCCACACAATCCTTGCCTATTTCCGCCAAAAGATCGAATGCATGCCCAGAGCCTATATTGAATCTAGCTTGTATTTTATTTCGAATGTTTGGGTTATCGGGGAGCAAGTTGTCAAAGAAGTTATACACTAGGTCACCAGAGTATTTTTGCTTTGTAATGGGTAACGACAAAGAAATGGGACGTGCGCCTGGGCGATTCATCCACTGCTGCGTATAAGAAAAATGTAGTCCACCGTTTTTATCTTTTGACAGTGTACCTACTTTGACCCCGTTCATGCTTACCATCAATTCCATATTACCACTCCTGATCCCAGCCATTTTCTATCTTTTGGACGGTTTCATTTACCTGTTTCGGCTTAAGCTCGATGGAGAGATCTAGTTCATGTGCAATTTTAAATAATGTATCAATACGAGAGTTACCCGCAGAGTTTTCAATAGCCGAGATGGTTTTTTGCTTTAAACCAACATGCCCCGCTACATCAGTTTGCGTTCGACCCAGCTTATTTCGATGCAGCTTTATGTAATCAGCCAGTTCTTTTGAATTATTAAACTTCATTATGTCTCTCCACAATTAACCCGTTTGAGGTATAACTATATTTCTATCCCCCAAAAGGTATACAGTGTTAAATATACCCTTATTGGTATATATGTCAACTTATACCTTGTAGGGTATTTATATCTACCTTAAAGAAATCAATGAGTGGGAAGCTAATCGAACATTAGAGCAAACAAATTTACTTTTTCGCTTAGCGTTAATTCTCGTTGCGATGTGAGGATCAAGTTCATTTGCTGGATAGATTTTTTCTGGACTAAAAGTACCTGTTTTCTTTTTTCTAGCTCCCTTAGTTCAAAATCAATATTTCCTAATTTCTGGTCATTACTGTTCACAACCAATCTGCCCTTCTCGAGTTTGCAAGACTGTTAGAATTATTGTTTAGTGTGACAATAATAAACAGTATACCTAGTATAGGCTATTGAAAGGATTGTAAGTTGTTGAAATAATAAGATTTTTAAATTTACTGATGTTTTGTGTGAAAAATGAGGCTAACACTCATGATTCATAACTCATTGAATAAATTGATTATATTTTGAGTATCGGCCTCCGAAGCCAAAGTGAAAAAATGCGTTAAAAATTCAGATTTGTCGTAGATGACCAGCAAAGTGATCATTAAGTAGCTTAATGGCCAATTAAATAGTCATTACACTTGACGGAAGGTATATTAATCTCTATATTTGACCATTTTAGTAGTCATTAAATGCTTTAATGATCATTTAAATAGACATTTAAAAGAATGGCCTCAATGAAAAAAAATAGAACGTATTCAAATTATGCTTTAGATGCCGCAAGCTTGCTCGGCGGGCAAATAAAGCTTGGGCGCAAAAAACGTAAATGGAGCGAGAAAAACTTAGCGGAACGTGCAGGGATTTCTAGAGCGACATTGCAGAAAATTGAAAATGGCGAAATGAATTGTGCGATTGGCTTATACTTTGAAGTCGCTGCGCTTGTCGGTTTAATTTTGTTTGAGGATGATAAGTTTCCGCTTTCTAGACAAATAGAACAAACAAAAGATAAGCTTGCCCTACTCCCTAAACGTATCCAGACAAGAACAAAGGTTGTTGATGATGATTTCTGAAAATCAATACAAAGAGGGATATGTATGGATATGGCTACCAGGTGAAACTAAACCCGTTATTGCGGGGAAGCTTGAAGCCGAAGGCGATACACTGTCGTTTAACTACGGTAAAAGCTATCTAGAGCGCATTAAAGATTCACCACCAGCGATACCAATTTATGAACCTGAACTACCGCTAAAAGCTGGGGCGCTTCCTAATCTGGATAGATTGAGTATGCCCGGCTGTATTCGTGACAGTGCACCTGATGCGTGGGGGCGACGTGTCATTATCAATAAAAAGTTCGGCTTAAAAGGTGCTAATACCGATACTGCGTCACTTGATGAGCTTACCTATCTGTTAGAGTCTGGTTCTGACCGGATTGGTGCGCTGGATTTCCAGCAATCCCCAACTGAATATGTAGCGCGATCGGCCAAAAACGTTAGTATGGAAGAATTGCTGCAATCAGCTGAGCGAGTTGAAAAAGGTGTGCCCCTTACGCTTGAGCTTGATCAAGCACTGTATCATGGTAGTTCAATTGGCGGCGCACGACCAAAAGCACTTATCGCAGAAAATGGCACGAAGTATATTGCTAAATTTTCAGCAACGAACGATTTGTACAGTGTCGTCAAAGCAGAGTTTATTGCTATGCGACTGGCTAAGCTGGCCGGGCTTAATGTTGCTCCGGTAAAAATGGTCAAAGCGGCCAATAAGGATGTCGTGTTGATTGAGCGTTTTGACAGAATACATAATGGCAAAGACTGGACCCGCAAATCTATGGTTTCTGCCCTTACCCTCTTTGGGCTGGATGATATGATGGCGCGTTACGCAAGCTATGAAACCTTAGCCGAAATTATTCGCCACCGATTTACTGAACCTAAAGACACGCTCAAAGAGTTATTCTCTCGTTTGTTATTCAATATTTTATGTGGCAATACCGATGACCACGCAAGAAACCATGCAGCATTCTGGGATGGTAAATATCTAAGTCTTACACCAGCCTATGACATTTGCCCTCAGGGGCGCGCAGGTAACGAAGCTGGGCAAGCGATGCGCATTATTGGTGAGAATAATTTAAGCCAGTTCAAAACCTGTTTAGATGCGGCTCAATTGTTTCTGCTCAGCAAAGATGATGTCCGCGAAATATTTGAACACCAGAAATCAATTATTGAGAAAAACTGGCAAAGCGTCTGCGATGAGGCAGAGCTGAGTGAGGTTGACCGCAGATTATTTTGGGGACGCCAATTTTTGAATCCGTTTTCGATTATTGAATAATTATAAACTGACGCGCCAATTCGGCTGCGAAAAGAGACATTATGCCCAGCGTTAATCATTCAACCGAGCAATACGAAAACAACCGCTGTGAGTTATCTCATCAGCAGACTAGACAAAGCGAGCGGCAAATGCGGCGTTTCAAATCACAAGGTCAAGCTCAACGATTTCTATCGTGTCATGGAGTTGTCAATAACCTGTTCAGACTTTTCTCGCCAATGAAGGCTATGATGATTGGCTAGTTGATACAAATAGCACTAAGCTGGAAAAGTCCCCTAATTAAACCAGTAATCATATTTTTATAATTTACCCTGACTATCTTTAGATCTTATTGATTATCGTAAGAAATCACCAATAGTAAAACCCGCTGCAAACCTAAATACGCATTTGTAGGATCATACCATTCATTTGGAGAATGAGTATTTCCTGCTTGTCCACCTCCGCCAACCGCAATTGCCGGTATTTGCATGCTGATAGGAATATTGGCATCGGTACTGCCAACTTGCACTTCAGGCTCAAACCCTAGTACTTTAGCAGACCAAAGTGCTGCACCAACCAAAGGGTCGTCCACGTGGGTTTGACCACTTGGACGATCTCCCACCATTTTTATATCAACGGTGAGCACCTTTCCCGCAGACTCTCGAAATGCATTTTCGGCGGCAACACCTTTATTTACGAGTTGCAGAAAATCTCGCTCTAATTGCAGCAGTGCCTTATTACTTAATGACCTTAGGTCTACTTCCATCCATGCTTCAAAAGGAATCGAGTTTATGGATGTCCCTCCGCCAATTCGACCAATATTATAGGAGGTTTTTGGATTAGTGGGCACTTCCAATGAAGTGAAACTCGCCATAATGTTGCCCAAAGCATGGGCCGGATTAACGCGACCAAAGTCTCCCCAACTGTGCCCCCCTGTGCCGTTAACAGAAATGCGATAGCGCTTACTGCCCAAAGCACCATTGATGATAGTTGCGGGGTTAACATCGTCTATGGAAATAAAAGCACTAATTTTTTTACGTAAGGGACTTTTCTCAAATAAGTATTTAACACCGCGTAAATCTCCCAGCCCTTCTTCTCCAACCGTGCCCACAAAAAGTAAATTTTTGTTGGTCTCGATATTGGCAATATTAAGGGTTTCAATTAGTGCTAGCATGCCCATTAAGCCTAAGCTGTCATCCGCGATGCCTTTTCCAATTAAGCGTTTACCCTCTCTTTTAACGGTTACATCGCTACCTTCAGGAAATACGGTATCCAAATGCGCGCTAATGGCAAGAGTTTGTTCCGTATTACCATAACGCCATCCCAATACATTACCAATTTCATCTATACTCACCTCTTTTAAACCTAATCGCGTAAACTCGCTGGCAATAAATTGAGCTCGCACCGACTCCTTAAATGGTGGGGCAGGTATTTCTGAAATCTGAATTTGTTTCTCAATAAATCGAGGGTAATTGTTTTCGATATGTTCTAACGCTTTCTGAATTTCTGAGCGCTGCATTAAATCAACTTCAGCAAAAACAGAATGAGTGAACATAAAGGTTGTGCACAAGCATATAAAACCTAGATTACTAAAATACTTCATCCATTATTCTCCAATTTGCGGTTAGTAAAATCTAATTAATGAAAGCCAGAACTAAATCCTGTGAAAAGGGAAACAGCCTGCCTCTATGGCGCCTACATCATACTACTTACACTGAATTCTAGTAACTTAATATTCTGCAGGTGGGACACAAGGGTAAACTTTATACTGACTCAAATTATCAGGCAACATTGGAATATAAGGGTATCGTAAGAAAAAGTAGCTTTTTCAACCACAAGATGTTTCTCTTTAAGGCGTTTACCTGACGTGGGTGTGGCTCAAAATTTGTTCATCTGACATTTTGTCAGGTATTAAATGTTTTTTGTAAAAATATACCACTTAAGCATATGAAATATATAGATTTGATATTAGTGAGATTTGATGATTTATTAAGGGGGTCAAAGGTAAAGTACGTTAAGCAACTGAATTTATAAAACTTTTTTCGACAATTAGCTTTCGAAAGCGAGGACCGCTCGAATACGCCTATTCTGACTTGACTGATTCCACATACAGGTAAAAACTGGCCTAAATTTTTTTGAACGTCCAGTCAACCACCTCACCTCTCTTTGCCACACCGTTATGGATTAATTGTAGGTGTGATGATTTTGATATTTATTGCATAACAGGTATTTCACAGTCCACAATGGATTTATTTCTCCGAATTTATTACACTAAACTTAATTCAGTCAGCGTTTTCTAGCTGGTGTTCTATGATGTTTGTTTTAAGTAAGCTTGGTCTTAAGGAGTAATTTTATGCTTATCTCTATATCTGATTTATTAAATAGTATCGTTGCCGGACAACGCCGCATTGAAGCGGTACAGGCGAAAGATGAAATAATGCAAAATAAAGGGTTGCTGATTGACGTGCGCGAGCCTGCCGAGCATGCAGATAACGGTGCTGTTGGTGCGATTAATATTCCGCGCGGCTTACTTGAAATGAAGCTGATGGAAATTGAGAAGGATGCGACGCGACCAATTTACATTCACTGTGCCAGCGGCGCGCGCGCAACTCTAAGCGCTGAGGCGTTAATGCGCGTAGGTTATGAAAACGTGAGCGTCATTACTTGCAGTGCAGTTAAGGTTTGTGAAGTTTTCTAGAGTGAAAAGATACATGTCCGCTAGTACGACTCATTTAATAAATAGCTAAAAGGGTAGTGTATTGAACAATCAGGCTTTCTATTTAAATAGGTGTGTGGAACTTGCAAGTGAAGCATTAGCAGCGGGTGATGCGCCCTTTGGATCGGTGTTAGTTGATGCTAAAGGGAATGTGCTACGCGAGGATCGAAACCGCGTGAACAGCGTTGACAAAACCTACCATCCAGAAATAGAACTAGCGCGCTGGGCGGCTAAAAATATGAGTTTAGCCGACCGCAAGCAAACGACTATGTATACGTCAGGAGAGCACTGCCCGATGTGTTCAGCGGCACATGGCTGGGCCTCGTTAGGAAAAGTTGTGTTTATCCATTCTACGGCGCAGCTTGTTAAATGGCACAACGAGTTTGGTAAAGGTGAATCACCGGTAAATCAACTACCAATTACGGATATTGCGCCTTTTATTGAGGTGCAAGGCCCTATCAATCAATTTGTGCCGGCGATGTATGAGCTGCACAAGCGCGCCGCTCAGCAATAACGTTTTGATGCACGTACTAAATGCCGAATTACTTCTTAGGCCGTGGCTTGGTTTTCGCCACATGAGTTGCCCACACCATTACACCCCGATTTAGTCGATATTATTGAACGCGCTCGTTTGCGTTAATAGGCTAAGTACAACATTATTTGATACCATTTTTTACGAGCAATAAATAACTAAAATATACCAACATCAAGACCGGCAGCCATTGTCAAGCCTAGCTCTTCGCATTGCTCTAAAAATGCTGCTTGCCAGTCGCCTCTGCATACCAAAGGCGGCTGAATCCAGTTCCATCGCAAGCCTGTGCAGATAGTTTCTACCGCCCGGCAAGTCCCTGTTCCATCACTACCTGCGCGCACATACAAGGCACAAGGCAGTCCCTGTTTTGCCTCAAGACAGGGGTAATAGCAGCGATCAAAAAAGTCTTTCAGCGCACCGCTCATATAAGCTAAGTTTTCGCTTGTACCCATAATAATGGCATCACACGCCAAAACATCTTTAGGCGTTGTTTCCAAAGGCGGGATCCAGATAGCCTGGACCTTCTCAATATCAGGATGCTGTGCGCCTTTTAAAACGGCTTCAGCCATTAGGCGTGTGTTTTCCGAGGGTGCATGAGCAACAATCAAAAGAGTTTTCATTATTTTATCCTACACACAAATAATGCTAGCTTACCCCACTACGTCGCCGTTGCCAAAACTACATCTACTCAACACGTTCGCTTTAGTTTACTAAAATCTTGTTACTTTATTTAACAAGAGTAAGATATAAACTCCTTATATAATTAGTCTTGCTACTATTGTTTGCATGTTTTGTTAAACCATCAATACAAGGAACTTTTATGTCACCTTACAAATATTTAGCAAGGGTATTCCTGTTTTCTTCGCTAACTTTCTGCGCTCTGGTTTTTGCCGATTATAAACCCGACATACAACCCGGCCTGTGGGAAACCCGTGTTACTGTGAAGAGTGATATGCTTAATTCACTTTCTGAGCAAATGGCCGCTCTACCAAAAGAAATGCAGCAACAAATGCGAGAAGAAATGGCTGGCCTATCTCAGGGCAGTGGTCATGTAGAAAAAGAATGCATTACCATTGAGCAGGCAAAAACCTACTTTGATGATATTGAAGAAGACGAGGATTGCAAAAGTGAACTGCTTTGGAGCGAAAGTGGACGCGGCTTGCTTACCAGTTCCTGTTCTCACGGCATAATTCAGCGTAGCGAAATTTTTATTCATAGCACAAAAGAGATAAAAATTATCTCGACGCATACTGAAACAAATGGCACTGCTGGCACCAGTATATTTGAAGGCCACTGGTTGTCTGATAGCTGCGGTTTGGTGGAACCTGAAGATTAATCAAAACTATCAAAATAAGCTCAGGCGCTCTGCCGAAAGTTAGGCCATACAAAAATACTTTGCCCTATATTGGTGTACACTTAAGAAGTATTCGTTAAAACTTTTACAGGTAAAAGAGGGTCTTAACCTATGGGTAAAGAAACTAAATCAAGAACCGTTGAAGGAACACTTAAATTACGTCGCCTAGGTATAGATACCTATCGCGAGAACGTGGCGTACTTACATCGTGAATGTGAAGTGTATCGTGCTGAAGGTTTTCAGGCGCTTTCCAAGGTCAAAATATGTGCTAACGGACATCGAATTATTGCGGTGTTAAATGTAGTTGACGACAACAGCATTGTCACGCCCAACGATTTGGGCCTGTCTGAAGAAGCTTTTGTGTTACTAGGCGTCGATGAAGGCCATATTGTGAGTATTGAGCATGCAGAACCCCCCATTTCAATGAATGCGGTAAGGCGTAAAATTGCAGGTGAGCGGCTCAATCAGGATGACTTCAATCATATTATCCAAGATATTACCAATAAGCATTATTCTAAAACCGAAATAGCGGCATTTTTGGTTGCTTCAGGGCAAACGGATATGGATCGTGATGAAGTCTTTTACTTAACCCGTGCAATGTTGGAAGCCGGTAAACAGCTTCATTGGAATGAATCTTTAGTCGCAGATAAACACTGTATTGGCGGCATACCCGGCAACCGCACCTCAATGCTGGTAGTGCCAATAGTTGCTGCGCACGGCATGTTAGTGCCCAAGACCTCAAGTCGCGCAATAACGTCACCTGCGGGCACCGCTGATACCATGGAGGTGTTAGCGAATGTTGAATTTGATATCAAAAAGCTGCATGACATTGTGCGTAAACATCGCGGATGCCTTGCTTGGGGTGGTACCGCTCAGTTGTCACCTGCTGATGACATTATAATTACGGTTGAAAGGCCGCTAGGGATAGACTCACAGGGACAAATGGTAGCGTCTATACTGTCAAAGAAACTCTCTGCCGGTTCGACGCACTTGTTAATTGATATTCCGGTAGGACCTACCGCTAAAGTAAGACAAATGCGCCAAGCGCAGCGTTTACGTAAGTTATTTGAGTTTGTAGCCGATCAACTGGCGATTCATCTTGAAGTCGTTATTACCGATGGCCGCCAACCTGTCGGCGCGGGAATTGGCCCGGTGTTGGAAGCTCGCGATGTTATGCAGGTGCTACAAAATTCGCCAGATGCGCCCGATGATTTGCGGCAAAAATCACTACATCTAGCCGGGCGACTATTAGAATTCGATCCTGATATTCGTGGTGGTAAGGGGTATTCAATTGCCCGAGATATTCTCGATTCGGGGCGTGCGCTACAAATGATGAATACCATTATTGATGCTCAGGGAAAACAGCAAAAGAAGTTTGAACTTGGCAAATTGACTCATGACGTGTTAGCGCCCGCAAGTGGCGTTGTGGTTAATATTGATAATCACCAAATGGCTCATATTGCTAGGTTTGCGGGCGCGCCTATAGATAAAGGCGCAGGCATTGACCTATTTAAGAAACTAGGCGAAAAAGTTAAAAAGGGCGAGCCTTTATATCGAATCTATGCCGAATTTCCTTCTGATTTTAATTTTGCGCTGCAATTGTGTGAGCGTAACAATGGTTACCTGATTGGCACAGAAGATCAGATACCTAAAGCATTTGTGGAGTTTTAGTGATGCAAAGTAAAATGATCTTAACCTTTGATGATTATGAAGAACAATCGCAAAAACTGGCAAATGCATTAAACATACCTTGCCATGTTATACAACGGCACCGATTTCCCGATGGCGAAAATAAATTGACCTTGCCGCCTACATTACCAGAGCACGTCATTTTTTGTCGAACCCTCGACCACCCAAATGAAAAACTGTTAGAGCTATTGCTAGCTGCAAAAACCGCACGTAAGCTTGGCGCAAAAATGCTCACACTTGTGGCTCCATATTTATGTTATATGCGGCAAGACAAAGCTTTTCACGCTGGTGAAGTTGTGAGCCAACAGATTGTGGGTGGTTTTCTAGCCGATTTATTTGAAAACGTGATAACTATTGACCCTCACCTCCATCGCATTGAGCACCTTGAACAGGCTGTGCCAACTAAAAATGCAATTGCTTTATCTGCAACTCAATTAATGGCGGAATTTTTATATCAGCAAGTTGAAAGTTCAGTTTTACCTGAGCCTGTATTAATAGGTCCCGATAAAGAATCTGAACAATGGGTGAGCGCAGTGGCTAAACCTAAACGTTGGATTTATGGCGTTTGTGAAAAAATACGCCTTGGCGATCAAGAGGTTGATGTTAAGTTACCCGACATAGAGTTAAACAATCGCTCAGTCGTTATTGTGGATGACGTGGCAAGTAGTGGTCAAACCCTAATTGAAGCAACAAAAAAATGCCTAGCCAATAATGCAAAACAAGTAAATGTGCTAGTAACCCATGCTTTATTTGTAAATGATGCAATTGCACGCTTAAAAGACGCCGGTGTGAGCAATATATGGAGTACCGATAGTGTTAGCCATCAAAGCAATATTGTTGCGGCGAACATTTTGCTGAAGGATGCGATTGAAAACCTTAACAACTCGGTGTGAAACTGAATTTTTACGGATTAAACCGCACTTAGCTTGCTTGGCAGATCTGACCTAGGTCAATCAAAGCTTAGTTGACCGCAGGACTCTAAGCAAAGACGCTAGTTACCTTTAGGCACAATATTTACATACGCTATTCTCAATCTTCAGCATCAAGTTGCAGTGCCGGTGTTAACCAGTAACGATAATTTCCTTTACCAAAAAGACTCTCCATGGCAGCAAGCAAACTTTTGATTAAGCACGCTTCATGTATTATTTCAAATCTAAACAAGTCTTTATATCCTTCAACTTGCTCCTTAATATTAAATTGATTATTTTTTCTGCTGAAGCCCTGAATTTTAGCAACATTAAAACCACTGAGTTGCGTTTGCTCTATTAGGAAATCGACGGTCTTGTCTTTTAATTCTTCAGCCACCATTAGGGTAAGAATGACTTGATTACTAGCGCGCATACTTTTTTTCCAACCAAATATAAAAAACGGGGATAAGAAACAAGGTGGTAAAGGTAGATGTGAAGAGTCCACCAATAACAACTATTGCCAAGGGTTTTTGAATTTCAGCCCCAGGACCAGTCGCCAAAGCTAAAGGAACAAGTCCGAACATGGCCGTGGTTGCTGTCATTAACACGGGTCGTAAACGTAACTTAGCCCCTCGAATAACACGTTGCGTGATGTTGCTTGTTTCTAATCTTAACTGTTCAAAATAGCTTACCATTACCACCCCATTAAGCACGGCAATACCTAATAGCGCGATAAAGCCAACTGTTGCAGGCACCGATAAAAACTCACCGCTAATGTACAGGGCAATAATACCGCCCATAACGGCAAACGGAATATTGGCCAATATCAGGCTGGCTTTTAACAATGAGCCAAAGGTGGTAAACAGTATAATCAAAATGAGCGCCAATGAAATAGGGACAACAATCAAAAGATTTTTCGCAGCGCGTTGCTGATTTTCAAACTCGCCGCCATAACTGATGGTGTAACCCGCGGGAAGTGAGACTTTATCGTTCAACAACTGTTGGACTTCTTCAACAAACCCTACAATATCGCGACCTTCTACGTTGGTAGATACCACGGCAAAACGATTCCCATTTTCTCTTTCAATCAATATGGGGCCTTGTTTGAAAGAAACGTTGGCAACATCACTAAGTCGCATTATGCTTGCATCAGGCATAATTACGTTAAGTTGCTTTAAGTCTGAAATATTAGTGGGTATTGAGGGGTCAGTGTTGGCCATACCAAACATAATTGGCGTAATGATTTTTCCGTCAATGAATTCTGATATTCTGACCGACTCAACCTGCGACTGAACAAACATCGCTAACTCAGAGGTGGTTAGGTTGAAGTACGAGGCTATTTCCGGCTTAAGCTGTATATTTAAGTATTCGCCGCCTTCAATTACCGATGTATTAACATCTATTGCGCCTTCTAGTGACTTGGTAAGCTCACTTATTTTTGCCGCAGTTGCCGCCAGTATGCCTATGTCATTGCCAAACACCTTAATGGAAATATCACCCGTGCTACCGGTTAACATTTCAGAGACCCGCATTTGGATAGGCTGACTAAAGCCAAAGTTAATACCCGGGAACTGTTCCAATACTGTGCGTATTTCGTCAATTAAAGCCTGCTTACTTGCAAATCGCCATGTGTCGGTGGGTTGTAACTCCATAAAGACATCGGTTTCGTTCAAGCTCATAGGATCTAATCCTATTTCATCAGAGCCCACACGGGAAACGATCTGTTTAATTTCGGGTATCTCAGCTAACAACGCTTTTTCAATTTGTTTATCTAGCTCTGAAGATGCCTGTAAGGTAATACTGGGTGACTTTTCAAGCTGCACAATAATGTCGCCCTCGTTAAGCACCGGCATAAACGTTTTACCAAGGAAAAAATAAAGCCCAATACTTAATATGAATATTAGGACGGTGACAATAATAAGCGCAAAGGGTTTAGCAATTACGGCTGATACCGCAGTTTCATAATGAGATTGTAGCCATCGTACAAATTTAGGCTCGCTGCTAGCATCTCTTTTTAACATAAACGAAGCAATGGCGGGAATAACCGTTAGTGATAAAATTAACGCGGAAATCATGGCAAACACAATAGTGGTAGCCACAGGTTTAAAGAGTTTCCCTTCTAATCCACCAAGCGTTAAAAGCGGTGCAAATACAATAACCACAATAATCGTGCCCGATACCACAGGGGTTGCTACTTCTTTACATGCTCTGAATATAAGATGAAGCTTAGGCAAGTTAGGATGCTGCTTAATCGTATTAACGGTATTTTCAACCACCACAACCGACGCATCAACTAGCATGCCGATGGCAATCACCAAGCCCCCTAAACTCATTAAGTTAGCTGACATGCCAAATTGATGCATCAATAAAAAGGTACTTACCGCCGATAATGGCAATACTAAGGAAACCGCTATAGCCGCGCGCAAATTGCCCAAAAAGGCTGCCAGAATAACTATCACAAGAACGATAGCGATAACTAAAGCTTCTTCTATAGTGCCAATAGCCGTATCAATTAAATTCTTTCGATTATAAAACACATTTATTTCACTGCCTTGTGGCAATGTTGCTTCAATTTCAGCGAGTTTTTCGGTGACTTTTTCAATGACCTGAGCGGTATTCGCATTTTTTAAAGAAATAATGATGGCTTCGGTGGTCTCTTCTCCATTGCGATTAACCGAGCCATAACGGGTTAGGTGGCCAATATCAACTTCAGCAATATCGTGTAGACGAATAGTCGCGCCTTGTTTATTGGCAATGACCAAATCATTTAGGGCCTGTAGGTTTTGCAGACGACCTTCACTTCTGACAATAACAGAGTCGTTACCAATGTTGATCCTGCCGATACTGCCGTTTTGATTGAGCGAATCAATCCGCTCGCCTAATTCAGAAAGTGTTATTCCTAATGTAGCCAATTTTATTGCATCAGGTTTTATTTGAAATGTTTTAGCGTAACCGCCTAATATATTAACATCGGCTACACCTTCAATTGTTCTCAATAATGGCCGTATTTCCCATTCTAACAACTGGCGCCGTTCCATTAGCGTTAAGTTCGGATTTTCTAAAGAAAACATAAACATTTCACTCAGCGGCGTGCTCATAGGCGCAACACCGCCTTGTAATCCAGATGGCAAAGAAGGCATTACATTATTGAGTCGCTCAGCAACCTGCTGACGCGCCCAGTAAATATCGGTACCTTCAATAAAATCAAGGGTAATATCGGTGATTGCGTACTTAGTGGTAGAGCGTAAAATTTCCTTATCGGGTATGCCTAAAAGCTCGGTTTCAATGGGCAGCGTAATTTGCGCTTCTATTTCCTCTGCGGTCATTCCGGGCGCTTTTAAAATCACTTTTACCTGAGTAGGAGAGATTTCTGGAAAAGCGTCAATTGGCAACGAAAACCAAGCTGCCGTGCCTGAAGAGAGCAAGAAAACCGATAAAATGATGACGAATATTCTTTGCGTTAAAGAGAATCGGATAACATTAGATAACATGAATTATTCACCTAATCCCATCAAAATTCCCTGCATTGCACTGACCGAGCTGGTCAATGCCATTGCGCCAGAAAGCGACGTCTTTGAGCTGACAACCAATTTGTCATTAGCACTTGTTAATATTTCCACTTTTACAGACGAAAAGTTGTTACCTTGCTTTATCCAAATGTAACTATTGCCCTGTAAATCAAACAAAGCTGTTTTGGATACTAAAAACGCAGTAGTGGCATATTCAGGCGTTACCGAAACAATTTCGCCAAAACTTAGATTGCACGAATCGTCAACGGGTTCGGTCCATATTCGCTTGTAAAATTGATTAATAACGGTCTCAGCAAAATCAATTTTTAAGCGGCAATTTTGGGTTTGCACCGAACTTGGTATGCTAGTTTGAGTGCTTGGCAGGCTTACCATAAGGCGAACTGCATTACTTGGAATAATCGAAGCGATTTCCTCACCTTCAGACACCTTTTCGAAAGCGGAGTAGCGCACCATGCCGTCAGCGGGTGCCTTCAACACGAAAACGTCTCTGACTTCATCAAAGTGATGTACATAATCAAAAAAATGATGGTACTCGCCCATTTCTAATTTCAGGGCGACGTACTGCTTATTAATTTCTAGCCAAGCTTGTTCACCAATTGCTTTTTTATCAAACAGTTTGCGATTGTTTTCGTAAAAAAGTTCTGTTTGTTCAAACAGTGTCTTTTTTAACTGGTATTGTTCATAATAGTGATGCGCCTCGGGTCCCATTAACTCAACAAAGGCCTCTTCCTTTTTTACCTGTTCCCCAGGCATTTTTAAAAACTCAACCCGCCACAAATTAAATGGCGTTCTTATGGTGTAACCTTGCCCAGTAAGAGGTGTCATTTGCGCGGTCAATGGGTGACCAGAATAAGTGCTAATTTGCTCTACTGCTTCTACGTTTGCTGTCAACATGCCAAGTTTCTCGGCGGCAATAGTATGCTCTTGAGCGTTACTTGCGATGGAAAATAACACGCCGATTGCGGTTAATATTGTTGCAAAAGTAGGTTTCATAATGATATTCCTGCAGCTTGCCTTAGCATGCTTATCTGTTTTTTTATGGCCAAACGATTGGCCGTGATATTTGCGCGAGCTTCGATGACCTCAAGCGCGTGACGAACAAGAACCTCTTTGTTATCAAGGTTACTTTTTAACAGTTCGGGAATAATTTGTTCAAGTTTTTGGATGGGCGAAATGCTCTTATCAAGCAGCGCTTGTTTTTGTTCTAAGTACTTTAAGTTAAGGCTTGTTTGTTCAAGCGCGAGCTGTAAGTTGGTCATCAGTTGGTGTCGTTCTACCTCGTATTCACTTTTGGTCTTGGTGTATTCAGCACTTTGCAACGCTGAATAATCGTTACCTAAAGAAATTGGTACTTCGATACCAATGCCTATTTGATTTTCAGAAAAATTTTGCTCTTCAACTCGCTTAGCTCGCAGTTGCACGTTCCATGGTTGTGCTTTATTGTTAATTGCCGTTAAAGATCCAGAGAAGTATTGCCAAGCCGAATCAAGCGCGGCAATGTCAGGATGGTTGGTTAAACCATTTATATTGGTAAGCAAACTTTCACTTGTATCGCTGGGTATGTCAATAAGACCAGTTAACGCATAAAACTGAGCTTGAATATTGCGAATATTCGCTTTTTGTTCTAACAGTAAGATATCGTTGTCTATATCCTCTTTTTCTATTAGTAGCGAAACGTATTGTGGTATCGCCCTCGATTCAGCAAGATCTTGAAATCGTGTCATTAAAGTGTCTAGCATCGCTTTTTTCTGAGTTGCACTATCTATATTCACATTAACAATATGGTAGTTCCACACTAATTCCCGAAGCATACCTGAAAGGTAAAGCGAGAGCTGACGTTGCGCTGTTTCTTTTGTGGCTAAAACGTTAGAAGATAACTGCTGTTCAATATTTCTGCGCAGCCGACTCTTTATCGGAAACGCAATCCCAACTCTGCTTCATCAGCACCTTGTTGCTCTTGGCTTTTCATCAATGAAGCAGAAACTGTAGGTACCCCATCTAACCATCGCGTGTAGTCAGATTCTTCAATGTCTAAATTGCCACTTACATTGAGCGTTGATTTACTTCGTTCTAGAGCTGCATCAAGGGCGTCTTTTAAAGACAATGAATTTTGTGATGCTGAAGTGTTGAAGGCCATAAAAAGTGCAATCACGATAAAAACGTGCTTCATAAGTTTTGTTTTTCCCAGCTAAGTTTGTTTTATATCTCAATTGAATTCATAATGCGTTTAATTCGATCAATAAGCTACGAACATGTGTATAGTGCGTCTTACAACATATGTATAATGATACTACAAAAGGCCCGAGTTACTTGGTTATAAGCGTAATGAAAGATAAAATAATTACCATAATATTGATTGTGATCATGTTATTAAATGGTGTCGATGTATTTGTTGATATTGGATTAAACGTGCCGGTTTGGCATATTGTACAAGAATCATTTTTAGTGCTGCTGTCGGCAGCGGGTGCAATCGTGTTAATCATGGATATCCGTAAAAAAACAAAGGAGCTGAATTCACTCTCTTTAGACTTAAAGGAGGCGAATAACCAAATTGACTCACTACATAGTAAAATAAGTCAGGAACGAAAGCATTATAGCGGGGTAATAAAACGCCAATTTGATGAATGGGGATTTACACCCGGTGAACAAGAAGTTGGCTTTTTACTACTAAAAGGGCTTAGCCTAAAAGAGGTTGCCACCGTAAGAAATACCAAAGAAGCGACGGTTAGACAGCAGGCATCTAGTGTTTATGCAAAAAGTAGCTTAGTGGGTAGGCACGAGTTTTCAGCATGGTTTTTAGAAGACTTTTTAAATTAAATGTTTATTGGCCTGCTAACAACAGATAAACTCACGAGCCTCACATATAGACACTACGTCAGCTTGACTAATTCCCCTACCGCAAAGACCGTCGGAAAAGCAAAAGACTGCCCACAAAGCACAGGCTGCCCAGCCCAATAATTATAACTATTTGCGGCCACACAATGTCAAACCCAGCGCCACGAAACACCACTGCTTTAGCAAACGACATATAGTGCAGTGATGGCAAAAACCAAGTGAAATATTGAATAATTTGCGGTTGGCTTTCAACTGGTGTCATGCCGCCTGATAGCATCATCATGGGTAAAATTACCATCAACACTAATAGCGCAAATTGCGCCATGGTTTTTGTGATCGTGCCCAAAAAAATGCCAATTGCGGCTGCCGCAAACAAATATAGTGTTGTGCCACCTAATAACAATAAGTGTGAGCCGGCAATAGGGACCGCTAATGCGCCTTCAACCACTAGAAATATCGACATTGTAAATGCGCTTAAAATGATTAAGCCATTAGCCAATACTTTAGCGATAACAATCTGAAACGCGTTGAGCGGCATGACTAATAAATGCTCTATAGTGCCGTGCTCGCGTTCGCGCAGTAATGCAGCTCCGGTTAAAATAATGGTAAGCATGGTTAATTGATTTAGCAGCGAATCAATTGAGCCAAACCATTCGCCATTACTATTGGGATTAAACGCACGCCGCTGTACCAAATTCACAGGATAAACCGCAATTTTATCGGAACGATCAGTAAAGTGGTTTACCTCATACGTAATAATATTTTGGATATAACTGTTACCTAAGTTTGCTTGAATTACCGCGGTTGCATCAACATCTATTTGTATACTGGGCTGGCGTCCTTGACGGATATGTTGTTCAAAGTTAGGCGGAATGCTAATCACAAACATAAACAGATCTTCGTCCATCATGCTGTTTATTTGACTGCCTGATATTAACTGGGGCGGTTTAAAATAAGGAGGATAAAGGGCATTTGAAATAGCTCTAGAGAGTGTCGATTGATCTTCATCAACAATGGCGACAGAGGCATTGTTAACCGCTTCACTAACTGCCGTTGCACTTGTATAAATAGACAAGGTAAATGAATAAATAATAAGCGCTAATAACAGCCAATCACCCAATACACTGCGCAGCTCTTTAATACTAAGCCAGAATATATTTTGCAACGTTTTCATCTTTTATGCCTCCTGCTTTTTTAAGTATACGGCCGCTATCGCAATAAAAATGGGGCCAAATAACGCGAGCATAAAAATATCATCAAGTAAGTCAGGAAGGCTAAGCCCTTTCGTGAATGCTGACACACTTAAATGCATGTAGTATGAGGCAGGCCACAGTGAGCCTGCAATATAACCACCGGTTTCTAGTGTGGATGTGGGTTGTATCATTCCTGAAAACTGAAGCGTGGGTAGCATGCACAAAATAGATGTGGCAAAAATAGAAGCAACTTGTGATTTTGTGACTGACGCGACCAACAGCCCTATACCGGTGGATGCGAACACATAAAATAACGCACCTAGGCTTAAGCCAAATAAACTACCCTTTAAGGGGACTTGCAATAAAAATATGACAATTAGAGTGAGTACCACAAAATTGATCATGCCAATCCCAATATAAGGCAATTGCTTACCCATTAAGAATTCTATTTTATTGGTAGGGGTAACGTAAAAATTGGTGATTGTGCCAATTTCTTTTTCTCGCGATATGCTTACCGCCATTAGAATAGCAGGGAATAGTAAGAGTAAGACGGCAGGGGTTTTTGGCCCTATCGAATAGATGCTTTCAAAGGTGGGGTTATACCGAAAACGTGATTCTATATTGACATTGATGGCGCTGTTAAAATCATATCCCGCATTAGTCGCCAGTTCTTTAATATAGGTATAGTGCACGCCTTTTACATAACCTTCCACGGTCCCTGCGCGATTGGTGTTAGCCCCGTCTATCCATGCGGAAATACTCGGCGATGCGCCTCGTTTCAAATCGCGTCCAAAGCCTGCCGGTATTTCAATAATCAGTGCGGCTTGGTCTGACTTTAAACGCTTCTCAAGCTCTTCTTGACTGTGCACGGGATCTTGTTCAATAAAATATTCAGAACCATTGAAATTACTCAAATATTGCCTGCTTTCTGGGCTTTGGTCGTTGTCAAAAGCGGCGTAAGTTAAATCTTTTACGTCCATCGAGGTGCCATAAGTAATAACAAGTAATAAAATGGCACTGCCCAAAAATGCAAATGCAAGCCGTATAGGGTCGCGCATTATTTGCTTGCTTTCTAAATAGCTGTAGGCAAAAAGTCGGTGAAAACTAAATCGATTCACTTTTTTAGCCGAGGCCTTAACTGTTTCCTGAAGGTCTTCTTGATGTTCAATTGAATCGAGAGCTTTGGTGTTGATGCGACTTTGTTGCGCATCAATTGCGTCTTCTAAATAACTAATAAAAGCGTCTTCTAAGGTGTTCACGCCTTTACTGGCAATTAAGTGATTGGGCGAGTCATACACCAATACTTCACCTGCATGCATAAATGAAATACGGTCGCAGCGCATTGCTTCATTCATGAAGTGCGTGGAAATAAATATCGTGACCTTGTCGCGCCTTGATAGCTCAACTAATATTTCCCAAAATTCATCGCGCGCCACGGGGTCAACGCCAGAAGTAGGTTCGTCCAAAATTAGCATTTCGGGTTCGTGAATTATCGCGACAGCGAGAGAAAGTCGCTGGCGCACGCCTAAAGGCAAAGTTCCCGATTGCGAATTTATATAAGGCGCTAAGCCAAAACGAGCTATAAGCGTGCCAATTCTGTCGTCGATTTTGTCACTGGGTAAATGATACAGTTTTGCGTGTAAAATTAAGTTTTGTAATACTGTTAATTCGCCATACAAAGAAAACGCCTGAGACATAAAACCCACGCGTTTACGGCTGTCTATGTCTTTTGCATTAACCGCTTTACCAAATAGATAAGCTTCACCTTCAGAAGCCGGCAACAACCCTGTTAGCATTTTCATTGTAGTAGTTTTGCCACAGCCATTTGAGCCTAAAAAGCCAAATATTTCGCCGGCTTGAATCTCAAAACTCACCTTGTTTACTGCGGTAAAGTCACCAAAGTGTCGCGTTAAGTTCTTTGCCACAATTGCTGCAGCATCGTTACTTTTTTCAAGTGGCGGAATGCTTAGTCCAGTGCTGTGTTGGCGTTTATTTTCGGGTAACATGCGAACAAATGCGGTTTCTAAATCTGTAGAGTCAGTTTTGTCTTTTAATTCGCTTGGCGTGCCGGTATCCAGTATGTGACCGTCGTCCATGGCAATTAAATAGTCAAATTCTTCAGCTTCCCCCATATAAGCGGTAGAGACCAATACGCTCATGTGTGGACGCTCGCTTCGAATAGAGCTAATAAGTTCCCAAAACTGACGTCGGGATAACGGATCAACGCCTGTGGTAGGTTCATCTAGAATAAGCAAATCAGGATCGTGAATGAGCGAACAGCAAAGTCCCAATTTTTGTTTCATACCGCCTGAAAGTTTGCCGGCGGGCCGCGATAAAAACGGATATAGGCCTGTGGCAGTGGTTAATCTTTTTATTCGTGCTTTACGTTCAGACGTACGTTGATTAAATAATTTTGCAAAAAAATCGAGATTTTCTTCTACACTTAATTCGGCATATAAATTTTTACCTAAACCTTGCGGCATATAAGCAATGCGAGGCCCCACTAATTCTCTGTGTGATGCTTGTGACATATCGCCACCTAGCACTTGTAGCGTTCCTTGTTGAAGCTTGCGGGCACCCGATATCAAGCCAATTAAGGTTGATTTTCCAACACCATCTGGACCCAGTAGACCCACCATCATTCCCGAAGGGATATCTAGCGTTATATCGTTAAGCGCTTTTACCTTTTTGTAACGATGAGTCAGGCTTTGCACTCGTACAACGGGTTGATTGCTATTGGCCATTTATAACGTCCTTTAATTATCGCTAGAATCGTTATTAACTTGGTTTTCAGACCTTGTTTTTAGAAACTCAGGCCACGGTGAGGCACTTACACCTGACAAATTCGATAGTCGAACGTACGTAACCCCTCTAACGCCCGTTTTGACTTGTTCAATATGACGTAGCACTAATTCTTGCGGGATCCGCACTTTTACGCGAAACATGAGCTTATCGCGTTCGCTTTGGGTTTCAACTTGTTTAGGGGTAAATTGTGATTCTGGTGAAACAAAGCTAACGGTGGCAGGAATACCAAAATCGATTATATCGAGTGTAATTCTTGCTTCGGCGCCAATGGCGGTTCTGTATGCTTGTGACGAGGGCAAAAATATTTCCATATAGATATCGGCAAGATTTATTAGCGTAAGCACCTTGCCACCACCGCCTAATACTTCACTTGGTTGTGCTAATCGATAAAGTACGCGACCCATCACCGGTGCGGTTAAGGTGGCATCGTCAATTTGTGTTTGTATACGTTGAACGGCTGCTTTGGCTGCTAAAACCGATTGTTTTAGCGTGTTTAGGTGCGCCTTTGAAGCGGCCACTGCGGCATTCGCTGTATTGCGAATACTTTGCTTTTGGTCGCCGCTGCTTTGCGGCAAGGCCCCCGATTTTAATAGTGGTAACACCCTATCAAGCTCTTGCGTTGCCAATGTTAGTTCACTTTCACGCTGCACGATTAGTGCCTCACCTTCCACCACCCCAGCATCGGCTTGCGCAAGCTGGGCTTGTGCTTGCGCGAGTTGTGCCTGAAGCTCTACCGTGTCCATAACAGCCAATATTTGCCCGGGTTTTACAAGATCGCCTTCTTGCACCAAAATTTGCATAACGCGACCAGAATATTTTGTGGTGATATCTACTTGATCAGCTTCAATCCTGCCATTTCCCATAGCGATATCATTAGGCAAAGTTGCTTGTTGACGTTGCCACCACTGCCAACCAAACGCTGCTCCAACCGCAATAATGAGCCCTACGACAATTAACTTAGTCGTGATTTTATTCATAATGTGTTTCCGTAGATGTGATTAAAAACGCTGCGTAACAGCAAATGGTTATAATCCATGTATTAATTTATGGCTTGCTTTAGCAATGACGAATTCTTCGTTAGTTGGAATAACCAGTACCTTCACCGCTGAATCGGTATGGCTAATGAGTGTTTTATTCGCTTCATTTGCACCGATATCTAAGCGAATACCTAGCCAAGACAACTGCTCGCATATACACTGGCGCACACATGACGAGTTTTCACCAATACCCGCTGTAAAAACGATAGTATCTAAACCCTGTATAGAATTCGCCAATGAGGCCAGTTCACTAGACGCCCTATAGCAGAATAAATCAACGGCCTGTTTAGCGTGAGGCTCGCTGCTTTGTTCTAGCACCTGCATATTATTGCTAATGCCAGATACGCCTAATAATCCCGATTCGTGATACAACAAGTGCTGTACTTCTTCAATGCTCATTTTGTTTTGAGTCAATAAATGGATGACCACACCGGCATCTAAAGTACCGCAACGTTGGCCCATCATCAGACCATCAAGCGCAGTAAATCCCATGCTTGTAGCCACACTTTTACGTGCTTTCATGGCGCACATACTGGCGCCGTTGCCTAGGTGAGCTACTATTACGCGGCCGCTGCTATCTGCGCCAATATGCTCAGGTAAAGTGTTAGCAATATATTCATACGAAATACCATGAAACCCATAGCGGATAATACCTTGTTCAGTAAGCGCTCTGGGTAGCGCAAAAAGTTGCGCGAGTGGGTCTTGAGTACGATGAAAACTCGTATCAAAACAGCCAACTTGCGGTAAATCAGGCGCCCATTTTAAGATTGCATTTATGGCAGATAAGTTATGTGGTTGATGCATAGGTGCTAGCGGGATAAGCTGGGCTAACTGCGTCATCACATTTGGATTAATTAAGGTGGGTGCAACAAAGTCTTTACCACCATGCACTATGCGATGACCAATACCCACAATTTTATAATCTTGGACGCGCTTATCTAACCATGTCAGCAGCCATTCAGTAAGCTCCTCATGGGAAGTGCTTGCATTAAAGGCGCTCATGTCGTTGGTGGCTAAATCATTGCCCTGACGATCACTACCCTTTAACTTAGGTTGTTGTCCAATGTTAACAATTTTTCCCTTCAGCGCCGGCTCGTCTACTCCATTTACTAAGTCATAAAGCGCAAATTTGATACTAGATGAGCCAGCATTAAAGACAAGAATGGCATCGCTCATAAGATTTCTTTCCTGATATGACTAACAAACAGTTGCGCCAATACGCAAGAAGCAAGTCTAGATAAGGTGCCATCAGCGCGGCTGGTTAACACAATAGGCACACTTGCGCCTAGTACAATGCCGGCAGATTCGGCACCGGCTAAATAAATGAGCTGTTTAGACAGCATGTTGCCCGATTCAAGATCAGGTGCAATTAAGATATCAGCATCACCTGCTACGTCTGAAACCAATTCTTTTGCCGCCGCCGCTGCTTTTGAAATGGCGTTATCAAACGCGAGTGGACCATCTAATAGCGCACCCGTAATTTGGCCGCGGTCAGCCATTTTACATAACCCTGCAGCGTCTACCGTCGAGGCTATTTTAGAGGTCACGGTTTCAACCGCTGATAGTATCGCCACTTTTGGTTTTTCTATACTTAGGGCGTGCGCTAAGTCGATAGCGTTTTGCACAATATCGCGTTTGACGTTTAAATCTGGTGCAATATTGATGGCGGCATCGGTAATAAATAGGGGCTTATGATAGGTGGGCACATCAAGCGCAAAAATATGACTCATGCGGCGCTCTGTTCTTAAGCCTAAGCTTGGATGAACAACCGCTTCCATGAGCTCATCGGTATGTAGTTTGCCTTTCATGATGGCATCTACTTTACCTTTGTGTACCAATTCAACTGCGCAAGCGGCCGCGGCATGACTGTGCGGAACATCAATAATTTCAATCCCTTCTAAATCGCATTCAGCCCCTTGCGCGGCTGCCTCTATTTTCTGTTTTGGGCCTATCAAGATAGGTACAATCACGCCCTTGCGATAGGCCGCCATTGCACCTAATAGCGAGCGTTCGTCACAGGGGTGCACAACGGCCACTTTTATGGGGTCAATCTCTTTTGTGGCATCAATCAATCGTTGGTAATGCGCACCTCGTTCATGTAAATGAACTTCAGGTAAAACAACACGGGGGCGGCGCACCTTTATACTAGGCGCAATCACCTTGGCTTCACCGGTAATCACTACCTCGCCTTTATGATTGATACATTCACAATCAAACATAAGCTGCTTTTTATCAACATCTCTTTCTTTCACAGTCACGCGCACCGTTACGGTGTCGCCAATGCCTACAGGATGCAGAAAACTAAGAGACTGGTGCAAATAAATAGTACCAGGCCCGGGCAATTGGGTACCAAACACAGCCGAAATTAACGCGCCGCCCCACATTCCGTGTGCAATGACCTTATGAAAAATATCTTCATTCGCGTATTCCACGTCAACATGTGCTGGATTAACATCGCCCGACATTACTGCAAAAAGTTCAATATCTTGCGCTTTCAACGTACGTGTGAGCTCTGCAAAATCGCCAATCGCAATTTCATCAAAGACTTTATTTTCAATAAATTCCATTCTAGTTCCTTGTTAGGCCAATCTTCGGCAGCATTCTCAACTTTGCATCACATAGGTACCTGGCGCTTTGCACAGGGGTAATATATCTTTTTTTGGTGCGCCCATTGTTGGCGGTGCAACCTTAGCCGCGGAATGGGTTTTTAGCCATTTGCTGAGCTCTGGCCACCAAGATCCTTGTTGATTTTCATGCGTTTCCATCCAACGGCTTGGATCAAGATATTTATCTTGTTTAAAGGTGGTGGCAACGCGGTAACTTCTGCGTGGATGGCCTGGTTCGCTTACAATACCTGCATTATGCCCGCCGCTTGTTAGTAAAAACGTAACATCGGTGTCGCTTAATAAGTGAAATTTGTAGACCGATTTCCATGGCGCAACATGGTCACGCTCGGTGCCCACTACAAATGCGGGTGCTCGAATATCTGAAATGGTAATAGGGCGGCCATCCACTAAATAACGACCTTCGGCAAGATCGTTATTTAAGAATAATTGTCGTAAATATTGCGAATGCATTTTGTAAGGCATTCGCGTGGCGTCGAAGTTCCACGCCATTAAATCGTTAATTTCGGCTCTTTTGCCCATTAAATATTCGTGCACAATGCGTGACCATATCAAATCGTTGGAACGCAGCAGTTGAAATGCGCCTGCCATTTGTTTGGAATCTAGAAAGCCTTGTTCCCACATCATGTCTTCTAAGAATGTAATCTGACTTTCATTCACAAATAACATAAGTTCACCGGCTTCGGTAAAGTCAACCTGCGCAGCTAATAGTGAGATTGTTTTAAAACGGTCGTCGCGATTTCTCGCCATGGTTGCAGCCGCTATTGATAACAAAGTACCGCCCAAGCAATACCCTATGCCATGTACTTTTTTATCACCCATTATGTCGGTAATCACATCTAGCGCGCTCATTACGCCTAAATTACGATAATCGTCCATACTCAAATCACGATCGTTTGCGTCAGGGTTTTTCCATGACACCATAAATACTGTAAAACCTTGTTCGGTGAGATATTTCACTAGCGATTTTTGTGCAGACAAATCAAGAATGTAATATTTCATAATCCAAGCCGGTACAATAAGTATTGGTTCGGGATGCACTTTTTTGGTAACAGGCTCGTATTGAATTAACTCAATTAAACGATTTCGATAAATCACTTCACCTGGCGACACTGCTAAGTTTTCGCCAACGATAAAGGCTTCTGCGCCCATAGGTTTTCGTCCGTCTTGGCTACGTTGCCAATCTTCAGCGAAATTTTGAATACCCCTGAGTAAATTTTGACCCCCTTCTTTTTGTGTCTGCTCAAGCACTTCAGGGTTAGTGAGCAAATAATTTGAAGGCGAAAATACGTCAAGCATCTGCCGGCTAGCAAATTCCATTACGTTTTCGTGCTGCGGGGTCACCCCGCGCACATCGGTAGTGGCGTTATACCACCACTGCTGGTTTAACAAAAAGGATTGATATATAAGGTTGAACGGCCATTTTTGCCACGCCGGATCGGCGAACCGTTTATCTTGCTTAAGTGGTTCAATGCACGGGGCTGATTCACTATGCTCGGTGGTGCATTTGTTCGCAAAACACGATAAGCGAACGGCTTTTTGGATCGCCTTTTCAACAAGCTGAGTCTGTTTACCCGGAGAACCTAGTAAATGCGATGCCCAATCGGTATAAGCAGCAGCTAGCCCACTAGGAGATAAACCCATAGTGAAACGAGCCATGGTTGCATGTAATGCTTTATCTATAATTTGTTGCTGCGAGTCTTGTGAATTCAATTATTTTGCTCCTATACATAAATTAGAATGGATAGCCCATATCGCCATACCTCATTACACAACGAGAAGACTTTCTGTAATTGCTACCCATGTAATGCAGATAATGTTTTTTTCGGATCAACTCAAAGATAGTTATTCGCTATCTTGTCCCACTCAAAATAGAAAGTTTTAGGTCCAAACATCAACAATTGATGCCTATTATTTATACTTAAGTATAGCAGTGGTAAAAACAAATTCATTGATTCTAATCAAGTCCGATGAGTTCTATTTATATTAAATTATTCCAAGCAGACTAAAGCATCGTTGTACCGATGAGCCATCGTGTTTACAATAAAAGTGGTGTTTCATCCTTAATATTTAAAATGGACAACAACATTGTTTTCAGCAATAAAAAAATCATTAGTTAGCAAACCTACATTTGCCGATATTCAAGCGAATATTCTAGCTGGTTTAACGGTTGGTGTGATTGCCCTACCATTGTCCATGGCACTGGCAATTGCCAGCGGCGTTCCTCCCCAGCATGGTTTGTACACGGCTATTGTTGCGGGCATTGTTATCGCCATTGGCGGCGGCTCTAAAGTGAATATCTCTGGCCCCACAGCGGCGTTTGTAGTTGTGCTGTTACCCATTGTGCAGCAATTTGGTATTGGCGGTTTACTCATTAGTGGCTTTATGGCGGGTATTATTTTGATAATGATGGGCGTCGGAAAGTTAGGAAAGCTAATTGAGATTGTTCCATATCCTGTGGTTATCGGATTTACAGCAGGCATTGGCGTGGTTATTGCCACCCTTCAAATAAAAGATTTTCTAGGCCTTGATATCGCCTCACTGGATGGCGACTATCTTGATAAACTCATAATGATAGCGGGTTCATTACCAAGCATTAACTGGCAGGAGCTTTTGATTGGTGGACTCACCATAGCTACATTAATTCTGTGGCCGCTATTACGATCAAGAATACCAGGTCATTTGATCGCCCTTCTTGTAGGCTCTATAATCGCATGGCTACTTACCCAGTTCAGTCATGATTTTTCTGTTGCAACCATTGGCAGCCGATTCCAGTATGAAATAGATGGCATAACCGGCAACGGTATTCCCGCAGTACTTCCATCTTTCGACTGGCCATGGAATTTACCGGGTGGCGATGGCAATCCCATTGGATTGAGTTTTGAACTTATCAGGCTACTACTACCGTCTGCCATAACAATTGCAATATTGGGGTCACTTGAATCGCTGTTATGTGCAGTGGTTGCAGATGGTATGACGGGTAAAAAACACAATTCGAATGATGAGCTAATTGGACAGGGAATAGGTAACCTTGTAGCGCCTTTATTTGGCGGTATACCCGCAACAGCAGCTATTGCCCGTACGGCTGCCAATATTAAAGCCGGTGGCAGCATGCCTTTAGCGTCAGTTATTCATGGTTTGTTTATTATTGTCTCAATACTGGCACTTACGCCGTTGCTTGCCTACATTCCTATGGCGTCTATGGCGGCATTGTTACTCGTCGTCGCATGGAATATGAGTGATGCAAAGCATTTTGTACGCACAATTAAAATTGCCCCTAGGGATGATGTGGTTGTTCTAATCTTGTGTTTTCTATTAACCGTGCTGTTTGACATGACTGTTGCAGTTGCGGTAGGTATGGGCTTAGCGGCAATGTTGTTTATCCGTAGAAGTATTACCTTAACCAGCACAATTAGGATTGAAAAAACTCATCCAAGCCATGGTGATTTGTCTGAAAGCATCGCGGTTTATGATATCAATGGTCCTCTTTTTTTCGGTTCGGCCCAAAAAGCATTGCAAGCTATTTCCAGTGTTACACCAAATCTTCGTGTTGTTATACTCGATATGTCAGAGGTTAATCTACTCGATATGAGCGCAATTGTTGCTATGGAGTCAATACAACAGAATCTGGCCAAACAACACATAAGTCTAATTATCAATAATTTAGAACCACGCATGTTATTGAAATTACGACGTGCAGGGATAAGGTATAAAACCGGAGAAATTCAATTCTCGAGAACACTG
>RCMY010000195.1_pt1 | contig 55897 bp, 47 predicted proteins | sample 2041341 | NCBI WGS metagenome assembly RCMY01 (sample SAMN09708234, study PRJNA481090) | Marine sediment metagenome, whole genome shotgun sequencing project.
AGTTTCGCGTTCAAACCTAAAGAAGAGGTTAAAGTGCCCGAAACCCTTAAAGTCAACAAACCTACTGAGGTTTTGTTCCCCAAAAACAAAACCTTGAATGCGAAGATGTTAATGGCCCCGCCTTTTTTAGGGAGCTCGTACATCGGTTTTAAAGAAGCTTTGGCCTTTAAGGAGTCCCAAGGCAATTATTTCACGATCAATACCCTTGGCTATTTGGGCAAATACCAGTTCGGTATTGGTACCCTACAGCTTATGGGCGTTTACAATGCCACACGTTTTTTGAACGATCCGGTATTGCAAGAACAGGCCTTTCACACCAACATAGCCCGTAACAAATGGATTCTTAGAAAGGATATCGAAAGATTCGTCGGTAAAAATATCGGCGGTATCGAAATTACGGAATCCGGTATGCTTGCCGCGGCACATTTGGCCGGTGCGGGTAACGTAAAAAAGTACTTGCGTTCTTGGGGCGCGTACGATGTATCGGACAGTTATGGCTCCAGCATCGCCAAGTACATGAAAAAGTTCTCGGGTTACGATGTTTCGCACGTCGCGATGAAACGGAATCCGAAGGTTTAGGTTAAAAGACCCAAGACCTCTGGAGTCTAGAACCTAGACTTGCTGAAAGATGCAGCAGTAAAATTTACAGTATATATGAAAATGGGATAGACCCTGACGTTTACGTTGGGGTTTGTTTTTTTGTAGCGTGTAATTACCTATTAAAATGTGAAATCAGCCACTCATACAATAACACCTTCCATCCATACAATTAAATCCGGTTTATTTTCATTGATTTGTTAATTTTAAAAATAGAACGACATTAAGCAGTTGATTAACAGGCAGTAATTTTTTTTGTTCTATATTTAGAAACTTGGAGAAGCTGATCGAACCTATTTAACATCAGTTACTGTTTAGAACTTGTTTACAAAAGCCCCTTATTACGTTAATTAATACTAATGAATTCAATAACGGGCGCTATGCTACAAACCTTCAGAAAAAACTTATTTTGGTCATTGGACGCTTTAAAGGGAAGCAAGATAAAGACGCATTATGCGGATGTTCAATATATTTTAGAAAATTTTGATTCCGTCGAATCAAAAAATAAAAGAGCCGAAAGTCTTGACAAACTTTTGGACCATGCAGTAAAAAGCACTCCCTTTTATAAACGGTTTGCGAACTATACCGCATTGCAAGATTTTCCGGTCATAGACAAGAATATTATCCGTGATCATTACGATGATTTTAGGTCTTCTGTATTTAGGGACCAAAATAATTATCCCGTCTACACCAGCGGTTCTACCGGAACGCCTTTTAGAATATTCCACGACAAGAATAAAAGAGATAGACATTCGGCCGACGTTACCTATTTTAACCGAAAGGCCGGTTTTGAGATAGGCCATAAATTATACTACATCAGACACTGGGACCAATACAATACTTCGAAACCCTGGATGGTCTGGAGGAAAAACGTACACATGCATCCGGTATCCCGATTATCCCATAACGATTTGGGAAATCTTTTGGGCAAAATGTCGAAAGACAGGTCCCCAAAGGGGATTTTATGCTATGCCTCGGTCTTGGATGAAATGAAAAGCTATTTGGAAAATACGGGTGTAAGCCGGCCGATCGAACGGATTAATTCCATAATCGCCATCTCCGAGACTTTAAAAGAGGATACCAAGAAAAGTATTGAAAAGTATTTTGGCATTCCTGTAGTCTCAAGATATGCCAATGTAGAAAACGGAATTTTGGCCCAACAGGCCCTAGAGGGTAACGAGTTTCATATCAACTGGGCCAGTTATTTTGTTGAATTGTTGGATTTGGTTACTGATACCCCCGCCAAACCGGGGGAGCGAGGACGCATTGTAATTACCGATCTATACAACCATTGTATGCCTATGATCAGATACGATACCGGCGATTTAGGCCAGATGGGCCAGTGCATGAAAAATGGTTTGGAGTATCCCGTGCTGACCAGGGTGGAAGGGCGAAAATTGGATATGATCTTTGATACCGACGGCCAAATGATGTCGCCTTATTTGGTATACCATATCTTAAAATACCCGCATATAAAACAGTATCAGTTTATCCAAGAGGGCGAAAAAAAGTATCTGATCAAATTGAATGTTTCTCCGGATTTCAATACTGCCGAAAACATCAAGGTGGAATTCAAAAAACACTTGGGGTCCGATGCGGAAATCCAGTTGGAATTCGTAGACAATATACCTTTGCTTTCCTCTGGCAAGCGAAAATTTGTAATCAATAAGTGGCATAGTGGCATGGTAGAGAAACCATCCCAATTGCAGTCATCCCCATCAGCCAATAGGCTTAAATCGACTGGTTAATACTCTATTTGAAATCAAGGATTTCCCCATTCGTTTGTTCCCCCCCCAAAAAAAATAAACCCTTAAATCTAATATCATGGGAACAAGAAAGAATGCTAAATTTTTAGACAATACGGAAAAGGAAAACTTTGTCAGGGCGTGCGTTTTGCTAAAGGCCGATATCGTAAATCCGGGAGCGCCAGCGAATCTACAATACAGTAAATGGGATGAGTTTGCCGCTGTCCATTGGATGATTCAAGAGGCGTTTGCTCCGGGATCTTCAACCGTTAATTTTGGCCATGGGGGCACGGGGGCCTATTCCTTTTTGAGCTGGCACCGTTATTTTTTGTACCATATGGAACAGCAGCTTCAAACTAAAGTTCCCGGGGTAACGGTACCTTATTGGGACTGGACCGATCCCAGCAGTATCATGACGACCACCTTTTTGGGACCTAACGGGACGACAGACGGACGGGTACAACACGGATTTTTCGCGGTCAATAGACCGGGAACAGGTCCAAATACGACTGTTTCTCTTCCCGGTTGGTGGCCGGCGTCGCTCGCCGGATGGACCTTGGGCGATATATTTCCTTCCAATGCCCGCGGAGGGCTTAAACGCAGTACTGGGGCCGCCGCCGCCACGCCGCTACCTTCCCCGACCGATATACAGCAGGCTCTTGCCAAATCTAACTACCCTGACTTTCAGGGAGGTTTGGAAGCAGGTGTAGGGATAGCTTCGGGACACCGGTTGCACAATGACATGCACAAATGGCTCGGAGGGCATATGCAGATACTTCAGGCATCCCCTTTCGACCCATTCTTTTATTTGGTCCATTGCAATGTCGATCGCCTATGGGCTATGTGGCAAACGGACGGCCACCTGCTAGAGTATCCCGCAGATCCTCCTGGAGGTGGCGATGCGCATCATCATAGAAACGATCTGATGTACCCTTGGATAGGGGGTGCCGCAGATTATGGCACCAATGCGGCCATTGAAGCTTCGGTGCCCATGCCTTCTTGGGTAACGGCACCTGGTGCAAAAACGAACGAAGATACCCTAGATTTCCGAAATGAATTTGGCTATACGTACGACACCATTCCCATCATGGGCATAGGTCTTGACCGTACCGGGAGTATGCTTGGCCTTACTCCTGATCCCATGGTGGTCACCGACCCGGATGTCACCAAATGGGAAGCTGCCAAAAGAGGGGTGTCCGCATTTTTACAGGATGCAGAGACCGTTCAGGCGAGCGGTGATATCTATTTAACGGCTGGTGTAAAGACTTTTCGAAGTATTTTCAGTAACGATTTTGATTCCGTCTTTGGTGCCCCGAATTATGGCCTGATTAAAACGGGTAGCAGCTTTAGCAAAGCGACCTTTGATACGAATATTGCCTCGGTAACACCGGGGGGTGGCACGCCCTTGGCAGATGCCCTTCAAGACGTGCAAAATACCTTGGTAGAAGCTCCTTTTGGCGGCGAACCGACCGATGAGCGCCGCTACTTGGCCATGTTGACCGACGGGCTCCTTACTTCGGGAGCTCCTATGAATTCCATTCCCAATGGTAGTTTTAATAGAACCGCCATCTTTGCCATGGGCTTCGGCACACCAGCCGATGTAAGCTATCCGACCTTAGATGCCATGATGAACAAAGGTGTAAACTTGACTACACAACAGATATTCCACGGGGAAAACGCCGGTACCATCGATAAATTCTATAGCGATTCATTGGCTGCAGCAATTGGCTTTACAACAATTTTCGATCCATTAATCGAACTTTTTGCCGGGGAGCACACCCATTTGTATTTTGATGCCACCTCGGCGGAGGACGCCTTTTTTATAACCGCACAGGGAATGGACTTTGAGGACCGAAATTGGAAGTTTATGCTCCACGGTCCCGGGGGATATGTGCTTTATGGGGATGATAAGGGACATGAACATGGGGAATCTTGCCATCACTGTTGCCCTTCACCCAATGTTACCGCCAAGCGATCCGATGGGCGGTTGACAATAATGGTGCAGAAGGGAAATACCGCTAAACACTGTTGGGTCGGAAAATGGGAGCTCATGATTGCTTATAAAGCCAAACAAATCGACGGAATGGTCATGCAAATGTTGGGGGAAATGATGTTCCCCGTTGCGGCAAGCCCCATACGGGGACCTCGATATGCACGGCTTTTGTCCGATCCTAAAAAAAGAACGGCGATCCGCAATATTTTTACCAAGAGCCAACATGGGTTGGATATTCGGGCTTTAAGCACCAATAGAAATGAAAATGATGCCTGCAATATTACGGTGAATATCTATGCGCGTACCAATCTGAAGATAAGCCTTGATCCCAAGAGTCTGATAGTAAAACAAGGTGAAGATCTCAACATTATGGTTAACATACAATCAATGCTTGGAAATGTGCAGCATTCAAGTGGTTTTGCCCGAATGGTCGCTCCAGGCTTTGATATTAACAAACTGTTACCCAAAGAAAAGGTAGACGAGATCATTAAAAAACTCGAAGATCCAAAACGGAAAGAGGACAAAAAAGGCAAAAAATGCCACCCCGACCTAGATATATCGCTTATACTTGCCCATTTGGAAAAAGAAGGGCTGGAATTTATCAAAGATTCCGAAGTTAAAGTAGTAAGTCACGATGACGGTCCCATGCACGTTCACGTTCAAAACACCGAAATACCCGGCACGTATCATTTTGGTATTTATGTGGAAGGAACATATGCCGCCAACGCTGTCGGTACGAATGGACATGAGCACGGGAATATGGGAAGTACAACCGTAGAAGAAGCGGAACTTGAAACCTTTTCGAGATTGTTGAATGTTAGTGTGGGCGTTGTAAAAAGTTTGTAGAATAGCTGGAAGGGAAGATTTAATTAATTTAAAAACAATATGTCATGAACGTTAGAAAAAATGTCAGATTTATGTCCGGTGCCGAGAAGACTGCTTTTGTCAATGCAGTCTTGGCGCTGAAGGCTGATACAACAAGTCCCCGACCTGCGGCAGCCAATGCCGCCGGGGCATTGAACAGATACGATGTATTTGTTTGGATACATAGTTTGGTAATGGACGGCGCGCATAAGGGTCCGGCATTTACCCCGTGGCACCGGGAATTTCTAAGGCAGTTCGAATTAGAACTGCAAGACGTTTCCGGTAATCCGAGGATGACCATCCCCTATTGGGATTCCGTGGTAGCTCGAGAGCCTTCCAATCCGGGATATCCCTTCACAGACGACTTAATGGGCGGCATGGGTACGGGTACCGATAACCGAGTAATGAATGGACAATTTGCTAATGGCGCAGGGTGGACTTTGAACGTGAGAACTGGTGAAACTTCTGGGACTTTTAGGGATAATACCGCTTATTTAAGGCGTGGGGACGGACAAAATCCGAATCAATTGCCCGAAAGGGCAGACCTCGATACCGCAATTGTTCATACGGCTTACGATGCCGTAAATGATGAAGGCAGTTTCGCCGAGGGAAATGCCAACAGGGCCGAAGGTCACGAAATTCCTTTAAGCTTTCGGAAAATTTTGGAATATGCCAATCACAATGGGCCCCATACATGGGTTGGGGGCAATATGTTGCCTAGTACCTCTCCCAATGACCCCGTATTTTATTTACATCACAGCAATATAGACAAAGTATGGGCCCTTTGGCAGCAACGGCCCAACGGGGGTGTTACCAATTATTTGCCCGCTTCTGGCACACCTGGCCACAGTCTCAATTCGGTTATGTCGATGCTCGACAGTAGTTTCTTCCGTTTTCCGGTCAAGGACAGGCCAGTGGATGTGCTGAATCATAAAGCGGATTTGGGATACATGTACGATATAGATCTGCCTATTATCACATCTTCAGTGACCACCTTAAATTTTGGAACGGTCGAAGAAGGCGTGCCCTTACAAATGCTTATACGTTTTACCATGGAGTCCGGCAGAAGAATGATATTTCAGAACGCTTTCGGCGGGGATTCCGCTTTCCATGCCGCGGCAGGATCGCTTGCCTCCGAACCAGTGAATCATACAAACGGTGTGCCTCAAATGCATGATATGTTCATAGAATTTGGGGCAAACACCGGTACTGGACCCAAAAGCGGTATTGTGGAAATCAACGTTTTTATTTCGGATGCAGATCGCTATTATTCCAACGCGGGTGGTAATTATTTGGTTGGCACCTGGACGGTGAACTTAGAGGCTGTGGTTGTTGAAGAGGTCAAATCGGCCATTGCGCTAGTTCTTGACAAATCGAACAGTATGCGTTTGAACGACGGCACCAGTATCACCCGGTACGAAATGTTGCAAAATGCTGTCATGGGCGTAAGGGACCTTCTTGCACCTGATGACGGTGTGGGCATGGTATATTACGATACCGATGCGGAATTGAAATTTGGGATTATGCAAAAATCGGACGGGGGGGAAGCTGCGGTCAATGCCGCCTTAGCAGATCCCACCAATGAACCCGGTGGGAACACGGCCATTGGCCTTGGTATCATAGAAGGGGCGCAAATGCTGACGGATGAAATGAATGATCCCAGTAGTACGCCGTATACGAACTTTGGGATGCTGGTCATGACCGATGGCATCCAAAATGTGCATCCCTATATTAGCGAGGATGCCGTAACTTCGGAATTAACCGGTATAAGTCAGGATATATATGCGGTAGGGCTGGGCCAACAGGGTACCACCAGTGAGGCGGCGCTGAACGACATTTCAAAGGCGGTATTGCTTACCGGCGATATGACCGGGGATGAGCGCCTATTCAAATTGACCAATTATTTCAATCAAATCCTTGCAGACATCAAAAAGGAAGATGTCGTGCTAGATCCCATGGGAAGGCTTCTTTTCGGTACGAGACATCAGGTGAACTACTCAATAAGCGAGGCCGACATACGATCTAATGTTGTGGTACTCTCTCCACTGGCACCCTTTATCAAAGTAAGCTTGATAGCACCCAATGGCGACGAAATTGTTGGGTCTGCAGGCAATGTTGCCCATGAGGTCAATATCAACAACCAAATCTACAGGGTCAAGTTCCCGGCCATTCCCAATAAGCCAGAGGAGAGCCATGGGGGAAATTGGAAAGTGGTACTTCAGCTGTACACTAGAGACGAGGTGAAAAAATTGTGCTATGAATGGGGCAATTTCCGCCAACTATTCAAAAATATGGGAGAATATACCTCCGTTCCCTACAGTGTGGCCATCTATACCCGGTCCGCCCTTAATTTCAAATGCACCGTGGAAAAAAACTCCGATACAATCGGAGCGGAAGTTCGAATTTTTGCGGATCTTTCCCAATATAGGCGCCGCATTAGTGGCCGTGTAAGGGCAGAGATTCAATGGCCCAATGGAAATAATAAGTTACTAACATTGAACGAGACCGAAACTGGGGAATTTTCTGCCCGCTTTATTGCTGAACACTCGGGAATCTATCAATTGACCATCAAGGCAGACGGCAAATCAATGGCAGGGAAACCTTTTTTAAGGGAAGCGTTAAGAAGCGTATCCATCTACAAACGGACACCTGAAAGACCTACCGATGTTACATCCGATACAGGAGGTGCATTTTGTAAAACCATTCAATGTTTAATTGAACAGGAAAGTGTTCGCGACTTTTTGAAAAAGAACAACATCAATCCGGACGAACTAAAAGAATGCGTTATGGAAAATTGCAGCGACAATGACAAGAAGGTTATTAAAGGTTTGACTAAAACAACGAAGAACAGCCCTATGAATGAACTGAAGGAAAATAGTGTGACTTATGACAAGGCGGGGACTTCCGAGCAGGAAAGCACTTGCCTTGGATCTGTCGGAAAGGCCCCGGAATTAAAGAAAATAGAATATCCAGAGCCCAAAATTCCGAAAATGTCCAAGATGCCTATGGAAATGCCCGCTTTTAAACTCAACGCGGAAGGGAAGTTTGAGAGGGTTATTTTCACCTTTGATGAACCCTGTTAAACACGGAAAGCCCACCGAAGGGTATTCAAGAACAGGATTTTAATCCTTAAAATCAGAATATTACCGACGAGTGAAGAGCGATCAAAAGCTTTAATAATAAAACGGCACCCATAATCGGGTGCCGTTTCGGTTTCCGAGGTCATATAAAACTTTTGTTTGGAATGGATTTTTTTCTCTTCCCGACAGGTACGGACGTGAATGCTATTCGTGTGGGTAAATGGAAAAGTTTAAATAAGTTGCCATACTATTCCTTGATCACTTTTGCCCTTAATACCGTTTCTCCATCGGCAATAACTTCCAAGATATAAAACCCTATTTGCAAATCGGCTAAATTATCCACTTCTAAATCGGATTTATTTTTAAAGGACATTGATGCAACGATATTTCCTGAAAGGTTATAAATATGAACTGTCGAAGCACGGACTCGCCTATCCATTTGTACCCCGATGTAATCTCTAAACGGATTGGGAGAGTAGGTAATGGTCATGTTATTGGCAATAAGTTCCTTCGAATCAAAGGCATTTACATCTAAAATCGCCTCATTGTATTCAAATGGATTCTGCCTTCTTGCAATTCCAGAATTTAGGACTAGTGCAGGAGGTAAAACATCGTTTTCAGTATCTATCGTGCCCACAAAGAGGGCGCCCACGGCCGTTTCAAAACCGGGAACAAGGTTGATCTCATTGACAGATTCTATTATGCAGCTGGCACCGGAAGGTACTGTAAAACCTTTTCCCGCTTCGATGGTATATTGATAATAAAAATTTTCCACCGGACTATTGGCATTACTTACCGTGTAGCCATACAATTCGGCCAATTGATCTTCGGCATAGAACACGCCGAGGGAGTGGCTAGACAAGATGTCATTAGGATTGATCAACGGAAGTATTGAACCATTAAAGACATACGTACCATCGTATCTAATCATGGAATTAATAATAAAGGAAGATTCACCTGGGTGTTGCATTTGCCAATCTGCCCAAAGCTTATCGATATAGGTATGGTGAAGATAAAATATGGGATCTCTAGGGGATAGTGGCGTACTCATCGCTCCACCAATCCAAACATGGGCACCTCTGTGGGTATCTCCCCTTTCCATGTCATTTGAATACAGGAGGAAATCACTGTTGCTCTGTACTGCTGTAACTACTGAAGGGGTGGGCAGAGGCCCGTTTCCTCCTAAGTTTCTGTTCAATGCCCAAGCGCCATTAAACTGGCCCATAAAGTCAGCGGCCCATAATGGTGATGTCGTGGATTGGTCTGTGGAAGAATCCCACCATGGGATACTTATACGGGGGTCAATGGCTTGCATTGCCCTTTCAAGTTCTAACATCTGCATTCTATGCCACGCAAAGAAAATTTGACGTTCAGGCTCATCGGGCAGGTTAAAATGAATATCCGGTTGGGGCGAATTGCCAAAATTAAAATTTGCACTATGAAAATTGGCAAGGTCGCTGATCAGATCTGGGCCGGTACGTAATTGGTATAGCGCATTGACAAGTGCGCTTTTTTCCGCAGCCGTCATTTCCTGATAATTCTTGCGTATGCTTTGGGCGCTGGTCCCAATTGTCAAACAGGTCAATGCAAATAGTACATAATATTTCATAGGAGTTGAATTGTGGTTTATCCCGCAATTTTATACGAATTTATTTCTTTTCCTTTTTTCTCTTTGCTATCTTTTTCTCAACCGAATCAAGTCTTGTGCCCTTCTTCTCAAGTTCTTTTATTTTCTTATCCTGTTGTATAAGATATAAAGTTATCTCCTCTATTTTCTGCAAGAGCAGAGCATTCATTTCGCCCAAATCAATACCGTTTGCCCTGACTTCTTCCGCACTTGGCATATTCATTAAGTGTCCTTTCTCAATTATATGCTGCTCCATTTCTTCCAAGGAAGGGAGTATAAACTCTTCTTCAAAGACAAAATCAGGCCAATTCGTCTGTAAGGCTATTTTAATACTCTCCGCGACCACATTTCCAGCTACGGCCAATGCGTACCCTTGGGTATCGGTGGTTCCAATGCCCATTGTCTGGGCAGCGAATAAATTATTTGCTTGCCAATCGACTGTGGCCAAATTGGCATTGTCAGAAGTGTAGTCAATAATGCCAGTGCCAGATCCATCTGTGGTGATGTTGACCGTATTCCCGGCGGCTGATACGTTGTTCGCGGCGTCGATTGCCAGTACCGTGAAGGCATAGGAGGTGTTTGCGCTAAGGCCATTGGCCGAATAGGCCGTTCCTGGCGAAGTTCCTATCTGCGTCCCGTCCCGAAACACCTGGTACCCGGTGACCCCGACGTTGTCCGTGGAGGCCGACCAAGAGAGTTCCGTCCCTATGGCTGTCGTGCCAGAGGCCGCCAGCGTCGTAACCGCGCTCGGCGGCTCTGAGTCCGTGCCCTGGGCGGTATTGACGTTGACCGTGTTGCCGGCAGCTGAGACGTTGCCGGCAGCGTCGATTGCCCGTACCGTGAAGGCGTAGGATGTGTTTGGGCTAAGGCCATTGGCCGAATAGGATGTTCCTACCGTAGTTGCTATCTGCGTCCCATCCCGAAAGATCCGGTAACCAGTGACTCCAATATTGTCCGTTGAGGCCGACCAGGAGAGTTGCGTCCCCGTGGCAGTCGTGCCCGAGGCCGAAAGCGTCGTAACCGCGCTCGGCGACTGGGAGTCCGCGGTCAGCGTGGTGACGTTGACAGTATTGCCGGCGGCGGAGACGTTGCCTGCAGCGTCGGCCGCCCTTACCGTGAAGGCGTAGGAGGTGTTTGCGCTAAGGCCGGTGGCCGTATAACTCGTTCCCGGCGTGGTTCCTATCTGCGTTCCATTCCTAAAGATCTGGTAGCTAGTGACCCCGAGGTTGTCCGTAGATGCCGACCACGACAGCTCAGTCCCCGAGGTGGTCGTCCCCGAGGCCGCCAGCGTTGTCACCGCACTCGGCGGTTCGGAGTCGGAACCCACGGCCAGTATGGATATGTTATCAATAAAGATGGTATTTCCTGCAGTAGAACTTGTGGACATATTACTCGTATAAACCCTAATCCTAGGCGAAGTCGATGTGGCCGTAACATTGAACACATATTCCTCCCAATCCGTGCCTTGGATCGGGGTGGTCGAAAACCCAGTCATCCCAGACCAAACCGCAAAGGCTGGAGCTGCGGGAGTGGAAACCTGTGGCCCTTCCTTCGCCCAGATGCGAATGGTATATTGTTGTCCTATCTGTGCGTTATAGGTGTAATTCATAGTACGACCGTTCGAAGCCGTTGAAACCGCTCTTATCGAAAAATTTCCGAGTTGGGATTCCGTTCCGACCGAAGAAATTACGGCCCCACCTGACCAACCTGCTACTCCATTGGCCTCATTATTAATAGAAGCGGCATTGGCATGGGTATGCGCGTTTTGTGCCCAGATATTTGTAGATAAAAAAAACAATGTCAACAGTAGAATTAGTTTTGGTCTCATAATCATCTTGTTTTAGTTTGGTTAGTATTTATTGCCTGGTACATGGTTTTAAAATTGTTTGCATAGGGTGAGACCGGTTCCGTGCTCGAGACCTCTATCTATTCTGCGCGTGAGGGCAAAACGTACCGGTTTTTGAGCAGCTTAAAATTGCTGGAGCTGGTTTCCATAACTTCTACGCACTGGTCAATAATGGCAAGCTGGGAACCTCGCGCTTGCCACCGCTGAGGTAGCGTTCGCCAACCATCCTTTCTCTCACGATACGAGCAGGAGATCCATAGGCCACTACACATTCCCGGACATCTTTTACTACTAGAGAACCCGCACCAATAACTGTATGTTCCATAACCCTGGTATTTTCTATGATTCTTGCTCCCAAGCAAATCGCGGAAAATTTTCCTAGGTAAAAACAGCCTCCAGCAGTGACACCGGATGCCATGCTGGAAAAGTCATCCATAACACTATCGTGCCCGAGTGATGAATTGGTATTCAAAATACAAAAATCCCCTATTTCCGAATTGGCATTTACGATGGCACCGGGCATGATTATAGTACCTTGGCCGATATGGACATCCTTGCCGATTACGGCTTTCGTATGAATTGACGTAATAAACCGGAAGTCGGGGGCTATATCTGAAATTCGGTTCACTACGCTCTTTCTGATCCAATTGTCACCTATGGCAACAATACCGCCGTACAAATCAAACATTTCTATCAAGTACGGAAGATCGTACTCGCTCCCCAATATTTCGTATCCGTTTTGTTTTCCTCCTTTTTCCTTAAAGGAATCTACGAATCCCAAGATGTTGTATTTACCTTCTTTTTCAATACAATCCAGAATCACACTCCCGTGACCTGAAGCCCCAATTATTACGACGTTTTTCATTTCAATGAGTACTTGCGCACTTTATTAATTATTTAGATAAGATTAAATAGCATTTGAACAGTAAAATGACTGAACTTTATATACTTCAAAATTGGATGGGGGATAAAAGAATTAGGTGGGAGAATTTATAGGGAACTTAAATGGAGGGAATTAAACAAAACGACTATTAAGTTACTTAATGGTTGCAATCTCGAAAATAAATAGATCGGTGCGCTTTGTTTTTGTACAACTGGTCATTTAAAGTGTACAAATCGTAAAAAAAGTACATTTTTTGAAATATTTCACTTTTTTTTTAAGGATATATTGTTGTGGATGGACAAATTTAGAACCCGTATTGCGATGTCCCTATTTTTAGCGATTTTACCCTGAAGTTAATTCGAGGTAGTACAATGTCCATAATATCGATGGAATATTATTGCGGAAATTTTGTTCAATGTCTACCCCTGCACAATAAAAATAGAAGGCCGCTTATGCAGTTCTATGTTAGTCTTTTTCCAATCAGCAGCAGATTTGGTGGCAATATATTCGGAGGGAAGTGTAATATCGCAGGCCACACATAATCGGGTGTTCGGATGCAGCACTTTAATGAGTTCCGACAACAGCTTGTCATTGCGGTAGGGAGTTTCGATAAAAAGTTGTGTTTGGTCCAAATCCCGTGAAATTTTCTCCAAACGCTTGATAGCTGACTTTCGCTCGGTCGTATCGATGGGCAGATAACCATTGAAGGCAAAATTCTGTCCGTTCATTCCACTAGCCATTAATGCCAAGATAATTGATGAAGGGCCGACCAAGGGAACGACCTGAATGCCTTTTTCGTGGGCAATCCGCACGACGTCGGCACCTGGATCCGCAATACCGGGACAGCCGGCCTCGGAAATGATACCGATGTCATGGCCTTGGGAGCTGGGCGTTAAAAAACTAGGAATTTCCCGTGCTTCCGTAAACTTATTTAGGACCGATATATGAAGGGTGGACTGGGATTTTCCTGAACTTATTTTTTTGATGAAACGACGTGCCGATTTTTCGTTTTCGACGATATAATGGTCGATGCGTTCAACGGCCTTTTTTATGGAAATTGGCAAAACCTCCAAGGGTGCGGTGTCGCCCAAGGTAACGGGTATCAAATACAGTTTTCCGGTGCCGTTTGTTTTCTTTGCCATGAATTTGGTTCGGTTATATTTTTTTTGCGATCGCATCGCAGGCTTTATCGATCATGCGATACACCTGCTCAAAGCCATCCTCTTCATCATAATACGGGTCGGGGACTTGCTTTTCCGGTAGATTGACTTCTTCCAATAGCAATTTTACCTTGTGTCTATCCGTATCGTTTTGGGCCAAAGCAACAATAGTATCGTAGTTTGTTTTGTCCATGACATAAATTACGTCGAATTTCTGGAAATCCAACACTTGAAACTTTCTACAGCGCTGTTTTTCGATGTTCAGCCCATATTTTCGGGCAACGGCGATCGAACGGGGGTCGGGCGCATTTCCGATATGAAATCCGCCCGTACCTGCGGAATCGACAAAAACCTCTTCCGGATCAACTTTACTTTGGAGAATGCCTTCGGCCAGAGGCGACCGGCAGATATTTCCAAGACAGACCATCAACACTTTATATTTCATGCGAATGAGGTTTTTTTAGAGTTCAAGATTTTGATTCTAACGGAAAAGTGTTGGTTATTAAGGGAGATTGGCGATCGAAGATTAACGAATGCTGAACAAATTTGTAAAAGACAATTAATGTTGCAGATTCAATCCTTCGACAACGCTCAGGACAGGTGTTCAAACCTGCCCGTCCGGCAGTCGAGTGCGTCTTGCGGCACGTTCAAGGTAATAAACACTTTGAACCTTGAACAGCTACGAAGTAGCCATTGAGCTTTGAATTTTTGATCCGCTCCTGTCATTTCTAAGCCCGGTAAAAGCTTTTTTCGGTCAGGGGTCATCAGTCGTCAGTTATCAAGACAATTTCTTCCTCAGATCTTCTATGTATTTACGGAACTGCTTATCGGTCTCGGCCAAATTATCAACGGTTTTACAAGCGTGTAGGACCGTAGCGTGATCTCGTTTTCCGATTTGTGAACCAATACTGGCCAATGAGGCCTTGGTGAGCTTTTTGGCGAAAAACATGGCTAATTGCCGCGCTTGTACGATATGTCTTTTGCGAGTTTTTGATTGTAGGGTGGCTACATCCATTTCGAAATAGTCGGAGACCACTTTTTGAATGTACTCTATCGATACCTCGCGCTTGGTATTCTTCACGAATTTTTCGACGACCTGCTGGGCGAGTTCAAGGGTAACCTCCTTTTTGTTGAATGAAGACTGGGCAATCAGCGAAATAACGGCACCCTCAAGTTCACGAATATTGGTCTTGATATTTTTGGCCACATAATCGATAATATCTTCGGGCATCTCGACCCCATCGCGGTATAATTTGTTTTTAAGGATAGACACCCGGGTCTCGTAATCGGGATTCTGTAATTCGGCGGACAACCCCCATTTGAAGCGGGACAATAGGCGTTGCTCGATATCTTGCATATCAACAGGCGCCTTATCTGAAGTTAAGATAACCTGCTTCCCGTTTTGATGCAAATGGTTGAATATATGAAAAAATACATCTTGTGTACCCGATTTTCCGGAAAGAAACTGCACGTCGTCAATGATCAATACATCTATCAGTTGATAAAAATGTATAAAATCGTTCCGGGTGTTTTTCTTGACCGATTCTATATACTGTTGTGTGAACTTCTCGGCAGAAATATAGAGTACGGTACGCTCGGGATATTTGTCTTTAATCTCGACCCCTATGGCATGGGCCAAATGGGTCTTGCCCAGACCTACGCCTCCGAATACCAGTAGCGGATTGAACGACGTGCCGCCAGGTTTGTTGGCCACCGCCATACCAGCAGATCGTGCCAACCGGTTGGAATCACCTTCCAGAAAATTATCGAAATTGTAATTGGGATTTAATTGTGATTCGATTTTAATGTTTCGGATACCCGGAATCACAAACGGATTCTTCAGTTGGGGATTTTTGGATTTAATGGGAACATCCATTTCTTGAGCCCCCATATAACCCCGGTTCGAGCTAGGTATTTTCTCGGTAAAAGGTTCTTTATTGCCGTAAGTGTTTTCCATACGGATGATGTACACCAATTTGGCGGTTTCCCCGAGCTCTTTGGTCAGGGCTACCTTTAAAAGTTTAACATAATGTTCTTCGAGCCATTCGTAGAAAAACTTGCTGGGAACTTGAATGCTCAATGCATTGTCGGAAAGCTTGACCGGCTTGATGGGTTCGAACCAAGTCTTGAATGCCTGCGGTTGAATGTTGTCGTTGATAAATACCAAACAGTTGTTCCATACGGAATTTGCAGTAGCACCCATGTTAAAATTTACTTATTTGTCGGTTAGAAAAAAAAACGTCAGTTGGTCGAAATCGGTCGAAGGAGACTTACTTTCTTGGTGGGACAAATATGTGAACAAAAAAGCTAAAAAAAAAATCAAAAGTCTATTGATTTTGCCCTTTTTTTTCACCATGTTGGGCACCTATAATCGAAATCTCTTAAATATAGGATTTTAAACCGAAACTTGATGAATTTTAACAGAATTTCTTTCCGGGTGCGTTATGCGGAAACCGATCAGATGGGAGTGGTATATCATGGCAACTATGCGCAATACTTGGAGATGGGAAGGGTCGAGTGGTTAAGGAGTTTTGGAATTTCCTACAGAGGCATAGAAGAAAACGGTATTATGTTGCCCGTTATTTCTTTATCCGTAAATTACAAAAAATCAGCGGTCTACGACGACTTGATTACCGTTGAAACCCACCTTAAAAGGCTGCCTTTGGTCAAGATAGAATTCGACTATAAAATTTACAACGAAAAACAGGAAATTTTGGCGGAAGCAAACACGGTTTTAGCGTTTTTGGATAAGCATACCAAACGTCCGGTAAAATGTCCGGATTATGTTTTGGAAAAAATCAAAATGTAAATGGTCTTTGTTCTTACGAACCGCAAAATTTTACGTCCTTACTACGTTTTTTTGATTTCGACACCATAAATACCCTCAAAAACTCGTTGTGTTTTTGCGTCATCCCGTGCTCGAACCGAAATGATCAGCTCACAGTCCAGTTCCATTTTTTGTGAAACGACATGCAATTGCCGTTGTTTGATGGTGCGCATAACGATATCCATTTCCGAATAGGCGAACGATAATTTAAACTGCTGCTGTACGGTTCTCTCAACGATTTTAGACGTATCCAAGGCCATTTGTGCCGCTGTTTTGTAAGCACTTATCAAGCCACCTACGCCTAATTTGGTGCCACCAAAGATGCGGGCGACCGCTATCAAAACATTGGTCACTTGAAAAGATTGTATCTGTCCGTAAATCGGCATTCCTGCGGAATTGTTGGGTTCCCCGTCATCGTTGGCGCGATAGGCGGGGTTTTCCACCCCCAGCTGCCAGGCGTAGCACACATGGTTTGCCGAAGAATGCTTCCCTTTTAGTGCTTCGATAATCGGTTTGACATCGGCTTCCTTGGTTATTGGAAAGGCATATCCGAAGAACTTGCTCTTTTTATCCTTGAACAAAATTTCTTTTGAAGGCTTTGCTAGGGTTTTATATGTATCTGAAGCGGCATCCATCAGAAAAAGACTACCAGTAGAATGCTAACGACGGCCAACCCGATTCCGCTCCAATTTTTAATGCTGATGTGCTCCTTAAAAAGCACAATGCCCAAGAGGGTTGAAAACATAACAATAGCCACATTGTTGATCGTAAAAACGGAGGCACTGTTCAGGCTGTCGTGCTGAAGTGCCTTGAGCAGAAAGTAGATGGAAAAATAGTTGGGAACGCCCAAAGCGATACCACCCAAAATATTTCTGAAGTTGATTTTAATTGGCTTTTTGATGGATTTGATAAGGATAAATAGGATGCCCGTCAAGGCGGCAGCGGCAAAGACCGTAGCTGAAAAGATGGGATAATCCACTGCCTTAACATGAAACTCCTGAATATATTTAATGCTGGTATCGATGATACCCGAACCTAAAAACACTGACAAAGGTAGGAGCAGGGAGGCTTTTCGAATGCGTATCGATTTGTCTTTCGCCGATACGAAATAAACGGCAGCTAGGGCGAGTACAATCCCAAGAACTTTTAAAGGCCCCAGCTCCTCCTTATATATAGCGACTCCAAAAAGCACCGGAATGACCAATGACATTTTGGTAGCGACCGATGCGACCGATACGCCTACCTTTTGGGCCGTAGCAGCCATGAGGTTGAAAACTAGGATAAAAAGCATCCCTAGGGCCACCGTACCCAAAAACCAAGATTTTTCAGGAATTTCCACTAGGGAAACGTTCCCCTTATAAAAAAGCAGTCCCACGGAACAGGCCGCTACGTAGTTGACTATAATGGCGTAAAGCGTCTCAACCTTGTACCGGGTAAACAACTTGAAAACCACGAAAATAAACGAGGACGATAGAATGCTCAGTGCCAAATAGATCACGCTATACCTTGGATTTTAGTTGAACGATATCCTCTTGACCAACCTGTAAATTCCAGCTACGTATGCCCAGTTTTTCAGCAGCTTCGGTATTTTCTTTGGTGTCGTCGATAAAAAAGGTCTCTTCGGCTTTTAGTCCGTTTTCGTTGAGAACGAATTCATAAATTTCAGGATTGGGTTTTCTAAGGTTGATTTCATGGGACAGATAGAACTTTTCAAAGGAATTCTTGAACCGGTGGAACTTTTCGCCGCCCATTATCTTTTCAACATGCGGAATGTGAAGGGCATTGGTGTTGCTCAACAGAAATAACCGATAGTCGCCTTCTTCGGCCAAAGCCTCGATAAATTCCAAGCGTTCATCGGGAAAATCCAGTAGCATGCTATTCCATATTTTGATAATTTCTTCTGATTTGGCTTGAGGATATACTTGGCCAAGGTTTTCGATAAATGATTCCGAAGAAATGCCACCGACCTCGTAAGTGTCGTTAAGCACAAGTATTTCCGGAGTTGGTTCGATAGCGCCACCAAATTTTTCCATCTCGCGGTAGATGACCTGTTTATCCAAATTGATAAAGACGTCGCCGAAATCGAAGATTATGTTTTTAATCATTATAATAGATGTTTAAAGTGTCGGAACCGATATTTTTTGAAGCTACTAATTTTCCTGATAATCTGGGTGCTGCTAATCCTTTTTTGAAGGAGGAGGTTCCCGTAAACATACGGGCTTCGTCCCATAGACCTAAATCGATAAAACTTTGGAGGGTTTGTGCGCCGCCTTCCACCAGTACACTTAAGACGTTGTATTTATGAAGGATGTTGCAAATTTGAGGTAGTACATCCAAAGAAAAATCCAGTAGGCGATAGTCGACGCCTTTGCGATAGTGCGAAGTCTCCTCGACTTCGGTGAGTATAAGGGTGGGTTGGCTTCCATCCAAAATATTGTAATCCCCGTTTATCTTTAAATATCTATCAAGTACTACCCGAAGCGGACTTTTACCTGTCCACAGTCGCACATCCAGTTTTGGGTTATCCTCCAAGACCGTATGCGTACCGACCAAAATCGCCTGTTCTTCGCTGCGCCATTGGTGGGTTAGTTGGCGCGAATACGAATTGCTGATCCAAAAAGGCTCGGGATTTTCGCTGCGTTCTTCTTTATCGGGAGCGATATAACCATTCGCAGTTTCCGCCCATTTTAATAGGATATAGGGCCGTTTTTTTTCGTGAAATGTCAAAAAACGTTTGTGGTGTTCGCGACATTCGGCCTCCAGTATTCCTTTGACCACCTCAACGCCTGCTTTCCGAAGTTTTTCAATGCCTTGGCCCGCTACTTTTTTGTGCGGATCCAACAGGCCAACAACAACGGTAGGAATCTTACTTTCGATGATCAAATCCGCACAGGGCGGGGTTTTTCCGAAATGCGAACAGGGCTCCAAGGTCACATATAAGGTAGATTGTTTCAATAGGCTCTTATCCGCCACCGATCCGATCGCGTTCACCTCGGCATGATGACCGCCGTAGGGACTCGTAAAACCTTCACCGATAATTTTTCCGTCGTGAACTACTACCGCGCCAACCATAGGGTTCGGCGCGGTACGGCCTAGTCCGTTTCTGGCGATTTCAATGGCCCTTGACATATATTTTTGGTGTATATTCACGGCGCAAAAATAGGACATTAATTTATGGAAACCAGTACTACGACCATTCGCGAGATTCAACCGAAAGACAATGTCGAAGTAGCTCAAGTCATTCGAAAAATCTTGATTGAAATAGGCGTACCCAAGGTCGGTACCGCCTATGCCGACGAAGCATTGGACCGCATGTATGAAAACTATAATGTGCCACGGGCAGCCTATTTTTTGGTGGTCGAAGAAAATAAAATTTTGGGATGCGCAGGTGTCGCCCAACTCGAGAATTACGATGGCAACGTTTGTGAACTGCAGAAAATGTATTTTTTGGAACAGGCGAGGGGAAAGGGCCTAGGGGCTCAAATGATGCATATCTGTCTCGATCGCGCAAAGGAATTCGGATACGAAGAGATGTATCTCGAGACCATGCCCTACATGAAAGCCGCCCAAAAGCTGTACAAGGCTTCCGGTTTTGAATATATCAATGCGCCTATGGGGAATACCGGACATTTTTCGTGTCCGGTTTGGATGTTAAAATCAATTAGGTAGAGAAACAAAATATTGGGTCTCTACAAGTTAAACACTTAAATTTTCAACCTGCAACCTGCAACCTTTTGAAACCTTTCAATGCTGTTAAAAGAAATCAAAAACATCTTTCACAAAGAACTCGACGAGAGCTTTCCCAAAGAAGAAGTGGATAGTTTTTTCTATATGGTTATCGAACATTATCTTGGGATGGAGCGCTTTATATTGACCATGCAGCCTAATTTGGTGGTTTCCAAAGAGGAAGAACAGCCGTTATTTGAAGCTTTGTCCCAACTGCGGTTGCATCGCCCGATCCAATACATCATCGGGAAGGCCCATTTTATGGATATGGATTTTTCAGTGGACGAAAACGTGCTAATTCCCCGGCCGGAAACGGAAGAATTGGTAAGATGGATTTTAAAAGAGGTACAAGGCACAAGGTATGAGGTAAGAAGTAGTAAGTTCAAAATTTTGGATATCGGTACCGGAAGTGGTTGTATTAGTATATCCTTGGCCAAAAATCTGCCGGAAGCGCAGATTTTCGCTTTGGATATTTCAGAAAAAGCACTTGAGGTCGCTAAACAAAACGCTTTGGATAATGATGTGGTTGTCAAATTTATAAATGAGGATGTTTTAAAATTGGAATCTTTAGAAATCGAATTTGACGTCATCGTTTCTAATCCTCCTTATGTACGGGAACAAGAAAAAAAGCAAATGGACAAAAACGTAACCGATCACGAACCTGGGTTGGCCTTATTCGTTTCCGATGAAAATCCCTTGAAGTTCTATAATGCAATAGGGAGATTTGCGAAGGAAAATTTGAAAGTAAACGGAAGTTTATATCTAGAAATCAACCAATATCTGCCAAAAGAAACCGAACAGCTTCTCAAAAATTATAATTTTTCGGAAATTGAGCTCCGAAAAGATATGTTCGGAAATTATAGGATGATGAAATGTGTTAATTTGAAGATTAGTTGACTTGAACATGTGTTGATTTGAAGATTATGACGGCTTGAAAAATGTCAAATCTTTAAGTAGTCTTTAAAGAATGGATTGTCCCCTTGGGGAGACCTTAGGGGTGTCTTTCGGGATGCCTATCATAGAGAGAATATTCTTTACGGATTAGATATCTAATCAGATAATATAAATTCTTATGCAAAGCATAGTAGTATTCTGCGGCAGTAGCGAAGGCAATGATACTGATATTTTGGTGTCTGCGGCCCACTTGGGCAAGACTTTGGCCGAGCGACAAATAACATTGGTCTATGGCGCCGCCAAAATCGGCGTAATGGGTAAACTGGCCCAAGGTTGTTTGAATCATGGCGGAAAGGTTATTGGCGTGATTCCTGATTTTTTGATGCTGCGAGAAGTGTATCACTCCAGTTTGACCGAATTGATCGTTACCGAAACTATGCAAGAACGTAAACTAAAAATGCATGAACTTTCCGAGGGCATCATTGCATTGCCAGGCGGCTATGGAACTTTGGAAGAATTGTTCGAAATGATTACATGGGCGCAACTAGGCCTGCATCAAAAACCGATCGGAATTTTGAACGTAAATGGCTTTTATGATGATTTGCTAAAAATGCTCGAAAAGATGGTAGCCCAAGAATTTTTGAAAAAAGAGAATTTCGTAATGCTTTTGGTCGACGATTCCGTAAACGGACTGTTACATCAAATGGAAATGTACAAACCTTTGACACTACCGAAATGGATTCAAAAAGACCAAATCTGACATGATTTTTTAATCTCTATTGGATTTAATTCTCCTAGGCTTGCCTAGTATTTTAGAGGAAAATTTAAAAACGGATGATTGTCATCAATCAAAAAGATATATTCCTCTAAATGCCTCGTGGGCTTGCCCCGAGGATTGTTTACTTTTATATTTTAACCTGCAACCTGCTCCTTACTAGTTGGCTAGCTCACTAATTTCACCCATGACTGTTAAAGAACAAATCGAATTCCTACGAAACGAACTCCGCGAGCACAACCATAACTATTACGTGCTGGATAACCCGACGATTTCCGATTACGATTTCGATATGAAGTTGAAAGAGTTGCAGAAGCTTGAAGAACAGCATCCGGAATTTCAAGATCCGACCTCACCGACTCTTCGGGTAGGGGGCATAGTGACCAAAAATTTCGAAACCGTAATACACGACTATCGCATGTATTCCCTTGACAATTCGTATTCCAAAGAAGATTTGGAGGATTGGGAAAAACGTATTCAGCGGATTTTGGGAGATGCTGAAGTGGAATTTACCTGCGAATTGAAATACGATGGTGCATCGATTAGCCTCACTTACGAAAGCGGACAATTGGTGCGTGCTATAACCCGTGGTGATGGTTTTCAGGGCGACAACGTTACGACAAACGTAAAAACCATCAAAGCAGTGCCATTGCGTTTAAAGGGCGATTATCCTGCCAAATTTGATATTCGAGGGGAAATAGTTCTCCCGTTCGAAGGATTTGCAAAAATGAACGCCGAGCGGGTCGAAAATGGGGAAGAACCGTATATGAATCCAAGGAATACGGCTGCCGGCAGTTTGAAGTTACAGGACAGTGCCATGGTGGCACAACGGCCACTCGATTGCTTGCTTTATGGCATTGTAGGTCAAAACACGGGAATAACATCCCAATGGCAAATGCTGGAAAAAGCAAGGGAATGGGGCTTCAAGGTGCCTATGGTCGCCAAACTGTGTAAGTCAACTTCCGAGGTCATGGCCTTCGTGAATTATTGGGATATGAACCGGCATGACCTGCCTTATGAAACCGATGGGGTAGTGGTGAAGGTCAATAGAATCCAGCATCAGGATGAACTGGGATTTACCTCGAAATCCCCCCGGTGGGCTATGGCCTATAAATTCAAGGCGGAGCAGGTTTCGACCCTCCTGAACGAGATTACCTATCAGGTGGGTCGTACTGGAGCTATTACGCCCGTGGCCAATCTGGAACCGATATTGTTGGCGGGCACGACCGTGAAGAGGGCCTCCCTACACAATGCCGATCAAATCGCCAAGTTCGATATCCGTGAAGGGGATACGGTTTTCGTGGAAAAGGGCGGGGAAATCATTCCTAAAATCATCGGGGTCGATTTTACGAAGCGACCACAAGATTCGGAGCCTACAGTGTACATCGACCATTGTCCCCAATGTGGCACAGAACTCGAACGTACGGAAGGTGATGCTAAACATTATTGTCCCAATTATTATGGTTGCCCACCGCAGATTACGGGGCGCATCCAACATTATATATCCCGAAAGGCGATGGATATCGAAGGGATAGGTGGGGAGACCGTGGAATTGTTGTTTAAAGAGGGATTGATAAAAAATTACGATGACCTGTATACATTGACTAATGAACAGATTCTTCCTTTGGAACGTATGGCTGAAAAATCCGCAGAGAATCTGATCAAAGGAATAGCGGAGTCGGTAAAAATTCCGTTCGAAAGGGTGCTTTTTGCATTGGGTATCCGTTTTGTAGGGGAAACGGTGGCTAAAAAACTGGCTAGAGCCTATAAGAATATCGATGCCCTAATGTCCGCATCCGAAGAAGAACTGACCGCCGTTAACGAAATTGGGGAACGTATTGCACAATCAGTCGTTGAGTTTTTTCGAAATGAGACGAATCGTGAAATCATATCCCGGCTGAAAAGTTACGGAATACAATTTTCCTTATCCGAAAAACAGTTGGAAAACCAAACCGATACCCTCAAGGGTATGACTATCGTAGTGTCGGGGGTCTTTGAAACCCTGAGCCGTGACGAACTGAAAAAAATGATCGAGAACAATGCCGGCAAGGTAGGATCAAGCATCTCTTCAAAAACCGCATATCTCGTCGCTGGTGACAAAATGGGCCCGAGCAAACGCACCAAGGCCGAAAGTCTCGGGGTGCCAATAATTACCGAGGGAGAGTTTATTGAATTGGTGGGTACTGGTCTGGAATAGTATAATTTCCGTATTAAAGACTTTTGGAAATACAAAGAGTTCTTATCCACATTACATTTTAGTAGTGACAATTCGTGTCTTGGCTTGACGCGAATTACACGAACTGTCACTAATGGATTAAAGGAAGGACCTATTCCAATAAAAAATACACTATATGGGTTTTCGCCCTGAAATGATATTGTAAAGTATCACCACTACAGCAATAACAATTAGAATATGAATCAAACTATTGGTTCCAAGTCCGGGTACTACCCCCAACATTCCCAAAAGCCAAATTACAATACAGATTACGGCTACAAGCCAAAGAAGTCCTCTCATGATCGGTTATTTTAAGGTTTATTTAACTAATGTACTAAACAAACGAATACGAAAGTGATTCAATCAAAAAATTATTTGGCTCAATAAAACTTGACCAAAGTGATGATTAATAAACAGAGAAAAAAGAAGGGGTAGTTCTGGCCACCATCCCTGCCATCGATTTTCTTCCGGTCAATTTCTTCGATAAAAAGGCTTCCGTAAAGAGGGAGGTCTGCGGAAAACGGAAGCCTTGCTGCACTTTAACCGCAATTTCCATAAGATATTTTTGCTAAACGATTCCGCCGATATCCAGGTTATAGTTGTTCTGAAAGGCCAGGTGTTCAATGAAAATTCCGGTAGGTACTGGTAGGATCTTGCAGATTTGAGTGCGTCTAACCTTGTACGTTGCTAGGTCACAAAATTGTCTAAAATGGGGTTTTATTTCATTGGCGGACATGATGAATCGATTAAAAGGCTTTTTCTCTTTACTCCCGAATGCCGCTTTTATATTGATTCAACAACCCAAGAAGTACCATCAATAGATTTATAACGAATAAGTACTCTGCAAAAAATGTATTCTCCCCGAGACCTACTTCCGGATACACCTGAAAGCAGAACCAATAGTTCAACAAATTCAAGATCAAAAAGATAAATACAGCTTGCCACTTTTTAAATATATTCGGATAAAGTCCAAATGAAAAAAGAAGTTTCACCTCCTTCCCGAAAAGGGATGCAAACACCGGCCAAATAAAGAACAGCGGCAGTGCGAACAATCGGGTCTCGCGCGCAAAAGCGGTCAAGATTACGATGGGGGTGTTGATGATTACCGTAAGCAGAAAGGCTCCGATCCATTTTTTTTGCCAAGCCAGGGCATCCTTCTTTCGCATCTGAACGGCGACCAAATATAAAAATGGGGCCAATGCTAGAAAAAGGGAAGTCCACGTTTCCACGGTGTTCTTAGTGCTTTCGAAATTTTCAAGGAAACAGGAGTAGCGGCTGGCCATTTCAATTTGGGTCGCTTTTAGCTGGTCATGGGTGTATATGAAAAGTGCGAGATATATCCCATAGAAGAGTAGGGGAAGCATAATCGAAATACAAAGTCTTACGTGTTCTTTGGAAAGTAATCTAACATTGAATTTTCCCAGGCCCGGCATAAAGAACATTAAAGCCGGCAGCAGTAACATACTCGTTTCCCTCGAAATCAACGCCAGCGTAAAAAACGGCACGTACCAGCCCCATTTTTTTTGAACGAAGGCGATAAGGGCCAGTAAGATAAAACAGTACTGCATCGGCTCGTCATAGCTAAAAACGGGCGGAAAAAAGGCGAACAGCACGGAAAAAGATAAAAAATAAACGCACATGTTGAACAGAGCCTGTTCCATGTTGTCCCTTAAAGTTTTGGATAACCTAAATAACAACAATCCACTAAGGAACAATAGTATAAAATTAACCAAAATAAACGCATGTCCGGACCTTAGTCCGAATTTGCCCGTGACACTTTCGATCAGAAAGCTGGTAAGTGGCCTTCGGGCGAAGGGGGCAATCTCCTGATGATAGTCGATCTGCGATTTTAGAAATCCGTGGGAAATTCGGGTGTTGTTCTCGTTCAACATACTGTCCATATTCGGCAGCATATGGATGCCGAAAATCATCAATGCAAATAACAATGCCACCAAATAGGGTAGGGGCTGCCATCGTACTATTTTTTCGAACCTTGTAAGCGTCATGGAAACGGATTAACCCGTCGAATTTAGGTATTTTTGGAAAAGAAAGAACACGAAACCTGAAAATGATGAGTAATCCAAAAAACTATAGGGATTATAAAAAGACCCTAGAAAATAAAAATCCGGATTCCGATTGGCCTGAAGCCCTAAAATCACTTTGGTACGATGCTAAGGGCGATTGGAAAGCCTCGCATGATATTGCCCAAGATATGCACAACGACCTCGGTAGTTGGATCCATGCGTATCTGCACCGAAAAGAAGGTGACGAGTTCAATGCGGGATATTGGTACCGGAGGGCGAAACGGGATTTCCCTAAAACGTCGTTGGAAGAGGAGCATCAGGAGATTGTGGAGTATGTTTTGGGGATATAAACCTATTTTTAAAAGTACCGGAAAGACATTTCCCAAAAGCATTGATTTTTGATAATTCGTGAAATTAATGTCTAAAACCATTGAACTTTCACGACTTATCTATGCTTCCGACATTTAGACCAATCTCTTCTGAAAACAAACACTGTTCTCCACACCTTTATATTGTCCGTAATTGGAAATAGTACTATATCCGCTCTTGTGGTACAGCGCAATCGCTTCCGGTTGGCGCTTGCCAGTTTCTAGAATACAACGTGTAAAACCAAGCTCTGTGGCCCATTGCTCCAATTCGATCAGTAGCCCGCTAGCAATACCTTTTCCACGGAATTCGGATATGACGTACATACGTTTCACTTCCATTGCATTGGAATCGAATTCTTTTATCGCTCCACAGCCAACAGGTTTACCATCCGAATAGGTAACAATAGAATGTTGTAATTCGTCGATACTATTGAATTGATGGTAGAAAGCGTGGTCTTCGCCGTCGCGTTCGGCCAGATCTTGGTCTAGGGCCGTGACCAGGATTTTGAAATCCGGATTTTTTGACGTGGTTCTGAGTATTGAATAGTGCATTTCGATTTATTTCTGATTTTTTATCTAAGGTTTGTTTATAAACCCGATATCGATTAGCAGCGGTGTGTATCGGCGCGGGAAGACCCCTAAGGTTTTTGCCTATAAAATGAATAGGGGTAGTATACGCTTATTGTTCCCATGAAACCAAACCTTTGGGGTCTGGATGTCGAACAACCAAACGGATGGGAAAACCTCGAAGGTTATGCTGCGAAACTTGATCTAGCAAATAGATTTTTTGTTAGAACAACCAAAGTTGATTTCAAATTTTTCTAAACCGCTATCGATACCCCCTCCGACATTCGATTTTTGGCCCCATCAAAATAAAAATCGATCCGCCCCAAGTTGATTCCAAAACAACCCACTTGGTTGACCAATATCTCGCGGTCCATTTTATTTTTGACGATGGTCGGTCTATCTAGAAACGTATGGGTGTGGCCGCCGATGATTAGATCGGTGTATTGCGTTTTGGCCGCGAGAGTGAGATCGTTGGGTCTGTCCTTGATTTCATAATCATATCCGATATGCGACAGGCAAACAATCAGGTTACAGTTTTCCTCTTCCTTTAACCGTTGTTCGGTGTCCACTGCGATCTCATACGGGTCACGATACACTGTCTCCTTGTACATTCTTTTGTCGACAAGGTTTTCCAGCTTGATACCTAAACCATAAACTCCGATTTTGATACCGTCGACCGTGTAGGTTTTATAGGGCTTTACGTACCCGTCCATCACCGTGTTGCTGAAATCGTAATTGGCGGAGAGCAGGTCGAATTCTGCATTCGGCATTTGCGATAACAATCCTTCGATACCGTTATCAAAATCGTGGTTGCCGATGGTGGCCGCGTCGTACTTGAGCTTGCTCATCAATTTAAATTCCAGTTCGCCGCCATAGAAATTGAAGTAGGGTGTACCCTGAAAGATATCGCCCGCATCGAACAATAGGGTATTCGGATTTTCTTTCCGTATGCTATCCACCAATGTGGCCCTACGTGCCAATCCCCCTAAATTTGGAAATTCTGAATGATTCTTTGGAAATGGATCGATATGGCTGTGCACATCGTTGGTGTGGAGTATGGTAAGGTGCTTTTGGGTGCCGCCGAGACAAGAGGCTAGCGACAATCCACCCAAACCGGCAAACATGGTCGAAGCTGAGGAATTTTTAATAAACTTTCTTCTATCCATAGCATATCTTACTTTATTGTACAAGATACAAAGTTCAAAATTTCGCTACCGTTGGTCTGCTACCAGTGGCCGCAAGAGTAGTTGGACAAGAGTCGGCCAAAAATTTTAAATATTTCATACCTAACCTCGTACCTTCACCCTTCACTCCATTTTATAAAACCGATCATCCACCACCGGCGTGATAGTATCCACCTTGTTAAAATAGTCGATCATGGCATTACGGATCTTATAATCGATTTTGGTTACTTTTTCCGCATCCTTAAAAAACACCATATTATCGCCACCGTTGAGCAGATAGTCCGAGGTAGCTATATTATAGGCACGGTTTTCATCCAACAGCTTTCCCTGAATGCGGATGCACTGTATTGCATTCTCCTGATTTAGAATTACTTGCAGTCCTGATATGGGGTGTGGGCGCCCGAAATCCCTTAAATATAAGACCAGATTTTGTACGGATTTTCCGTTGAGCTTGGCGACGACTATCGAATTCTCGAAGGGCATCATCTCATAGGCACTACGGGCGGTCACCTTTCCCTTGGGAATAATCGAGCGGATGCCCCCGTGGTTCAATAGTACGAAATCGATTTTTTCTCCGGTGCGGGACTCAAATATGGGGCCGGCCTCGGATAGCACGATATCGGCCAGAAGATTTCCGGCGGTTGTATTGTAAGTGCCGTCGGTCTTTGAAATCGTGAGTGGGGAATAGGCCAATGCACTGTCCAGCAAAGCATCTATCCGCTTTCGATACGGGGAGACGAAATTTTCGATAGAATCCGAGGTCTTGATTGAAGCCGTTATTTCAATCTGCTGACCCTCGATTTTAGCTACCGAAACCGTATCACCGCAGGAAAAAAAACATCCTATTGTTAAAAATATAACAAAATGTTGGATTTTTAAATGCATGATTCGTTTTATCTTTACGCAATAAAATAATTTGTGCGGAGTTTCTTTACATTTGTAGTGTCCCATACATCTTTTTTAAAATGTCGCCGACACAAAATGTAAAAGTACATGTTTAAAGGAATAAAAGATAAGTTCAAGTACAATTCGAGCGTTAAATTCCTAAAACAGGAATTGGCCAAAGAGCCTCCTAAAATTGAAAGGGAGCAAGGTATAAGCTCGGTAGGCTGTATCGTTGATCTAGACAGTTTTGAGGATGCCAACCTGTTCTATGATTTTGTGGAAGATTATAATCTGCGGCCCAACGGGGTCAAGATTATTGGCTACAAGAGCTACTATGATAAGAATTCGCCGTATTCCACTCCCGTATTCTCGGATAAGGATCTGGGATGGAATGGGAACATCGAAAACAGCTACGCCCTGGAATTTTTGAGTAGGGAATATGATCTGTTGGTCAATTATTATACCACAGAGAATTTGCTAATACAATTAATGAGCATCAAGACCCGTGCCCGTTTTCGTGTTGGCTTCAAAGATGTAGATCGGGTATACAATGATTTGATACTAGACTCTCCCTTGAAGGATTTTACCACCTTTAGAAAGGAACTAAAAAAATACCTCGGCGTTTTAAACGAGATACGATAATGGAACAATTACAAGGTACGGGCGTGGCACTGGTCACCCCATTTAAGAAAGATCTATCCATAGATACCGAGGCTTTGCGGCGCATTGTCAATTATTGCATCGATGGCGGGGTCGACTATCTTGTCGTGCTCGGTACCACAGGCGAGTCGGTTACGCTGAACAAGGCCGAAAAAATGTTGGTAATGGATACGGTTGTCAGCTCTAATATGGGCCGGTTGCCATTGGTCTTAGGTATTGGTGGAAACAGTACTTACAGGATTGTGGATGAAATCAAGTCCTTTGAATCCGAACATTTTTCAGCGATCCTTTCCGTTTCGCCGTATTACAACAAGCCTACCCAAGAAGGTATTTATCAGCATTTCAAAGCCATTTCCGAGGTCACCAATAAACCGATAATCATGTATAACGTTCCCGGTAGAACGGGCAGCAATATGCTTCCGGAAACGAGTTTACGTCTAGCGCACGATTTTGAAAATATCATCGGTATCAAGGAAGCTTCAGGAGATATGGTACAGGTACAAAAAATCCTGAAAAATAAAAGTAGTGATTTTATGGTGATTTCCGGGGATGATATCACCGCTTTACCGACGGTACTGGCCGGTGGGTCGGGCGTCATATCCGTCTTGGGACAAGGTTTGCCCATGGAATTTTCACACATGATACGCGCGGGATTGAATCGTGAAGTTGACGAGGCCTATCGCTTACATTACGCCATGCAGGATGGCATGGAACTAATCTTTAAAGAAGGAAATCCGGCAGGTATCAAGGCGATCTTTGAGATTTTGGGACTTTCGAGCGCCGACGTTCGACTTCCATTGGTGGAAGCTTCGAAAGTTTTGAAACAAAAAATAGCGACTTTCGTAAAACCGTTTCTAAAGGTTACGGCGTAGAGGAAAATTCCTCCCACGCTTCGTGACCAATTACCCCGCGAATGGTGGCCCCCTTAATTCCAAAGTAAAAACTAAGCTCTTCTCATCGGTATAACGTAACCTGCCCGTTTCCGCCAGAATAGGTATGTCGTACTGGCGGTAACGGGCAGGCTTCACTAAATTTTAAGTATAATAAACTGTGATCAGTTAATACCCAAAACGAATCACCATATACGGACCTTGTAAAATCAGTACTAGATACATGCCAACTATCAGGCTCACAATCGCTGAAAATAGTAGTAGCGATGTGGCTTTGAACCATTTCGGCATGCCGTTAAGAGAAGTGTTTTGAACAATCGTGTAATAAACATCCATATTTTTCATTTTTAGTGTGTGAACACATAGCATGAATTTTTCGGATTTAGGTTTTTCTTTTGGTAGAACTTGGGGCTCTTATGTAGTAAACAACAAAGAGACCCAAATCCCTAGCGCATAGTATTATTTTTCGCTGAACTGCATAAAAAAAGGAAGAACGGTACATTTGTTCTTCCTTTATTTCTGTTTTGGAATTTGGCCCCGAAGTTTCGGGGGTGCTTGGAGTTTTTAAAGTGTTTCCGCATCCAAAAGCGCAAAAAACTTGTCCAGATTCGGAATGATGACAATTCTAGTACGGCGGTTTTTGGACATGTTTTCCTTCGAATCGTTTTCCACCAAGGGCAAATAGCTGCTTCTTCCTGCAGCGATCATTTTGGCCGGATCAACTTTGTACTTGTCCTGAAGAATCTGAACGACCGAAGTGGCACGCTTAACGCTCAGGTCCCAATTGTTACGGAACATTTCGGTGCTGATGGTTCTCGAATCCGTATGGCCTTCTACCATCACTTCCATACTGGGTTCCGAATTGATGACCTCCGCAATTTTTTCCAATATACTATTGGCCTTGTTGCTCACTTTATAGCTACCACTATTAAAAAGCATCTTGTCAGAAATGTTGATCATCACCACCGTTTTATCGATATTCACATCTACATCGTCCTCCTCGTCGGAAATAGTTCTCTTTAAATTATAGGAAACCGCCAGGTTCATGGAATCTTGAAGCGTCTTTGCAACGGCCAGTTTCTCGGCGTCTACTTTTTGAAGGGTCGCCCGCATTTTATCCTTGGTGCGGTTGCTCATTACCGCAACATCATCGACCGTATTCAATTGGCTGTCGTTGACTTCTTTGAGAGAATTTATTTTGTCGTTGTATTCCGTTACCCGCGCTTCTATTTTGGCCATTTTGCCCTCTAGTTCCTCTTTTTCCACTTGGGTCTTGGTCAACTGGCTCTGGGCGTTCGATAGACTGCCTTCCAAAGCCGTATATTTCTTTTTGGATACACATGAGGCTAATAGTATAAGGGAAACGCTACTTACAATTATCGTCTTTTTCATTTTATGTATTTATGTATTTATGGATGTTTGATGTATAGGGTTATTGACCCATCATAAGTTACGGATGACCCATTACAAAAAGATGTTAAAGAGCTGCCAATATCGGTCAAAAGACAATAAAAATGGGAAGAAGGCAAGTGCAAGTTTCTGATTTTCAATGACAACGACTATAACATCCCATACTACTTTTAAGCACAAAAAAAGGAAGAACCGTAAAGATCTTCCTTTTATTTAATTTTTGGAATTTGGGTTTTGGAATTTCCCTATTGACATCCCCCGGTAAATCCGGTGGCGTTGAACTTCGTCTGTACTGCACCTGAAAGACTGCCTTTCTTCACTTGAATGGCCAAGTTGCTATCGCCACTACCGTCCCGTTTCGGGCTGCAGTATTCGAATAGGTAAAAGCTGCTGGCGCGCTGCGATACCAAATCCGAAATATCGTTAAAAGTTGTTTCCAGCTCATCTTTGTTTCCGGCAAAAACACTTGAGGTTTTTCCGAGGTCCGTCAATATTTTGGTATCGATTTCCGCACCAAGTCCAATCGTAAAGAAAGAAATATTGGGGTTTGCCGTATCCACCTTACTTTGGGCGGCCTCTTTGGTAAAGCGCGAAGCTTGGTCGGTACCATCGGTAAAGATGACTACGGATGCCGCACTGATTTTATCGTCCTTGCTACTTTCGGTCAAAAGGTTTGAGGCAATGTCTGTCGATTTTATGACAGCCCCATACAGATCGGTAGATGGGTCATCGCTAATCTCCGCGGTGATGCCCTCGATAGCAGCAGTAAGCTCGTCCTTAGAGGCCGTTAGGGGATTCAATTCGTGCAATTCGTCTTTACCATCGAACCAGTAAATGGCCATTTTAAAAGGTTCTTGCGTGGTGGCGGGCATCACATTGTTTACAAAGCTCACACCAGCCATTTTCAATTCCTCAAGGCTGCTGCTCAATACACTGGCGCTCAAATCGAGAACCAAAAGTGTATTGTTACTGAAAATCTGGGAGTTGGGCGAAATACGGGAATTAGCCTCGGATTTTGATATGGTATTAAAACAAGCATCATTACGGCCTTGTTCGTAGATGGTAAACTGGTCCGCATTGAGTCCGGATACCGGATTCCCACTGGCATCGGAAACTTTAAAAAATACGGATACCTTGCCCGGTTCCGTGGTATACTGGTCTTGAATGGAAAGGATAAGGTCGTTCTCGCCTAGTGCTAGGCAATCGTCCACGGGTTTTCCTTCGCCGAGATCTCCACCAGTGTTCAGGCCAAAATTCACATCGTCATCGGCATTGCCGCAAGAGACAAATAAGCTGATGGAAAAAAATAATGCTAGTAATTTGAAATAGGATTTCATGAGGTGTATTGTTAATTGAGATTTATTGTTAGTTTCAACCATCACAACGTACATTTTCGATGAATAGTATATTAGGATAAGTAAATAATGTTAAAGATTGTTAATGGGGTTCGATTTGATTTTTGTAGCTTTCCTCAAGATTTCATACTAATACCCACTCTATGATTCGGTCTTGCGCTTTTCTCTTTCTGCTCTGTGTGACCTTTCCGTGTTTTTCCCAAAAAAAGAACGCTTCCTTCCGTCTAAATATCCGAAAGGCGACGGATCCGATAACTATAGATGGTATGGGAAATGACAAGGCCTGGCAAGATACCGATGTGGCCAAGGATTTTTATATGGTTTTGCCGATGGATAACGGAAAAGCCAACGAATCTACCGAAATACGGATGGCTTACGATGACAAGAACATTTATCTATTGGCGACTTTTTACCACAACCTTAAGGGGAATTATTATGTGGAATCGCTGCGGCGGGATTTTTCTTTCGGGAAAAACGACAACTTTCTACTTTTTATGGACCCGTTCAACAACCAGACCACCGGATTTTCGTTTGGGGCCAACGCCTATGGTGCCCAATGGGATGGTACCATGTACAACGGCAGCACCGTAGATTTGAACTGGGACAGTAAATGGATTTCAGAAACCACACGTGACGATGAAAAATGGGTCTTCGAGATGGCGCTACCATTTAAGTCCATTCGCTATGAGGACGGTGTTTCCGAATGGGGCATCAACTTTAGCCGTTTGGATTTGAAATCCTCTGAAAAGTCCAGTTGGACGCCCATCCCGAGGCAGTTGCCTACCGCTTCGTTGGCGCATACGGGCACTTTGGTATGGGATACGCCCCCACCATCCCCTGGCCTGAACTTTTCGCTCATTCCCTATGTTTTGGGAAGCGTGAGTAAGGACCTTGAAAATAAGAGCGATTCGGATTACGACGTCAAAGTAGGTGGCGATGTGAAGTTTAGTCTTACGTCCTCCTTGAATTTGGACCTGACCGTAAATCCCGATTTCTCGCAGGTGGAAGTCGACCGGCAGATTACCAATCTGGACCGTTTCGAACTGTTCTTTCCAGAGAAGCGGCAGTTCTTTTTAGAGAATGGCGACCTCTTCGCCAATTTCGGATACGAAAGCATCCGGCCCTTTTTTTCTCGACGTATAGGTTTAGGAGTTCCCATTCAGGCAGGGGCAAGGGTCAGTGGTAATTTGAACAAAAAGTGGCGATTGGGTTTGATGGACATGCAGACCGCAAGTATTGATGAAACAGGACTGCCGAGCCAAAACTTCGGGGTGCTGTCCCTACAGCGCAAAGTGTTCAGCAGATCTAATATTGGCTTGCTGTTCGTGAACAAGCAATCCGTTAACTATCCGCAGGAAAATGACTCCCTGTCAGCGCTTTACCCAAAATTCAATCGTAACCTTGGGCTGGAATACAATTTGGCATCCTCGGATAACCTATGGAACGGGAAAGCCTTTTTTCTAAAATCCTTTTCCCCTGATGAAACGGAAAGCGGCATTACGCAGGCAGCCCATCTGGAATATAAAAGCAGAAAATGGAGTTGGAAGATTCAAGAAGAATGGGTGAGTGACGACTATTCCGCCGAAGTCGGTTTTGTGCCCCGAATCGGTTATGTAAACTTTAATGGGTACGTAGGCCATTTGTTCTTTCCGAAAGGCGGCAAGATTTTAAGCCATGGCCCCCGTATGAACGCTAAGTATTACTTCAACGAAAATTTCGGTCGAACCGATAACACCAGTTTTCTACAATATTTTTTAAATTTTCGAAATCGAAGCGATTTGATGCTATTTGTTTCCGACGATTACGTAAAACTGTTGTCTCCCTTCGACCCGACCCGGCTGGGCTTGGCCCAATTGAATACCGGCACCGAGCACCAATGGTATGCGATGGGGTGGGAGTATGTTTCGAAACCGCAAAGCTTGTTCACCTATACTTTTGCCGGACGTTTGGGCGGTTATTATGCAGACGGCAGCCGTACCAGCCTAACTACGGAATTAGGTTATCGCTTTCAGCCGTACGTAAGCCTGAGCGCCAGCCTTAACTATAATCGTATACGATTGCCCGAACCCTGGAACACTAATCAATTTTGGCTAATCGGTTCCGAAATCGATATTACCTTTACCAACAAGCTGTTTTTTGCCAATCTTTTCCAATACAACGAACAGACCAAAAACTTCAACCTAAATTCCCGTTTCCAATGGCGCTATAGTCCCGCTTCTGATTTGTTTCTGGTATATACCAATAACTATTTTATCGAGCCTTTCGAGGGGCGGAATTGGGGGTTGACCTTAAAATTTACGTATTGGTTCAACCGGTAGGGGGGAAGAAAAGACCTAGCAGTAAGGTCATCTTGAGTCCACTTCCGAAGCTGATACTCCAAGCCCGTCGAAGTGCAAATTAAAGATTATCGATAAAGACCTTTTAGGACCCATCAGCGATTAATAAACTGTTAAAATAAAAACGATAATCTATTTTATTCATACCTTCCATGCTAATCGTATGGCCATAAGCTATATAATCGACTAAAAAATATTAAAAATGCCGAAATATAATCTAAACGTCAACGGAAAACCTCGCACCATTGAAGCCAGCGCAGACACACCTCTGTTGTGGATTTTAAGGGACCATCTCGATATGGTCGGCACGAAATTCGGATGCGGAATCGCCCAATGTGGCGCCTGTACCGTACATGTTGACGGTAATGCAACTCGCAGTTGCTCCTTGCCCGTGGCGTCAGCGGAAGGTAAGGAAATTACGACCATCGAGGGACTTTCCGAAGACGGTTCGCACCCTGTACAGCAGGCCTGGAAAGAGGTTGATGTGCCCCAATGTGGGTATTGCCAGGCGGGCCAGATAATGACGGCCTCCGCATTTTTAGCGCAGAACAAGAACCCGTCCGAAGCGGAAATCAAGAACGCTATGCACGGGAATATTTGTCGATGCGCGGCCTACAATCGCATCCAGAAAGCTGTGGAAATCGCAGCGGGGAATATCAAATAGACTAACGATTTTGTCATTCCCGCGGAGGCGGGAATCTCTTTATCCAAAAACTACAAAATGTCAACACCAACTTCCATGACTTTCAGCAGAAGAAATTTTCTGCGCACCTCGTCCCTGGCCGGAGGTGGCCTGCTTATCGGCTTTAACCTATTTACCGCCTGTAAATCCGATGTTAAACTTCCCATTGACTTGGAGCATCTTAACTACAACGATTTCAATGCCTTTATAAAAATAGCCAAGAACGGAGCGGTTACGATTTTCTCCCCGAATCCGGAAATTGGACAGGGCGTAAAAACGGCGATGCCCATGATTATTGCCGAAGAATTGAGCGTAGCCTGGAATATGGTATTAGTACAACAAGGTGCTCTCGACACCAAAAATTATACTCGCCAAGTGGCCGGGGGCAGCCAGTCCATACGATTTGGATGGGATGCCCTACGCCAGACCGGGGCAACCGCCAGACAGATGTTGGTCAATGCCGCTGCGGCAAGGTGGGGTGTCGATGCCTCCGAGCTTTCGGTAAGTGAAGGCGTGATTACCAACGGTGCCGGAGAAACTTTGGGTTATGGTGATGTCGTCGACGAGGCCGCGAAGCTCGAAGTGCCGGAAAAAGTTTCGCTTAAGGAGCCTAAGGATTATACCATTATCGGTACCGACCAAGTGAATGTGGATATCGATAAAATTATCACCGGAAAACCACTTTTCGGACTGGACTATAAAGTTGATGGAATGGTATACGCCGCCGTTCTACGTCCGCCCGCATTCGGGCAGGAACTGGAATCGTTCGACGCGACAGAAGCCAAGGCCATGCCAGGAGTTATCGATGTTATCAAAATTGGTGAAAAGGCAAAAGCACTTCTGGATAAGGAAGAGATCAACTGGACCGCTCAATTGAGTCCCAGTGAAAAAGTAGTGGTCATTGCCAAAACAACTTGGGAAGCCTTCAAAGCAAAAAAAGCCATTAAGGCCCAATGGAAAGACGCCTCTACCTTGGAAAGTACTGATTATCAAGACAAAAAATTAAACGATCTTTTGGATGGAAAGGAGTTTACCACCCTGCGAGAAGATGGCGATGTCAACCAAGCCTTTGCCCAAGCCGATACGGTATTGGAGCGCACCTATGAGTCCCCGTTCCTGCCCCACAATTGTATGGAGCCCATGAATTTCTTCGCCGACGTAACCGATGAGAAAATTCATTTGGTAGGTCCGGTTCAAACGCCTGAGGATGCCGCGAATACCGTAGCTGATTTGTTAGGTCGCGATATAGGGGACATCCATTTGGAAATGACCCGTCAAGGTGGTGGGTTTGGAAGAAGATTGTACGGCGATTTCGTATATGAAGCTGCTGAAATCTCCGATGCCATAAGAAAGCCGGTCAAGATGGTGTCTTCCCGAGAAGACGACATGACCACCGGCGTATACCGTCCGGCCATTAAATATCGTATTAAAGCAGCCATTAAAGACGGGAAACTGACGGGATATCAATTAAAGGAAGCCGCCATCAACGGTAATATGTATGGGTTGATTCCCAATTTCTTTCCCGCCGGGGCGGTGGAAAATTATCAGGTGGATGTCGCAAATTATGAGAGTAATATTACCACGGGTGCGTGGCGTGCGCCTTATACCAATTTCTTGGCCTATGCCGAGCAAGCTTTTTTCGACGAAATCGCGGAAGCGATGGATGTAGACAAGGTGCAACTGCGCCTAGACCTACTCGAAAAAGTCAAAGGCACTACCGACGAGCGGATACAGTACGATCCCGAACGCTTGCAAGCGGTCCTTAAAATGGCGGTGGACAAATCCGGATGGGGTAAGGCGCCCGAAGGTACCTATCAAGGCGTTGTGGCCTATTATTGCCATAACTCCCACGTTGCAGAAGTAGCCGATGTACAAATAGAAAATGGGATGCCCGTAGTGAAAAAAGTGACTTGCGTGGTCGATTGCGGCATCGTCATCAATCCTTTAGGTGCCAAAAATCAAATCGTAGGCGGCGTTATCGACGGCGTCGGACATGCGATGTACGGCCAATTCGGGTTTAAAGACGGCGTACCGACCTCCAATAACTACGATACCTATCGACTAATCCGCATGAAAGAGGCGCCTATAGTCGATGCCTATATGATCCAGAACGAGCTATCCCCAACAGGACTAGGAGAGCCGACCCTACCGCCCGCTGGCGGTGCAGTCGCCAACGCCCTAAAAGCCGCCACGGGAAAACGCATTTACAAACAGCCGTTCATGGAAGATCCGGATTTCTGGGCGTTGCCAGACGAGCAGATTTTGGGATAAAACAAACAGTTGACCATAAAGATTCAACCCTTCGACTACGCTCAAGACAGGGGTTCAATCTGCCTTAAGGCAGGTTCAAGGTTTAAAGTTCTAGCGCTATATGTGAGATAAATGTAACCGTAAACTTTGAACAGCTACGAAGTAGCGATTAAACCTTGAACCTAAACTTGAACTTGTTCATGACACTTGAGCTTGAACTTTAAAGCAAATGACCCACGAATTAAAAAAGATAATCCAAGCCTTTAAGGTTGCGCAATCCAAAAAGCTAAAGATTGTTCTCGTGACGGTCGTTGCATTAGAGGGATCTTCGTATAGAAGACCGGGGGTTCGTATGCTCATTCGCAACGATGGTAGAACGATCGGGGCGGTGAGCGGAGGCTGTGTCGAAAAAGAAATTGTTTTACAAGCCCAAAGCGTCTTTGCCGGTGGCATTCCTAAAATGATGACGTACGATGGGCGCTACCGATTGGGCTGTGAAGGCCGCTTATACATTCTAATTGAGCCATTTGAACCTAAAACAGATTTTCTTATGGCTTTTGATAAAATACTCCAAAAACGACATCCGTTTCAGGTAATTTCCTATTTCTCAAAAACGGAGGGTTCAAATCAAGCATTTGGCTCCATTTTCCGGTTTGACGGAAAGGAAATCCCTGTTCGGTCCTCATTAAAAGCGGATTCGGCGACGGAACTTTTTGAACAGCAGATGCAACCTTGCTTTAAGCTGATACTTGTTGGAGCGGAACATGATGCCGTTCAATTGTGCCTCTTCGCATCCCTTGCCGGATGGGAGGTCACTATCGTTGCCGCTGCATCCGAAGAAAAGGAGATTACGGATTTTCCGGGCGCCGAAAATTTCATGGCAATAGAACCGGAAATGCTATCCGCAGAAGATATCGACGAGCAAACTGCCCTGATGATCATGACCCATAGTTACGCGCGCGACCTGAAATATCTTTTAGCTTACAAAGACGCCCAGCCGGCCTATTTGGGCATTTTAGGTCCAGCAAGACGGCGGGAAAGGCTGTTGGGGGATTTTATTGAACGCCATCCTGAAGTTTCCGATACGTTTATTGAGAATATCCATGGTCCGGCGGGACTCAACATCGGCGCGGAAACGGCCCAGGAAATCGCTTTGGCCATCATCGCCGAAGTACTGTCCGTGACGCGGGACAAGAGGCCTATGATGTTAAAAAACAAGTTCGGTAAGATTCATAGTTGATGGGGTTGACTAAAAATATAGCGATTATCTTACTGGCCGCGGGGGCATCTACCCGAATGGGCCAACCCAAACAGCTGTTACCGTGGAAGAGTACTAGTTTACTGGGAGACGCCATCCGGAAGGCAAAGACCTCCAAAGCCAAGTCTGTAGTTGTTGTATTAGGGGCAAACATGGAATCCATCCGTAAGGAAATCCTGGAAAATGATGTTGAAATTATTGAAAATAGGTATTGGGAATCAGGTTTGGGAAGTTCCATCGCCTGCGGAACGGACTTCCTGCTTAAAGAAAAAAATAAACCTAACGGTATTTTGATCATGCTCGCCGACCAGCCCATGATCGATACAACCTATCTGAATGCGATGATGGCCGCTTTCGATCAGGAGCAAAAGGTTATTATTGCCACGGCTTATGAAAATAGGGCAGGGGTGCCCGCATTATTTCCCGATAACTATTATGAGGAATTAACTAAATTGGACGACGATTTCGGGGCGAAGAAAATCATAGATAATTATAAAGAAAACGTATCGATCCTTGATTTGGGGCAAATAACAGTCGACATAGATACTATATCCGATTACAAGAAATTAAATAAAGGCTTAAATTAAATTGATTTAAATAAATGAAAATAAGATTATTATGTTTTTCAATAGCTTTTCTATTGTTATATGCCGCAGAACTGCCCGCACAGGAAATGCGCTTTGAGGAATACAATCCTAAATCCACTTTGGTAGTACCCGCTCATGAAGTGTTAAAAGCCAAATTCCCTTTTATCGATGTCCACAGCCATCAACGTAACATGGCCCCGGAAAGCTTAAAAGTGCTTCTTTCCGATATGGATGCCATGAACGAGGCCGTCATGGTCAATTTAAGCGGTGGATCGGGTGCAAGTCTTCAGGAAAAAATCAATAATATCAACGAAACCTATCCCAATCGGTTTGTAGTTTTTGCCAATGTTGATTTTGAGGGCGTCGGCACAAAAGATTGGACGGAAAAAGCGGTAGCCCAACTCGAAACCGATATTAAAAAAGGTGCCAAGGGCTTAAAAGTTTACAAAAGTTTGGGCCTGCGGAACAGCGATAGCGACGGCAACCGATTGGCCATCGATGACGAACGTTTGGATGCCATTTGGGCCAAATGTGGCGAATTAGGTGTACCCGTATTGATCCATGCTGCCGATCCCAAATCTTTTTGGGACCCAATGGACAGTGACAATGAACGCTGGTTAGAGTTAAAAACACATCCGCGGAGAAAACGTTCGGAAACCGATCCAGCACCATGGCAACAGATAATCGACGAGCAGCACCGCATGTTCAAAAAACATCCCGATACGAAATTCATAAATGCCCACATGGGCTGGTACGCCAACAATTTGGGTAAACTGGGCGAGCTTTTGGATGAGATTCCCAACATGAATGTCGGTATATCCGCAGTCATCGCCGAACTGGGCCGACAGCCCCGGAATGCAAGGGAATTCTTTTTCAAGTACCAAGATCGCATTTTATTCGGAAAAGACAGTTGGAAGCCCGATGAGTTCCCGACCTATTTCCGAGTTCTGGAAACCGATGACGAGTATTTTCCTTACTACAAAAAGTACCACGCATTTTGGGCGATGTACGGGTTGAGCCTCCCGGACGAAGTCTTGAAAAAAGTCTATTATAAAAACGCACTTAAGCTGATTCCCGGTTTGGACGAAAGTCTTTTTCCCGAAAATTGAAAAATATCTAAAAAGGGATTCCCTCCCCCTCGGGGAGGGCTAGGGAGGGGATTTCCCAAATCCGCAGCCCATTACAATCCTAATTGACTGAATATCGTATTTTAGTCCGATAAAAAATAGCTATGATTTTTACCTTTACCAGACCCTTTTTAAGATATCTTTTGTTACCGTTCCTTTTTCTTTTTTCCTGCAAAGAGAACCAAGGCCAACAACAAGAGACTTCCCATAAGTTTACTAATGCATTGGCTAAGGAGACGAGTCCGTATCTGCTGCAACACGCCCACAATCCCGTAAATTGGCGACCATGGAGCCAAGAAGCCCTGAAAGATGCCGAGAAGGAAAACAAATTGGTGCTTGTGAGTATAGGTTACTCCTCATGCCATTGGTGCCATGTTATGGAAGCGGAGACTTTTGAAAACGAAGAAGTGGCCAAGATCATGAACGACAACTTCGTGAACATCAAGGTAGACCGTGAAGAGCGCCCCGATGTCGACCAAGTCTATATGACCGCTTTGCAACTGATTTCGGGTAATGGCGGATGGCCGCTGAACGTTATTACACTGCCAAACGGAAAACCCCTTTATGGAGGAACCTATCACACCAAAGAGCAGTGGACCAAGGTGTTGACCAAAATCAGCGACCTCTACAACAACGACCCTAAAAAAGCGGCGGAATATTCCGATATGGTAGCTGCTGGCATTGCAGACGCCAACCTGATCGAGCCTACCGACGATATCGGTTCACTGACTAAGGAGACCTTGAATATGAGCGTCGAAAACTGGAAACCGAACTGGGATTTAAAGGAAGGCGGTGAAATAGGCGTACAAAAATTTATGATCCCCACCAATTTGAGTTTTTTGTTGGATTATAGTCTCTTGGCTGGCGATGTTAGTGCAAAAACACATGTCAGGAATACGTTGGATAAAATGGCCTTGAGCGGAATGTATGATCATCTTGGAGGTGGATTCTACCGATACAGCACCGACGCCCAGTGGAAAGTGCCGCATTTTGAAAAAATGCTCTATGACAATGCCCAAGTACTGAGTCTATATGCCAAGGCATTCCAAATTTTCAAAAACCCGGAATACAAAGCGGTCGTTTTCGAAACCATTGAATTTTTGGATCGAGAAATGAAGAACACCGCCGGTGGCTATTTTGCTGCGTTAAACGCGGATAGTGAGGGAGAAGAAGGCAAGTTTTACGTATGGAAAGAGGAAGAATTGAAATCCGTTTTACCGAATGATTTCGAACTATTCGCATCCTTTTACAATATCAAGCCCAAAGAGATTTGGGAAGAAGGAAAATATATTCTGCACAAACCGCTACACGATACGGCTTTTAAAAAGGACAATTCCATCGATCAAAAAAAGCTAAATGCTTCAAAAAAAGAGTGGCACGAAAAACTTTTAGCGGCAAGGGACAAAAGGGTACGGCCTTCTACCGACGATAAGATCATTACCTCTTGGAACGCCCTGTTGATCACTGGATTTGTAGAGGTGTATGAAACCTTCGGACAAAAGGAGCATCTGAACAAGGCGAAATCCATTTTTGAATTTTTAAGGGCAAAATCCTTTAAAGACGGAACATTGGTGCATACTTATAAGGAAGGAAGTAGGCAAAAGGAAGGTTTTTTAGAGGATTACGCTTTTTTTGCGGATGCCTCCCTACAACTTTATAGCGCGACAATGGATACCAAATATCTGGATTTTGCACAAAAGTTGACCAAAAAAGCGGAAACTCTATTTTTCGATAAAACCTCGGGCATGTACCGCTATAACGACGGTGACGAACTGATTGCCAAGATTATCAAGACCGATGACGGTGTTTTGCCCTCGCCCAATGCCGTGATGGCACATAACCTTTTTCGATTGGGACACATCGAATACAAAACCGATTACACCGAAAAAGCGCAGCGGATGCTATCGGCCATGGTACCCATGATAGCCGAACACGCCCCGAGCTATTCGAAATGGAATGCCCTGTTATTGAACACCGCATATCCCTACTACGAGATTGCTGTGGTAGGCAAAAACGCGGAGCCGTTGCTCAAAGAGCTGAACCAGAATTATGTGCCAAATACCTTGGTCGTTGGAAGTACCTCCGAGAGTAGCCTGCCGCTTTTTGAAGATCGGTATTTTGATGACGGTACCTTTATATATGTATGTAAGAATACGACGTGTAAGCTGCCGGTGGAGACGGTGGAAAAGGCGTTGGAGCAGTTAAAGAATTTTTGATACCAAAATATTTTAGCGTTTCAGTTTTATAATTTTTAACTTGTCTCCTTAAATTGAACAAAAAAAAATCCAAACTATGCAAATAAAGGAAACTCCCGAAGAATATGATGTGATTATTGTCGGTTCGGGTGCAGGAGGTGGAATGGCCACCAAACAATTGTCCGACGCCGGTCTTAACGTGGCCGTCGTAGAGGCGGGTCCGTTTTTTGATCCCGCCGACCCAAAAACTATGACCCAATTGAAATGGGCCTATGAATCTCCACGGAGGTTTGCCGGAACAGACCGGGCTTTCGGCGGAGCAGATATGTCTTGGGGCGATTGGGAGGTCGAGGGAGAACCGTACACCCATGCCGAAGGCAGTACATTCCGTTGGTGGCGGTCTCGCATGCTTGGCGGGCGTACCAATCACTGGGGACGTATATCGTTGCGTTTTGGTCCGAAGGATTTTAAAGGGAAATCGCGCGATGGTCATGGCGAGGATTGGCCCATCGGCTATGACGATGTGAAGCCCTATTACGATAAAGTCGACAAATTGATAGGTGTATTCGGCAGCAACGAAGGTCGGGAGAACGATCCCGACGGCTTCTTTCTTCCGCCGCCGAAACCCAGATTGCACGAGCTCTTTTACATAAAAGGCGCTAAAAAATCGAATGTTCCCGTAATACCCGGAAGGCTATCCATGTTGACAAAACGGATAAACAATGATAGAGGCGTCTGTTTCTATTGTGGGCAATGCGGACGTTCTTGTTCGGTATACGCCGATTTCTCGGCGGGGAGTTGCTTGATATTTCCTGCCCAAAAAGGCGGCCAAGTTAAACTGTATTGCGACTCTATGGTACGCGAAGTAACTACCAATGAAGAGGGAAAAGCTACCGGCGTATCCTTTATCAATAAAATTGATAGAAAGGAATATAAACTAAAGGCCAAAGTAGTGGTATTGGCCGCATCTGCCTGTAGTTCCGCACGAATTCTTTTGAATTCCAAGAGCAAACAACATCCTAACGGATTGGGCAATAGCAGTGATATCGTGGGTAAATATTTACATGATTCCACCGGCGGGGACCGTGCAGGTTTCGTTCCCGATTTAATGAACAGAAAGGTTTCCTACAATGAAGATGGCGTAGGGGGTATGCACGTATACTCACCGTGGTGGGGCGACAATTCAAAGCTAGATTTCCCACGTGGCTACCATATTGAGGTCGGTGGGGGTATGGGAAATCCCAATTATGGTTTTGGTATGAACCCCAATGCGTTCAATGCGTTCTTTGGTCTTCCAGTAGGTGGTTACGGCGATAGTCTAAGAGCTGATGTCAAGAAATATTACGGTGCAGTTGTTGGCATGGCCGGTAGAGGAGAGGCTATAGCGCGAAAAGAGAATTATTGTGAAATAGACCCTACAACGCTAGATGATTATGGTATTCCCGTTTTAAAGTTCAATTACAAATGGTCGGACTTTGAGATAAATCAGGCCAAACACATGCAGGATACTTTTGAAGAAATCATCCATAATATGGGTGGAGAGCCTATGGGCGATAAGCCCGGAAAGGATCGCGATTACGGTCTTCATGCCCCTGGTGAAATTATACACGAAGTAGGAACGACTCGAATGGGTAATGATCCAAAAACCTCAGTAACCAATAAATTTCAACAGCTTCATGATGCTGATAACGTATTCATAGTCGATGCAGGTCCGTTTGTTTCCCAAGCGGATAAAAATTGTACTTGGACCATTCTGGCACTCTCTTGGAGAGCCTCTGATTATATTATCGAACAACTGAAACAGCAAAATATATAAGGAACCATGGATAGAAGAAAAAGTATACAGACGATAATTCTAGGTGCGGGAGCATCGGCCTTGGCGTTCCACGGTTGTAAGACCGACGGTGAAAAGGCGGTGAACGAAGAAATTTCGGCCACCGATAACACCAAATATTTTGGACGTACGCCCGAAGAATTGGAACGGATAGAAAAACTGAATGCCGAGCAATTGTTCAATAAGCACGAAATGGAAACCATTGCCGTTCTCAGTACGGTAATTCTTCCTCCAAAAGAGCCGCACGGAGGACCCATCGAAGCAGATGTTCCCGAGTTCATCGAGTTCATGGGGAAAGATATTCCCGAGATGCAGAACACCTTATTGGGAGGGCTAATGTGGATGGACCATAAGAGCAATACGGAGTTCGGAACCGAATTTAAATCCGCAACGCTCGAACAGCAAAAACAGATATGTGATGAAATTTGTTTTCATGATCCGAAGGTGCCCTTGGACAAGCAAGCCTTGGAAATCCAATTTTTTGCATTAATGCGAAACCTTACCGTTTCAGGATACTACACCTCAAAAGTAGGTATTGCCGATTTGGGATATAAAGGGAATATGCCCAATGTTTGGGATGGTGTGCCACAAGATGTATTAGATCAACATGGTGTTGCTTACGACCCTGAATGGATCGCCAAATGTATCGACCAAAGCACGAGTAACGAGATTGCGGAGTGGGACGAGAACGGGAAACTGCTTACGTAAGTTGGTTGCAGGTTAAGGTTTTAGGTTAAAGGTTACTTAACATTTTATATGAAAAAATTACTCATTTCATTAAGCATATCCCTATTCGCGATTCCGACCATTGCCCAAGAAGTTGGTCTGCAGCTCTACAGCTTGCGCGACCAGTTCAAGAAAGATGTTCCAGGTACCTTGCAATTAATTAATGATTGGGGCATCACTAAGATTGAGGGCGGCGGTACTTACGACCTTCCGATGAAGGAATTCGAAGCACTTTTGAAGAAGAACAATCTTGATGTGGTGAGCGTAGGCGCCGGTTTTGAGGATTTGGAAAACGATGTGCAAAAAGTAATCGATAATGCCAAATCCTTTGGGGCAAAATACGTGATGTGTGCTTGGGTGCCCCACGACGATAACAAATGGGATCTCGAAGAGACCCAGCACGCTACAGAGGTGTTCAATACCGCCGGAAAAAAACTAAAGGAAAACGGATTGACACTGGCCTATCATGCGCACGGGTATGAATTCCGTCCGTATAAAGACGGTACCCTTTTCGATTATATGGCGCAAAATGCCACGGACTTTACCTTTGAGCTCGATGTGTATTGGGCGCAGCATGGCGGCGCAAATCCGTTGGCATTGATGAAAAAGTATCCCGATAAATTCAGTTTGATGCATTTAAAGGATATGGAAAATGGCGTGAAGGGAAACAATACGGGCCATGAAGATGTAGAAACCAATGTGGTATTGGGCACCGGCCAGGTAGATATTGCCGGTACGGTTGCCGAAGCCAAAAAACTAGGTATCGAATATATGTTTATCGAGGACGAATCCTCAGCAGTTGTTGAACAAGTGCCGCAGAGTCTTGCTTATCTTGACAGTTTACGGGCACCGAAAATCGGTATCCAGTTGTATAGCTTACGCAACGAATTCCCAAAAGATGTACCCGGCACCTTTGAAAAAATAGGGGAGTGGGGCATCAAATATTTGGAGGACGGTAACGATGGTACTTATGGCTATCCCATGGAAGAATACAAAGCCATGATGGCAAAAAACGGACTTGAAATTGTGAGCGTAAGTGCGCCTTTTGATGAACTGGAAAAAACTCCCGAATCCGTTTTGGCACGTGCAAAAGAATATGGTACAAAGTATGTCGTCTGTTTTTGGATTCCCCACAACGGCACGGACTTCACCATCGACGATACAAAGAAAGCAATAGAAGTCTTTAATACCGCCGGAAAAATGTTCGCGAAGGAAGGGGTTACTTTGGCCTACCACCCCCATGGCTATGAATTTCGGCCCTATGAAGATGAACTTTTGATGGATTACATGATTAAGAATTCCGAATATTTTGACTTTGAAATGGATTTGTACTGGTTTGCCCATCCGGGGGAAGACCCGGTGGCCTGGTTGAAAAAGTATCCCCAAGAATTCAAACTGATGCATTTGAAGGATTGCCAAAAAGGAGTCGACGGCAACCAAAACGGCGAATCGGATGTGGAAACCAACGTTGTACTCGGTACTGGCCAGATAGATATCGCCGGGGCGGTCAAAGAAGCCCGTAGACTAGGTTTAGACTATCTTTTTATAGAGGATGAGTCTTCAAGGGTTGTCGATCAGGTGCCTCAGAGTTTGGAGTTTTTGGCAGGGGTAGAAGACTAATAAAAGTTCGGGAATGGCACCTCCCTTTTTCAAAGGGAGGTGGGCCGCCTTCGGCGGGTCGGAGGGATTAAGTCAAAAAGCGCAAATATAATCTGTTTTACTTGATGATTGATAGGTTTTGTTTTAACCTATAGGCCTAATCCCTCCGTCAGCAAAGCTGACACCTCCCTTTGAAAAAAAGGGAGGAGCTTTCTACGATTGCAAAAAAACCTATCCTTAAAAAATGTCAATGAAAACGATATCCTTCTTTTGCCTTCTTGCTGTATTACTTTCCGGTTGCAACCAAGAAATATCTAAAGAAACCGCCCAAAACAATCCCCTTCCCAACATCATCTGGCTCGTCGCTGAAGACCAGTCCCCCGATTGGTTCCCTATGTATGGTGACAGTACGATTGCACTCCAGAACCTCGAAGCCTTGGCCAAAGATGGGGTGGTGTTCGACAATGCGGTTGCCCCCGTACCCGTATGTGCACCGGCCCGTAGTGCGTTGATCACGGGCATGTACCCGACAACGCTCGGTACTCATAACATGCGTACCTATGCGCCGGGGCGAAGGGACGGCGACCGGCCATATCCTGGATTGGACATCCCTAGTTATTCTCCCGGTGTTCCGGAAGGCGTCAAAATGTTTCCGGAATACCTTCGAAAAAAAGGCTACTACACCGCCAACGGCCCCAAGGAAGATTACAACTTCGAAAAGACCGATGCTGCTTGGGATGAAAGCAGCAACGACAGGCATTGGCGAAAAGGAAAGAACGGACAGCCCTTTTTTGTCGTTTTTAATTTTGCTGTTTGCCACGAATCCCAGATTTGGAAAAGGGGTAAAGATTCCCTTTTCGTCGATCCCGCCAAAGTACCGATACCACCGTATTTTCCCGATACGGAAACCGTCAGGCACGATCTGGCGGTCAATTACAGCAACCTGAAACGACTCGATGACCAAATCGGAAAAGTTATCGCCGACTTAAAGGAAGACGGACTCTACGAAAACAGCATTATATTCTTTTATGGCGACCATGGCGGTCCTTTCCCCAGACATAAACGGGCCTTGTACGATTCTGGCGTTAAGGTACCTTTGGTAATCAAATTCCCTAAAAATAAAAATGCAGGCGAACGCGACGACCGGCTGATAAGTTTTATCGATTATGCTCCGACAGTATTATCCTTTGCCGACATCGAACCGCCCAAGGTCATGCAAGGTATCGCCCAGTTCGGGGAGTTTGAAGTTAAAAAGAAACCAGTTTATACTTTACACTCTTCCGACCGCTTCGATGAACTTTACGACCGCTTGCGGGCCGTACGGTCAAAACGCTACAAATACATTAAAAGTTACCATACGGATATTAGCCACGCCCTTCCCGTAGCCTATCGCGAGCAGATGCCCATGATGCAAGAGCTTCGAAAGCTGCATGAAGCGGGAAAGTTGAACGTTACCCAAGATTTTTGGCTAAGTCCCGTAAAGCCCGAGGAAGAACTCTATGATCTTCAGAAAGATCCGTACGAACTCCATAATCTGGCCGGTAATAAAGACCTAAAAGACACCTTGGCGACCTATCGAAAAATCTTGAACGATTGGATCAAGGATACCAAGGATTTGGGACAATATCCTGAAAAGGAACTGATCGACAACTGGTTGGTCGACGGCAAACAACCCGAATTACCACCCTTGGAAATGGAAGAAAAAAACGATAGCGTCCACCTTATTTCCAAAAAGTCGGATGCCACCATCGTTTGGAAGCAGCCCCAGGATTCGGTTTGGAATGTTTATGGAGAACCCTTGCCCACCGGCATACCGTTCGAGGCCAAGGCCGAGCGGATTGGGTTTTTGGATAGTGCGGTGTTGGAATTTGATTGATTTATAATTATCATTCCACCTTCCTGAAAACCAACAGCCGAACTTCCGCTACCTCCCAGCCCGCGACTTGTAGGGTTTTCAAGGTCAAAGTACCTTTTCCTTTTTTCAATACCATTGTACCTAAATCCATAGACTTGAAATCCTTTACATAGGATTCTTTTCTGGGTACACGATCGTTTTCCATTCCCTTTAACGGGGGATTGTTCACTTGGGTTATCTTTTTGGCAATTTTACTGTTACCCAAACTAAGTTCAACGATCGACCCGAGATTCTCTTCGGTAGCCGTATAGTAGAGTTCGACGTCGAAATGCCCGTCTGAAAGGACTTCGACATCCCAGGTAATGGAATCTTTTGCACTTGACCAATTTGTGAAAAAACTGTCGTTGGGATATGGGTTGCTACGTTCGATATTTCCATGAGGAATACCGTCGCGGGCTGGCAACTGTGTGTACAGGTAGCTGGGATGGCCTAGGGTAAACGGCCTTGCATCGGTTTCCGCGGTTGGCGGTTTAATCTCGGAAAGCCAATCCGTTTTTGCCTTTACCAAAGAATCTTTCAACTGTGGAAAACGGGCGGAGATATCTGTTTTTTGTCCACGATCGTTTTGAATGTTGTAGAGTTGGTTTTCAGCGTCCAAACGATATTTTTGGGTACGGACGCTGGTTTTTCCGTTCCAGTGGTTGTAAATTAAGCGGTCTTTCCACTTGGGATTTTTCTCGAAAAGTAATGGCGTCAGGTCTTTCCCGTCGATGGGTTTGGCGGTAATCGGCGGTACGCCTACTAATTTTGATAACGTGGGCAAAATGTCCAGCGCACTGGCGATTTGTGGAATTTTTTTTCCTTCGGGAAGTGAATCTTTCCATTGGATGTAAAAAGGGGTGCGAACGCCTCCTTCATCAGTTGATCCCTTCATGCCCCGCATGTTTCCGTTCCACCGTAAGCTGTTCGGGCCGTTGTCGGTCAGGTAGATGACAATGGTGTTCTCTTCTAGATACAGCTTGCGCAACTTGGCCATGATGCGGCCGACATTATAATCGATATTTTCGACCATGGCCAGCGCTGCTTTGTTGAAATTTATGTTTTCGGTGTTTTTTGCATCCTCTTCAGTGGAGTGCATCTTTAGATCTTTGTCCTTAAATCGATCCCAGTATTCGTCCGGCACCTGCATGGGGCTATGCGGGGTATTGAAGGGCAAGTAGAGAAAAAAGGGGATATCCTGATTTTTTTCGATGAAGTTCAGTCCATGTTCGGTAAGGTCATCCACTAAAAATCCGTTGCCCTTTACAGGTCGCCCGTTATGCTCTAGCATGGGACTGAAATAGTTACCCCAGTGGCCGGAAGCGAATCCATAGAAGTCATCGAATCCCTGTGAGTTCGGATGATATGGGGGTTGCGTTCCATTGTGCCATTTTCCGTATGCGGCTGTTCGGTAGCCAGCTTTTTTCAGGATTTCTGCCAAGGTCGTTTCGGTATAATCCATCCGCTCACCACCGGCGGAAGTGGAATAGACCCCTGTTCGGGGAAAGTGCCTTCCGGTCAACAGTTCGGCGCGGGTAGGGGAACAGACCGGCTGCACGAAAAAATTATCGAACGATACGCCATATTTAGCAATGGCATCAATATTCGGGGTCTTGAGATCGGTGTTTCCGCTGCTACTAAGATCTCCCCAACCTTGGTCATCGGCCAAGATCAATACGATGTTGGGCTTTTTGTCACCACGGGAATCTCCAGTCTTCGGTGATTCTTCTTTCTTTTCTTGACATCCCATTAAACAAATCAAAACAGAAAATAGGACAATGCTACTACGAATATGCATGATTTCTAAAACTTTTTGTACGTAAAAATACGGTTTATCGCAACCTGTTGCTACGCATAGGCACGTACCGCATTTGTTTCTGTCAAGATAGCGATAAATTACAATATCGGGGCAGCTCGGTTTTTAACTTTTGCATTCAAAAAAAATGGTATCTTGAGGCCAACAAAACCGAACGTCTACTTAATGTACTTCCAAAGATTCAATACTCTTTTTGTGCTGTTATGTGCGCTCCTTTTGGTGTTATCGGCCTGTAATGAAAAAGAGAAAGTCCAAAATCATGTACTGGAAGGTTCCCTTAAAAAATGGCAACCTGTAACCCTTACTTTTGATGGGCCGCAAGTTTCTAAAACCGAGGCTATCAATCCGTTTTTGAACTATGCGCTTCTGGTAAATTTCCATAATGGTAAAAATACCTACAAGGTGCACGGCTATTATGCTGCGGACGGTGATGCCGCTGAAACCAGTGCTGATACCGGTAATAAGTGGATAGTAAAGTTTGCTCCGGGTACGCAAGGAAAATGGGAATTCGAGGCGTATTTGGCCGAAGGTACAGATATCGGCGTTGCCATGAATCCGCTGAAGGAAAGGAAAAAGGCTCTTTGGAAATCTTCGGGAAGCTTTGAAATCGCTCCGCCTGATTCTACCGCCACAGGCTTCTACCGCACCGGGAAATTGGCCTATGTGGGGAAACATTATCTTGAGGAATCGGAAACCGGAAAGCCGTTCCTGAAAAACGGCGTGGGCAGTCCAGAAAATTTTTTGGCCTATCATGAATTTGACGGCACTTTTAACAATGGAGGTGCCGAAACCCCAACGCTGATGGACGGCCTACATCACTATTCGTCGCACATAGACGATTGGAAGGAGGGCGATCCGGTTTGGGGCGGCGATAAAGGCAAGGGCATTATCGGCGCACTTAATTATTTAGCCGACAAAGGAATGAACAGCCTGTATTTCATGACAATGAACGTAGCAGGTGACGGCGACGATGTATGGCCGTGGACCGATCCGAACGAACGAACCCAATATGATGTCAGTAAACTGGCGCAATGGGATAAGGTCTTTACGCATATGGACAAGTTGGGCATGGCGATGAACGTTTTCACCCAGGAGACCGAAAACGATACCCTTTTGAACCAAGGGGAACTTGGTCTCGAGCGAAAGTTATACTATAAAGAGCTAGTGGCTCGTTTCGGCCATCATTTAGGTGTTGTGTGGAATCTGGGCGAGGAGACCAACCGCAGTACCGAACAATTGAAAAGCTATGCCTCGTACATTCGCAGTATCGATCCGTATAATCATCCGATAGCGGTTCATAATCACGTTCGGGTTACCGGAAAAAGTATTGAAGGAAGGCCATTAGATCCCATACAGGAAACATTTTCGCCATTGTTGGGCTTTAAAGATTTTGAGATTCCGTCGTTACAGATGGCCGACACCTTGGAGGTTCATCGTGAAATTAAGAAATGGCGTGATTTTTCTTTGGAAAAAAAGCGACCTTGGGTCGTATATTTAGATGAGATCGGCCATTATGATGTTGGCGTGACCACCGACTCCGCGGCGAACAATAATTATGATGCAGTTATGCACAGTAGTCTTTGGGGTAGCTTAATGTCCGGCGGGGCGGGTACGTCGTGGTATTTTGGAGGTTCCGATATTCCCAACAACGATTTGTCTGCAGAGGATTTTAGGACACGAGACCAATGGTGGGATATTGCCACTAGTGCCAAGCAATTTTTCAACGATCATCTGCCATTTTGGGAGATGCAAAACCACGATGAACTGTTGAGCAATGAAAAAGCCTATTGTTTTGCCAAAAAGGATGAAATCTATGTGGTCTATCTCCCAAAATGCGAAAAAACGGACCTTAAAATCGGGGACGGGGCATTTACGATTGCTTTTTTTGATCCGAAAGAGGGTGGCATGTTGCACGACAAGCAGAACGAAGGTTGGAAAATCACCAAACCGAACAGTGTAGAGCTTTCGGCGTATAACGGTCAAAGCGATAAAGATTGGGTGATTGTTATAAAAAGAAAATAGAGCCTAGAGATTAGACAAAAAGCAACGTATGATTCGCAAAATCTTTATACTACTCATACTGAATATTTTTTTCTATGGATGTAAAGAAAATCCAACCAAAGAAAAGAAATCGGGAGAGGTGTTTGAGAAGGTCATGGAAACCATAGATTCCGTACCGCAAAAACAGACCCGGCCACAAAAATCGTTTCGTACTTTTGAGAATCTGGCGGATACTACCTTTGTGCGTTTAGCGGAGTTTAGCGATGGTTTCGCCTATGATTTACGATATGCCACCAAAAATAATTTTTTAAAGGAAAAAGTGTACGACTGCGCCGAGTGTTATACGCGGGTCAAAACTGCCAAGGCTTTGCTGGCGGCTAATAGCGATTTTCACGATAAGGGTGTGCGGATCAAGTTTTTCGATTGCTATCGGCCGAATTCCGTGCAGTATAAAATGTGGGAAATCGTACCGAATCCCCAGTATGTCGCCAATCCGAAGAAGGGGTCTATCCATAATAAAGGCGGAGCAGTAGACATTACCTTGGAGACTTTAGAGGGTGAGGAACTCGATATGGGCACGGATTTCGATTTTTTCGGAAAACGCGCCTACCATGATATGACCGATTTGCCACAAAAAATACTTGACAACCGAAAACTGCTCAAGGAAACTATGGAAAAGCATGGTTTTTGGTCGATCAGAACCGAGTGGTGGCATTATAATTTAGGGGCTGCGTCCAATGACAAGGTGGCCGATTTTAAATGGGACTGCGATTGATGGGTCAATTTGAAAACCTGCCCGTATCCGGAAGGCGGGTTTGAAGGTCGGGAAATTTGAAAATTACCTTCATTTGTCTAAAAAGCAATATAAATATTATGAAAAATAAAATCTACATTATTATGTCAACCTTCTTTTTTGGTGCCACCGTTTTAGCCCAAGACACGATTATGCCCCTATGGCCCAAGGATAAAATTCCCAATCGGATCGAAAGCGATGAAAAAGAAGAGCATGTCAGCGAAGATATTTTGAGGGTCAGCAAGGTGCAAGAACCTACGATCGAGGTATATCTTCCAGCAAAAAAAAATGCTACAGGCGAGGCCATGCTGATATTTCCGGGTGGTGGATACGGAATTTTGGCCTATGATTGGGAAGGTACCGATATCGCCAAATTCTTGAACGGAAAGGGCATTGCCGGAATTGTGGTAAAGTACCGGTTACCTTCCGACAAATCACAGACCGAAAAATGGAACGTACCCCTAATTGATGCCCAGCGTGCCCTACGATTGGTGCGTAGCAAGGCAAAGGATTTTAACATCGCCTCAGACAAAATCGGGATTATCGGCTTTTCCGCAGGTGGTCATTTGGCATCGACCTTGGGTACCCATTTCAACGAAAAAGTATACGACCCGGTCGATGATGCGGATGCGCAGAGTGCACGTCCCGATTTTATGGCACTGATATATCCCGTAATTACATTTACGCAAAATACAAAGCATTCCGGTTCGCAGAAAAACCTATTGGGCGAAAATCCGAAGCAAGAAATGCTGAAACATTTTTCGAACGAGCTTCAAGTGACCTCAGAAACACCGCCAACGCTATTGGTACATGCAACCGATGATACCGGCGTTCCGGTCGAGAACAGTCTGATGTTCTTTCAGGCCTTGAAAGACAAGAACGTTTCCGCCACCATGCACGTTTATCCAAAAGGCGGACACGGATTCTCGCTCGCGCGCAAAGACCCGCACTTGAGGGGCTGGACGGAACGACTTTTCGAATGGACAGAGAGTTTGGAATAGTTTTTGGCATTTTTCGTAAAAAACCAAGGGTAATCAAAAGGTGTTTTATATTTTTGCAGTCCGATTTCAAAGAAATGAATCCTCTTTTTTTTTGGAATTTGGAATTTGAAATTTTGTTATTGGAATTTAATAGCGTCAGCTATTTTTTCGGGATGTAGCGCAGTCCGGTAGCGTACACGCCTGGGGGGCGTGTGGTCGCAGGTTCAAATCCTGTCATCCCGAC
>RCMY010000196.1_pt1 | contig 55858 bp, 57 predicted proteins | sample 2041341 | NCBI WGS metagenome assembly RCMY01 (sample SAMN09708234, study PRJNA481090) | Marine sediment metagenome, whole genome shotgun sequencing project.
CGGAGCATCACCAGATGGGTGAGACCTGCGGTGGTATGGCTGTGGACATTGATGGGAAGATCCGTCACAGCTTTCAGTGCTTTCACCAGGCTGTAGGCTGCGTCAGGCATGAGGATGCCGGCCATGTCCTTGATGCAGATGGAGTCTGCGCCAAGATCCGCCATCTTCTTCACCAGATCCACGAAATATGCCTCGGTGTGCACTGGGCTCACGGTGTAGCTGATGGCCGCCTGGCAGTGACCGCCGTACTTCTTGATGAACTTCATGGAGTATTCGATGTTCCGAAGATCATTGAGGGCATCAAAAACTCGGATGATGTCGATGCCATTTTCGATGGCAAGGCGGATGAACCGCTCCAAAGTATCGTTGTCATAATGGCGGTAGCCTACGAGGTTCTGACCACGCAGCAGCATGGACAGCTTGGTGTTCTTGGCTGCCTTTCGGATTTCCCTTAAGATCTCCCAGGGGTTTTCAGAAAGAAAGCGAAGAGATGCGTCAAAAGTGGCGCCTCCCCACACTTCCATGGCATTGTATCCCACTTTGTCCAGGGCTTCCACCAGGACGATGATGTCTTCTTTGGCCATTCTCGTGGCCAGAAGGCTCTGGTTTCCATCCCGGACTGTTAAGTCATTCAATAAGACTTTCGTCATGTATAATTCCTCCTACAAGATTTAGATGATAGGATATCTACCTGTAATAATGTTTTTCCTAGGCAGACAAAATAACTGTAATCAATACAAGTATAAACGATTACCAGATGTGTCACAACAATAGAGAGGCGAAAAAACACCGAAAAAACATAGGCAAAAGCAGTTTTGAAATGCAAGTCAAAAGAACAATAAAGGTGCACGACTGTCTTCTAGTCGTGCACCTTTTCAGGGAATCGGGCATCAAATGAATGGTATAATTACGCTTCTATTACATCAGGAAGGAGAAGGCAAAACTTCCAAGAATCAGAATGATTGCACCACCAAGACGGCTGGAAAGCTGTGCATAGGCCATGAGCTCCATTCTATCTGCAGCACCAAGTACTGCGATGTCTCCTGAACCACCTCTGTTGGCCATACATAAACCAGCGGTGATGGCTGCATCGATTGGATAGAATCCAACTAAATAACCAACAACTGCAGAACCAACGATGGCTCCGATGACGATCAGAAGTGCGATGACTGCGTTCTGAAGGGTTAATGCTGCTACAAATTCTCCAAGATCCATATCAGCACCAACACCAACCATGATAACAATGGTCATTGCTGTGGTGATGAAGGACTGAAGCTTCTTTGCACCAAGTCGGATGCTCTTTGGTACTACACCTGTTGCTGCCAGGATAACCACGAAGATGATCATGTATGCCAGCTGATGGATAGGTGCGCCCAGTATGGATGGCAGAACTGATTTGGACATCACTCGGCCGAATGTGAAGGCTGCAACACCAAGGAAAAGTCCTGCACCGATATCATTCATGCTTACTTTTTCGTTGGAATCATCTTTTACTACAAAATTGGAGTTTCTAAGAAGAGTCTTCTTGTCTCCAGTCCATTCTGGCTTCTTCTCACCAAGGCTGTTCAGCATAGCTGCAGTCATGATGGCAAAGATGTTTGCTATGGTCAGAATAACAATGGCAAAAGCATAGTAGGAATCGCTGCTTCCACCGGTAACATCGGCATAGATCTGGGATAATGGAATGGCACCTGCACCATTACCTCCACCCATGACTGGAAGCACATACTGAAGAAGAATCATAATAGGGTTAATGCCGAATACAAGACCACCAAGGGTTCCCAGGATTCCTGCTCCAACAACACCACCGAGGATTGCAGGCACATAACCAGCAAAGCTCTTCAGAAGAATATCTCTGTCAAGAGATAGCACAGAACCTGTGATCAGTACAATGATGAAGAATGTCAGAAAGTTTGTGTCATCCATGAAGATCGCAATGGATTCTGTGTACATTGCGGGGATTACATTATATTGCACAAGTGCAGCGGTACCAAGGAAAGTAAGGACAAGTCCACCACCGACATATTTGTTCCAGATTGGAATACGCTTTCCGATTTCATAAAGCGGAACTGCGATGGCCAGCATAAGGGCTAGGGTACCTGCCATATCTGTAGTGAGTACTTCAAGGTATGCGGCAAGATATACAACTAAAATGGCTGCAGTGGCAAACCACCATGGCATGCCGTAAAGCTTCAGTGCTTTCTTGGCGTTTGTTGAGTTTGTCATGTTGTTCATTCCTCCAATAATAAATTAATAATAATAATGATGAATATTATTTCAGTCAGGACCCATCCTACGGGGAGTTATGGAGTCTGAATCCTGACATAAAATCAAATGGATGATAGGGTTACAGGTTTTGGTTTTCTTATGACATCGATGAGGGTACCGTCTCTGTATTCTACGAGTGCCACCACCTGATCAAGAAACTCGATTTCTTCGGGTTTACCTACAAGGGCGTAGGCTTCATCCCGGAGCTCTTCTATGGTCATGAGCGGAAGACCTGAGTCTTTGAGCGCATCCAGAAGATCCTGACGTCTCGGATTGATGGCCACACCTACTTCGGTAACCACAATATCGACACTCTCACCTGGAGTTGTCACAGTGATGACAGAGTCCTTGATGGTTGGAATTCTGCTTCTGACAAGTGGAGCCACAATGATGGAGCACTTGGCTCCGGCTGCGGTGTCCACATGACCACCAGGAGCACCTCTTACTACGCCGTCTGAACCTGTGATGACGTTGACGTTGAAGTCTGTGTCCACCTCTAAAGCCCCTAAGATGACAAAGTCCAGCTGATTGACAAAGGCACCCTTGTTCATGGGATTCGCATATTGGGAAGTGGAGATCTCAAAGTGCCTTGGATGATCATGGACAGAAGCAATGGATGTAAGGTCAAAGTCCTGAGCATCCACGATGGTCTTGATGAGACCTTCTTCCAGAAGATCGATCATGGGTTTTGTGATTCCCCCAATGGCAAAGCCCATTTTGATGTTTTTCTCCAGCATGTAAGGCTTCAGAAATCTTGTGACTGCCAGGGAGGGTCCCCCACCGCCTGTCTGGAAGGAGAAATTGTCTTTGAAATAAGGGGTGCTTACCAGCGCCTTTGTGGCATATTCTGCAATGAGCAGCTCTCTTGGGTCTGTTGTGAACCGAAGAAGAGCATTGGCGATTTTTTTAGGGTTTCCGATTTCCGGAACCACAACCACATGATCCACATCAATGTGTTCAATGCTTGGTGGATAATTGGGGAAGGGCACCAAGGTATCGGTGATGACAACCACTTTATCGGCATACTTTGCATCCACCATGGAATAGGAGAGCACACCACAATCGGATTTTCCGCCTTTTCCTCGAGCATTTCCGAAAGCATCTGAGGTTGGAGCACCGATGAATGCCACATCGATATGGATGTCTCCGGTTTCGATGGCTCTGACACGGCCGCCATGACTTCTGATGAAGGCTGGATTTTTCAGCTTCCCGCTGGAGATGGCATCTCCAATCTCGCCTCGGACTCCACTGGAAGAAATCCCGGTGATGGTGCCGTCTTCAATATACTTTACAATAGGTGCGTGGGCAGTACCGAGAGAACTGGCACATATGGTGATATCCCGGATTCCCAGCTGATGAATGGCATCCATGACCATGTTGACAACATAGTCCCCATCTCTGAAGTGGTGATGGAAAGATACAGTCATTCCGTCCTTAAGACCAGACTGTTTGATGGCTTCTTCCAAGGAAGAAGCCAGTTTGCCTTCACTGGGCTTCATGTAAGACCTTACCGTCGGACTTGCTTTCTTATAGGTATATCCATCCCGGTAGTGCTGCCCCTGAAAAACCTCTTTCCCATCCTTCAGAAACTGTTCTGGAATATCACGGCCTACTAAATTCTTCATACCAAATCCCCCCTGTAGACTCCCGATGCCTTTGCCAGATGAAGAACTCTACGTGCACCTTCCACCATGGCGATGTCAATCATTTGACCGTCCACAATGAAGACGCCTACGCCTTCTTTGGCCAGTTCCTCTACACCGAGAATTGTTTTTTCTGCCATTTCGATTTCACTTTGTGTGGGTGTGAAAACCTCATGGATGATGGAGATCTGCTTTGGACTGATGACGGATTTTCCGTCGAAGCCCATATTCTTGATGAGCTCTGTATCTCTTCGGAGTCCATCTAAGTCTTCCACATCTGTATGCACGGTATCAAAACACATGACATCAGCAGCTCTTGCTGCCAGAATCAGATGACTTCTTGCTGCAAGCATTTCAAAGCCTTCAGCAGTCCGTTTGGCGTGCATGGTTCTCATGAAATCTCCAGCACCAATGGATATGCCGAGAATCCGGTCTGAACTCGCAGCCAGTTCATAGGCATTCAGAACACCCAGTGGGGTTTCGATGGCTGCCATGAGCAGGGTGGAGCCAAGCTCCTTGTGAAACTCCAGTTCGGCTTTTCTCACTTCTTCTTCTACACGGATTACATCCTCTTTCTTTTCGCATTTTGGAATTCGGATGCCATCGCACCCTCCAGCTACGGAAGCCCGGATGTCTTCTTTCCAGTGCTTCGAATCAAATCCATTGATTCGAACAAGTCTCTCAACACCTTTATAATCTGCATACTTTAGAGTGTTGTAGAGTTGGATTCTTGCAGAGTCTTTCTGATTCTCCGACACCGCATCCTCCAGATCAAAGATGATGGAATCTGGTTTGTAGACATAAGGATCTTTCACAAGGCTTGCCCGATGGGCATTGAGAAACATCATGGTTCTGCGCAGACGTTTCTTTTTATCAAAACTCACATCATCACCTCCCAAGGTAAATCCTCAAACTGATCTATAGCCCTAAATACTGCGGTTTGAACTCTTGATCGGATGGTTAGCTCCAAAGCACCTTTATCGATGGCGATGATTTTGGCATCATCCACCTGAAGTGACTTCAGAGTATCGAGTATGGTTTTTCTGATCTGATTGCCGTACTGTCCAAGGACACTGCTTTCGAGAACCAGTTCTATGCCTGGTTCCTCTTTTGGAGAAATCATAATCTGAATATCACTGGATTCTACAGTACCCGCCATGGCGGAATGGTTCAGTTTCAAACATATCACCCCTTCAATCTGATGAAAAATATCTTAACGTTTTCATTCAGTATAATTTAAAGTTATTGTCTTAACAATACGTTTATAATTAAAGAACAGTAAAAAAACAGCACCTCAATGCGACTATTACAATGAAGAAGTATGGTTATTACGAATGTGTTAATGTGGAAATTTATGTTGCGGGAGCGGATGTGGAGGGAATAGTCAAAGGAGATCGTGAAACAAAGAACAGAGAAAAAACACATGATTTGAAAATCTTATCGTATAATGAACATGTAATCGATACGATAAGATAGTTAGAAAACATGATGCGCAGAATGTTTAGGAGAGGTGGCCATGAACTACACAGTACAAAGAATGTGGATTAAACGCAGCCCCACTGCAAGAGAAGCATGGGAGAAGATGCTGAAAGATGCAGGGATTCGAGGAGAAGAGCAGGTAGAATATACCGTTGGTGTATACGATGGTGATAAACTCGTTGCCACGGGATCCCGGTTCAAAAATGTCTTGAAGTGTATTGCAGTCTGCAAAAAATACACAGGTGGTGAAGTGGTGAGCTTATTGATCTCCCATCTCATGAGTGAGGTCTTTGATGCCGGATTCACCTCCTGCTATGTGTACACAAAACCTGAATCCGTTCAATCCTTCGGCTATTTAGGCTTCAAGGAGATTGAACGGGTTGGAGAGGATTTGGTCTTTCTTGAAAAGGCAGTCTTCGGATTTGACGACTTTTTGAAGAAGCTGCAGAAGACAAAGGTTCCAGGCGAGAGGATTTCAGGAATCGTCATGAATGCCAATCCATTCACAAAGGGGCACCTCTACCTCATAGAGACAGCAGCAAAAGAAAGCGATGCCCTTCATGTTTTCGTCCTCACAGAAGACTTGTCCGCATTTCCTTCGGCTGTCAGAATGGACCTTGTGAAAAAAGGAACAGCCCATCTGTCTAATGTCATTGTGCATGAAACAGGAGACTACATGGTGTCTGCAAAGACATTTCCATCGTATTTCCTGAAAGAAGACCGGGATGTGACTGAAATTCAGGCCAGCCTGGATGCGAAGATTTTTAAGAACCACATTGCGAAGACGCTGGGGATTACCACCAGATTTGTAGGGGAAGAGCCATTGTCTTTTGCCACCAACATATACAATGGTGCACTAAAGAAAATCTTTGGTGATGATTTGCGCCTTGTGGTGATCAGAAGAAAAGAGTCAGATGGAGAAGTCATCAGTGCATCCAGAGTCAGACAATACATGAAAGAGGACCGTATGGAGGAACTGAAGAATCTGGTTCCTGATACTACCTATGCATTTCTTCAGTCGGAGGAAGGCAAGATTATCCAAAAGAAACTTAAGGAAGAGGAGATGTAGAAGTCCATGGGGAATTTTAAGATTGAGAAACAGGCCATAGCCGGTACGCTGGAATCATCAGATCTTCAGATCATCATCGATGAGAATGAGGGAAGAGGGATTGAGATCGAGCTTAAGAGCAGCGTTGCCAATCAGTATGGCAGAAGAATCCGGGAAGTACTAACAGAAACACTGAAAAATATGGGCATAAAGGATGCTAAGCTTCTCGTAACAGATAAAGGAGCTTTAGACTGCACCATCATTGCTAGAACCATTGCTGTGGTGCATAGAGCTTCTGGAAAGACAGAAGAAATAGATTGGGAGGAGCTGGAAACATGGAACGTTTAAGAAGGACCATGATGTTTGTTCCTGCAAGCAACGCAGGAATGCTGAGAGATGCATATATTTATGGAGCGGACTCCATCATGTTTGATCTGGAGGATTCCATATCACTGAAGGAGAAGGATACGGCCCGTTTTCTTGTGTATCAGGCAGTGAAGACCATAGATTATGGAAATGTAGAGACCGTTGTGCGTATCAACAGTCTGGACCAGGGAGGAAGAAATGATATCCATGCTATGGTCCGTGCAGGAATTGATGTGATCCGTCTGCCTAAAACGGAGACAGCAGAAGATGTGCTGGATGTGGAAGAAGTGATTCTTGAGGCAGAAAGACAGTGTGGAAGGGAAGAAGGATCCACCCGTATGATGGCAGCCATTGAAGGACCAGTAGGTGTTCTCAATGCCCTCAGCATTGCAAAGTCCAGCAAACGTCTCATCGGAATTGCATTAGGCGCAGAGGACTATGTGACCTCTATGAAGACCAGAAGATATGCTGAAAGAGACAGTGAGGAAATATTCTTTGCCAGGTCTATGATTGTACATGCTGCGAGAGCAGTGGGCATTGCAGCATTGGACACGGTCTTCTCCAATGTGGATGATGTGGATACCTTAAGAAAAGAGACGGAGTTCATCAAGCAGCTTGGTTTTGACGGAAAGTCCGTGATTAACCCAAGGCAGATTCCTGTGGTGAACAGTGTGTTCACGCCTACAGAAAAAGAGATACAGAATGCCATTGCGGTGATGAATGCCATAGAAGAGGCTGAGTCAAAGGGGTCAGGTGTAATCGCGCTCAATGGAAAAATGATCGATAAGCCGATTGTGGAGAGAGCAGAAAGAGTACTTCTGCTTGCTGAAGCTGCGGGCATATACAGGAAAGGGGAATAAAGATGGCAAAGAATCAACTAGGAAGAGAGATTCCTGAAACCTATCTGAACTCCTTTGGGCTTTTTGAAGGCCAATGGGCAGTTCATCATGAATATAAAAGATCCAGCGGTCTGGTAAGTTCCGTGAAGCCTGGCGAGTCCAAGCTTTTGGGTTCAATTCGAGAAGCCATTGAAAAGACAGGGTTGAAAGACGGGATGACCGTATCTTTTCACCATCACTTCAGAGAAGGGGATAAGGTCCTCAACATGGTCATGGATGAGATTGCGGCCATGGGCATCAAAAATCTAACCTTAGCTTCCAGCTCCATAGCAAACGTTCATGAACCTCTCATAGAGCACATTAAGAATGGGGTTGTAACGAGCATCACATCCTCAGGACTTCGTGACAAACTTGGTGCGGCGATTTCTAAAGGACTTATGGAAAATCCTGTAATCATCCGTTCCCATGGTGGAAGAGCCAGAGCCATTGAAAAGGATGAGATCCATATCGATGTGGCATTTTTAGGGGCTCCCAGCGCAGACTGCTATGGAAATTCCAACGGCTCCCATGGCAAAGCCAACTGTGGTTCTTTAGGATATGCCAAGGTGGATGCAGAGTTTGCAGACAAAGTAATCATCATCACAGACAATCTTGTGCCTTATCCCAATACCCCCATCAGTATTCCTCAGAATCATGTGGATTATGTGGTGGAAGTGGAATCCATCGGAGATCCCAATGGCATTGCCAAGGGTGCAACAAGAATCACCACAAATCCGAAAGAACTGCTGATCGCTGAAAATGCAAATAAGGTGATCACATCTTCTCCCTACTATAAAGATGGTTTTTCTTTCCAGTCTGGAACAGGTGGTTCCACACTTGCTGTGGCAAGATTCCTGCAGGAATCCATGCGTAAGGACAACATCAAGGCATCCTTTGCACTGGGCGGTCTTACTGGACATCTGTGCAGCATGCTGGAAGAGGGGCTCATCGAAAAAATCATTGATACACAATGTTTTGACCGTGGAGCCATCGAGTCCATGAAGAAGAATGAGAACCATTATGAGATCAGTGCTTCTTTCTATGCAAATCCAGCCAATAAAGGTGCAGCGGTGAACCAGCTGGATGTGGTGGTTCTGTCTGCACTGGAAATTGATACAAACTTCAATGTCAACGTCATGACCGGATCCGATGGAATCATCAGAGGTGCATCAGGTGGACACAGCGACGCTTCTGCTGGAGCGAAGATGAGTATGGTGCTGACACCTCTCATCCGCGGAAGAATTCCAACCATCGTGGAAGAAGTAAACACCATCATCACTCCTGGCGAGAGCATTGACGTGGTGGTGACAGAAATCGGAATCGCCGTCAATCCAAGAAGACAGGATCTTATGGAAGCCTTCAAAGATGTGAAGATTCCAAAGTTCACCTTGGAAGAGCTGAAGGAAAAAGCGTATCAGATTGTTGGAAAACCTGATCCTATTGAGTACGAGGATAGGGTGGTTGCTCTCATTGAATACAGAGATGGCAGCATTATTGATGTTGTAAGAAAAGTAAAAGAATAGGAGGAAATGCTATGGCCAAAACACGCTTTTCAGAAGGAGAGAGACCGACTCTGGAAGAAGTGCTTCACACCAGGGAAATGCGGGCGAACTATCAGTATAAGCTTGCATCAGCCCATGGTGGCCATGGCATTCTTTCTTTTAAGCTGAATATTCCGGGTCCAGTGAAAAACAATAAACACATAGAGGGAATCTTCACCATCGGTGTAGAGGCGATAAAGAGTGTCCTGGAACATACAGTCCAGACCGTGATCTTTGAAAAAGAGATTCATTTGTCTACAGGCCCGGAACTGTTTCTGGTGATAAGAGGTCCAGTGGAGGAGCTGAAAAAAGCAGCCATAAGGATCGAAGAGGAAAACCCTCTAGGCAGAATGTTTGATATAGACATTCTGTTGTTTCAGGAAGGAACCATAAGAACATTGCAGAGAGAGGAATTTGGGTATCCAGAAAGAAGATGCCTCCTTTGTGGAAACTCTTCCAAAGCCTGTGGACGGAACAGGACACATCCAGTGGAAGAGCTGTTGGATAAAATGGAAGAAATGGCTGCAGCCTATTCTCCATTCAAAGAGGATCGGAAATAGCGTATCATGAGCACTGAATGCCTGTAAAAATGACAATCAGGATTCTCTATGGTAAAATTGAATCAGGTCAAATAAATGAAAACCTGGGAGGATTGATTTTAATGAAATGGGTAACCATGGATTTTGAGTATGGATTTAAAGGGACACTGAAGGCCAAGAGAGGTACAGTGCCAATTGGAATCGAGGAAGGCACTATAGAGCCTTATGATATGGTGTTCGGCGCCTTAGGCTCCTGCCTTTACTCCACATTCCTGGATATCGCCGTGAAGAAAAAGATTGTTTATGAAGGCGTGTCCATGAAGGTGTCTGGAGAGAAGAGAACGGAAGTGCCAACGACCCTGAAGACTGTACATGTGGATGTGGTTGTAAAGAATCCTGAAAAAGAAAAGGGGCTGGATCAGGCCATGAGACTGGCTACAGAGTACTGCTCTGTGTATCAGACACTATCTCATGTGGCAGAAATGAGCTACACTCTTTCTTTTGAATATACAGACAAAGAATAAATCTTTAAACGAAAAACCTCATGCTGATATGTCAGTATGGGGTTTTTTCAATCTCTTCTCTAAACATATTGCGCAAAACCTAATTATCCGGTATAATAAATTTTATAAAATCTAATTTGACAAAAACATGGAGAGGATAAGATGAAAGAGACATGTCATGGAACCTTTCGGGAAGATGTACTTCATAAAAAGGGACTGGTTCTTGTGGATTTCTGGGCTCCATGGTGTGCCCCATGCCGTATGATTACACCGGTGCTGGAGGAAGTGGCTTCTGATTTTTCAGGGAAACTGGATGTTTTGAAGTTGAATGTGGATATAAGCCCGGAACTTGCGAAGTTTTACAAGATTCAAAGTATACCGGCCCTGATTCTGTTTAAGGATGGAATTCCACAAGAAGGAGCCATAGGTCTTCGTGACCGGAGTTATTTTGAAGGACTCATGGAGAAGTACAGTGAATAAAAAAGCTGCTGCTACATACAACGTGATGTATGTAGCAGCAGCTTTTTCATGAAGCGGTGCGTCCACTTTAATAGCAATCTTTAATTCAAGGCAGAGAGGAAGAGTCGATCTCACCTTGGTTTCTTATTCTGATCTAGATGAAGGGTGTTTTTTTCATAAGAAATCAGACCACCTGCCAAAAGCAGCGCTCTTTCCCGAGTAGAAAGAGGTGGAAGTGTGAAGGCATGATGCTCACCTGTAGAGAGATCCACGGCGGAAACTACGGAATATCCGATGTGGATGCTGTCTCGTATTTCAGAGAAGTACAGTAAGGTCCCTTCCTGGAACCGTTCAGGATGTTCATGGAGAAGAGGCAGTACACCGTAATTCACCATATTTCTGAGATAACGTTGTGTAGCATAGCTGGATGCAATATTCCCGAGACCGCCAAGAATACGCTGACTGCTGACTGCCTGCTCCCTGCTGGATCCATCCCCCATGGTTTGTGTAACAATGACAGTGCCAAAAGAGATCTGATTTTTATCCATAGTTTCAGGGAGTGGAATGGTCTGGATCTCTTCAAGATAAGCTGCTGCACGGTGGGCATAGGCAGCATCTACATTCATCAGAGTATAGTTTGCAAGCTCTTTCGGATGACTGCGCAGAGCGGAAACTTCACCGGAAGGCAGAAGATCATCCGTAGTGATATCCTTTGGAGAGTAGTAGGATACTTTGAGTAGCAAGTGACTTTTCAATGGACTGAATTCCGGCCAGTCACTGATACCTGGTCCAAGTTTGATTTCGGTCTCAGGTTCCGGGTGATTGTAAAAATCCAGAACACTGTTTTTATAGATTGCTGGATGATAGGATTCTTTCACATCTGATTTCGCATAAGTAAGAGATGTTCCGGGGGTTAAGAAGCCACCATTTTTATAGGTTGCAGCGATGCTTCTGGTATCCATGAGAACTGTGGCACAGCTTTGACCCTTTTCTTTATTAGCGCCTTCTCTCATCGGAAAATTTCTGGTCACGTGCCTTGCACTGAGTTCATGATCTGCAGGGATGTCACTGACACCAAAACAGCCGCCGCAGATGCTTTGCCCCAGTGGTACGCCAAGTGCCAGCAAGTCTCTGGTGATGCCTGTTTCCATCAGTGACGCAGAGATCTGGGTGCTGGCAGGACTGATCTGTAGCCGCATGCTGCTTTTCTCAATACCTGTTTGAAGGATATCGCAAAGTTCCCGGATGTTTTCAAAACTGCCACCTGCACAACCCGTCACTAAACCCTGATCAATACGGATGTTGCTGCCTTCCAGCTTGCTAGTGAAATGAAAGCCTGGTATCACGTGCTGTTCATCGAGTTTTTTGAAAATATCTTGTCCATGGGCAAGCAGATGAGAAATCTCATAGACGTTACTCGGATGAGGGGGTAATGCAATCATGGGACGAATCTGATCCAGCGGTAGTTCAACCAGGGCATCGTAATAGGCACCTGGGGATGGTGTGAGGACTTGAAAAGATTCATTTCTTCCGCGGTCTGCCAAATAATGCTGTGTCAGGTGATCCACTGCCCAGATGCTCGATAAGGCAGAAGCTTCTGTGGTCATGACATCGATCCCGAACCGCTCATCCATGGTAAGATTGTGAAGCCCTTCTCCATGAAATTCTAAGATGGCATTTTTCAGCAGCCCTTTCGAATAGGTTTCTTTGATGAGTGAGAGGGCAACATCCATGGGACCAACCCCCGGATGGAGTTTCCCTGTAAGATGAACCGCGATGATCTTCGGGAATGACAGAGGGTAGGGATGTCCCATGAGGTGATTCGCAATCTCACCTCCGCCTTCACCAAAGCCAAGAGTGCCCAAGGGGCCATAACGGGTATGGCTGTCACTTCCAAGAACCATTTTTCCTGGTGAAGCTACCGTTTCCCGGATATACTGATGGATTACACCCAGATAGGGAGGCAGGAATATTGCACCGTATTTCTGGGCGGAGAGTGCTCCGAATTTATGATCATCAGCGTTCTGGGTGCCGGAAATGCTGCATAAACTGTTGTGGCAGTTGGATAAGATCCAGGGGAGGGGAAAAGAGGATACGCCCACAGCTCTTAGGGTGGAAAGAATGCTGACATAGTTGTTGTCAGGGGAAGTCAGAGCATCGAATTTCAGATGAAGGATATCATCCTCATGGTGCACGACCTTGTGGGCAAGGAGGACTTGTCCTGCCATTGTCCGGTATTTCAATGTTCTCTTTTTATTCTCAGAATAAGGTTCGGGAGCTGGATGGAATGCTCCATCTCGAAAGGTGAATCCGTGTGATATATAGGTAATCATATGCACTCCTTTTGAAAGAGCACCGTATACAGAACGGTGCTCTTTCGTGTTTTCTCTATTCCCTAATGTAGACCGTACCATCCATGATGCGGCGAGCTGTTCTGAGAATTGCTACTCCCGTTACATGAATATCATCACCGTTTTCCGATATATGCGGTTCTGCTGTCATGATCCCGCTGGGATGACCTATACGGACTTCTTTCTCCTTACTGATCCCTAATTCTTTTGAAAGAAGGGTGTTTTTTAGTTTCAGTAAAACGGAAATAGAACTTGCACTTGTGAGCGGACATGCTTTGTGGCACTTGAACACACTGATAATTCGAACAAGAATGTCCATGTCCTGTTCTTGTATACTTTTTCCGGATAAGTCGATGAATGTTGCTGGCTTTGAAAAAAATCCAACCTTTGGTACAGCGGGAGAGTTGGTTTTTGCGTCCTCCAGGTCTTTGGCGAAGCCCATCTTCACGGCTGCAGTACCACGGATCATTTCCAGCAGAGCCATGGCTTCCTGATTGCTGTTCACTTCCTCTGGACTTTCAGTGCCTGTAAATCCCACATCCTCAGCTCGAACCATAACCATGGGATTGGACACATCACATAAGCTTACTTCCAGGACTTTTCCCTGGCCAAGATCAAAGAGATCTGTTGTATTTCCAGTAGGCAGAAGAACTCCAGTTTTCGCGCCGGCAGGATCCAGGAAGTTCACCATGAGTTTTGAACAGGTGCCGTCTACGCCGGCGATGGTGGCATCGCCGTCATTGACAAACTGTCCGTTTTTCACTGGCACACTGATTTCGATGACTTTATTGGTATTCAGATTCAGCATCTTCACATAGGTCACCGGATCGGTTGTTTTTACAAGACCTTCTTCGATGGCAAATGGAGCTACTGCAGCCGTCATATTCCCGCAGTTGGACTTGAAATCCACCTGCTCTTTTCCAACGATGACCTGACCCACCAGATACTCCACATCAATATCCGGGTTCTCGCTTTTTGAGACAATGACAATTTTATTGTTGCTTGAGACGGTACCACCTAATCCATCAATCTGTTTTGGATCAGGATTTCCCATGCATTGAAGAAAAATCTTGTCCCACTGGGAGCGATCTTCAGGAAGGTCTTCTTTCTTAAACATCAATCCTTTGCTTGTACCGCCTCTCATATAGACAGAAGGGAATTTTCTCATTTCTCAGCACCTTCCTTAAGATTCTTCATTGTTTCCAGGAGATACGTCGTGAACTCCTCTGCTGTGGCACCATCCTTGTCTGTAGTAATCACCACGTTACGTTCTTTTAGGGTACATATGTCAAAGGCTTCGTCAAGAAGAAGCTTTTTTTCTTTGAAACCGATGTGGGCGACGAGCATCCCTGCAGCACGAATGACGCTGGATGGATCCGCATACTGCCCTCGGTGATTGTTTATAAGAAAAGGTGCAGTTCCATGGATGGCTTCAAATAAAGCATACCGGTCACCAAGATTAGAACTGGATGCAGTACCCAGCCCACCCTGGTGCTCAGCAGCCACATCTGTAACGATATCGCCATAAAGGTTTGGCAGGATAAAGATTTCGCAACCTTTGGTGAACTCAGGGTCCATCATTTTTGCGGACATGGCATCCACTAGTCTTTCCTGGATGTCAATATCCGGATACTCTTTTCCCACTTCCCGGATGCCTTCAATGAAGCTTCCGTCTGTGAGTTTTACAATATTTGCTTTTGTAATGATGGTGATATTTTTCTTTCCGTTTTTTCTGGCAAATTCAAATGCTGCTCTGGCAATCCTCTGCACACCTGGTTTGGTGGCTATCTTGAAGTCGATGGCCAGATCTTCGTTCACCCGGATGCCTTTATTGCCCCAGATGTATTCCCCCTCAATATTTTCACGGAAAAATGTCCAGTCAATGCCTTTTTCCGGAATCTTTATGGGTCTGACAGCAGCATAGAGTTCTAGCCCTCTGCGCAGCAGGCTGTTTGGACTCACGAGATTTGGCCAAGGATCAGATGTTCTTGGCGTAACCATGGGTCCTTTCAGGAGAACATGACATCTTTTCACCTCTTCCATCACATCATCCGGAAGACTTTGCATCAGTGCAGCACGGCGTTCAATGGTCATGCCTTCAATGAGTTTAATTTCGATTTTTCCCGCATGGATCTCGTTCTCCAAGAGAAATTCGAGTACTCTCAAGGCTTCTTTTGTGATAATCGGTCCGATGCCATCTCCGGGTAGGATTCCGATTCTGATGGTATCCAGTTTTGTGAAGTCGATGTGTTCTTCCGTGGTCTTCATGCGCTCAATTCTTGTGAGCTCTTCGGTAATGAGCTTTTCAAACTGTTCTTTTGCTGAGTCAAGGGCTTCTCTGTTCATGACAATCCTCCTGAATAAATCTTAATCGTAGCAGCACTTCGTAACTTTGTCATAGTTTTATCATAGAGGATAGTTTTTTTTATGTACAATACTTATCTGTACATGTAAGGCATAAGCATTAGGTTATGACATTAGGTATCTTTTTGCAGATCCGTGTATACTTTAGAGGCAATGGAGAAGAAATCCTTCTCTACCTGACCAATATACTGTTCTTTTCGAAACACAGCCATAACATCCCATGTGACAGGATTTCCTGTGAGCTCTAAGATATCAACGGGGTCTTCCAGTTTTACCAGTTTGGTGGTCATTTCAGGAATAATTGCGATACCGAATCCCTTGGAAGCCATACGGTAGGTCATACTGCTGCTGGTTAGGGTTGTGATTCTTTCCGGTTTCATTTTCAGTGTTCTGAAGAGAAGATCCGTTGCTTTTCTTGATACATGATCACTTTTCAACAGAAGAAAATGCTCATCTTTTAATTTTTTCAAATCAACCTGATGGGGGCTTAAAAAAGCATCTTCAGGTAGCACTCCTTTTTTAGCCACAAGAAGCAGTCTTTCCTCATGGATTTTATAGGTTTCAAATTGAGGTTCTTTTAGAAAAAATGGAAGAATCATGAAATCAATTCTGCCTTTTTCCAGAAGCTCCTTCAAATTGTCCCCATGATCCGTTGTAATCTCCACCTCTATCCCGGGGTACTTCTGTTTAAACACTGGCAGGATCAGTGGCAGCATGAAGGCGGCTCGGTCCTTCGGCATACCGAGATGAAGTCTTCCCTGAAGATTGCCACCGATATCCCGGAGCTTTTTCAAGAGATCACTGTGAATTTCCAATATGATACGGGCACTTTTCACATATTCTTCGCCGGCATATGTCAATGACAGTGGGGTGGTGGTGCGGTCAAAGAGAAGAACACCCAGTTCCTCCTCCGTTTTCTGAATGTAATGACTCATAGCAGGCTGTGAAACATAAAGACTTTGAGCAGCCTTTGTGATACTTCGTTCTTCCGCCACAGCGAGTACGTATTGGAGCTGTCTAAAATCCATAGGAGAACTCCTTTCATCTTTTGTTTAACCATAACGATTATTTGGAATATAATCAAGTCCTCATATACTTTCGCTTATGATAACCATAATAAACAATGCATTTTACAGCACTAGAATCAACAGGTATGATAAATCTATAACAAAAAGAAGGTTGGAAGGAGAAATGTCAACCATGGCAAAGAACATAACGAGGAAAATCATAGAGGCCCATTTGTCTGAGCTTCACTCTCCTAAAGCAGGAGATGAAATCTACCTGAAAATGGATCAAACACTCACCCATGATATTACAGCGGTAATGGGGTATTTGGCTTTTGAAGCTCTGGAACTGCCAAGAGTTCGGACAGAGAAATCTGTGAGTTATCTGGATCATAATCTGCTATATGTGGATAATAAAACGCCTGATGATCATATCTACCTTCAGTCCATTGCCAAGAAGTTCGGACTGTATCTCTCAAGACCGGGAAATGGAATCTGCCACTCCCTTCATTATGCCAGATTTGGCATCCCGGGTAAGACAATACTGGGGACAGACAGTCATACTACCACTGCCGGTGCTATTGGGATGCTGGGCATTGGGGGAGGTGGTATGGATGCAGCCACAGCCATGGCTGGTGTACCACTCAGGCTACGGATGCCTATGGTTGTGAATGTTCATCTCACAGGAAAACTACCTGCCGGTTCAGCAGCAAAAGACATTATTCTTGAGATGCTGAGAAGGTATAGCGTAAGAGGTGGTCTTGGGAGAGTGTATGAGTTTTCAGGACCGGGCGTAGAGACGCTAGAAATACCAGAGAGAGCTACCATCACCAATATGTGTGCAGAGCTTGGGGCTACATCCGGCATATTCCCTGCGGATGAAGTGACTAGAGAATTCTTTCAAGCGCAGAATAGAGAAAAGGAGTTTGTGTCAGTTAAGGCGGATGAAGGTGCAGAGTATGACGAGAAAGTCGAAATTGACCTGACTCTTTTGGAACCATTGGTTGCGTTGCCTCACCAGCCTGATCTTGTTGTGAAAGTAAAGGATGTGGAGAGAAAACCCGTTCAGCAGGTTTACATAGGCAGCTGTACAAATGCATCTTATGCTGATATCAAAAAAGCTGCACTCGTATTAAAAGGTAAGAAAGTCCATGAAGATGTAAGTCTCACCATTTCTGTAAGCACCCGCCAGAACTTCAAACTTCTTCTACAAGAAGGAATCATAAGTGATTTGGTGGATGCTGGAGCGAGAATCACTGAAATCGCCTGCGGAGCCTGTTGTGGAATAGGCCAAGCACCCTCCACAGGGGGAATCTCAGTGAGGACAAGCAACCGTAATTTTAGGGGAAGAGGTGGCACCGCGGATGCATATCTTTACCTCGTAAGTCCGGAAGTTGCTGCAGCCACAGCAGTTACAGGATATATCACTTCGCCGGATGAAGTGATGGAGAATGTGGAACTTTTAAGCAAGGTGAGGGAACCTAGGGTGTATCCTGTGGATGACTCTATGTTCATCACACCTCTCATGGATACCAGTGATATTTCTATAGTCCGTGGACCCAATATCAAGCCCTTGCCAATCAACACACCTCCGGGAAGCTTTTTGAAAGCCCAGGTCAGTCTGAAGGCAGGCGACAATATTTCTACAGATGATATCACGCCGGCAAGTGCGGAGCTCAGTTCCATGAGAAGCAACATTCCACTGATTGCAGAGTATGCCTATTCTAGATATGACAAAGATTTTGTGAAGCGCGCAAAAGAGATGGGAACATCAATCATTGTCGGGGGAGAGAATTACGGGCAAGGATCCAGTAGAGAACATGCGGCGATTACCCCAATGTATCTGGGTGTGAAAATTGTGCTGGCAAAATCCATTGCTAGAATCCATAAAAACAATCTCATCAATCATGGTGTGATTCCCATGTTTTTTAAGAATCCTGCGGATTATGAAAAAATCAGTGTAGGTGATGAGATAGAGATTAGTGGTTTTGCTGAAGCCATTCCTCAAAGAGAAGTACACCTTCTCAATAAAACCAATGGACAGATCATTTCAGGTATTCTGGATATTTCAGATGATGAAGTGGAGATTTTATTGTCGGGCGGTCAGCTTTCACACTTAAAGAAGAGTCTGGAGGAGAGAGATAAATGATACAGCTTAGTAAAAATGGAGTCTATCTCCTCAACAATAGGGAAATCGTAAATGAAGAGGAAGCTGGGAGGCTCGGACTTTCGGAAACCAAGGAAACGGGTAGAAGAGGGACCATGACCTATGGAATCATCAAAGCCCATAATACCGTGGAGAATATGGAAAATCTGAAACTGAAGTTTGACTCCATGACGAGCCACGACATCACCTATGTGGGGATTATCCAAACTGCAAGAGCATCCGGGATGAAAGAGTTTCCGATGCCATATGTCCTTACAAACTGTCATAACAGTCTTTGTGCTGTCGGTGGAACCATCAATGAGGATGACCATATGTTTGCACTTTCTGCAGCTAAAAAATATGGAGGCATTTATGTGCCGACCAATATGGCTGTGATCCACTCTTATAATCGGGAAATGATGGCAGGGTGCGGAAAGATGATTCTGGGAAGCGACTCTCATACAAGATATGGGGCATTAGGCACCTTGGCGGTAGGTGAAGGCGGTGGAGAGCTTGCGAAGCAGCTTGTGGGTAGAACATATGATATCCGATATCCTGAAGTGATTCTCGTATATCTGAAAGGTAAGCCTGGTTATGGGGTAGGACCACAGGATGTGGCACTCTCAATCATTGGAAAAGTATTTAAAAACGGTTATGTGAAAAATAAAGTCATGGAGTTTGTGGGACCAGGTGTGGATCATCTACCCCTAGAGTACCGAAACAGCATAGATGTCATGACAACGGAGACGACCTGCTGGTCTTCCATCTGGACGACAGATACTAAGACCAGGGATTATCTGGCCATCCATGGAAGACTTCATGATTATAAACAGATGAAACCAGATGCGGTTGCCTATTATGATGGCTGCATCACCGTGGATCTTTCTTTAATTGAGTGTTCGATTGCGCTGCCCATGCATCCAAGCAATGTCTTCACGATCCGTTCGCTGAAGGAAAATCCGCAGGAAATTCTTGCCCTGGCGGAAATGGAAGCAAATAAGTCTTTTGAGGGGCAAGGAGTAAAGCTGGATCTCATGAGTAAAATCCATAAGGACGGAGAAATCTATGTGGACCAGGGAATCGTTGCAGGCTGCTCTGGTGGAACATTTGATAACCTGATGGCTGTAGCAGACATTGTGAGAGGTCAGAGTACTGGGAACGGGGCCTTTAGCCTGAGTATTTACCCTGGAAGCATGCCAACTTATGTGGAGCTGGCAAAAAATGGAGCACTTGTAGACATGGCTTCAGCCGGAGCAATCATCAGAGAGAGCTTTTGTGGACCTTGTTTTGGTGCAGGGGATACCCCAGCGCACGGGGAACTGTCTATTCGGCATACAACTCGTAATTTCCCTAACCGTGAAGGCAGTAAACCTGGAGAAGGTCAGATGGCTGGAGTAGCACTTATGGACGCAAGATCCATTGCTGCCACTGCAGTGAACGGTGGAAAACTGACAGCTGCCTCTGAAATCTCAACTGACTATCATACACCTGTTTATTACTTCAATAAAGGCGTATATGAGCATCGTGTTCTGGATGCATCAGGGAAAGGGGACTCCAGAGAGATTCTGCTGTTTGGGCCGAACATCAAAGACTGGCCAGAGTTTCCAGAGCTTTCAAAGGATCTTCTGCTCAAAGTTGTATCCTTCATTGAGGATGATGTAACGACAACGGATGAACTGATTCCTTCTGGAGAAACCTCGTCCTACCGGTCCAATCCGATTCGGCTGGCAGAGTTCACTTTATCCCGGAAGGACCCGGGTTATGTTCATAGGGCCAAAGAAATCAGTGCAATAGAACAGAAACGTAAAAAAGAATCCGTTCTTTCAGATGAAGTGACGGTAGTGTATCAGTCTTTTGCTGAAGTAACTGAGGTATCCCCTGAAGATACTGTTGTTGGATCTACAATATTTGCTGTGAAGCCAGGCGATGGATCTGCCCGAGAGCAAGCAGCAAGCTGCCAGAGAGTGCTGGGTGCTTCAGCGAATATTGCGTGTGAGTACGCCACAAAAAGATACCGCTCCAACTGCATCAACTGGGGGATGGTTCCTTTTGAAATTGGGAACTACAGCGATATATCGCTTGGTGCATGGATACTGGTAAAGGATATTCGAGAAGCATTGGAATCAGATGGATCGGAAGTTACAGCCTATGTTCTGAAAGAGGGACAGGTGAAGCCAACGACTCTTAGTTTTGGGTACCTCACCAGAGACGAACGTTCGATACTACTCGATGGCTCTCTGATTAACTACTATAAGAATTCTAATAAGTAATTATATAAGTAAGAGAAGTCGTGCCTATCAATGAGGATAGGTACGACTTCTCAAATTTTTCTGTTGAATATAGCAGTAGGTATTACTTCAATCCTGTGCTTCCATAGCCGCCACCCCGGTTTGTGCCAATGGATGTTACATCCGACGTTTCCTGAAACTCTCCGTGGATGACCTCATTGAAGACCACTTGGGCGATTTTCATCCCCTTCTCGATGTAGATGGTGCCATAGGGATGATGGTTCTCATCTAAAATGAGGAAGGGAGATAAGTTAAGGAGTTGTGTCGTTTCATAATGTTCTCCTTTGTAGGCTGTGAAAACTGCTTCTTTATCCACGGGGAACAGAATCTCATAATCTTTTTTTATCCTATTCATTAGACTTGGATCTCTGAGCATTTCATAAGGAAGTGCAGAAAGATTATAGGAGTTCTCCAGAATAATACCTACCTCATCCCGGTAGCCTGCATCCACAGTGCCCGGGCTGTTAGGAATTCTGAGAGAAGTTTTCAGGGATAGACCGCTTCTGGGGCGAACTTGCATTTCCAAGTGGTCTGGCAGAGCCACTTTGATTTTAAGAGGCAGCACTTTTGTTTCACCTGGACAAAGCACGAAATCCTCCGAAGCAAACACATCAGCTCCAGCATCATTATGATTGGCATATACGGGCACTTTTCCATCGTTCATCAGTTCTAGAAAGATTGTTTCTTTTTTCATTGGAGTCTCCTTTTCTTGTGCGTTTCCATCGAACCTGTCGTATACTGTTCTTAGAGGAAAAGCAGAACTATCTTTCTATATTATAAGGTAGTTTCGTGATTTATTGAAGTGAGGTGCCAGTATGGATATAGAAGAACTTCTGAAATTGTCGGAGTTTGAACGGGCTTTGATTTTGGCTTCGTTCTATCACAGCGGTGTACTGGATAAAGGTGGAGAACCCTATATTCTTCATGTGCTTCGGGTGATGCTCCCTATGGAAACGAAGGAGGAGAAGATCATCGCGCTTCTCCATGATCTTCTGGAGGATACGGCACTGACCGCAGAGGATCTTCTGGAGAGAGGATTCTCCTCTTCTATTGTGGACAGTGTTCTTCTTCTCACAAGGAATGAAGAAGAAGGGTATGAAGAATATATCAGAAGACTGGCAGAAGATCCCCTTTCCCGGAGGGTCAAACTCTCTGATCTGAAGGACAATCAAAATAGGGAGAGACTACCTGAGCCTATCAGAGCGGAAGACCGAAGAAGACTGGAGAAATACAGGGCAGCAGAGGTGTATCTGAGGGCCTATGAGCATGAGGAGGAGACGAAAAATGAAAGATAAGATTGTATTCGGTATGATTGGATGTGGAGATGTAACTGAAAGAAAAAGTGGGCCAGCATTCAGAAAACTGCCACAGACAGAGATGAAGTGGGTCATGAGACGGGATGAGAAGAAACTGGAAGACTACGCCAAAAGACACGAAATTTCGTATTATTCTACAGAAGTTCTCGACATGCTGCGTGACCCGGATGTGGATGCGGTTTATATTGCAACCCCACCTCATATGCATAAGCATTATACAGTACTTGCAGCGGAGCACAAAAAAGATGTCTATGTGGAAAAGCCTATGGCGCTGACCAGTGATGAATGCAAAGAGATGAGAAAAGTGTGTGAAGAGCATGGTGTGAAGCTTTACATAGCGTACTACCGAAGAGCCCAGAAAAAGTTTCTACAGATCAAAAGCCTCATGGAAAAAGGAGCCATCGGAGAAGTCCGTTCCTTCACGTATCAATACCTTCGTCCGGTACCTCAGTATGATCCAAAGAGACCATGGCTGTTCCAGGAGGATACTTCAGGTGGCGGGATCCTTTATGATGTGGGTTCTCATATGATAGATCTTTTTCTGTTTCTTTTTGGTGAACCGTCCATGGTCTCGGGGAAATCTGGAAATCTATCTCAGGAACTGTCTGTAGAGGATGTGACCACGGGTTTCTTCCTTTTTGAGAATGGCATACAAGGAACTTTAAACATCACTGCAAGCTGCGGGATACGAGAAGATCTCTTAACCATCGCTGGAAGTAAAGGAGCTTTAAGGTTTTCCATCATGGATCAGGAACCTGTAACGCTCATGACAGAGCAGGGCTCTGAAATTTTTGAGTTTCAGGAGCCGGAACATTCCCAGATGGAGATGATTTCTATGATTTCTGATGCTATGCTTGGAAAAACAAGTGTTGAGGCCAGTGGAAAAAACGGTCTGGAAACCCAGGAGATTCTGGAAGCATTGAAGTTAGGAAAAGAAGTGTATTTCAGAAATAAGGAATAATAGGGCAAAAATAAAGACTTCTGCAATGAAATTGCAGAAGTCATGTCCATTCTTTAAAGCAATTTGAGGTTACCCTCGGGATTCCTTTTGTCCGTGTATTGGTTATCAAAAAGCTCAGTGAGAATCATACTGAACTTCCTATGAATAGTATAACAAAGATTTTTATACTAGAACAGTAGGCTTTAAAAATTATTTTCCCTGATAAATCCACAGATCACTGTGGATTTTATTTTCGTTTGTAAGAAAATAATTCTTTGAGGAAGTATAGCTTAAGTGAGTAAATAGAAGTTTGTCGATGGTCTGGGATTTTTTATGGTTCTGATCCATAAAGTAGCGGCTCGCGTAATAGTTCTCACCATCATAGTCTATGGTGAGAACATACTGGTTCCGAACAAGATCATAGATCACAATGGTAATCTGATCTTCCCGTTTGGAGTCCACGTTCTTCAGGAACATGTCAAAACGCTCATGATTATGGCTGTTGGTGCCTTCCAGGACAATATAGCCTCTTTTCAGCGCATCTTCCCGATGAATATACCCTTCTTTATGTCCGCAGGCAGTCATGAAATTGAGAAAGAACAGTAAGCATACGAGCAAATACGGTCTTTTCATGGGAGTCTCCTAATCGTTATTCTTTATAACAGTTCCTCAATATCCTTTTCAATGGCCAGAGGACTGGTGGTAGGTGGGTATCTTCTGAGGACCTTTCCGTTTCTGTCCACCAGAAATTTAGTGAAGTTCCATTTGACAGAGTCACCCAAAAGGCCTTTGGTTTCCTTCCGCAAATGGACGAATAGCGGATGAGCGGATTTTCCATTCACATCAATTTTTGAAAACATGGGGAAAGTGACCCCATAATTCAGCTCACAAAAATTCTTGATGCTCTCTTCAGTTCCAGGGTCCTGCTGATTGAACTGATTGCAGGGAAAGCCTAGGACAGAGAACTTCTGGTCTTTGTGTTTTTCATAGATGGTTTCCAGATCCTTGAACTGCGGCGTGAATCCACATTTGCTGGCTGTGTTGACAATAAGAAGGACTTCTCCCTCAAAATTTTTCAGTGGCGTCTCCACGCCGTCAATATCTTTTGCTGTAAAGTTATAAATACTCATAATACACCTCATACTGTGCTATTCATTATCCTTAGAATAAGGCAAATATTAAGCATTGTCAAATATTATTGCATACAAGATAATAAAAAAGAGCCTATAGTGAGGCTCTTTTAAAAGGGGACTCTATATATTACAGCAACGTGCGGATGTCCTTTTCAATATCCAGGGGATCTACCTGAGGGGCATACCTTTTCAGGACGTTTCCGTTTCTGTCTATCAGGAATTTAGTGAAGTTCCACTTCACAGCATCACCCAGGAGACCTTTGGTCTCTTTTCTCAGATATTTGAATAATGGATGTGCGGCATCCCCATTCACATTGATTTTGTCAAACATGGGAAAAGAAACACCATAGTTCAGTTCACAGAAATTCTTGATGCCTTCAGCATTCTCCAGTTCCTGATCGTTGAACTGTCCACATGGAAACCCAAGGACTTCAAATCCTTCACCATTCATTCTTTCATAAAGGGTCTCAAGACCCTGAAATTGAGGAGTAAACCCACATTTACTGGCGGTGTTGACAACGAGAAGCACCTTACCTTCAAACTCTTTCAGTTCTCTTTCTTGTCCATCGATATCCGTTGCTTTAAAATCATAAATGCTCATTTTTTACACTCCTTGGTTATTAATTTCACTGATTATATCGTAAGGGTAAAATTAAATTTTGTCAAATCAATTAGATGAAAACATAAAAAAACTTCTAAAAAAAGAGAACCCCGAAGGATTCTCCTGTGATCTTTTATGGGGCTATTTTCCGAGGAACTGTCTCGTTACATCCACAAGTCTCTTCGCCTGATGTCTGACAGCACCTTCCACATCATTTTTGATTTCCCCATCAATGATGGAAGCTGATGCGCCATAAGGATTTCCACCTGCTGCATAAATGCTTGGATCCGTGTAACCAGGGGCTACAATGATCGCACCAAAATGCATCGCTGAGGTATAGATGGAGCGGATGGTTTCTTCAACTCCGCCGTTGGCGTTCATGGCTGAAGACATGGCAGTGATGGTCTTGTTTACGAGAAGACCCTGGGACCATACGCCTCCTAGGGTATCCAAATACTGCTTGAATTGTGAAGCAACATTTCCATACCTTGTTGGTGTGGAGAAGATGATGGCATCTGCATCCACCATATCCTGTGGTGTTACTACAGGAATGATATCCTTGGTTTCATCATAGTGCTTTTTCCAAAGTGGGTTCGATGCGATGGCGGATTCTGGAGCCAGCTCCTGAACTCTCAGCACCTTTACTTCGGCACCTGCTTTTTCAGCTGCATCCTTTGCCCACTGAACCATCTGATAGTTTCCTCCTGTTGCACTGTAATAGATAATGGCTACTTTAACTTTACTCATGTTTCAAACTCCCTTTCTTATAACCGTAATATTTCGATGTCTTAGTTATACCATCGGGTTGTGTACAATTAATTAATGAAGTGTGTACCTGGGGTTAATATTATACTAGTTAGTAGTATTTACAGAATGTTCATAGACTTGGTCATGTCTTTTATAGGCTATGGACTGGAAAAGTGGTTGACTTGAGCACCTGTGAGTGATATTATTGAAAGGTCATAACGAATGTGGCCCCTTGGTCAAGCGGTCAAGACGCTAGCCTCTCACGCTGGAATCAGGGGTTCGATTCCCCTAGGGGTCACCATTATAAGTACATCCTTGAAATCTACGGATAGTTCTCTGAAAGAACTTCCTAACTGGATTTTAAGGATGTATTTTTGTTTTTAGGTTTATGCAAAAGGTCTGAGACTCAGATTTCTCAAAACACCTGATTCAGGAGCTGTAAAGAAACGGAGTGATCAAACGACTGGAGCATATCAAAAACTCCAGTCGTTTGATGATGGGATCTCAAGACCGATCTTTGATCATTTCTTCCATTCTATTGAAAAGATCCTCATAGACCTCTTTTTTATTGGTTTCATTGAGCATTTCATGGCGTCCGCCCTCATAGAGCTTTAGGGTAACATCCTTCACTTTGGCTTTCAGAAGCCATTCGTAAGTCTCCTGAACACCTTTGCCATAGGCTCCTACAGGATCCTCTTTTCCACTGAAAAGATGGTAGGGCACATCCTTGGGAACGGCTTCTGCCCAGTTTTCACGGGTGACATCCTTCATAATACTGAGAAAACCCAAGAAGGCATTCAAGGTGAAAACAAAATTGCATTTGGGATCTTTTCTATACGCATTACGGACTTTCTGGTCTCTGGAGAGCCAGGAGAATTCATCTTTCTCGTCTTTGAAGTTTTTATTGAATCCTTGAAAGAAAATGGAGTTATAAAGACTGCTCCGGTGGATGTCTCCTTTTATGGCGGCAATGGACTTTGCCAAGGTGATTCCTGCTGATATCCCTTTGTTTGTACCGCCTGTACCACTGATAAAGATGCCACTGAGGCTTCTGCCATATTTCATAAGGTACTTGCGAAGCATAAAGGAACCCATACTATGACCAAGAATAAAGTGCGGAAGATGCCCATACTTATCTGAGAGGAGATCAGACACATTTTTCAGATCTTTCACCAAAGTAAGATCATAAGGATCTTTTGAAAAATAACCAAGATCCTCCATGGTACGGATGCTGTTTCCGTGTCCGGCATGGTCATGGCCTGCCACAAGAACCCCTTTGCTTGTCATGTAACGGATGAAGGGTTCATACCGCTCCAAATACTCACACATGCCATGAGTGATCTGAAGCAGATACCGTGGCTTGGTTTTCGGCGTATAGATATAAATGTGGACATTGTATAGATGATTGGTGCTGGGGATGGTTTCAACTGTTTTTTGGTAACTCATACAATCACACTCCACCTGTTATTACATCTATTATAAGAATTCTTCGAGGCAGAAAGCAAATGATTTTGAAAATTCGTTCATTTACAGGAGAGGGCTGTGATAGAATAGGAGTAGAATGATTTCAGAATTGGGGGATGCTCGTATGAAAAAAACAGTGATTATTTTATGCATTTTATCTCTTTCCTTTGGACTATTCTCCTGCAAGAAAGAAGAGGCACCGGAAGTTCCAATAGAAACGCCTGTGGAAACGCCTGCAGAGGAAGAACCCGTGGAGGAGCCTGTGGAAACTCCTGAAGAAGAGCCAGCGGAGACACTTGCCCATCATTACGGTGAGGTAGTGCCTGGACTTTCACCATTAACAGGGCTTCCTTATGAGGGAGACGGAAAAGTCATCATGGTACAGATGGAAAATACCAAAGCCGCAAGGCCGCACAGTGGACTTTCCGAAGCTGGCATTATTTATGAGATGGAAGTGGAAAGCACCATCACAAGGCTGACTGCATTTTTTCATGGAAGTTATCCTCAAAAGGCAGGTCCTGTAAGAAGTGCAAGAAAACAGCACATGTTCCTTTGGAGTGAGTGGAACTACCTGTATATTTATTATGGTGGCTCAAAGAACCTGGAAGGTCAGGATATAGACACCTGGAGAAAGGATCTGGGCATCACAGCCAAGAGACTGGATGGCACCATAACCTCCGTTGGATTTTCAAGATCCACGGATCGGGTGGCACCTCACAATGCCTATACAAATCTGGAGGTGGTCATGGCAGAAGCCTATGACTTTGAGCCGAAGGACAGAACCCTTGCCTACCTTGACAAGGAAGTGGAAGGGGGCCAGCCGGCTTCAAAGGTATCACTCTCCTATCGTGCAGACAATAAAATCACATATGACTTCCGGGGAGAGGAAGGAGTATATTACCGCTCTATCAATGGAGAACCCATGATGGACAAAGAAAACAACACACAGATTTCTGTGAAGAATATCATTGTACAGCATGTAGAACACTACCATGTGAAGGATACAGTCTATACCAACATGGAAATGATCGGAACAGGAGCTGCGGAGTACTTCATCGGAGGCACCATGAAAAAGGGGACTTGGGTCCGCGAGAATGAATCCTCCATGACAAAGTACTATGATGAAGAGGGAAAAGAGATGGCATTCCAGCCAGGAAAGACCTTTATCCAGATTATGCGTCCTGAGTCCGAAGTGATTTTTGAGGGATAAGCGTAAATAGAAAACCCCCAGAGCATCCTTTTGAGGAACTGCTCTGGGGGTTTTACCTTATATAGAAGGGGTTTCTATAAGTCGTTTGTATTAAATGTGTCACCATGCTCTAAATCTCCATACTGGAAACCGAGCCTGAACCATTTCATACGCTGTGAAGAAGTACCGTGGGTAAAACTGTCGGGTACCACATAGCCCTGTGCTTTTTTCTGCAGCGTGTCATCTCCGATGGCATTGGCCGCGTTGATGGCTTCTTCAATATCGCCTTCCTCGAGATATCCTCTCCCATGGGCATAGTTTGCGAAGACGCCTGCAAGATAATCCGCCTGAAGCTCCAGCCTCACAAGATTCTCGTTATACTCTGCTTCACTGACCTGTCCACGCAGCTGCTGCACCTGCTGTGAGATACCAAGCAGCGTCTGGACATGATGTCCTACTTCGTGGGCTACTACATACGCCATGGCGAAATCTCCGGGAGCACCGAAGCGCTGACTGAGTTCTTTATAAAAACTCAGATCGATATAAATCTTCCGGTCTGCCGGACAGTAGAATGGACCAGTGGAAGAACCTGCCACACCGCAGGCGGATTCCACCCGGTCATTGAATAGAACAAGAGTCGGTTTCTCGTAGTCTCTGTTATACTCTTTGAAAAGACTGGTCCAGACATCTTCTGTATCTGCCAACACAACAGATACAAAGTCAGCCAGGTCTTCTTCCTCTTGGGTAGCTTCATAGGGAATATTCCCAGGCGCTGCGCTCTGAGGGGAAAGCATGGAACCAAGGTCTCCGCCGAGCAGCGCAAAGACAAGAAGAAGGATGAGCCCTATGCCGCCTCCCATGATGCTTTTACCGCCCATACCCCCCATGGGGGCGCTTCCACCGCGGCGGTCTTCAATATTGGAACTTTGTCGCCTGTTTCTCCATTTCATTCAAAAACACTCCTCGCATACCTATAAAAGGTTATGATTTCTTCTTTCTATTATATCATCTGCTGGGTTCCTAACGATTTTAAGGAATCTTATGCAAAGTAAATTTACTATGAATGGGAGAGGCCTTCTCTTTACAATTTGAAGGAAATCATTCAGGATTTAGTAGAATTCCAAAGTTTCTGTTAAGAATCATAGAGTACGATGAATAGAAGAACACTCTGTCTGAGTGGTCTGAAATATCAAAAAGATTAAGAAATTGACAAATCAACAGGAAAGCTTGACAAAGGAAAAAAGAAACATCCGTACTTATCCACAGAGATTGTGGACTAAAGTCAAATATTGTGGATAACTTTCGAGTTGATACTGAATGTTTCCAGGTTGGTTTACACATTATCCACAGGAATGTGGATAAAAGCCTACACAATTTGTGGATACTTTTCTTGGATGGAAAAGCATATCCACAATCAGATTTCAAGGAGAATACATTATGAAATTCATAAAACAAACTGTTCCTGCTGTTTTTGTGAAACGGCCTAACCGCTTTCAGGGGTATGTGGAATATGAAGGAGAAACTATCATGGTTCACGTGCCAAACACGGGTCGGGTGAAGGAAATCCTGATTCCTGGCACAAAAGTGATTCTTCGGAAAGAAGACAATCCAAACCGAAAGACTGCCTTTAGTCTTATTGCGGCCTATAAAGGAGAAGCGCTGATCAACATTGACTCACAGATACCGAATAAAGTGGTGGAAGAAGCCCTTCTTGCAGGAAGGATTCCTGAGCTGAGGGAATATACGAAGATCCAGCGCGAGAAATTTTATGGAAAAAGCAGGTTTGATTTCCTTCTGGAAAGTCCTGAAGGGAAAAAATACTATCTGGAAGTGAAGGGGGTCACGTTGGAAACAGAGGGCATGGCGAGTTTTCCGGATGCACCCACAGAAAGAGGAACCCGTCATGTGGAGGAGCTGATTTCTGCGAAGAAGGAAGGGCACGGAGCTGGGGTTCTCTTTGTTCTTCAGATGGATGGAATGAAGGGATTCACGCCTGCGTATGAACAGGATCCTCTATTTTCCGCCATGCTCTATCGAGCCAAGGTTCAAGGAGTAAATCTTTTTGCCTATGACTGCAGAATCAGTGAAACATCACTGGAGCTGTCAAAGTCTGTCCCTGTTGTATTCAGAGAAGAACAGGGGCTGTTCTAAAAATGTTAAGAACTAAGGACATCAATCCAATGTTATAATGATGAAAATGTCTTAAACAAAAGGAGAGCGTACAATGGATAAAAGAACTGCCCCGGTGATTACCACAAACCTTCGGGGTCATATGATAGAAGTACCGGAAGTGATTAGAAAAGCCACTGGTATTGTGATTCTCGGAAAGAGAATCAAGTCTCTTATTTTTTCCACGGATGTTGCCGTCATCAAGAACACCAATGCCGATGCGGTGATGAGTGTTTACCCCTTTACTCCCCAGCCCATCATTACTCAAAGCCTCATCAATGCTTCTGATGTTCCGGTGTTCTGCGGAGTGGGTGGCGGGACGACCACAGGGAAGAGGGTCATCAATCTTGCTCTGGATGCGGAATTCAAAGGAGCCATCGGTGTGGTTCTGAACAGTCCGACAAAAAATGAGATTCTCAGTGGAGTCCGGGATGTCATTGATATTCCCATCGTCGTCACGGTGATCTCAGAAGAGGATGATATTGACGCGAGAATTGGAGCCGGTGCTACCATTCTCAATGTGTCTGGCGCGAAAAACACTGCCAGGATTGTGCGGAAGATCCGGGAGAAGTATCCGGAATTTCCCATTATAGCCACAGGAGGTCCCACTGAGGAGAGCATCCTGGAAACCATTGAGGCGGGAGCCAATGCCATCACCTATACGCCACCGTCCAATACAGAAATCATGAAGAGACTAATGGACAAATATCGGGGAGAGAGTATTCTATGAGAGAAAATTTAGCAGAGAACTGCAAACACTGTCCGGAGTATGGGGAAAGCTGCGATGGGAATGATCCCGCCTGTCTTTGCTACAGGTGTCCTCGGAATCTGGGGCAATGCATAACAGTTAAATACTGCAGAGAAACAGAATCTGTGCTGGAACTGGCGCCACCTATGGACAGGGAGCGTGAACTTATGATAGAAAGATACTATAAGCTTAAAAATATGGAATAGAATGGAGGACAAAGGATTGGAAAACTACAAAGAGTCATTCAAAAGGTTTCTGGAAATCCAGGAAGAAATGAAAAACATCGGAGATGCTCAAGGGGTTCTATACTGGGATATGGCGACCATTATGCCTTCCAAAGGCGTAGAGAGACGTTCCGAGGTTGTGGGGTACCTAAGCCAGCTTATGTACAAGCTGGAGACAGGAAAAGAGTATGAGGATCTGGTGTTTGGTCTTTATGAGCATCTGGACGAAATGGATGATAAAGAAAAAGCCATGGTGAAATCAGCGAAAAAGTCTCTGGATTTCATGAAGAAAATTCCGGAAGAAGAATACCTTGAATACAGCAAGCTTGTGGCTTCAGGAGAAACCTATTGGGCAGAAGCCAGAGAGAAGAATGATTATGAATCCTTCAAGCCTATTCTGGAGAAGATTGTTTATTTTAATAAGAAAATTGCCGGATACATCGGTTATGAAAAGACTCCATATGATGCGCTGCTTGATATGTATGAACCTGGTGCAACGGTGGAGGAAATCGATGGTGTATTCAAGGAGCTTCGGGATGGTCTTCTAGTTCTTCTGAAAAAAATTGGTGAAAGCGCTGTGGAGATCGACAGCAGCATTCTGAAAGGCGAATATGCAATAGAGCCCCAGAAGAACTACAACACAGAGCTTGCGAAGAGGCTGGGTTATGATTTTGAAAGAGGTGCCATTGCAGAAAGCGCGCATCCATTCTCCACAAACTTTGGCAACAAGGATGTGAGAATCACAACAGCTTACAGCAAGGAAGACCCTGTGACAGCCATGTACTCCACCATCCATGAAACAGGGCATGCCATTTATGAGCAGAACATTCCCGATGACATCACCAAGACCAATATCGGTGGCGGTGTATCCATGGGAATCCATGAATCCCAATCCAGATACTACGAGAATATTCTAGGTAGAGGAAAGGAGTTCATTGAGACAGAATATCCCAATATGGTGTCAGCTTTTGAAGGGCTTAAAAACTACAGCCCAGAAGAAATTTATAGAGCCATCAATAAGGTAGAACCGTCTCTCATCAGAATCGATGCGGACGAACTCACCTACAGTCTCCATATCATCATCCGTTATGAGATTGAAAAAATGCTGATCAATGGAGAGGTGAATTTTGATGAGCTTCCCCAAATCTGGGCAGATAAGTATACAGAATATCTGGGGGTAACTCCAGAATCCTATGCCAAGGGAGTTCTTCAGGATGTTCACTGGTCTGGCGGAATGATTGGGTATTTCCCAAGTTATGCTCTCGGAAATCTTTATGGCGCACAGATGCTCTACAAAGGCATGCTGAGAGATCTGCCTAACTACTATGAGCTCATCCGTGAAGGAAAGGTTTCTGAAATTACAAAATGGCTGGCGGAACATGTCCATAGCCATGGCGGAACCTACGAGCCCAAGGTGCTCATTGAGAAGATCACTGGAGAGCCCCTGAACGCTAAGTATTTCCTCCAGTATCTGGAAGAGAAGTACTCTAAGATCTACGGATTCTAATGAAGCCTTTTATGAAATAATAAAATCCCAGGAGCATTTCTGTGAAGAACTGCTCCTGGGATTTTTTCAATTATAGATTTTTAAGAACATAGGTGAGGATCGATACAGTGTTTTCTACGGCTAAGTCTTTGAACTTTTCATAGTCCATGCTTGCACCGGTATTGGCATTGTCCGAAATGGCTCGTATGACTGAAAATGGAATGTGATTGAGATCAGCTGCCTGGGCGATGGCAGCGCCTTCCATCTCGCAGGCCGCTGCATGAAAGGTTTCCAGAAGATCTTCGATCTTCTCCTTGCTGGAGATGAACTGATCTCCGCTGACGATGATGCCTTCATGCGTGGTATAACCCTCGTTTTTTCGGGATCCCTCCAGTGCCAATCTGGTGAGCTTGTCATCGGTCTTGAAGAGAGAGCTTTCGAACCTTGGAATCTCGCCACGTTTCAAACCGAAGGCGGTGACATCCATATCGTGCTGTAGAAGAGCCGTTGCCACCACCACATCCATGGGTTGGATATTCTCCTTGACGCCTCCAGCTACGCCTACATTGATGAGGTGTGTCACATGGTAGTCATCCGCAAGAATTTGAGCGCAAACCGCTGCATTGACTTTACCGATGCCTGAAATCACCATGACTACATCTTTCTCTTCCAGAGTGCCTTCAATGAACTCCATTCTTGCTTTTGTTCTGCTTTCCTTGATGGACATGATCTTTTTCAGAGGAGCCAGTTCTTCCTCCATGGCACAAATAATCCCTATTTTCATTTAGATATATCTCCTTGTACTCTATTTGCATTTAATTATAAGAGATAATGAGAAGAGATGTAAAGGAAGTGTTTTTGGAAAACACTTGAAATAGGGAGAGATTTCCGATATATTTACATTTGTTTTAAGAAAGGAATGGATGAAGATGCAGCATGAGTTAAGAAGAACAGAAATGCTCCTGGGAGCAGAAAATATGGAAAAACTACATAGGTCCAAGGTGGTGCTTCTAGGACTTGGTGGCGTAGGGGGAACCTGCTTTGAAGCCTTGGTGCGCGGTGGAGTGGGAAAGATTGTAGTGGTGGATGATGATGTGTTCACCCTGTCCAATTTGAACAGGCAGCTCCTTTCCACCTATGATCATATCGGAAAACACAAGGTGGATGCTGCCTTGGAAAGAGCAGTAAGCATCAACCGGCAATGTAAAGTGATTGGGGTGAAAGCGTTCATAGGCAGTGAGAATCTTTCCGAGATCATCACAGAGGACACGGATTATGTCATTGACGCCATAGATACAGTAACCAGTAAGCTTCAGGTCATTGCCTACTGTAAGGAAAAGAACATAAAAATCATCAGTTCCATGGGAACGGGCAATAAGCTGGATCCTTCCAAGCTTTTCGTGACGGACATCAAGAAAACCACCATGTGTCCATTGGCCAAAGTGATGCGAAGAGAGCTGAAAAACCGTGGGATTCTTCACCTGAAAGTGGTGGCATCCACGGAGAAACCTTTGGTGCCCATGGCCATAGAAGGTGAAACTGTGGAAGGTGCTGTAAGCAGCCTCAAAAAAAGAAGCACTCCGGGGAGTACTTCCTTTGTTCCGCCTGCGGCGGGAATTCTTCTTGCTTCTGAAGTCATGAGAGAGCTTATGGGGCTACTCGATTAAGGCATACGGAACTGGTTGATTTCTCCAATATAATCGTAGCCGAATTCTCCAAGTCTGTTCATAAGAGCACTCTGATCCAGGTTATAGTGGTCACAGAAGGCTGCGAGGGAATCAAAGTCGTTACGCAGCTTGGTGTTGATGGTGCTGAGCAGAATAAAGGGGTCCATCACCATGATGTTTTCTTGGGTGAAAGCTGTTTCCATACTCATGTTTCTTCCTCCTCATATTAGGCAAGTGGTATATGTTAATCATATTATAAGAGAAAAACGTGAGAAAATGTAAGTTATTAACAAAGGTTTGATGAATATTATAAGTTTGTTAATTATTTGGCGATATTATCTATGGATTAACAACAAAACACCATATCTGTACGAGTCCACAGGATGAGGGTACTGCCTTCTTTCTGTGGACTTTATACAGAGTAGAAGGTAGAATTGATGGTAGATACGTTTACATGTTGGGTAATTGATATGTTTGGGTAGATTTTGAAGCATAAAGGAGTTGAGGGTGCTGTTTTTTGCAGCCGAGCGATGAAGACATTTAGTTCGTACAAGATCAAAGATCTGGTCCTGAAAAATAGAGTGGTGATGCCGCCTATGTGCATGAATATGGCAGAAGATGGACATCCAACTGACTTTCATTATATTCACTACGGAAACGCGGCGCTGGGAGAGATTGGACTCATCATCGTGGAAGCGACAGGAGTTACTCCTGAAGGGCGGATTCTTGAGAGAGATCTGGGCATCTGGAAGGATGATCAAATTCCAGGACATAGAAAAATAGTGGAACTCTCTAAAAAATATGGGTCCCACATCGGTATTCAGCTGGGACATGCTGGAAGAAAATGTGGTATTTCCTCTCTTACAACACTGGCACCATCCGCCATTGCATTCAATGAAGATTATAAGCAGCCAAAGGAGATGGATCTTGAAGATATTGAAAGAATCGTGGAAGCATTTAAAGCGGCCGCTGTGAGAAGTCTTCAAGCAGGATATGAACTCATTGAGCTCCATGGAGCCCATGGGTATCTGATTCATGAGTTTCTGAGCCCACTTTCCAACCATAGAACCGATGCTTATGGCGGGTCTACGGAGAATCGTGTCCGATTTCTGAAGGAAGTGACAAAAGCAGTGAAATCTGTGCTTCCGGAGAATTTTCCTCTGATTCTTCGAGTGTCTGCTGCCGATTATGTGGAAGGCGGTATAGATATTGAGGAGATGGTGAGAATCACTCATCTTGTGAAAGAAGATTTTGATATGATCCATGTAAGCTCTGGTGGGCTTCATGTGGATCAGAAAATCAATGTGTATCCGGGCTACCAGGTGAAGTTCTCCGAGATCCTCAAAAAGGAATGCGGAGTAGAAACCATAACTGTTGGGATGATCACAGAAGTGAATCAGGTAGAGGAAATTCTACAGAATGAACGGGCAGACCTTGTGGCTCTAGGCCGGGTGCTTTTGAGAGATCCTTTTGTGCTGATCAAAGAAGGAAGAGGCCATGTGACACCGCTCTTTGCTTATAAAAGAGGGTTTCATGTGGATTGGTCCCATCGAAAATAAATGATGAAATAAGAAAGAACCTGATCGTTTTTATATGTGATCAGGTTCTTTCTTATGGATTGTTTATCTTAGAACTGGAAAGAAATCTTTCACGCTTCCCAAAGTGAGATGCTGCTCTTCTACCGATTTTCTTACGCTCGGGTTCACAAGTATGGAAAGCTCTTTCACCCGATGGATCTGATAACTGCTGTTTTCTAGAATCACATCATCGAGATAGGCCGGATGACACATGATTTCAAGAATTTCAGTTTCGAGCGGTTCATGGTTTTCCCGGAATCTCAGGAAATATTCTTCCGAAACTGTTTCTTTATAGAAATCTGTCAGTCCATAAAATGTTTGAATCTGCTCTTTATGGATAAAATTCAGGTCATCATCTGAAATATAGGATGGAACCAGCCGTATGGGGAGGTTGTACTCTTTTGCCAAGACGGTGGTTACCTTCAGCACGTCCGGATGAAGATGCATATGATGATGACCATCCAAATGGGTAGGTTCGATTCCGTAGGATCTGATTTTCTCAATCTGGGCTGTCCACTCCAGATACACTTCTTCCGGTTGGACCGGAAGAGGAGCATCCATGGGAAATTTTATAAATCCGCCGTGTTCATCAACAAGGCTTAGGATCTGTTCCACAGGAGAGAGTGGACGTAATGCGTCCAATGTGAGATGCACACCGATGCCGAGACGGGGACACTCTTTTGCAAGGGCCATGCCATGAGTAAGAGCAGGCCCTCCAGCCATGGCGGTGGTGGAGGTGAGAATTCCCTGTTTGTGTGCTTTTATAATACCAAGGTTCTGTCCTTCAGAGAAACCGAAATCATCTCCGTTGATGATTATTCTCATTGCCTTTTCCTCAAGGCTTCAATGGTTTCTTTAAAAGCGGGAAGATGCTTCTCATGGGCCAGAAGAAGATCATCCAGGACTTTTCTGCCAAGATGCTCGCTTTGAACCAGAGGGTTTGTGACCATGGCCACATAGGCATCTTCGTATTTTCCGCTTAGGGCTGCTTTTACAGTGAGTCTTTCGAAGGATTTAAGCTGCTGCACAATACCTTCTGCTGCTGCTGGCAGGAACCCTGTTGAAAGAGGCACTGGGCCATCCTTTGTGATGATGGAGGATACTTCTACAGCGGAATCAAAGGGAAGTGAAGCGATGGCTCCTTTATTTCGGGTGTTGACTACTTGAATGTCTCGTTTGTCGTTGGCGATGGAAGAGATGAGGTTCACCGCTGCATCGCTGTAGAATGCGCCACCTCTCAGCTCCAGTTCCTTGGGTTTGTCGGCAAGATTTTTGTCCTGATATTTTTTGAAAAGATCCTCTTCTACAGACATCACTTGAGATGCGCGGGTTTCGCCTTTCTCAAAGTCTTCCAGCATATGGCTCAGCATCTGGTCCTTCTGGAAATAGTATCTGTGGTAAGCGCATGGAATGGCATCAAGTCCCCTTAAAAACTCAGGTGACCAGGGGAGATCCATGATGTTTTTCATGTTCAGCGCCTCAGATTCTGTTGCCATTTTTTCCAGAACCTCTCTTTTCACAGATACCCCATCCAGGAACACATCCAAACCGAAGACCATGTGATTGAGTCCGGCCATATGAACGCGTACTCTGGATTTATCTGCCTCCAGAATTTTGGATACACCAACTTCCATACCATAAGGCAGGTTGCACACGCCAATGAACCTCTTCCAGGTGGTGTGGTTCAAGACGGCTTCTGTCACGAGTCCTGCAGGATTCGTGAAGTTCACAACAAATGCATTGGGACAGAGCTCCTCGCAGTCTTTCAGGATGTCAAAGATCACAGGGATGGTTCTCAATGCTTTGAACATACCCCCTGCACCGTTGGTTTCCTGTCCGATGAGCCCATGAGAAAGGGGGATGGATTCATCCAGGGATCTGGCATGAAGGCCTCCCACACGAAACTGTGTGGTGACAAAATCCGCATCTTTCAATGCCTCACGTCTGTTCAAGGTACTGTGGATTTTCATGGGGATGCCCGCTTTTTCAACCATTCTTTCAGCCAGCTCAGTGATGATATTCAGTTTCTCTTTACCCTCTTCAATATCCACAAGCCAGAGTTCTCTTACGGGAAGTTCTGTATAACGCTTGATGAATCCTTCGATAAGCTCTGGTGTATAGCTGGATCCGCCGCCAATGGTGACAATTTTATAGGTTTTCATAATCTACCTCCATTTAAATTTTTATCCTTACTCAGATTATACTAAATTATTGGTACAAGTTATAGTGGTTCCTATAAGAATTTTTCATCAGATTCTCTGCGGATTTCTGTGGATGTGGAGATAAGTGTTCTTTTACGATGAAGAATCAAATAAAAATAAAGTGTGTTTTATGTTGAAAATGAATCATATAGGACGAAATAAGATAAAAAAGATAATAGAAATCGAAAATATCTATTTACATTACTAAAGCACTTCGTTATAATCATATCATAAAGTTGTACCAATGAATTTGTTGGTGCTGATTTTTTTAAGAAGGTTGTAATCGTTTATAACCAAAAAGGGGGATCTTATGAAAATACTTCTTGTATGTTCTGCAGGAATGTCCACCAGTCTGCTGGTGACAAAAATGGAAAAAGCAGCGAAAGAAAAAGGAATAGACGTTGAGATCTTTGCGCTTTCTGCTGGTGAAGGTAAAAAAATACTCAAAGATGTGGATCTTGTCCTTCTAGGACCTCAGGTTCGCTTTATGAAAAATGAGTTCGTCAAACTTGCCACTGTTCCGGTAGACGTAATTGATATGCTGTCCTACGGAAGAATGGAAGGCGAGAAAGTCCTTGATAGTGCCCTGGCGCTTTTAGCGCAGAAGTAATGGTCTTAAACCCCAACCATAAGTCGACAATGGGAGAGGAAAAGATAGTAAGTCAGTAGTTCAAAGGAGGTCAAAATGAATCGTTTTATTAATTTTCTTGAAGAAAAATTCGTCCCAGTAGCTGCAAAAATAGGCGGACAGAAACATCTGGTAGCCATCAGAGACTCTTTCGCAGCACTGATGCCTCTTATCCTTGTAGGTGCATTTGCTGTACTGCTAAACAATGTATTCTTTGTGCCTTGGTCACTTCTAGCTGAATATATTGGTGGAGAAAGCGCTTTTATTGTATGGACCAATACTAATCTGGCTCCACTGTTCTCTCTTATGGAAAGTGGAACTTTCGGCATCATCGCTTTAGGTCTTACCTTCTCCATGGGCTACAACCGTGCAGTCAATGAAGAAAAAGACTCATTATCCACTGGACTTATTTCTGTTGCATCGTTCATTCTATTAGGAGCACTGGCTAGAAACAATGAAGCTGTGGCTTCCTGGGTGACAAACTTCCTTGGAGCTCAAGGTATCTTCATTGCGCTGATTGTCGGTCTGATCACTCCAGAAATCTATTTTGCCATCGTCAGAAAGAACTGGGTCATCAAGATGCCTGACACCGTTCCTCCTGCTGTTGCTAAAGGATTTTCCGCGGTTATACCAGGATTTGTTGCAGTATTCTTCTGGGCACTGGTTGCATACTTCTTTAATGTAGCATCAGGGCTGAACATCTTTGCTTGGTTTGAAGTAAATATTGCCAGCGGACTTTCTGTTTTAGGACAGAATATCTTCTCTATCCTGCTCATTTCCACATTGATTCCTGTTCTTTGGTTCTTTGGTCTTCATGGCGCAAATATGCTGGAAGCCATCATGAGCCCAATTTATGGAACTATGGGTCTTGAAAATATTGATAAGTTTGCTAATGGCATCCGAGCCATCGGAACCGGTGCAGATGAACTGGCTGTTTGGGTCAGAGGTTCCTGGGATGCTTATGTGTTCTTGGGTGGTTCTGGAGCAACGCTTCCACTGATTGCTGCAATTCTTATTTTCTCTAAAGTGAAACAGCAGAAAGAAGTGGCAAAGCTTGGATTCCCACCGGGAGTCTTCATGATCAATGAGCCTGTGCTCTTTGGTATGCCAATCGTTCTGAACCCAGTGTATTTCATCCCATTTGTCATTGTACAGCCAATTCTGACCCTGATTGCGTTCTATGCCACAAAGATTGGTTTCGCAGGTCCGATTGTAAACTCTGTACCATGGACAACACCACCAATCCTGAACGCATTCCTAGCGACCAACGGATCCTTTGGAGCAGTTGTTGTCTCTGTTGTGAACCTGGTCATCGCCTTCCTTGTGTACATGCCATTTGTTATGATTGCAAACCGTTATGAAGCAGAAAGAGAAGAGCTGGAAAAAACCGCATAAATAATACTGAAACTGATGGAATAGTCCCAAGGAGCTTGTCCTGGGACTATTCTTCCTAAATTGGGGGTGAAATAGATGGAACAGGGAATCTTAATTTATAAAAACATACACGAAGTTTATGGTGCTGTAGAAGACAGCTTGAGGAAAGCGCTGAAACTAAAAGGGCCGCTTCTGGATCAGGAGTCTATCTATCATATGCCATCTCTGAAAGGGGAACGTAAAGTGCGCCAGGTTATTACGGAGGTGGAAGAGAACAAGCTGCTTTCCTTTGTATCTTATCTTGGACAGGACCAGGTGAAGACCACCTACAGTTTCCGTGACAAGGGGGATGGATTCACCTATGTCCAGCTGAAAGAGGAGGCTACCAGTGACAGTCTCATAAGAAAGTACAACTATCTGCTGTTCAGTCTGCCTGTATTAAGCAGTGGTGCAAAAAAGAAACTTCAGAAGAAACTTGAATCATTAAAACAGATGTTGGAAGGTGAGAAAAAGTGATTATCGTGAATATGCCATTAAAAAGGGATTTTGTGAAAGACTTGCTCCATGGAAAAACCATAGACGGCATTACCTATGAGTATGTGAAAACAGAACAGATGAAAATGTATTTTAATACCAGTGAGGAGTCAGAAAGAGCCGCTTCTGTCGCCAAGGCTGCCATCAAAAAATCAGAGCTGGGACCAGCGCTGTTCTTTATGGTGGAATATGTCAAATAAATTTCCGGAGAATTTTCTCTTTGGCAGCGCCTCCGCGGCATATCAGGTAGAAGGTGCTTACCAGGAAGACGGAAAAGGACTCTCCATTTGGGATGAGTGGGTGAAGCTTCCTGGAAAAACCTTCCAGGGAACCAATGGAGATGTGGCTACGGATCACTATCACAGATCAGATGAAGATATTGCGCTCATGAAGGAAATGGGGCTGAAAGCATACCGCTTTTCCATCTCCTGGACCAGGATCCTTCCGGAAGGGCGTGGAAGAATTGAAAGAAAAGGACTGGAGTTTTACCATAAGCTCATTGATGGGCTGCTGGAAAATGGTATTGAGCCAGTCGTAACCATATATCATTGGGATCTTCCCTTGGCTTTACAGGAAGAGTATGGCGGATGGGAAAACCGGAAGATTGTGGAGGACTTTACAGCCTTTGCAAAGATTCTGTTTGATGAGTTCCATAAGAAAGTGAAGTACTGGATTGTATTAAATGAGCCCAATATTTTTACACAGCTGGGCTACTTCATGGCGCTTCATCCACCGGGAATGAAAGACATGGGGATGTATCTGAAAACCTATCACCATACAGCGCTGGTTCATGCCTATGTGGTGAAGCTCTTTAAAGAGAGGGGATATGAGGGGGAAATCGGATCCTCCATCGCCTATACTCCGGGATATGCAAAAACGGAGGATGAAAAAGATGTGGAAGCTCAAAGAAGATATTATGAGACCGTAAATCACTACATCATGGACATCTATTTTAAAGGCAAGTATCCTTCTTGGGGATATGCTTACTTTAAAGAGAGAGGTCTTGCACCGGAAATCCTTCCTGAGGATGAGAAAGTGCTTGTGGAGAGTGCCAGGATGACGGACTTCATTGGCATCAACTATTACCAGAGTGCTACTTTGGCTTATAATGGAGAAGACGGTATCGGCATGTCTGACTTCAATGTTTCCGGGGAGAAAGGAAATTTCCGGGAGTCTGGCATTCCAGGTCTGTACCGTCAGGTCTACAACAACAAGCTCAAGTACACCGATTGGGACTGGGCCATTGATCCCGATGGGCTCAGATATGCTCTGGTGGAGATTTCAGAGCGCTATGGAAAACCCATCCTCATTTCTGAGAACGGTATGGGTGCTTTTGATAAGGTTTCAGAAGGAAAAGTTCAGGACGGATATCGGATCGATTATATCAGAGAACACATCAAAGCCTGCTATGAAGCCATAGAAGAAGGTGTAGACCTTTTAGGTTACTGCACCTGGTCCTTCACGGATCTTCTCAGCTGGCTCAATGGATATCAGAAACGGTACGGCTTTGTGTTCGTGGACTTTGAAAAGGAAGATCTTCCAAGAATCAGGAAAGATTCTTTCTATTTCTATCAGGAAGTTATAAAAACAAATGGAGAAAATTGTCTCGAAGAATAAGGAGGTAGAATATGGAAGGTATAGAACTGGTCTGTTTTGAAATGATTGCGGCCAACGGATCTGCCAGATCCTATTTTATAGAAGCCATTGAAGCAGCAAAAGAAGGAAATTTTGAGGAAGCGGAAAAGCTTATGGAAGAAGGCGAAAAGATGCTGGCTGAAGGACACCATGCCCATGGAGGTCTTCTCACAAAGGAAGCTTCCGGAGATAAAGTAAAGGTGGATCTTCTTCTGGTACATGCAGAAGATCAGATGATGTCCGCTGAGACCTTCAGAATCATGGCGAAGGAAATCATTGACATTCATAAGAAGCTAAGCTAGTAGAAAATGGAAATACATTGTCACCGGAATGGGTGACGGATATAATTAAAGCAGAGGAAACAGAAGAGGATGGGAGGATTACACTTGGATGTGAAGTATAAGGTGATCTGTGAAGAGATTGCAAAGAATATCAGGGAAGGCTTATATCAGGATACTAAAAAGCTACCTACAGAGGAAGAGCTCATTGAGCAGTTTGAGGTATCCAGAAATACCATCCGAAAAGCCATAGACCTCCTGACAAGAAAAGGTCTTGTGATTCCCATCCAAGGCAGCGGTGTCTTTTTAAGAAGTGTGTCCATGGATGGAGCCATCAATCTGGAAGACTTTCATGGTCTTACACATGGATTTGGAGAGAACCATGTCACAACAAAAGTGAACAGCTTCAAACTTATTGAAGCGGATGAGAAGCTTGCTCAGGTGATGCAGTGCGAAAAAGGTACACCCGTGTATTTCATCGAAAGACTGAGAAGCGTGGCGGGCGTCCCCTATGTTGTGGAGTATTCCTACTACAATAGAGAGCTGATTCCATATCTCAGTGAGGAAATCGTGAAAGGTTCTATTTACCAGTATGTCCGGGAAGAACTGAAAAAATCCATCGGATTCGTAGACCGTGTCATTACAGCAGGAGTGCTCAATGAGCATGATGCCAGGGAACTGGGACTGACACCCGGGGAACCATCTCTCATATCCACCAACCGGGCATTCTTAAAAAGCGGAGTGATTTTTGATTACTCCATAGACATACATAACTACAAAGAAACCAAATTCTTGAAGCTGTCCAATTATCTATAGAAGCTAAAACACCAGAGTCTGTTCATAAAACAGTCTCTGGTGTTTTTTGTTTCCGGTATGATATATACGCACTACATTCGAAGATCCCGTTTCTGAAAGAAGTGAAAAGCGGCAGTCAGGAGTCCTCCAAGAAGAAGGATAAGCAGTGCGATATAGAGAAAAGGCAAAGAGGTCTCTTCCAGAAGATCCTTCACCGGGAAATAGCGAAAAGGTGTCCACGGCCGAAGAAGGGCGGGAGAATCCCATAGATCATAAAAGAGGCCTAGTATGAAGGTGCCTAAGGTGATGCCCATGGAGATTCCAGAAGATTTCCTCTCTTCTTTGAGACTTGCGGCAAAAAAGAATCCAAGGGCGAAATAGAGAAGCATCAGGAGCCACAGGGTAAAGCTCTCCTTGAGGAGCACCAGATGGGAAAATTCCTCATTGGCATACAGGTAGAAACTAAGGAGCGTTGTGCCGTGGAGAAGCAGCACAAGAAAGCTCAGAAGAAAGATACCGGCGAGTGCTTTATAAAATAAAATGGAGCTTCTCTTCAGAGGCTTCACCAGAAGAAACTCCCCTGTCTTTAAAAGTTCTTCTTTTTCTGCAAGCCTGTTTCCTAAGGTTACGGCATATAGAATCCCTCCGAACACCACATAAAAATAGATGATACCATGAAACTCCAGAGCATTTGATATGGAGAGTCCGTTCATGCCAAAGAGCACAAGCAGCGCTTTTGGCATGGCCTCGAGAAATACAGTGAAGTCCTGTCCAGTGTCTTTCATGATGGGATAAGCCATCATGGATAGAAATACAGTCAATGAGAGACCTGCAGTCCAGTAGAAGAAGGAAAGACGTTCAAATTTCAGCTCTTTTTTAAATAGATTCATCAGTCATCCCCCTATCCTGCTGAAAGCGCTTTACGATTCAGTGCTGCGAAAGAAAGAAGCAGAAGAAGAGAGGTAAGGATCAGAGTAAATAGAAGAAAAACTTTGTCGTAGGATGCACTTCTCATGATTTCAGAGACATCAAAGTAACGAAAAGGCGCGGCAAAGCGGAGATAGTCTTTTTGGAGCACCTGGCTGACCATGGACAGAATGTAAAAGGAAGAAACAACACCAATGGCGCTGGAACTGAAAAAGCGCACTTTCCGTTTCATGATTCCCATGAGAAGACCCAGGCTGTAGAAGAGCATCTGGAGGAAGAATGCGGAGAACACGATGAGAAAAGTGATGCCTGGATTTCTCTCCTCTGCGTAGAGATTCTCCATGAAGAGGGCTGCCAGAAGGAGAAAGAACGTAAGAAGCACCATCAGAAAAAAGGCTGCAAGACCTTTTTCCAGAAGAACCCTGGATCTTTTTACAGGTTTTGTGAATAGAAATTCCGAGGTGTTTCTTGAAATCTCTTTCCCAATGGCAGTGAGTCCAAGACGCATACTGTAAATTCCAAGGGCGAGAAGGAGGTAGCCATAGACATAGCCAAGATAGCCGTGGAAACTGAGAAGGGTATCCAGTTCTATGGCAAAAGCTTCTAAGACTTCTTTGGGATAGACAGCCAGTATTTTTTCATAGGCTTCTTTTTCTTTTAGAATAGAAGGGTACATGAACAGAAAAAGAAGGAGAGTTACGGTGAGGGAAACAGCCCAAATGAGAAAGGCTTTTTTCTCTGTTTTTAGAGTCGAACGAAATAGAGGCATTTACATCTCCTCCTTTTCATAGTAGTGAAGAAAAATCTCTTCCAGGCTGGGCTCTTCGATGAGAAGATTCTGAAGATCAAGATGCTGCAACAGAGATAAAATCTCCTTCAGATTTCCTTTATATATGAACTTCAGCTCCTGCTCCTTCTCTGAAAGATCTTTCACCCCAGGAAGCTGCATAAAAAGTTCTCTTGAAGAATCCTTGGTTTCCACTGTGATTTTCTTGTAGTTTTCTTCCCGAAGAGATTTCATGGTGCTTACTTTTAGGATCTTCCCTTCTTTGATGATGGCAACCCGATGGCAGAGCCTCTGCACTTCACTGAGAATATGGGAGGAGAAGAAGATGGTCTTTCCTTTGCTGTTTTCTTCCTGCAGCAGCGCGAAGAATTTTTGCTGAATAAGAGGATCCAGACCCCCAGTAGGCTCGTCCAGAATGATGAGATCCGGATCATGAAGCAGTCCTTGGACAATTCCCACTTTTTTTCGGTTTCCATAGGAAAGATCCTCGATTTTCTTCGATAGATCCAGCTCAAGCAGCGAGGACAGTTCGGTTATTTTATGGGTGCAGTCTTTCTTGTAGAAAGAAGCGGAGTAATATAAGAGCTCCTTCACTGTCATGCCTTCGTAATACGCAACCTCGGAGGGGAGATACCCCACTTTTTCTGCAATTTTCACAGCGCTCTTTCTGATGTCCATTCCAAAGAGACTGATTTCACCCGCAGTCGGATAGATGAGGCTCAGCATGGTTCTGATGGTGGTGGATTTTCCGGCGCCGTTGGGACCGATAAAACCGAAAATTTCTCCTCGATTTACCGTAAGGGAGACATCCTCCACCCCTCTTTGCTTCCCATAGTATTTTTTCAGTCCTGTGATTTTGATGATTTCCATGGCAGTCGCTCCTTTGATTGAAGTATAAAAAAGCTGTAAAACAGACAAAAGCAAAGAACCTGCATCGTTTCATAAGGTGCAAGACTTTGCTTCTTTTATTTATTCAGGTATATAAGGTCCGCTTTGGCTGTACGAGTCTTTCAGTTCAAAGAGAATTGCGTGCAGTGATTTTTTACTTTTGTATCTCATGACAAGATTCATGATGGTATCGTTCCCCAGCTTCGTCTGGCCATAGATATAAAGCTTTTCCACCAGCTGGGCAAGGTACTCGTAGTCTCTTTTTCCGTTGGCAGTGATGGCAGAGTCTTCGATGAACTCAGAGAGAATCCTGGAAGCTTCGAGATTATACTCAGGACTGAGAAAATCATAATGTTCTGGTATGAACTCTTTGTTTTCTTCAATATAAGCCAGCAGTCTTCTTTTGTCCTTTTCTTCCAGAATGATTCTTTTGTAGACACCCTTCAGGTTCTTCTTCACATCTTCGTCTTCGATGATTTTTTCATAAATACCTTGCCACTCCATGGGGCTGATGCTTCTTTTGAGATCGGTATAGGCTCGATATTCTCCTAAGGCCAGGAGTTTTTTTGTGACCTCCACATACTGTTCCTGGTCGTGGAGAAGCTTCAGGATACTCGCTTCCATGTATAGCCAATGGATGAGTTCATCCCAGTTTCTTCCTGCTTTTTCAATTCCGTCCCGGACAATGAGAAGGGCTTCATGGAGTTTTCCCCGTGCGAGGTAAGACTCCGCATCCATAAATCGGAACTCCGGAACGGAGGGGTTTTCCCGCCTCAGCTCTTTGGCTTCCTCAGCTTTTCCAATCATCATGAGGAGCTCATACTCCAGGAACAGAAGATTGTTTTTGTCATAAGGCAGTACAGTATCTTTTTCATAGACCAGAAGAAGTGTTTCGTAGTAGTGGTCAAAGTCTTTTTCTGTGGTGATATAATCCTTCATGATTCTTAAAAGGGTGGTGATATTACTGAGATCTTTCAGTGAAACGCAGATAGACCGAAGGGACTCGAAAATCATCTGGGATTCCCGCACTGTATATTTTTTTTCGGCAAGGGGGAAGAGGGCCTCCTGATAGACCTTGATGTAATGGCTGTTGAAGAGAAAGCTCTCCATTCCAATGCTTGGAAGACTGACCATTTCAAAGAGAAGGAGATAAAGAAGTGTGGCTCTCAGATAGTTTCTTTCCTTCGCTTCGTGCCTGGCCTCTTCATGGGCAGAGAGGATCCTGTTGAAATATCGGGAAAAGGCCTCTTTACTGCTGGTAGGTTTCAGGCTGTGATAAAGAGAAAGCAGTTCTTCTCTTGTCTCCCGGATAAACTCCTCATCGGTGGAACTTAAAAAGCTCTTTCTGATGATGACGGGGATGTCTTTATAATAACTTCTTAAAGACAGAATAAATTCAATGAGTTCTTCTTTGTCGGCGCCGTCAAGAATCTCCTTCAGATTGCTCTTGGTGTTTTTCAGGGTAGCTTTAGGCGTTTTATCCACAGTGACTTCTTTTATGGGTTTTTCAGCCCATTTTATCAGCAGCGCAAGAAGGTGCGGGCATAGGATCTCTTCACGATTACAGCTGCAGCTGTAGTTTTTCACTTCCTGATCTTCCAGAAGAATTTTCTGGATATAGTCCATACCATCTTCTGTGCGTGCCTGAAGAAGGTTTTTCCGGTAGGTGATCTTTCCGATACTGTTTTCTTTCAGAAGTTTCTTTGCTTTGATTTTGGTCAGTTCTGGGGCATCACTGATTAATTTGGTTATCTTCAATAAAACCACCTCCTGGTATCTTTGCTTAGTTCATGGGAAAAGGAGTGAATCCTTTCAGGAACTGCAGAATGAGAATATACATCAGACCCAATAGCAGGGCATTAAAAAGCACCATCACCAAGAATTTCTCCTTGTTCTTTCCGGTAGACAGTCCATACAGATAGAGGCCATCTTCCAAAGCCAGAGTGAAGATCAGGATATAAAGCACATAATAGGTTCTGAAATAGACGGAACCGATAAAGGGCAGGAAGATCCAGGGAAGAAGATAGCTGAGATAAAACCGGTTGAAAAGACGGATGCCGTTCTTCTCCTTCTGATAGATTCTGTTTAGTGTATAGGGTTCCTTGGAGCCGATATGGATCATGGCAAGGAAAAGAATGACCATAAGGGTCACAAGAAGCCCAAGGGTATAAACCATCATGTGAAATCACCGAATCCTTCTCCGGTACCATAGGTATACTGGTCCAGATAATAATTGAATGCAGGATAGATTTGAAGCGCCTTTATCAGTGCGGCAGCTTCTTTCTCGGCCTTTTCGTTTCGGTTGCCTTTTTTCATCGCCCGGATCATGAGGTTTTTCGGGGTCTCCAGAGGAGAAATATACTCCACAATGGAAACTTCGTATCCATGGGATTCGAGAAGCAGTCCCCTGAGACCATCGGTGAGGGTATCTGCAAGTCTTGCTTTCAGGATTCCGTGCTTCATAATGCCTTCAAATGGTTCATAAGAGTAAGTTTTCAGCATTTCTTTATGACAGCAGGGCACAGCCACGATGAAATCAGCTTCCTGATAGACCCCATAGGAGAGGGCCATATCTGTGGCGGTGTCGCAGGCGTGAAGAGACAGAACCACATCGATTTTTCTGGAGTCTTTAAAGTCTTTCACATCCATGGCGTGGAATTCCATATTGCGGTATCCGAGCTCTTTCTGAATCTTTCTGGAGGTTTCGATGACTTCTTCAGAAATGTCAATACCGATGAAATGGCATTTCATTCGGAGCACTTCTGTCAGGTAGTAGTTCAGCACAAAGCTGAGATAGCTCTTTCCGCAGCCCACATCCATAATATGGATGGTTTCCTGCTTTTTCAGAGTTTCAAAGTTTTTACTGAGAAGCTCCACATAGTGGTCAATCTGATTATACTTTCTGATCTTGTCATTTTTGACTTTCCCATCCTTGGACATAATGCCAATGGCTTTAAGAAGAGGAGCTGCTTCTTTTGATTTTATGAGGTAGTCTCTGGTCAATAGTGTGGATGTTTCCTTTTCTTCCTTAGAGGTTTCATATTTCAGTGCTTCGCTGTTCATGGAAACGCCTTTGGCACTGGCCTCAATGATGAGCTTCGTCCCTCGTTCCTTATAAGTCAGAACAAGGCTGTCATAGTGCACAGATTCTTTTTTTATGTCCTCCAGGACATCGCTGAAAGACAGAAGCCTCGTGACTCCATTATAGTTATAGGAGAGTGTATCCTCCTCATTCAGAAGACCGATTCCTTTGAATGACTTTAAACCAGCTTTGAACCGCACATCAATCTCTATGAAAATCTCTCTGTTTTCGTTGAATCTGCTATTGAGACCAAGGAAAAAGAAAGCCATCTTATCCAGGGTTGTTTTATTCATTTTTTACACCTCACTGTTTCTGAAGAGCAGTACTTCGGGAATTAATTTACCTGCCGCTTCTATTATATTATATCCCAATGGCTTATAATAATGTATATATTCGGGCGAAAACTCCCGATAGATTATGAAAATGAGGTACATTTGATGAAAGAGACGAAAGTGAACAAGCTGGGGGTTTTCCTGTTATTCACCCTGATGTTCCTTGCTCCATTTATAGAAAATACCAGAGGGATTTTCATCCCAATCTTCAAGGAAGATTTTTCCGTTTCCAATACGGCCATTTCTTCCATGATCACCGGAGTCTCCCTGGCGGGTATGGCGGTAACGTTCATTGGAGGAGCGCTCATTGAGAAGCTTGGACAGAAGAAGACGGTGCTTCTTGGTATCCTCTGCCTGATTCTTGGTATGGTCCTCCAAGCCCTCTCCAACAGCTATTTTATGTTCTTTGTTGGATTTATCCCGATCATTGCGGGACTGAACATATACAGTGTAGCATCCAACACCATGGTGCCTTTGATCTTTGTGGGGTCTTCCACTTTGGCCATGAACCTCTTCCATTTTATGTATGGGGCGGGCTCGACGGTCTCGCAAAACGCCATAGGTGTTCTTCTTGATTATGGTATAACTTGGAGAAGCATCTATCTGTTTATCGCCGCACTTTACGTGATTGTGCTGCTGGCGTTCAAGTTCACCCGGTTCCCGGACAAGCAGCGGGTTCCCGTAAAAGAGGGAGAGGTTTCGGTCTTTAAGAATCCGATGCTTTATGTTTTCGGCGCAGCGCTTGGATTTTATGTATTTGCGGAGCAGGGGATGTCTTTGTGGCTCCCTAATTATCTGAAAGAGGCCTTTGGGCTGAGAGAGAGCATTGGTGCGAGATACCTGGGCGCTTTCTTCCTGCTTTTTGCTGTGGGACGTCTACTAGGCGGATTCATAGTACAAAAAACAGGGGTCATGCGTACCGTGATTTTCACAGAGATTGCGGCACTCCTTCTGCTTTTTATCGGGGTGTTCTTTGGAAACTCCTATCTTTTTGTCATCAGTATTTCAGGACTTTTCTTCTCCATCGTGTTTCCGTCCACCATGTCTCTGGTATCTAAGATTTTCAAAGAGAGACCTGGCATGGCAACGGGGTTCATCATGACGATGGTGGCATTTATCCTGAACAGCATGAACCTTTTGATGGGGATTCTCATGGATGAGATCGGTCCAAGGCTTGCCATCTTCCTGCTGCCCCTTTCCATGGGGATATCGCTGTGTCTTATGGTCTTCATCAGAATCAAGACAAAAAACAACGAAACAGCATTACAGTAGAAAATCTTATAGAACGGAGACAGAAGTGAATGGAAAAAATGAAACTTACTATGGAAGAGATTAAAGACACAGAGGGAAAAGAGTATATTTTAAGAGATATAGACCGGATCACCATCGGAAGATTTACCCTTCTCGAGAGAAATCTGGGACAGAAGAATATGATGATCCGACTGAGATTCTATAAAAAAGACCGGATTTTATTGCGGGAGGCCCTAAGGATCATGACCAGGACCTTTCTGAAAGATGGCAGTATTTACAAGGTGAATGTGCTGGTGGCGGATGAAGTGTCCACCCTTCCATTTACAGAGCTCGGCTACACTTTAGAAGGAATACTGGTGGGGAACCGCTATGAGAATTCACTCATCAGCAATGAGTATGTTTTTGGAACAGACCAGACACGCTTCAATCAGCTGAAAGAATTCAAGCTTCTGGCGCTGGACGGAGAAAGGGTGCATTTGAGCCTTGCTTCCCCTGAAAAAGCACAGGATTATCTTCAGTACTACATGGAGAACAGAGACTTTCTTAGGCCCTATGAACCCCAGAGAAGCCCGGAGTTCTATACTTTGGAGGGTCAAAGAAAGTCTTTGGATGAGAGTTTCAAGCAGTATATGAACGGACAGGCCATCAATTTCGGTGTATATCTTGAAGGGAAGCTTATCGGCAAGGTGCAGCTCTCCAATCTGGTCTACGGAGGACTGAGAAGTGCACATCTTGGTTATGCGCTCCATCGGGATTTTGAAGGCAAAGGCCTCATGCAGGATGCGCTTCAGGCTGTAATCCACTACGCTGAGGAAGAACTGATGCTTCACCGGCTGGAAGCTTCTACGCTCCTCTTTAACGAGCGGTCACAAAATGTCCTTAAAAAACTTGGATTCACCTATGTGGGAAAGAATGAGAAATATCTTTATATCAACGGCAAATGGCAAGATCACTATACCTTTGCACTGATTCTAAATGGATAACGCGTTAGGAGGAACTTTTATGACGAAAGAAGAAAGAAGCTGGATCTTGCAGGATTTCGGCAACTCAGCCTATTCCATCACCATCACCACAGCAATTTTACCTATATTTTTCAAGGGGGTTGCCGCCAGCCAGCTGCCTGATGCTACCTCCACGGCCTATTGGGGATATGCCAATTCTCTTGCAACGCTCCTCATAGCACTTCTGGCTCCTCTTCTGGGTACCATTGCGGATTTTAAAGGGGTGAAGAAAAAGCTCTTTGCCGCATTCACTCTGACTGCAATCATCTCCTCGGCGCTTCTTGCCACAGTGGGAGAAGGTCAGTGGATTTACGCACTTGCCATTTATATCATCACTGCCGTGGCGTTCAATGGATCCAGCATCTATTATGATGCTTTCCTAACGGACGTCACCACAGATGACCGTATGGATGACATATCTTCTAAAGGATTCGGATTTGGTTATCTTGGCGGAACCATTCCTTTTGTGCTCTCCCTGGGACTGATTTTAAGTGCTGAAAATCTGGGACTCACGGTGACCTTTGCCACCCAGATGGCTTTTCTCATCACGGCACTCTGGTGGATGATCTTCACGGTGCCCATGCTGAAAAATGTGAAGCAGAAATACTATATTGAAGGAGAACCTTCTAAGATCAAAGAAAGCTTTTCTGCGCTCTGGAAAACCCTTCTGGAGATCACAAAGAACAAAATGGTCCTGTATTTTATGATTGCCTATTTTTTCTATATTGATGGTGTCCATACTGTCATCACCATGGCCACGGCCTATGGGGTGGATGTGGGTGTAGATTCTGACAGGCTTCTCATCATTCTTGTGGCCATTCAGCTGGTGGCATTTCCCTTTGCAATTCTCTATGGAAAACTGGCTAAGGTTTTCGGTGCAAGGAAAATGATTATGGCAGGAATCATCACCTATACGGTGATTTCCATCTATGGCTTCTTTTTAAAGACAGAGCTGGATTTCTGGATCCTTGCTATGCTTGTGGCCAGTGCTCAAGGGGGGATTCAGGCTCTTTCAAGGTCCTATTTTGGAAAGCTCATTCCAAAGAACAAATCCGCGGAGTACTTCTCTATTTTCAATATTTTCGGTAAGGTCTCCTCGATTTTCGGTCCTCTTCTGATGGGGATCGTCATCAGTATCACAGGTGAGACCAGACATGGAATTTTGAGTCTTATCATCCTTTTTATCCTTGGAGCTTACTTCTTCCTGAAGATCAAAGATGAAAAAGTGGAGGAAATTGCCTAGGATTTTCTCTTGAATTCTAAGCACATTCTCTATATACTTATTGAAGTGTTGAAAGAGCTTAGAAAAGAAATATTTTAGATACACCTCGGAAGAAATCCATTCTGCCTTTCTGGTGCAACGGATAAAGCTGAGAGTTTATGGAGGTTAATATGAATTATAACGGAATTATTATTTTTGGAGAAATGGGTTCAGGTAAGGATACCCTTGCGGACTTCATCATTGAAATGGAACCGAAGACCAAGAAGTACGGTTTAGGAGACATCATCAGAAACATGAAACCCATCGTTTCTATTTCCCCAGAATGGTCTGGCAATGAGAGAGGGTTTTTCCAGCTGATGGCGGATAAACTGCGGGAAATTGACATGAATATTCTCAATAAGTATGCCTTGGCAAAGATGATCACCGAAAATGCTGAGCCTCACAAGGTAACCCAGGAGAATAAATGGGAAGACCTCTATGAGAATCTGAGAAGAGTCAATGAGAACATTCTTCCAATGATCGTTGGCGGCCGTACGAAGGATGATTTCGATTTCTGGAAGAAGGCTGGTTTTCTGATCGTAGGCATCACGGCTACCAAGGAGAACAGATTCCACAGACTGGCCATCCGTGATGGGGAGGAAGTCGCAAAAAACAGCAATCCAAACCACAATACAGAAAAAGAAGTGGCATTGCTTGTAGATAAAGCAGACTTCATCGCCAATAACGATGGAAGCCTGGAGGATCTTATGGAAAAAGCAAAGGAAGTTCTTGAGTTCTTCCATAACAAAGAAGTATAGAATGATTAAAGCCCCCTGTTTTTAAGCAGGGAGCTTTTTTTGCGTATTTCATCAGAGATTTCAGAAGAAAGAAAGCTGCTCCTCTTTGCTTGCGCGCTCAATGAGAAGATTCAGGTTCCTTTTGCTTAGGATCTCCTTGATTTCTTCTGGAGAAGCCTTCGGATCGAGAAATCTACGGATATCATTTTTGTCCAGAATAAAAGGGGTTCTTTCATGGATTTTTTTCATCTCACCTTCTGAAGCCGTGGTGATGATGGAAAAGTGTTCGGTGATGGAACCGCTGCTGTCTGGAAATTTTTCTTTCACCGCCCCCATGAAAAAGAGGGAATCTTCGGTTCGGATGAGATGCTTGATTTTCTCTTTTCCCTGCCACTCATAAAAAAGCGAAGCAGGAACCAGACAGCGCTCTTTCAAGGCTGCCTGCCTGAAGAAGGGCTTTTCAAAAAGTGTTTCCTGTCTGGCATTAAATACCAGTTTTTTACCCAAAGGAAATCCCCACAGATTTTTCTGAAGGCCGTCATGACCTGCGGTAAGAGAAAGGCTTCCGGGATAAAAATCCTGCTTCTCCTGTACAAAGGATGACAAGCGGTCTTCCTGATACCGCTCCTTCACTTCTCCGATGACATCCAGAAGGTTCTTGATATCTTCCATGGTGAGTTCCAGCTGAAACCGTCCGCACATAGCTTCCTCCTTAAGGGGTGAGTATTGTCTTGTAGATTTTGATCAGGTCATCCCGAGACACTTTCTCCGGATGGTTTTTCAGTTTTTTCTCATTGGACAGAAGACCGTTCACATAACGCCGGATCTCCTCCTGAGTAAGTGTCAGAGGTTTCATGGGAAGAATTTTCTGAAGTATACTAGAGAGCTCTTCCACCGATGAAACGTTGATGAGGGAAAGCATCCTTTTCAGCTTGTCGCACTTTTTGAAGACCTTCAGGTATCCGGGATACAGAATTCCATTGGCAACGCCATGGGGGATGTTCTTCTCGTAGGTGAGTGGATAGCCCATACCATGGGGGAGACTGGTGCCGGTGTGAGAAATGACCATACCTCCGATGGTGGATGCAAGGAGCAGCTTCTCCCGCATGTCAATGTTGCAGTCCATATTTTTCAGGGGTTCGATACATTCGCCAAATAAGCGCAGTCCTTTTTCAGCCAAGGTGTCTGTAAAAAGATTTGCTCTTGTATTGAGGTATCCTTCGGCCAGATGCGAAAAAGCGTCCACTGCAGTACATACAGTGAGTTCATAGGTCATATTCAGCGTGTATCTGGCATCGAGAAACGCCAGAACAGGGAACACCTGCTGTCCGATGTTCTTGTTCACACCCTCTTCCGGCATGGCCAAGATAGAATAAGGATTGGCCTCTGAACCTGTGCCAGCAGTTGTAGGTACTGCTACAATGGGAATCCCTTTGAGGTTTTTCCGGGAAAGAAGCTCTTCTTTTGAAATATCATGTTTGAACAGGATGGAGATGGCTTTTGCCGCATCAATGGCAGAACCGCCTCCAACGGCGAGGATGAAGTCAATGCCTTTCTCTTTGTTTTCGCGATAGGCTTTTTCCACGGTGGATAGGGTGGGAGTTTCTTCGATTTTGTCAAAAATGACATATTTGATGTTTTCATTTTCCAACGCCAGAATGCTGTCCTCCAGTGAGCCGTTGAGCTTCGAGGAAGTCTGACCGGTGATGATCAGGCACTTTTTGCCAAATTCGCGGAGTCTTAGGCTGTTCTTCACCAGACAGCTTCTACCGACGATGATGGAAGTGGGCATATGGAATGTAAATTCGAACAATAAGATTACCTCCTAAATTATGTTCATCTCCAGAACCAGAACTCCTTGAAATTCAGTGGAAATGGAGTAGGGTAGACCTGATTGTGAAAGAGCGGGAGTGTGGTAAGGGTTAAATTCAAAAGTAACTTCCGGTTTTAATACAAGACTGAAATAATGCAGAAAGTGTAAGAGTAACTTCCGGTTTGGAAGTTGTATT